>PPYF01208422.1_pt1 | contig 69140 bp, 67 predicted proteins | sample 1559871 | NCBI WGS metagenome assembly PPYF01 (sample SAMN08240021, study PRJNA423297) | Human gut metagenome, whole genome shotgun sequencing project.
GCTTCATTCCATCGTTAGGTGCTCCGAAAGACCCGTTTTAATCTGACGGAAAAGGCAGCGTTTAATTTGCCGAATAACACTTGCAGAGATGGGCGATATCTCAAGATTTGATGATGTGAAGGAAATACAGAAACTAAGCGGATTAGGGTTTGTAGCGTGCAGTTCGGGAAAGCACAAGGGAGAAACCAAGATCAGTCACAGAGGACGCAAACGACTCAGATACTGGTTGTTCCAGGCGGCAAAGTCAGCGGTAGCACATGCTGATGAATTTAAGGAGCTTCACATATACTACACGACCCGAACAAAGAATCCGCTCAAAAAGATGCAGTCGCTGATCGTGATTGCCTGCAAGCTTCTGAGAATCATCTATACGATTATGAAGAAGGGAACTGCGTATGATCCGAAAAAGATGTTTACGGACATTAAACGGCAGGAAAAGCAGGAAGTACTTGCTGCATAAGCGCATCAAAATGATTATTCCAGAGCCTTGCCGGGTCCCGGATAATTCCGAAACCTGGCAGGGTTCTGGAAAGAAACCCGATAACGATGGAATTGCATGGACAACTGCATCAGCACAATGACCAGCAGAAAATGAAGCAGGGGATGCGTCCACGGAATAACCGTACCCTGTGGAATGAGCAGGTCAGTAATATCAAAATACAAACAAGAGCTGTAGCCTGCAGTAATTCACTCCGTAGGGCGTGACCCTGTTCGAAAGCTTAGCAGGCACTCAGTGTATGAACAGGTGGGACGAAGGAAGTTGGTACACGATACCATTAGACACGGAAGGTTCACCATCATAGTTAATAGAGGATTTATAGCCTTTATAAAGCAGACCAGTGGGACGCTTTATAAACTGCACCCTCTTTCAGCCATTCAGTACAAGATACAATGACTGTCATACACTTCTGGCTCTATTTTGTGAGGTAAATATTTAAAGAAAAGCCTGAAAAATCAATGATTTAGGGCTTGACAATATAGGAAGGAGATTTTGTTATGAAGAAAAGGTGGTTAAAGTTTCTTTTGGAGATTGTGGTATCTGGAATGCTGATTACAGGCTGCAGTAAGGAAGAAAAGAAAGAGGAAAGTCCCAAGACGGAAGATGTGGCAAAAGACGAACCCAAGGAGGAAGTGCCAGTGGTTACTCCAGAAGCAGAGGAGAATGAAACAACTTCAGAAACGATGCAGACAGAAGAGCCTCGGCAGCCTGCTTCGGATGAACAGCAGCAGGAGACAGTAAAAGAACCGCCGGTCCTACAGGAAAATGAGGAAACTCCAAAGACAGATTCGGAGACATCGGAGGGAGTACCGGCAACTGTGATTTTATATGAAGGAACGTATTTTGCTGAGGAAGTATATAAGATGGCGGCAGATTTGGGAGATGGCATTTATTGTGAAATTGATATTTCCAATATTACAGATACATCTTTTGATTTTACCGTGTATGAAGTGAATGAGTCGGAAGAAACCAGAAGTATGATTTTTAAAACCCATACGGCAGTATTTCAGGGAGATGGAACTACGGCGGTTTATAATGGGAAAGAATATACTCTGAATTTTACTTTTCCAGACTATCATACATCATTACCGCATGTTACAGATATGGAAGTGACAGGGTTTGCACTGTTGGAAGGAGAAACATATATGAACAATAGCGTTCCCGGGCATGAATTTGGATAAATTTTTGGAAATTTTTTAAGAAACCAAAATTGACAATACAATTCAGAAAATTACGTGTAAATAACAGTTATAAAAAGAGAAGATCAAATAAATAAAAAATAATTTTAAAAATAATTAAAAAATGTATTGACAAATATAGGGGTGTCTGTTATTATAATCTCAACAACAAACAAAACACTTACTTCAAAACATCGACACCCCATTTTCTATGAAAGAGACGAGAAATCTTCATATGAAGAATGGAAAAAGAACCAAAGATGAAATTAAATCTTACAAGAGTATTTGATTATCTGGTTAGTTGAATCGGATTTCCAGAAAGTTTGGGCGGTAAGATGGGAACGAAAGGTTTATAAAATCTTATTCAAACATGGAAAGAAATCAAAAACAAATAACCTGATAAATTAAAAGTACAAAAGATTAGTATTCGGAAATGGAATGTGGAAAGTAAGTGAGCAGAAAAAACGATAGAAGGGAGCGAGTCCCGTGGAAATGGAAAACTTGAATCATCAATATAAGAGTGGTAAGATTTAACATTCCCCGCAAGAAAGACCTTTTATGAATGATGAAAAGAAAAAGAATATACCAGAGTGTATAAAGATAGATAAAAGGTAAAAGCGTTGATCCTTATATTGAATATATTACCACAAAAATAATAGTAAGATTTTAAAAGATGTGTAAAGAAACATTTTTTAAAAAGGTCTGGTGATTTATTGAATGTAACTATACAGAATATGGATGTCGAAGTTTTATCGAAAAAAGTTGATCGCATAAGAAGTAGGATGCAGTTGCTATTCAGATAGTAAGAGTATTTGAAAGAAGCGAAAGCAACGAGATAAAGTTTAGGATTCAACATCTGTATAGGAAATGAAAGTAAACATCAAGATTTAGAAGATTTATAGACGAAAGAATAAATCGGAAACTTTCTATTATCCTTTATAATAGATATAACATTTCTAAGTAAGATGTCGAAAGACAGACTGGTATAAAAGATACCGCTTACGAGCAGAGAGGAAAAGATACAATTTTATATAGATAATTGAATAGGGAACTTATAAATAGATTCAAATCCAATGTCAGTATAAAACGTAACTTGTAAAACAAAAATCAGAATAAAAGAGAGATAAAAGAGGAAAAATAATTGAATAAAGAAAATCATTAGAACAACCGTTATATCGATCGAGATGAGATATAGCGGTTGTTCGTTTTGCATATTGAAACAAAAAAGTTGTTTGGTATTTTTGGGGTATATTTTATAATAGTTTATAATAATTACAAAAAAATAAAAAGATTGAGAATTTTAGTGATATATGGTACTATTTGACTAGATAGATTTTTGGTGGAATGTAACAAAAAATTGAAAAGGAAGGAAAGGAGCAGATGAAGTACTGGTCAGATATTTTTAAGCATCTTACAGCATTAACGCAGTTCGGGTTGTCTTTTATTACGCCTGTCCTGGTGTGTCTTGCTCTTTGCGCCTGGGCTTCGCAGCGCTTTCAGTTGGGAGGCTGGATTTATATTCCAGGATTTTTCTTTGGGATGGGAGGTTCATTTATGGTTGCTTATAAGCTGTATGTGAAAATAACCAGACGTCAGGAAAAAGAAGAAAAAAAGAAGAAGGTAAATTTTAACAGACATATTTAACAGGAGGAATGTATGGGAAGTATTTTGCGTGGTATTCAGCCAGCGGTGAAAAAGGAAACGAAGAGAGTGACAGTGATTACCGCCATTGGCATTGGCTTGATGTGGATAGGTTTTTGGGTTCTTCACTGGATTTTTCCAGAGAAAGTTCCTTTTAATTATACAGTGTTGCTGGGCGGTTTGGGTGGAGGTCTGATTGCCGTACTGAATTTCTTTTTGATGGGTCTTACCGTTCAGAAGGTGGCTTCTTCTGATGATGAAGAAAAGGCCAGAATGAGAATGAAAGCAAGCTATTCTCAGAGAATGCTGCTGCAGATGGTTTGGGTAATTGTCGCTGTTGTGGCGCCTTGTTTTCAACCGGTAGCAGGACTTCTTCCTCTGCTGTTCCCTGGTTTTGGGATTAAGATCATGGGAATTGCAGGGCGAAGTTAAGAATATATGATAGATAGGAGGTGGAGACAGGCATGGAGTTGGATTTTTCAGGAGCAAAAGTCTATTTTACACTGCCCATTGATTTTCCCATATTGGGTGAGCTGCAGATCAGTGAAACGATGGTCGTCAGCTGGATCGTGATGCTGGTGATTACAGGGGTTTGTATCTGGCTGACGCATGATCTGAAAGTGAAAGATATTTCCAAACGTCAGGCAGTTGCGGAACTGCTGGTGGAGACTGCGAATAAGTTTGTTATTGGAAATATGGGGGAAAAGTTTCGGCATATGATTCCATTTGTAGCGGCGCTGTTTATCACCAGTGTCGTGTCGAATCTGATTAGTCTGATCGGTCTGCGAAGCCCTACGGCAGATTTGTCCACGGAGGCGGCATGGGCTGTAGTGGTATTTGTCATGATCACTGGCCAGAAGATAAAAACAAATGGATTTGGCGGTTATCTGAAAGGTTTTACAACGCCGATAGCGGTTATGACTCCGTTTAATATTCTTTCAGAACTTGCTACTCCTATTAGTATGGCTTGCCGTCATTTTGGCAATATTCTTTCAGGTGTGGTTATCAATGGTCTGATTTATGGAGCGTTGGCTGTAGCAAGTTCCGCGTTATTTGGTTTGCTTCCGGGACTGTTGGGTGATGTTTTTGCTAAAATCCCTGTTCTCGATGTGGGGATTCCAGCAATTTTATCTGTGTATTTTGATTGGTTCTCGGGATTTATGCAGGCATTTATTTTCTGTATGCTGACAGTTATGTATATAGCAAATGCAGCAGAAGAATAAAAGGTAAAAAAATAATTATATTTACAGGAGGAAAACATTATGGAATTTCAATTACTTGCAAAGGGTATCGCATTGGCAGGATGTGCAATTGGAGCGGGAGCAGCATTGATTGCTGGTATCGGACCTGGTATTGGAGAAGGTAATGCAGTGGCGAAAGCATTGGAGGCGATTGGACGTCAGCCGGAGTGCAAAGGTGATGTTACGTCTACGATGCTTCTGGGATGTGCGATTGCAGAGACTACCGGTATCTATGGTTTTGTGACTGGTTTGCTGCTGATTTTCGTGGCTCCTCGTATGTTTATGAACTTCCTCAGCTAATACGGCAACAGAAAGACAGGAGGTTACAGGTATGCAGGTGCAGGAATTAGTTGGAATTGTACCATGGACCTTTCTAGCGCAGATTGCAAATCTTTTTATTCAGGTGCTTTTGATCAAACGTTTTTTGTTCAAACCGGTAAATGAGATTTTGAAAAAAAGGAAAGAGCTGGCGGATGCTGAGATTCAGAAAGCTGTCAAGGCAAAAGAAGAGGCTCTGGCTATAAAAGCAGAATATGAGCAAAATATGCAGGAAGCAAAGAATAAAGCGAACGACATTTTGATGACGGCGCAGAAGACAGCGGCGATTCAAAGTGAAGAGATGCTGAAGGATGCTTCCGCACAGGCAGCAGCGATCAAGGCGAAGGCAGAGAAGGATATTGCCCAGGAAAAGAGAAAAGCTGTCAATGATATCAGAAGCGAGATTGGCGATATGGCGGTAGAGATTGCCGGAAAGGTTATCGAGCGAGAAATCAGTGAAGAAGATCATGAGAAACTGATCAATGATTTTATATCGAATGTAGGTGATGTATCATGACCCAGACTGCCAGAATATATGGGGGAAGCTTATATGATCTTGCTGTTGAAGAACAGCTTGCAGACATTATACAGGAACAGATGGGGATTGTTCGGAAACTTTTTCAGGAAAATCCCGATTATATACGTCTGCTTATGGAACCCTCTATTTCTCAGGATGAGCGAAACGGTCTGATCGAGAGTGCGTTTGGCGCCGGAACAGAACGATATTTGGTGAATTTTTTAAAGATTTTGTGTGAAAAGGGCATTCTTACAGAATTTGGAGGGTGCTGTGAGGAATTTACACGGCGTTATTATGCAGATCATGGTATTGCTGAGGCGGTTGTGACCAGCGCGGTGGCGTTGAGTGAGCAGCAATGTGAGGCATTGAAGGAAAAGCTGGAGAAGATCAGCGGAAAGAAGATTTCTCTGAGTATCAAAATAGACCCTTCGGTGCTGGCAGGTCTGCGTGTGGAAGTAGAAGGAACGCAGCTGGACGGAACGGTGCAGAGCCGTTTGGCAGGTGTTTCAAAAAAGATGAATGACATAATTATGTAATAATCGAAAAGTTATGAAACAATAAGTAAAAGGATGGGAATGGAAACATGCAATTAAAACCTGAAGAAATATCCAGAGTCATCCGCAGCCAGATCAAATACTATGAAAATGCAATTCAGCAGAATGAGACGGGGACCGTTTTGATGGTAGGTGACGGTATCGCAAGAGCCAGCGGTCTTGTAAACTGTATGGCGGGAGAATTGCTGGAGTTTGAAGACGGAAGTTTTGGTATGGCGCAGAATCTGGAAGAAAACAGCGTGTCCATCGTATTGTTCGGTTCCGGTGAAAATATTGGTGAAGGGCAGACGATTAAGCGGACTGGTAAAGTTGTATCGGTGCCAGTGGGCGAGGCAATGATAGGCAGAGTAGTGAATGCTCTGGGACAGCCGATTGACGGAGCGGGACCTGTTGTGACCAGTGAGTTTCGCCCGATAGAAAGTCCGGCGCCAGGTATCTGTGAGCGAAAATCCGTACATGAACCTTTGCAGACGGGAATCAAGGCGATTGATTCTATGGTGCCGATCGGACGAGGCCAGAGGGAATTGATCATTGGCGACCGGCAGACAGGAAAAACAACGCTGGCGGCGGATACGATTATCAATCAAAAAGGTAAAAATGTCATTTGTATTTATGTGGCGATTGGACAGAAACGTTCCACAGTAGCCAACCTGGTGGAAAATTTATCTAAAAACGGTGCGATGGATTATACTATCGTGGTGGCGGCTACTGCGTCGGAATCCAGTCCTTTGCAGTATATTGCGCCATATTCCGGCTGTGCCATGGGTGAATATTTTATGAATAAGGGCCAGCATGTATTGATTGTATATGATGACCTGAGTAAGCATGCTGTGGCTTATCGTGCGCTGTCTCTGCTGATTCGCCGTCCGCCGGGACGGGAGGCATATCCGGGGGATGTATTTTATCTTCATTCCAGACTTCTGGAACGTGCTGCAAAACTGGATGACGAGCATGGCGGAGGTTCTTTGACGGCGCTTCCGATCATTGAGACCCAGGCAGGTGATGTATCTGCTTATATTCCGACCAATGTGATTTCTATTACGGACGGACAGATTTTTCTGGAAACGGAATTGTTTCATTCCGGTATCATGCCGGCGGTAAATCCGGGTATTTCCGTATCTCGGGTAGGAGGAAATGCACAGATTAAAGCTATGAAAAAGGTGGCAGGCTCTCTGAAACTGATTTATTCTCAGTATCGGGAACTGCAAAGTTTTGCGCAGTTTGGTTCAGATCTGGATGCAGATACTAAGGCGCGTCTGGCACAGGGAGCCCGTATCGTTGAGGTGCTGAAACAGAATCAGAACGCACCGATACCTGTCGAAAAACAGGTGGCAATTTTGTATGCAGTTACAAAAGGAAATTTGGTTCATGTGGGGGTAGAGGATGTAAGCACTTATGAAACAGGGCTGTATACTTATCTTGATACGAATGCGGAAGGCGTAAATGTTATGCAGACGATTCGCTCCACCGGAAAATTGGAGGATGATACAGAAGATAAGTTGAAAAAAGTACTGGACGAGTATACGGAAGAATTTCTGAATACACGCCCTGAAAAATAAAGAAATCAGGAGGAAGTAAAATGGCTGCAAATATGAAATCGGTAAAACTGCGGATGAAAAGTGTACAAAGCACGATGCAGATCACAAAGGCCATGGAGCTGGTAGCATCCTCCAAACTGCGGAAAGCAAAAGAAAAGGCAGATATTTGTCGTCCTTATTTTCGTGAACTTTATCGTACTCTTCAGAATATTGCTTCTGAAAATACAGAGTTTTTTTCCGTATATGCAAAAAAGGCGGTAAGCGACAGATATTGTTATATCGTATTGGCTGGAGACAGGGGTCTTGCAGGAGGCTATAATGCAAATCTTTTGAAGTGCCTGGAAGCGGAAAGCGAGGGGAAAGATTTTGTGGTATTGCCAATAGGTAAAAAAGCAGTTGAATATGTACAGAGAAAGAAAATTGATTGTGTTACAGAAACATTCGGAGAGATTGCTGATATATCTGTGGCAGACTGTTTTGAAATTGCCCATCTTCTGTGTGAAGAGTTCAAAAAAGGAAAGTTTGGACATATTGAATTGTGTTATACAACTTTTGTATCTATGTTGTCCCAGCAGCCGGAGGTATCATCCTTATTACCTTTGACAGATCTGGTAAAAGAAGAGGGAGATGGGGAGAAACCGCGGAATCTGATCTGGTATGAGCCAAACAGTGTGGAGGTGTTTGATGCTATTGTTCCAGAGTATCTGGCAGGAGTAATTTATGGTGGAATTTGTGAAAGTCTTGTCAGTGAGCTGGCGGCTCGAAGGATGGCTATGGAATCTGCAACAGGCAATGCGGAAGAAATGATTGATAAGTTGAATCTGTATTATAACAGAGCGCGTCAAGCTAGCATAACGCAGGAGATTACAGAGATTGTTGGAGGAGCAGAAGGTATATGAGTGAAAAACACATTGGTGAAGTGGTGCAGGTCATCGGTCCTGTTTTGGACATTCGCTTTGCGCATGATGAATTGCCTGCATTGCTGAATGCCATTGAAATTGATAATAAAGGCGCAAAGCTGATTGCTGAAGTGGCTCAGCAAACCGGGGACAATCTGGTACGGTGTATTGCCATGAATTCTACGGATGGTCTTGTTCGTGGAGCAAGGGCGGTTGATACGGGAAGCCCTATTAAAGTGCCGGTAGGAGAGGAATGTCTGGGGCGTGTATTTAATTTATTAGGAGATCCGGTAGATGATCGTCCGGTTCCGGATACAAAGGAACGGTGGCCGATTCATCGTCCGGCGCCTTCTTATGAAGAGCAGGTTCCGGCTACGGAGATTCTGGAAACGGGTATTAAAGTTGTAGATCTGATCTGTCCTTATGCAAAAGGTGGTAAGATTGGTCTTTTTGGCGGCGCCGGAGTAGGAAAGACCGTTCTGATTATGGAATTGATTCATAATGTCGCTACAGCCCATGGAGGACTTTCTGTATTTACCGGTGTAGGAGAGCGTACCCGTGAAGGAAATGACCTTTACAATGAGATGAAAGAAAGCGGTGTTATTGACAAAACGGCGTTGGTATATGGACAGATGAATGAGCCGCCGGGAGCTCGTATGAGAGTTGGTTTATCCGGTCTTACCATGGCAGAATATTTCCGTGATGTGAAGAATCAGGATGTGTTGTTATTTATTGATAATATTTTCCGTTTTACCCAGGCGGGTTCCGAGGTTTCTGCTCTGTTGGGACGTATGCCTTCAGCGGTAGGGTATCAGCCTACATTGGCAACGGAGATGGGAGCTTTGCAGGAACGTATTACTTCGACAAGAAAGGGTTCTATTACCTCGGTACAGGCTGTTTATGTTCCGGCAGATGACCTGACAGACCCGGCTCCGGCGACTACTTTCTCCCATTTGGACGCTACGACAGTATTGTCCCGTGAGATTTCCAGTCAGGGTATTTATCCGGCGGTGGATCCTCTGGAGTCCAGCAGCCGTATCCTTTCCCCGGAAGTGGTGGGAACCGAGCATTATGAGATTGCCCGAGAAGTGCAAAGAGTGCTCCAGCGTTATAAGGAATTACAGGATATCATTGCTATTATGGGTATGGATGAATTATCAGAAGAAGATAAGCTGACGGTAAACCGCGCCCGTAAGGTACAGCGTTTTCTGTCTCAGAGTTTTTCGGTGGCAGAGCAGTTTACGGGTATGCCGGGACAATATGTACCATTGAAAGAGACGCTGAGAGGATTTAAGATGATTCTGGATGGAGCGTGTGATGAACTTCCGGAAAGTTGTTTCCTGTTCTCTGGAACCATTGACGAAGTTTTTGAAAAAGCGAAAAAGTTGTAAAGGAGGCTGTCTATGAAGACATTTCCGTTACGGATTGGAACACCGGATGGTCTGCTTTTTGAAGGAAATGTGGTACGTGTTGTCTGTCGTACGATTACCGGAGATCTGGCAGTACTGGCAGATCATTGTAATTTTTGTACTGCTCTCGGGATGGGAGAAGCCCATGTGGTAATGGAAGACGGTGAAAGATGGGATGCAGCCTGTATCGGAGGAATGCTTTCGATGATGGAGGGGACTTGCCATTTGCTGGCAACCACCTGGGAGTGGAAAAAGGATATTGATGAACAGCGTGCCAGCGAGGCAAAGCATCGCGCGGAGAAGATGCTGGCAAAGGGCGGTCTGACAGATAAAGAATATAAGATCGTGAAAGCGAAACTCCAGAGAGCGTTGGTTCGTCTGAGTGTTAAGGAATAAAAGAAAAAAGGGGAACATGGATATGGGAAGAACCGGTTGGAGCCAGAATGATATTTTATATGAAGACGCTGAGATATTGGTATGCAGAAAACATGCAGGAATAGCGGTTCAGAGCGCGCGCATCGGGCAGATGGATATGGAGAGCGCCTTGAAAAGTTATTTGCAAGGGGGTTTTCTGGGAATCGTGCAGCGATTGGATCAACCGGTGGAAGGGATCCTGGTGTTTGGAAAGACACCGCAGGCGACGGCGGAATTGAACCGGCAGCACCAGAATGGAAAAATGAAGAAGAAATATCTGGCAGTTTATCGAAGAGATCTGTCAGGTGGTGAAAATGAAAAAGGGTGTACGGGGCAAAATGCGGAGAATGCGCTTATTTGTCTGGAGGACGTTCTTTTGAAGGATGGCAGATCCAATACCTCTCGTGTGGTGAGAAATGGAACGCCGCAGGGGAAAAAAGCCGTACTTTTTTACAGGATTTTGCAGGAAAAGGAAGATGCAGGTCTGGCAGAGGTGATTCTTCAGACCGGCAGACATCATCAGATACGTGTGCAGATGGCGCACCATGGAATGCCTTTGTGGGGAGACGGAAAGTATAATCCTCAGATTACGGAGGAGGAGCAGGGAGCAGCCATTGGTTTGTGTGCGTATAAGCTGGAATTTCTGCACCCCAAAAAAGGAAAAAAATTACAGTTCCAGATAGAACCGGAAGGCTCTGTTTTTGGAAGATTCAAGTGAAGTGTTGAGTGAAATGAAGAAACTGGCAGTATAGAAAAAAGCCCGAAACGGATACTAAGAAAGAAGTTATAGCTGGTTATGTAAAGTATCGAAAAGGGCGGTGATGGCAGTGGAATGGAAGAAATATATACTTTTCGCAGGAATAGGAATCGTTGTTTATGCAGGTATGCGTTATCTGTTGCCGGCAGCGATTCCTTTTTTGTTGGGTTGGCTGTTGGCATCCATGGTCTTGCCAGCGGCAATTTGGATAGAAAAACATCTGCGGATACGCCGGGGAATAGCGGGAGGGGTTCTGATCGGCGTGTTTGCGGTGATTTTGGGATGGGGAGCCTGGGAGTTTGTGGGGCTTTTGGCAGAGCAGGGCAGAGAGCTTTTGGAAAAAGCAGGTATTTTGGCGGAACAGGCGCAGGAATATCTGGAACATTGTTGCAGTCTGGTAGCGCAATTTACAGGAATCGGAGAGGGGGATGTAAGGGAGTTTTTAGTATATCATGTGGGGAAAATACAGGAAGAGGTGCAGAAGAAGGCAGATACCGCATGGCTGGGTTATGCGGTGACAATGACTAAAGGGATTGTAGCGCTGGTTGGCGGCATGGTGATCGCTATCTTGTTTGGAACTTTGTTGGTGAAGGATCTGGAGGAAATTCGAGGATGGATGGCGGCAGGAAGGGTAAGAAGGAAAATTCAGAATATAGGGCAAAAAATCTGTCGGGCAGGAGGACGGTATATCAAAGCGCAGTTTTTGATTATGAGTCTTGTGGCTTTGGTATGTATAGGTGGTTTCTGGATTTTGAAGAATCCCTATTTTGTTGTGGCAGGTTTGCTTGTAGGGCTGTTGGACGCCTTGCCACTTATCGGTGTGGGGACAATCTTAATTCCCTGGGCGATTTTGTGGTGTATACAGGGAGAGTATATTACAGGTCTGGGATATTTTATTCTTTTTCTGGCGGCAAATCTCACTCGGCAATTTGCTGAGCCGAGAATTGTTGGAAGAGAAATGGGAATGCATCCGGCTTTGCTGTTGATTTCTGTTTACGGGGGATTTTTTGTTTATGGATTTCCGGGATTTTTGCTGGGACCTATCACGGTTTTGATATTGCAGGCGGTATGGATGGAATTAAATACTGGGGATCAGATTAAAAACAGGTAAAAATTAAATAAAAAAGACGAAAAAAAAGTACAAAAATCTTAAGATTCGGCTATAGACTATTTTTCTCTGTCATGTATAATGGAAAGGAAAACATGCAGGATATCCGGGATTGTACAGACGTCTCGGATGCAGATATAAAGGGGTAGAAAGAATGAGAAAAGTAAAAGGATTGGGAACATTGCTTTTGGCAGGCGCCTTGTTGATCGGCTGCGGCGGCAGTGATACGGATAAATCACCTTCTAAGTCAGAGGAAAGTAATCAGACAGCGGAAGTGACAGAGGTGCCAACGAAAGAGCCGACGGCGCAACCAACAGAGGAACCGGCAAAAGAAACGGAAGAGGCGGAAACGGATAGGGAGCATGAGATTGAATTGCCGGAGGATCAGAAGCTTGTGGCAGACTACACGAAGGTGGATGGTTTGATAGTGGAAAAAGGAACCCGACTTGCTTTTGTGGTGAAGAGCACCGAGACAGGATATTGGAAAGCAGTGCGCCAGGGAGTAAAACAGGCGGTGGATGATCTGAATGAAACTTTAGGTTATACGGAAGAAGACAAAATCACCTTTACTTTTGAGGGACCTAAAACGGAAACGGATGTGGATGCTCAGATCAATGCGCTGGATGCGGTGGTGTCTGAGAATCCATCTGTTTTATGTCTGGCAGCGGTGGATATGGGTTCCTGCGTGGCTCAGCTGGAAGCGGCTCAGGAAAATGGTATTCCTGTCATTATTTTGGATTCTGGTGTGGACAGCGAGGAATTAGTATATTCGGTTTGCGCTACGGATAATTATGCAGCGGGACGGGAAGCGGCTAAAAAACTTTGTGAGAAGATCGGAGATGAGGGGGAAGTGGCAATTGTTTCTCATCTTCAGGTGGGAGAGAGCAGTAAGAGCCGCGTAGAAGGTTTTCAGGATGAAATTGCTGAAAATCACCCGCAGGTGGAAGTTGTACAGGTTGCCTATGAACCTCAGAAAGAGGGGGATGTAACGGTAGAGGAGTCTATCGATGCGATTATGAAACTTTATCCTCAGTTAAAAGGAGTTTTCTGTACGAATGAATCTATGGGTATAAAGGCTTTGCAGGTATTGGAAAACTATGCTGACAGAGGGATTCAGCTTGTAGGCTTTGATATGGGACCAACGCAGGAAGAAGCGATTCGGAACGGAAAAATGGCAGGTGTGGTGAGCCAGAATCCATATGGGATGGGATATGCTACGGTAGTAGCTGGAGTTCGGGCTATTTTGGATATGGAGAATGATGCTTTTGTAGACGCAGGATATCAGTGGATTGATGCGGAAAATATTGATTTGGAAGAGAATCAAAAATATCTTTATAAATAATGTAATTCAGATGGAGCTGTTGCTTTAAGTGTATATCAGAAATATTTATACAGTTAAAGTGACAGCTCCATTTCGTACAGCAGAAACTCAGTATTTACTATTCCAGTTTACCATTCAAATCCAAGGGTGTCCACCAGCGTTTTGGCGATGATCATATGACCGACCTGATTGGGATGTACTCGATCCCAGGACATATAAATGGCTGGATAATGCTGAAAATAGGCGTCCATGTCTGCCTGAGCATCTCCATACAGTACGCCGTATTCCTGGGCAAGTTCTTTTACCTTATCCCGGTAACGGTCGGCATCCGCCCGCATGGCATCGTTATGATTCTGTTCCATAAAACAGGGAGGAAGCAGAAGGATCCCCTTTACGGCGGGGAGGGTTGTCTTGATCATCCAACGGAGATTTTTTTCATATTCTTCCAGTTCTACTTTACATTCCGGGTGAAGGCATTGATCGTATTTTCTCCAGATATCGTTGATTCCAATCATAATAGTCACCCAATCCGGTTTCAGATCCAGTACGTCTGTCTGCCAGCGTTCTTTTAAGTCCCGGCTGGTATTTCCACCGATTCCCATATTGAGAACCCGGATGTGTCTTTCCGGGTATTTCATATCCAGAAGAGCCTGAACATTTCTTGGATAACCATTTCCCATGTTGCCGTCTCCTTCACCTACGGGACGGGCGCGGTCGCAGTCAGTTACAGAATCCCCAATCATTAAAAGTGTTTCTCCATTTCCAATTACCATAATGAAATACCTCCTGTGCTTTTTGGCCATTGTATCATTTCTAAATCAAAAAATATAGTTAAAAGTATATATTTATACAATGAACAGGAAAGGATTCACAAATTTTTCACAAAATTTTAGCACTCAAGGCTTGACATGGCTAACAACAAGTGTTATATTACAACTAGAACAAAGGAAGGGAATAAAAGATTGAAAGATATACTTCTATTTCTAACATCCCAGTTCCAAGGAAACAAGGTTACAAAGCATAGAATGAAAAGGAGAGATGACTTATGTTGATGCCTAGTATTTTTGGAGAAAATTTGTTTGATGAATTTTTTAATGACTTCCCGTTTTATGATGATAAGGATCTGAGGAGAACAGAGAAAAAGTTATATGGCACAAGAGCCGGTAATTTGATGAAGACAGATATTAAAGAACTTGAACATGGATATCAGCTGGAGGTTGATCTTCCGGGATTTAAGAAAGATCAGGTCAAAGTTTCGCTGGATAACGGTTATTTGACGATTGAAGCCTGCAAAGGTTTGAGTCAGGATGAACAGGAAAAAGAAACAGGACATTATATCCGAAGAGAGCGGTATGCAGGTTCCTGTACCAGAAGTTTTTATGTGGGCGATGAGGTTGAACAGGGAGATGTACAGGCAGAATTTAAACATGGTATCCTGAAACTGTTTGTTCCAAAGAAAGAGCAGAAGCCGGCGGTAGAGGAAAAGAAATATATTTCCATCGAAGGCTGATGATACAGTGTGATTGATGAGGAGGTCGGTTGATTCCGATCTCCTTTTTAAAATGGAAAAAGAGGAAATGAGCGGTTTTCATAATGCCGGAGAAGGAGGGTGACGATGGTGAAGAAAAGAGATTATTACGAAGTTCTTGGTGTAAGCAGAGATGCGGATGAAAATACGATCAAGAAAGCGTATCGGAAGCTGGCGAAAAAGTATCATCCCGATACCGGGGGCAATTCCAGCGGAGAGGAAGAAAAGTTTAAAGAGGTTACAGAAGCCTACGCAGTCTTGAGTGATAAAGAAAAGCGAAAATTATACGATCAATTCGGGCATGGGGCTTTCGATCAGGAGGCAGGAGCAGGACAGGGGAGAGGAAATGATGGTTTCTGGTCGGGCTTTCAGTCTTCAGGGGATGGACAGCGGGCTTACCGGGAATATCATTTTCAGGGGAGTGCGCAGGATATGGATGATATTTTCGGAAATATTTTTGGAGATATGTTTCAGAATGGAGGAAAAACGTACGGAAGCAGTTTCGGAGGAGATGGATTTTGGCAGAAACGCCCGGATCGAAGAGGAAGTGACCTGAATGCAGAAGTGACGATAGAGTTTGACGAAGCAGCACTGGGTGGGAAAAAAAGAATCAGTTTTCAGAATAGCAAAACCGGGCGGACGGAGTCTTTGGAAATCAGGATTCCAGCAGGAATTGAGGAAGGAAAGGTGATTCGTCTCAGAGGAAAGGGGGAGCCGGGGACAGGGAGCGAAGCAGCAGGAGACTTGCTTTTGAAGGTGCACATTAAGGAAAAACCAGGATTTGAGAGAAAGGGGATGGATGTGTATACAAAGATCACCATTCCTTTTGCCACTGCCGCATTAGGTGGAAAGGTGAGAATCCGTACATTGGACGGCAGTGTGGTGGAATGTATGATTCGGGAAGGGACGCAGTCGGGAACAAAGATCCGTTTGCGGGGAAAAGGAATCGTTTCCATGACAAATCCATCCCTTCGAGGAGATCAGTATGCCGTTGTGGAGATTCAGGTTCCCCGCGGATTAAACGCAGCGGCGAAAGAAAAACTCAGAGAATTTCAAAAAGCCTGCTGATTATTTGATCAGGGCAGAGATGTCTCTGAAATGGGGATGAAGAGACGTCTCCATCAATTCAAATAAAAGGGATTCGTAGGTAGTTACAGAAATTCCTTCCTGGATCATTCTCTGTAAGGCGGTGCCCTTGTCAGAAAGCCTGCGGGAAGAGGTGCAGTCTGTCACCAGGATGGTTTCGTAGCCGGCATGAACAAGATCCAGGGCTGTTTGAAGTACGCAGATGTGTGCTTCGATTCCGAAGAGGATAATCTGACGGCGGCCGGAGGCTTCGATGCGACGGCGAATGGTGTCATCTTTCCAGCAACTGAAGGTGCGTTTTTCCAGATATTCCATAGTTCCAGTGTGGAGATAGATGGAAGAATCGGACATTCCCAGTCCTTTGGTGTATTGCTGGGTGATGAGCATGGGAATATCTAAAATTCGTAATCCCTGAATCAGGATACCGGTGTTGCGCATCATAAGTTCTCCATCGGCGATGGAGGGAAGAAGCCGAATCTGATCGTCAATGATCAGGGCAAGGGATTGGTCGGATATGAGCTGCATAATGTGTACCTCCTTACTCGTGTTACCTTTTACGGTGTTTCATAGAGTATATCACATTTTACAGGAAGTGCATATAGTATTAGAGAATGGTTTGGTGAGGTGATTTTATGCAGTTTGATCAGTCGTTTCCTTTTTACATGCCTTATCCTATATGGATGCCCTTTGAGCAGGAGCGGGAACAGGAAAAAGATCGGGAAGTTATGAAATCTTATTATTCCCGTCGGGCAGCTATGATTCAGGAAAAAGTGGAACGGGAATGTGATCGGATGGAATATGACGGGAGTATGATGTTTGATGAATATCCAGATAAATTCATGATGGAACATCTTTGCGGAAAAATTGAAAAGGAACTTCTGGAAGAAGAGCAGGAGGAAATGAAAGAACTGGAGATGCAAAACCGGCGGGGAGGAAATGATCTGCGGGATCTTATCGGGGTACTGTTATTTAATGAAATGTATCGGAGACGATGCAGACATAGAAGGTGCAGGAGATATTTTTGAGGTAACAGGAGCTGTTACTTTAAAGAAATGAGCATCTCATAATAGCTTGACTTTTTTTGGGTTTTCTCATATGCTTTTTTATATATATTGGTTGTCCATTTATAAAAAAGGAGAGGAAGACTATGATCGATTTTCAAAACAAAAAAGTTTTTAAGTTAAGCAAGGGAAAAGAAAAAAATATTCCCAGGGAAGTTTTTGATTTACTGATTCAGGGGGAAGAAATTGTAGAATACTATTCTTCATTAAGAGATTTTGTTATTTTTACTAATAGAAGAATTATTGCCTGCAATGTGCAGGGAATGACAGGTTCCAAAAGAGATTATACATCTTTGCCGTATTCTAAAATGCAGGCGTTTTCCATTGAAAGTTCGGGGACTTTTGATATGGATTCGGAACTTACGGTTTGTTTTAGCGGGTTAGGTGAAGTACGATTTGATTTTACTTCTAATTCTGAAGTACGGACGATCAATAAACTAATAGCGACTTACGTTTTGTAAAATATTTTCTACAAATGCCGAAAAACATCTTGACTTTTTTGTTCGGCATTTGTAGAATAATAGTATCAGAAGGGAGGTGCTATGGTGAAGAGACTGCCGGATTCAGAACTGGAAATTATGATGGCGATTTGGAGCTGCGAGCAGCCGGTGACACGGATGCAGATTGAAGAGAAGTTGGACAGGGAGCCGAAAATTTCTGCTACTACGGTGCTGTCGTTTTTGTCCAGACTGGAAGAAAAGGGGTTTGTCACGGTTACAAAAGAGGGGAAAACGAATGTTTATCGTGCCAGAATTTCAAAAAAAGAGTATCTCGGCGAGGAGAGTAAGTCTATTTTAAGCAGGATGTATGGAAGTTCTCTGAAGAATTTTGTCACGGCATTTTATGATGGAAAACAGGTTTCCAGAGATGAGATACAGGAACTTCAGGATTTCCTGGATACTTTTAAAAAGTAAAGGGGAGGTGAGAGGATGCAGCTGTTTCAGGGAATGGTTTTTCTCTCTTTTCTCAGTGGAATTTTTATCTTGCTTGGCTGGGTAGTTCAGAAGATTCTGGGAAAATGGTATCAGCCCGTTTGGCGGTATTATCTTTGGATGCTTCTGGGACTGCGGCTTTTGATTCCAGTGGATTTTTCACTGGACCAGGCTCCGGTGCGTCTGGAAGTGGCAGAGATGAAGGTCGCAGAGACGCTTCAGGAAGATAAGCATGTGGAGAAGCAGATTTTTGCACAAGTAACAGAAGAACAGGAGATTTCTTTCTGGTGGACAGGAATGCTGGTATGGATTAGTGGCTTTGGCATTCTGACGTTATATTTTATAATACGTTATCAAATCCAGTGGAAGCGGCTGAGACGATTTTCTCTGCCGGAAATGGACAGGAGTATCTGTAAGCAATGGAATGAGACGGTGAGAGCGCAGGGAATACGAAAGAGCATTCCCGTATATCGCTCAGAATGTATCTATGCCCCGGTACTGATCGGTTTGCGGAAAAAATATCTGTTGCTTCCCGCAAAGCATTTTGAAGAGGAAGAACTGGAATATATTTTCTGCCATGAAAGTAAACATTTGGCATACCATCATATGCTGATAAAGCTTCTGGGTCTGTTTTTATGTTGTGCATATTGGTATCAGCCGATGATTTGGCTGATGAAGCGGGAGATGGACAGGGATATTGAAGCTTTTTGTGACAGAAAGGCTGTTCAGAAGCTGGATGATGAAGAGCGTTATCTGTATACACAGACGATGCTTCATTGCATGACATTTGCAAAGGATTCCCCCGTACTGGTTTCCTCTGGATTTGGGGGAACGGTAGGGGCAATGAAAGAAAGGATTCGATGGATTATGAAGGGTAATACGTTAAAAAGAGGAATAGGAGTATTTGCAGCTTTTGCTGTTATGATCGGAGTTGGAAATTGTCTGATTGCTTATGGAGGTCAGGACGAGGAGCAGGAATTGCCGCAGCAGACAGAGAGCATACGGGAGATAAATGAAAAGACACAGGAAATGCCAGAAGATGTGGCAGAGAGTATAGAAATACCGGAAGCTATGGCAGAGATTCATGAAGATGAAGCGAGAGAGGCAGAGAGTACAGAGATATCGGAAGCCTATGCGGAAGATATCGCAGATAATGCAGAAGTAACGGAAAATGAAGCAGTGGAAGCCTATGCGGGAGATATCGCAGATGATGCAGAAACGGAAATTCCCGAAGAAGTAAATGCGGAACAGGAAGTGTTGGGAAACGAAAGTTATGCTGCAGAGGCGTGGAGCGAATAAGAAAGAATGTGTCCTGGAGAGAGAATGTGCCAGGACACATTCTTTTTTTATTTCAGGTGTTGTGATTTTGGCGAAAAACCATTAGAATAGAAGTGTTACAAAAATGGTGAGTAATTGTTTCGGGAGAATAGAGAATCAATGACAGAATTACAGAATGTTTTAGATAGATATCTGGATATGGAACTGCTGCAGATTGTTCTGAGCGGAGCCAGAACCAAAGATGGTGTTTCCAGAATACGAATCCGTCCGGTGATCATCCGGGAGGAGCTTTTGTTTCAGTGTACAAAGACGGCAGGAACGAAAGAATTGCATGAGAATTTAAAGAAAAGCGAAGCGCTTTTAAGGATCGATCAGTGGCTGCGGGAGGATTTTCGTCAACTGCAGCTGGAGAGTGGAAAAGGAACGGTAAATGCCCTGTCCAGTAAGAAAGGCAAGATTACGGTAAAAGAGAAGAAAAACAAATGTACAGAAAGCATTTGCAGGACAGAAGAGGAGAGAAGGCAGGAGCTTTCTCATAATAGAAAAAAGAAGTATATACTGGAAGCCGGGAAACCGGTGGATTTCCTCATTGATCTGGGCGTTATGACACCGGAAGGAAAAATTGTTAATTCCCGGTATGATAAATTCCGCCAGATCAACCGTTTTTTGGAATTTATTGAAGATATCCTTCCCCGGCTGGCAAAAGACAGGGAAGTGACGATTCTGGATTTTGGATGTGGAAAGTCTTATCTTACTTTTGCCATGTATTATTATCTGCATGAACTGAAACAGTATGATGTGAAGATTATCGGGCTGGATCTGAAAGCGGATGTGATCGAGCATTGCAGCAGGCTTGGAAAAAAATATGGGTATGAAAAGCTGTATTTTTATCAGGGAGATATCGCATCCTATGAGGGAGTGGAGCAGGTAGATATGGTAGTTACTCTCCACGCCTGTGATACGGCTACGGATTTTGCGCTGGCAAAAGCGGTGAACTGGGGAGCTTCCGTTATTTTGTCAGTACCCTGTTGCCAGCATGAGCTGAATCGGCAGATTTCCAATGAAGCGCTGGCGCCTGTCTTTTCTTATGGTGTGCTGAAGGAACGGATGGCAGCCCTGATGACAGACGGGTTGAGAGCCCAGATGCTGGAACATGCAGGGTATGATACGCAGATTCTGGAGTTTATCGATATGGAGCATACGCCGAAAAATCTGCTGATCCGGGCAGTTTATACCGGAAAGAAGAAAGAAAATGGGAAGGAGCTTCGGGCGTGTCTGGAGGCATTCGGACTTCATCCTACATTGGAGGGATTGTTGTTTGAAGGAGGAGTAAGAGAATGAAGAAGGGGTTGATAAAGGCGGGAGTATTGCTGCTTTTGTTTTTCGGAGCGCTGGGAGGCACGGCAGCATTTATCAACAGAAATAAAACAGTGGGGACCAGAGAGATGAAGGACGCGTCACTTCCCATTGTATATATGGAAGTGGAAGAGCGTCTGGTAAATCCCATGTATGGATATGCCGAGGAGATGGAACAGCAGTATATGAGAGACAGCCTCACGCCTTTGCCGGCGACAAGGGAACTGACCATGATGCTGGACCCTATGGAAAGTAAGATTGATTCTGTCAATTATCAGGTGTCTACGGCAGATGGAACTACAGTGGTGGAGACTGGGAAAATTCCAAATTTGCAGGAGGAAGGGGAAAAGCTGAGGGGAGAATTCAAGCTGGAAATCCCCATTCTGATGAATCAGGAATATACACTGCGGTTTGACGTGAAGATGAAGGATGGAAAGACGTACTATTATTATACGAGAGTTCTGCAGAGGGCATCTGCAAATCTGAATGAATATCTGGATTTTGCAGAGAATTTTTACCAAAAATGTATCAGCGAGGAAACTTCCTCGGAATTAGCTTCTTATCTGGAACCGGATGCCACGGAGACAAACAGCACATATGCTTCTTTGAATATCCATTCCAGCTTTGAGCGGGTGACCTGGGGACAGATGGAAATGAAATTGGAGAAGAAAGCTGTTCCTGTTATTAAGGATATGAATGAGACAACCTGCAGTATTGCCATGTCGTATGTACTTTCTGATACGGAGGAAAAGGAGCAGACGGATTATTACAATGTATCCGATTTTTATCGGATGCGGTACGATCAGTCCAGAGTGCGGCTTCTGGATTTTGAACGGAAGACGGAAGAATTGTATGACGGAGAGCATACAGAACTGACCAGTAATGGTATTAATCTGGGGGTTGTGGATAAGACGGTACAGTATCAGTCCAACAAAAATGCAGATATTGTGGCGGTCGTTCAGGGAGGCGAGCTTTGGTCCTATAATCGAAGCGCCAATAAAACTACTCAGGTATTCAGTTTCCGGGACGGAGAACTGGATGAACGGGAAAATCTTCAGGAACACGGCATTAAGATCGTGAGGGTGGAAGAATCCGGTGATATTGATTTTGTCGTCTATGGCTATATGAACCGGGATGTCCATGAAGGTCAGGTAGGCATCGGGGTGTATCATTATGGGGCGGAGATGAATCAGGTGAATGAACAGTTGTTTATTCCCATCCAGACGTCCTATGAATATCTGAAGAGCGATATGGAACAGCTTTCTTATATCTCGAAAAATGATATTTTATATCTGATGCTGGAGGATGACCTGTACCAGATTGATATTAAGAAGAATACTTACACAATTTTGCAGGAAAATATCCGGCAGGACTGTTGTGTGGTTTCAAAATCCCAGGCAAGTATCGCCTGGATGAATGAAATGGAAGAAAACGCTTCCACTTCCATTACCATGATGAGTCTGGAAGAGGGAACTGCCAATGTTATCCAGGCGCCGCCTGAGCAGAAGATCAAAGCCCTTGGATTTATCAATGAGGATCTCATCTATGGACTGGCGAATGAAAACGATATTGTGAAGGATAATGCGGGAAATATCACGTTTGCCATGACAACAGTGAAAATTCAGCAGTTTGACGGAACGGTGGTAAAGGAATATCATGAAGATGGTATCTGGGTGAGCCGTGTCAATCTGAAAGAGGGATCAGTGGAAATGGAACGGGTAAAATGGGAGGACGAGTCTTATGTACCGGTAAACAGCTCCCACATTATGAATAATCTCCAGAAAAACGAGGAGACTGTAAGTATCCGTCTGATCACTACGGACCGGAAGGCAACCCAGATAGGATTGGATTTTGAGAAGAATATTACAAATAAGAATGTGTTGTGTGTAGATTCCAATATGGTGGCGCAGGAGCATCTTTCCACGATGGATCTGGAATTGATCCGACAGGAGAATAATATTTATTATGTCTATGCCGGGGGTGTTCTGGACAGCACATGGACGAAGCCCAGTGATGCGATCATCCGGGCGGATCAGAAGATGGGAGTGGTTCTGAACCGACAGCAGCAGTATGTGTGGGAGAGAGGAAACAGGGACGACAGCCATCAGATTAATTTGGAAGAGGTTCCTTCCGCAGTGCTGGAAGGAGGGCTGGACGAAAATGCTCTGCAGCAGGCGCTGGGAGAAGATTATACAGCGCTGAATCTTACAGGATGCAGTCTGGACAGTGTACTGTATCTGGTAGGAAAGGGAAATCCTGTGATCGCTAAAGTATCTCCGCAGGAGAATGTGGTGATCGTGGGATATGACAAATTTAATACGATTTTATATTATCCATCCACGCAGGAGACGAAGTATTATGGACTTCAGGACAGTACGAACCTGTTTGGAGCTTCGGGTAATGTATTTATCGGATATATGGATAGCATGGGAGAACCAAGTAAAGGAGAATAAGATTATGGATGAAAGAATTGTAAAACTGGCAAAAGGACTGGTACAGTATTCTGTAAAAGTAAAAGAAAATGATAAGGTGTATATTCACTATGTGGGAAAAGATACAGAAGATCTTGCCCGTCAGTTGGTGAAAGAAGTGTATGCAGTGAAGGGAATTCCTTTTGTACATCATACGGAGCCGCGGGTGGACAGAGAGATTCTTATGCATGCCACCAAAGAACAGCTGCAGCTGATGGCAGAGATTGACAGCAAAGAAATGGACGCTATGGACTGTTACATCGGAATCCGCGGTACAGATAATGTTTCTGAACTTTCCGATGTTCCAGCTGAAAATATGGCAATGTACAATAAGTATTATAATACGCCGGTGCATCATGAACGCCGTGTGGCTCATACCCGCTGGGTAGTACTTCGGTATCCGAACTCTGCTATGGCGCAGCTTTGCGGAACCAGCCGGGAGGCTTTTGAGGATTTCTATTATAATGTATGTACGCTGGATTACGCAAAGATGGGAAAAGCGATGGAAAATCTGGTGGATTACATGAACCGCACCGATAAAGTACGTCTGGTGGCAGAAGGAACAGATCTCACATTTTCTATCAAGGATATTCCGGCGATCCCGTGTGCGGGCGAGGCAAATATTCCTGACGGAGAGGTGTATACTGCGCCGGTGAGAGACTCTGTCAACGGTGTGATCACCTATAACACCCCATCTCCGTATAACGGATTTGTGTATGAAAATGTTCGTTTGGAATTTGAAAATGGAAAGATTGTAAAAGCGACAGCCAATAATACAGAAAAAATCAACGAGGTATTTGATACGGATGAGGGGGCAAGATATGTGGGAGAATTTGCGATTGGCGTAAATCCATACGTTCTGAAACCGATGCAGGATATTTTGTTTGATGAAAAAATCTGCGGTTCCATCCATTTTACTCCGGGAGCTTGCTATGATGAGGCTCCAAATGGAAATCATTCTGCAATCCATTGGGATCTGGTGCAGATCCAGCGTCCGGAATATGGCGGCGGTGAGATGTATTTCGACGGCGTACTGGTTCGGAAAGATGGAAGATTCGTGGTTCCGGAGCTGGAATGCCTGAACCCGGAAAATCTGAAATAAGATACAAACCTTGAATTTGCAGGGGAATCATGCTACAATGAGCAAAATATAAGAAAAGAGGGAGGTCTGCTCACCATGCAGCTTACTACTGTCAGAGAGATTTACAGGGATCGGGAAGCATTCCTGGATAAAGAGATTACCGTTGGGGGTTGGGTACGAAGCATACGTGACTCCAAGACATTCGGATTTATTGTGCTTCATGACGGAACATTTTTTGAGACATTACAGATTGTTTATCATGATCAGATGAATAATTTTGCTGAGATTTCCAGACTGAACGTGGGAGCAGCCATCATTGTAAAAGGAACTTTAGTGGCAACACCACAGGCAAAACAGCCGTTTGAGATTCAGGCGACAGAGATTACTGTGGAAGGGGAGTCCACACCGGATTATCCTTTGCAGAAGAAACGTCACAGTATGGAGTATCTGAGAACAGTGAGTCATCTGCGTCCAAGAACGAATACATTTCAGGCAGTATTCCGTGTGCGTTCTCTGGTAGCTTATGCGATTCATAAGTTCTTCCAGGAGCGAGGATTTGTGTATGTGCATACTCCGCTTATTACGGGAAGTGACTGTGAGGGAGCCGGAGAGATGTTTCAGGTTACCACTATGGATCTGAACAATATTCCTAAGACAGAAGACGGAAAAGTGGATTTTTCCAAGGATTTCTTTAACAAAGCTACGAACCTTACTGTCAGCGGTCAGTTAAACGGAGAGACGTATGCGCAGGCATTCCGTAATATTTACACATTTGGACCTACTTTCCGGGCAGAAAATTCCAATACGACTCGTCATGCGGCAGAGTTCTGGATGATTGAGCCGGAGATTGCTTTTGCAGATCTGGAAGATGATATGATTCTGGCAGAGTCTATGTTAAAGTATATTATCCGTTATGTGCTGGAAAATGCGCCGGAAGAGATGCAGTTCTTTAACTCTTTTGTGGATAAGGGACTTCTGGAACGCCTGAACCATGTGGTAAATTCTGAATTTGCTCATGTTACCTATACAGAGGCGATCGAGCTTCTCAGTCAGCATAATGAGGAATTTGAGTATAAAGTATCCTGGGGATGCGATCTTCAGACAGAGCATGAGCGTTATCTTACAGAGAAGATTTACAAACGTCCGGTATTTGTTACCGACTATCCGAAGGATATCAAGGCGTTCTATATGAAGATGAATGAGGATGGAAAGACCGTTGCAGCGGTTGACTGTCTGGTGCCGGGTATCGGTGAGATCATTGGCGGAAGCCAGAGAGAGGATGACTATGATAAACTGGTTGCCCGTATGGAAGAAATGGGTCTGAATAAGGAAGATTATGATTTCTATCTGGATCTGAGAAAATACGGCAGCACCCGTCATGCAGGTTTCGGGCTGGGATTTGAGCGTTGTGTGATGTACCTGACAGGTATGAGCAACATTCGTGACGTGATTCCATTCCCACGTACCGTAAATAACTGCGAGTTGTAGGAGTTTTTATGCGATTTATTCATATTGCAGATGTTCATTTGGGGGCAGTTCCGGATTCGGGCTGCCCCTGGAGTGCTTATAGGGAAAAAGAAATATGGGAAACTTTTCAGAGGGTGATAGCTCTGACAAAGAAGGAGAAGATAGACCTTCTTTTGATTGCAGGAGATTTATTCCATCGCCAGCCTCTTTTGCGCCAGCTGCGGGAGGTGAATTATCTGTTTTCGGAGATTTCGGAAACGCAGGTGGTGTGGATGGCGGGGAATCATGATTATCTGCGGGAGGATTCCGCTTATAGGAAGGTGCAGTGGGCGGAAAATGTGCATGGTTTTTTCAGTCAGAAGCCGGAGGTATTTTATCTTGAAAAGATTCACACCTGGATTTATGGACTGAGTTACGAAAACCGGGAGATCACTCAGCGGCTTTATGATGGGATTCACCCCAATGGAAAAGCGGGATATCACATTCTGCTGGCGCACGGGGGAGATGAGAAGCACATTCCTTTCAACAAGGATATTGCCCGGGAATTTGATTATGTGGCTCTGGGACATATCCATAAACCTCAGGTTTTGATTCCCGATCGCATGATCTATGCGGGAGGGTTGGAACCTTTTGAAAAAAATGATACAGGTTCCCGGGGGATGATTTATGGGCAGATCACCGGGGGAAAATGGGAGAAAGAGGGATCCTCTGTTCAGATAAAAACTGGTTTTGTGCCGCTGGCTAGCCGTTCCTATATGCCTCTGGAAATTGCCATACATTCTGCGACTACCCAGTTGGGACTGGAGCAGAAAGTGAGAGAGGCGATCGAACAGAAAGGCAGAAAAAATATTTACCTGATCCATCTGAAGGGATTTCGCAATCCAGATATGGAGTTTGAAAAGGAGCGCCTTTACAGTCTGGGAAATGTGGTAGAGGTAACGGATGATACCCGTCCCTGTTATGATCTAGAAAAGCTGAGAAAACAGCAGGAGGGGACGCTGGTGGGAGAATATATCCGAAGTTTTGATGGAAAAGAGGGAACGGTAGAACAGAAAGCATTGTATTATGGTCTTCAGGCTTTGATGGAAACAGAATTATGAAATTGAATGATATACAGATACAACAATTTGGAAAATTGAAAGAAAAGAAAATCTTTCTGGAAGATGGGATCAATGTGATTTATGGTCCCAATGAAAGCGGAAAGTCTACGCTGCATGGTTTTATCCGCAGCATGTTTTTTGGGATTCCCCGTTATCGGGGAAGGGCGTCAAAGACGGATCCCTATACCCGCTATGAGCCCTGGGACAGACCGGTGGATTTTGCAGGAAATCTGGGATTTTCGGTGGGAGAGAAGGATTTTCGCATTTGGAGAAACTTTTATAAAAAGGATGAGAGGGCGCAGTTAGTCTGTGAGACAGACGGGGAGCAGCTCTCTATTGAACAGGGAGATCTTCAGATGCTTCTGGGGGATATCAGTGAAAGTGTTTATGACAATACAGTTTCGGTGAGTCAGCTTCGCAGCGAAACGGACGAAGGCATGGTGCGGGAACTGCAAAATCATATGACGAATTATGAGGGAGCAGGAGCTGCGGATGTGGATGTGGAACGGGCAGTGCAGCGCCTGAAAAAGAAGAAAAAAGAGTGGGAAGGAAAGCGAAAGCAGCTGGAAAATGCTCAGAGACAAAGAAGAGAGCAGCAGGAGAACCAGATAGAATATCTGCGGGAAGAGCAGAGAAAATTAGATGAACAACAGAATCGTATCCGCGAGGAATATACGCGAATGGAGGATGAGTACCGCAGGCTGTCCAGCGAGAATTTTCAGCAGAGGGAAGAAAGGGAAATTAGAGAACCGGTAAAAAAGAGAGGAAAGACGCTGCAAAAAAGTATTCTTTTGGCGGTGAGTATCCTTCTGGCAGCTGCAGGATTGGCATCGGGAAAGGTTTTTCTGGGGGTGTTTATGACGCTGACAGCGCTGGCTTTGGCGGGGATAGGAATTGTTCTGATAAGCAGAGCAGAGGAAAATCGGCGAGAACAGACGGAGCACAAGAGAGAAGAGAATCATATTCCAGCGTTGCGGGAACGTTTGAAGGAACTGGAACAAAGAATGGCTCATATGCAAGGGCAGCAGGAGACTCTCGCCAGTCAACGGGAGGAAAAGAGAGTTATGCTGGATAATCTTTTGGAAAATCTCATGGAAATGCAGGAGATTTCCCCGGAAGTAAAAGCGTGTGATGTGGAACTGGAGAGTCTGGCGCTGGCGCTTGCAACCCTGGAAAGTCTGTCTTCTTCTATGCGGAAAAGAATCGGCTACCGCTTGCAAAACAGGATGGAAGAGATTCTGGGGGAGATGACAGAAGGAAAGTATAACAGGATTTTTCTGGACGATCAGATGAAGATCCATTTGCTTGCATGGGATCGTCAGATCTCTTTATACCAGCTTAGCCGGGGAACCGTGGAGCAGGTGTATTTTGCCTTGCGGATGGCGGTGAGCGAAGTACTGTGTGAAGAACCCCTGCCAATCCTTTTGGATGATGTATTTGCCATGTATGACGAAAAACGGTTGGAACAGACGCTTTCCTGGCTGGAGCGAAGAGGCGGGCAGATTTTGATCTTTACCTGCCATCGTCGGGAAATAGAACTTTTGGAGAAATTAGGAATTAAGAGTAATATTGTGAAGTTGGAGGAACAGATATGTTGAGAATAGGATGTCATTTATCTTCATCTAAAGGATTTTTGCATATGGGAAAAGAAGCGGTAAAAATAGGAGCGAATACCTTTCAGTTTTTTACGAGAAATCCCAGGGGCAGCAAAGCCAAGGAAATTGATGAAAAAGATGTAGCAGCGTTTTTAGAATTTTCCAGGGAACATGGGATCGGTCAGATTCTTGCCCACGCGCCGTATACGCTGAATCCCTGTTCCAAGGATGAGAAAACACGGGAATTTGCTTTACTTACTATGGAAGATGATTTGAAAAGGATGGAGTATATTCCCGGAAATTGCTATAACTTTCATCCGGGAAGCCATGTGGGTCAGGGAAGTCAGGAAGGTATCCGCATGATCGCAGATACGTTAAATCAGATTCTGAAAGAAGAGCAGAGAACCACCGTCCTTCTGGAAACAATGGCGGGAAAAGGTACTGAGGTAGGGCGGAGCTTTGAGGAACTGCAAGCGATTCTGGAAAAAGTGGAATTGAAAGACCATATGGGAGTGTGTCTGGATACCTGTCATGTGTATGATGCGGAATACGATATTGTGAAACATCTGGATGAGGTTTTGGAAACCTTTGATCAGATCATAGGACTTCAGAAACTGAAAGCGATTCATATGAACGATAGTAAAAATCCTTTTGGAAGCCACAAAGACAGACATGAAAAAATAGGAGAAGGTTCTCTGGGGCTGGAAGCATTTCGGAGAATCATCAATCATCCCAGCCTGAAAGGAATCCCTATTTACCTGGAAACACCCAACGAACTGGATGGATATGCACAGGAAATCGCCCTGCTGAAATCAATGGAAATAAAATAAATTTGGGGCGACTCATAAAATGAAAAACAGCCACGCGAACTTGTGTGAAAAATGTAACTGCTGATATGGATATTGTGAAAAAAGATTTATGCCGACTCAAACGAATTTGTCGAGCACATCTTTGAGACTTCAGGCTCAAAGTGAGCGCAGACTGAGTTTGAGTGGCATAAATCTTTGAAAATGACATCTACGCAGTTACAGGAATCTCACAAACCTCGCGCGGCTGTTTTTATAATCAAATCTTTTCGTGATTGCGGAATCGGATGAGTACTTTCTGGATTCTCTCTACCGGATTCAAAAGCTTACTGATGGAATCGTCGTGGTTCAAGGTATCGATGATAAGCGCAATATATTTACTCATATCACAGTTTACATAATACGGACGCTGCAGAAGCTCCGGGGTCTGATAGATCAGGTTGGTAGTCAGGATACGGTCAAACATACCTTCTTCGAATCCTTTATCAAATTTGGAAAGACCATTTGTGAAAAGTCCGAAAGTAGCGCACATGAAGATTTTTCTTGCTCCCCGGGCTTTCAGAAGCTGAGCAACTTCCAGCATACTGTCACCGGAGGAAATCATATCATCAATAATGATCATATCTTTACCTTTTACATCAGTGCCAAGGAATTCATGAGCGACAATCGGGTTCCGTCCGTCTACGATGGTAGAATAATCCCGGCGTTTATAGAACATACCCATATCTACTCCCAGGTTATTTGCAAGATAGATAGCTCTTCCCATGCCGCCTTCATCTGGACTGATGACCATCAGGTGGTCTTTGTCAATCTGGAGATCCGGCTGATTTCTCAGAAGATTCTTAATAAACTGATAGGAAGGCTGTACTGTTTCAAAACCGTGAAGCGGAATAGCGTTCTGGATACGGGGATCGTGAGCGTCGAAGGTGATGATATTTTCCACACCCATATTTACCAGTTCCTGCAAAGCCAGAGCGCAGTCCAGAGATTCCCGTCCGGTACGTCGGTGCTGGCGGCTTTCGTAAAGGAATGGCATGATTACGGTGATACGGCGGGCTTTTCCAGCCACAGCGGCGATAATACGCTTCAGATTCTGGAAATGATCATCAGGAGACATATGGTTTACCTGACCGCTGAGGGAGTAGGTGAGACTGTAATTACATACGTCTACCAGAATGTACAGATCGTCTCCGCGAACAGATTCCAGAATAATGCCCTTCGCTTCTCCGGAACCGAAACGCGGCAGCTCTGATTTAACCAGATAAGTGTCTCTTTCGTAGCCTTCAAAGGCAATCGCAGAGTGCTGCTGCGTTAATTTGCCTTTGCGCCACTGTACGAGATAGTTGTCCACTTTGGCGCCCAGTTCAGCACAGCTGTAGGGAGAGAGAATACCCAGACGTCCGACGGGGAGTTTTTGTAAATCTTTTGTGTCTTTATGAGTCATATTAGTGTCCTCCTAATAATTTTTTCTGAATACGGATATCGTTGCCTATCAGTTTGATCATCGTATAATTGCTGGAAACTCTGGAAAAAACCCTTTCAGAATAGCGCTCCATAAAATTTCCCAGCGAAAGATTGGTGGAGATGATCGTGGATTTTTTTCTCAGGATTCTTTCGTTAATACAAAGGAAAAACTGAGAAGCCACAAAACGGTTGGTGAGTTCTGTTCCCAGATCGTCGATAATGAGAAGATCACAGTCCAGAATATAATCATTTTTTCCCTGAGACTCTTCCGAATTAGAAAATGTCTTTTCGGCAAGCGCATCAAAGAGATCAAAAGCGGAATAGTAAATTACGCTGTGGGTGGTATCCAGAAGCTCTTTTGCCACGCAGCAGGATAAAAAGGTTTTTCCCACGCCGGTATCTCCGTACAAAAAAAGATTCTGAAAGGTATGATCAAAATCCCGGACAAAATCCTGGGTCTGCTGGAGAGCTTTTGCTGCTGTTTCCCGGGCAGTCATTCCCGTAGCTTCGTTGGTGAGATCATTGGAATAGTAATCCAGTGAAAAATTTTTGAAACTTGTAGTATTTAATAATTCCCGAATATTGGACTGGGTATACAGATGTTCGCTGATTGCTTTTTTGAAACAGATACACTTTTCATTTTCCACATAACCGGTGTCATGGCAGAGCGGACAGGCGTACTGCATTTTCAGGTAATCAGCCGGAAATCCGTGAGAGAGAAGCAAAACCTGTCGTTCTTCGGAAAGCTGCTGAATCGTTTCTGCCAGATCAAAATCCTGCCCTTCGCTCTCTCCCAGAAGAAGGCGGGCTTTTTTCATACTCAGAGAAGCGATCTCCCGGTCAATTTCGGCAAGTCGGGGAATTTTAGCGTAAGCTTTAGCGATTCGTTCATCCTGATCATGCTTGTTGCGAAGCTGTAATTTCTGATAATAACGCATGAGCGCGTCGTATTGGCTGTTTCGCAGTGACACGGTGTACCTCCTTTATTTTAGAAGCTGATTTTCCAGTTCGGCATAATTATAATCCCGCTGCTGGAAATTGTTGAAATTATTAGAGGAAGAGGCGGTTTTTCTGGAATTTTGGGCTTCGCGGTCAGCTTGCAGCTGGCGATGAAGCGTGTCCAGAGCCTGAATATCCGTTAAATGGCGCACCCCTTTTTCTTTCCAACCGGCCAGAATCTTATCTGCATATCGAAAATTCGCTTTTCCGGTAGCGGCAATGGTGCGGGCACAGGCTTCGGTGAGGATATCCATAGAAAAACCATAATCTTTCATCCAGTGGTTAATTGTATTTACCTCAGAAGGCACAGGATTTCGATTGGAGATACCGAAGGCTTTCAGGATCGTAAAATAATTCCGATGGTATGTAGTGGTTTCCTGCTTTGCTTTTGTTACGGTATCAATTCCATTTTCGTACCAGCTGAAAGCTACTTTCTTAATGTAATGGATATCTCCGCTTCCTTTGGATACACAGTATTCGATCAGATAGTCAATGAGATCTACAGAAAAATGCAAACCTTCATAAATATAGAGCAGTTCATCCGTAACAGTCCGGGAAAGCGTGGTTCCCAGATATTGTTCGGCGATAAAAAGCATCTGCCGTACTTCTTCATTTTCCTTCAGTTCCCGGAGACGGTCGGCGCTGGGCTTCGATACTTTTTCGGGAGAAGCGGCTTCGCTGTCAGGGGCAGAAGCAGGCGAAGGCTCCAGAGCAGGAGCGGCTTCCGGCATAGAAGGAGAGACAGTCTCTTTTTTAGGGACGGAAACAGCAGGCGAACGTTCTGCCAGAGGAACAGATGCGCCCACCGGAATCATGGGCTCCAGAAAATCAATGGAGGTTTGACTGTTCTTTCCGGAGAGAACCAGGAGCTTCTGGCTTTCCCAGTAACGCAGCGTACGCAAAATATCAGTTTCCGTACAGTTGAAAACATCTGCTATAGACGCCAGATCCAGATGGGTCTGTCCACCCTTCAGACAGCGCAGCAGATAAAGATAGATCTTAACAAATTCCCCATTGGACTGGGGCATGTAGTAATCAATAAAAATGTTTGAGATTATGGTAACTCCGCTGGAGCTTCCGTTGTGTAAAGATAATTGCATGATACACCTGCTTTTTTGATTAAGAAATTTACTGTGCTCATTATAGCATATCCAAAAAAGAAAGCAAATAGGGATTTTCCGGGAAGAGCAAAGGGGAAAAGTATTACGAAAAATGTGGACAATGTGGACAATGTGGAGGATAAATTTTACATAAAATCTTTGTAAACCAAATCTTGTCGATATATGGGGAAAAAACGCGTATTATGAAAGAAAAGAGGAAAATTTTATGTAAACAGGTTTATGCACAAAAAAATCCACACGTTTTTTCACAAATAATGTGTATAAACGTGTGGATAATGTGGATAACTTATTTTCCCAGAAGGTTTTCGCCTATTTTTACCACGTCTCCGGCGCCCATAGTTATCAACAAATCGCCGGGAATACAATTTTCTAATAAATAATTTTCAATTTCGTCAAAGGTAGGAAAATACTCGCAGGGAGTTCCCAATTTCAGGATGCATTCCTGAAGATCTCGGGAAGAGATTCCGATCGTATTTTTCTCACGGGCAGCGTAGATGTCGGCAAGAACTACATGATCCGCCATGGTCAGAGCTTCTGCAAAATCATGTAGCAGAGCCTTGGTGCGAGTATAAGTATGAGGCTGGAATACGCACCAGGTTTTCTTGTGAGGATATTTTTTCGCTGCGGTGAGAGTGGCTTTGATCTCGGTGGGATGGTGTGCGTAATCGTCTATGATCGTCACGTCGCCAATCTTTCCTTTGTACTGGAATCGCCGGTCCGTTCCCGTAAACTGTAAAATTCCTTTTTGAATATCTTCCAGATTCATATTTAACTTGATTCCCAGAGCGATAACAGCCAAAGCGTTGGATACATTGTGGATTCCCGGTACGCTGAGAGAGAACTGTCCGATGACCTTTCCATTTCTTTTACAGACAAAAGAGGGATGTCCTAGTTCGTTATATGTGATATCTTCTGCCTGATACTGGGCGGAAGATTTCAGTCCATATGTAATGACTTCACAGGGCAGATCACGGATGATTTCTTCATAAGAAGGCGTGTCGCTGTTGATGATTAAAGTTCCGTCTGCGGGAAGCTTTTGGGCAAACAAGCGGAAAGAATGGCGGATATCATCGATATCCTTGAAAAAATCAAGATGATCTGCATCGATATTTAAAATGATGCTGATCTTAGGGAAAAAGCTCAGGAAACTGTTGGTATATTCACAGGCTTCCGTGATGAAAGTTTCGGAATTTCCTACCCGGAGATTTCCTCCGATGGCAGGAAGAATACCGCCTACGGTGATGGTGGGATCAAAATTTCCTTCCATCAGGATATGGGAAGCCATGGAAGTCGTAGTTGTTTTTCCGTGAGTTCCGGCTACTGCAATGGGAGTCTGATAATTTTTCATGATCTGTCCCAGCAGATCTGCTCGGGTCATGGTTGGAATACCTTTTTCTACGGCGCAGGAAAACTCCGGGTTGTCCGGGTGAATGGCAGCGGTATAAACCACCAGATCAATGCCTTCTATAATATTAGAAGCCCGCTGACCATAAAAAATCTGAGCGCCTTTGGCTGTAAGGTGATCGGTGAGGGGGCTTTCTTTGGAATCAGAGCCGGAAACCGTGAAACCTTCCTGAAGAAGAATTTCAGCCAGACCGCTCATACTGATACCGCCGATACCGATAAAGTGAATGTGGATTGGTTTATTAAAATTAATGGTATACATAAAAATCTGCTCCTCAATATCGTATTATTATCACAACTTTATTATATTCCGAAAAGGACAAAATGAAAAGGATTTTTTGGGAATCTCTATGGAGGAAGAGGAGGAGAGAATTAGAAAATGTGCTGAAAAACGGGAAGAAAACAGGAGGAGGAAAAAGGGAAAAGCAAAAAAAATGTTGTCGGATATTGGGGGTGAAAGAAGAATTCTAAGAAAATAGAAAGAAAAAATGCGAAAAAAGCCAGATTGAAGTTGTATAAATGTGATAAAAAGATGAAAATTTATGATAAAAATATGTAAAAGATGTTCACTATTCTTGAGAAGTATGTTATAATTTTTAATCATATATGACAAGAGGTGATAGCATGATTAAGAAAGAAATGATTGCGATGCTATTAGCAGGTGGACAGGGAAGCCGTTTGGGCGTCCTCACTGAGAAGGTGGCGAAGCCGGCAGTAGCATTCGGTGGAAAGTATCGGATTATCGATTTTCCTCTGAGTAACTGTATTAATTCGGGAATTGACACGGTGGGCGTTTTGACTCAGTATCAGCCCCTGCGTCTGAATACTCATATCGGAATTGGTATTCCGTGGGATTTGGACAGAAATGTGGGCGGTGTTACCGTACTTCCCCCCTATGAAAAAAGCGGTAACAGCGACTGGTATACGGGTACAGCGAACGCTATTTTCCAGAATATGGCGTATATGGAAACGTATAATCCAGATTATGTACTGATCCTTTCGGGAGATCATATTTATAAGATGGATTACGAAGTTATGCTGGATTACCATAAGGCAAATAAGGCAGACGTGACCATCGCCTGTATGCCGGTTCCGATTGAAGAGGCAAGCCGTTTTGGCGTTATGATCACCGACGGTAATGGACGGATCACAGAGTTTGAAGAAAAACCGGAGCATCCGCGGAGCAATTTGGCTTCTATGGGTATCTATATTTTCTCCTGGCCGGCGCTGAAAGAATCTTTGCTGGCGCTGAAAGATCAGCCAAACTGTGATTTCGGTAAACATATTTTGCCTTATTGCAGAGATAACGGAAAAGCTCTGTATGCGTATGAATTTAATGGCTACTGGAAAGATGTAGGAACCCTTGGGTCTTATTGGGAAGCCAATATGGAACTCATTGACATTATTCCAGAATTTAACCTGTATGAAGAGTTCTGGAAGATTTACACCAAAGGGGATATTATCAGACCCCAGTATATAGCAAGCGAAGCCACCATTGACCGCAGTATTATCAGTGACGGTGCTGAGATTTATGGTGAAGTACATAATTCAGTTATTGGCGCAGGTGTTACGGTGAAGAAGGGAGCGGTGATCCACGATTCCATCATTATGAAGGAAACGGTGATCGGAGAAAATGCTCACATTGATAAGTCAATTATCGCAGAGAACGTTATTGTGGGTGACAATGTGGTGATGGGCGTGGGAGAAGAAGCCCCGAACGTATTGAAACCGGCGGTTTATGGTTTTGGTCTTGTTACGATCGCGGAAAATACAGTGATTCCGTCCAATGTGAAAATTGGAAAAAATACAGCCATCAGCGGCGAGACTACACTGGAAGATTATCCGGATGGAGAACTTGTCAGCGGCAGCGCTATTGTAAAGAAGGACGGTGAATAGAATGAGAGCATTGGGAATTATTTTAGCTGGCGGCAATAACAACAAAATGAGAGAATTATCACATAAAAGAGCTATCGCAGCCATGCCTGTTGCAGGAAGCTTCAGAAGTATCGACTTTGCTTTGAGCAACATGGCCAACTCTCATATTTCAAAAGTCGCTGTCTTGACACAGTATAACGCAAGATCTCTGAATGAGCATCTGAGTTCATCCAAATGGTGGGATTTCGGAAGAAAACAGGGAGGGCTTTTCATTTTCACTCCTACGATCACTCCGGATAACAGTTTCTGGTATCAGGGAACAGCGGATGCGATCTATCAGAATCTTGACTTTTTGAAGAAAAGTCATGAGCCGTATGTGGTGATCGCTTCTGGCGATGGCGTTTACAAACTGGATTATAATAAAGTTCTGGAATACCATATTGCAAAACGGGCAGACGTGACTATTGTTTGCAAGGATATGGAAGAAGGAGAAGAGGTTACCCGGTTTGGAGTCTTGAAAATGAATGAGGATCACCGCATTGAAGAGTTTGAAGAAAAGCCTATGGTTTCCACCTCTCATACGGTGTCTACGGGTATTTATGTGATCCGCCGCCGCCAGCTGATTGAAATGATCGAGCGGTGTGCGCAGGAAGACCGTCATGATTTTGTAAAGGACATTTTGATTCGTTATAAGAATCTGAAAAGAATTTATGGTTACAAGATTGACGAATACTGGAGCAATATTTCTACTGTAGAGTCTTATTACAAGACAAATATGGATTTTCTGAAACCGGAAGTTCGGGATTATTTCTTCCATCAGTATCCGTCCATCCAGTCTAAGATCGATGATCTGCCTCCGGCAAAATACAATCCGGGAAGCGAGGTTAAGAACAGCCTTGTAGCCAGCGGATGTATCATTAACGGTCAGGTAGAAAATTCTATCCTGTTTAAGAAAGTCTATGTGGGTAATAATTGTGTGATTAAAAATTCCATCATTCTGAATGATGTATATCTGGGAGACAATACTCATATAGAGAACTGCATCGTAGAAAGCCGTGATACCATTCGAGCAAATTCCTATCACTGCGGTGAGGATGAGATCAAAGTGGTCGTTGAGAAAAATGAGCGTTATGCTCTCTAATGCCGACACCAGGTTACTTTAAAGGAAGGCATATGAAAGGGGCAATATTATGAATATTACAGACGTAAGGGTAAGAAAAGTAGCAAAAGAAGGTAAAATGAAAGCTGTTGTATCTATTACGATTGACGAGGAATTCGTGGTACATGATATTAAAGTGATCGAGGGCGAAAAAGGTTTGTTTATTGCTATGCCCAGCAGAAAAGCAACAGATGGAGAATACAGAGATATCGCTCATCCGATTAATTCTGATACACGGGAGCGTATCCAGAGTATTATCCTGGAAAAATACGAGGAAGTAATGGCAGAAGATGCCGTTGCAGAAGAAGCGTAGCCAAATGTCATATATGGGGTAACGTGGAAAAGCGGTGGCTGGGGGGTCACCGCTTTTAAATAACAAATCAGGGCGTATCTGCCAAAATTCTCAGCATATTTCAAGATAAAACAAAATATATTTCTGGTTTTACAAACGTTGCAAAGAAGTGAATTGCAAAGTATAATAAAAGGAAGAGATAGACAGGAGGTATATGAAACAAAAAGATATATTTACTGGATATACAAAGATTTCCTCATATAGAATGTTTTCAGAATTTAAGAGAGGATGCTTACGATGTGATACAGGCATATGGGAATATACCGATTTTAAAGAAGGTAAAAGAGAACTATAAAACAGAGTTGGGAGGGTATAATATGTGTCAGGCGTGGGATGAAATGATGGCGGAAGAGCGATTGATGGGTGAAAAAATAGGAGAAAAACGTGGCAAAAAAGAAGGAGAAGAAAGAATGGCTCGGTTGATAGAAGTTCTGACAGAGAAAAATCAGATGGATCAGGTCAAAAAGGTCATAAAAAATAGAACATACAGAAAGAAAATGTACAAGGAGCTGGGAATTTAGTGTGATAGGAGAAAGTTGGCATAAGAGCGGATCTGTGCTATGATAGGACAGAAAAAAATACCGGGAGGAAATTATGGGTCAGGAATTACCGAAAGTGTTTGAGGAAAGAATGAAAGATATGCTGGGAGATGAATTTGCAGCATATTTGGCAAGTTATGAGAATGTGCGTCAATATGGTCTGAGAATTAATCCTCTGAAAATATCGGGGAAAGAATTGGAAGAAACGGGATATTTTCATCTACAACAGATTCCCTGGGTGCGGGATGGATTTTTTTATCAGGAGGAGGATCAGCCGGCGCGCCATCCTTTTTATGCGGCAGGTTTATATTATCTTCAGGAACCCAGCGCCATGACACCGGCTTCCCGTTTGAAGATAGAACCGGGAGAGCGAGTTCTGGATCTGTGCGCAGCTCCAGGAGGGAAGGCAACTGCTCTGGGAGCGGCGCTTCAGGGAAAAGGAGTATTGGTGGCGAACGATATCAGTAATGCCCGGGCAAAGGCGCTGTTAAAAAATCTGGAGATTTTTGGAATTGCTAACGCTTTTGTGACGAATGACATTCCCGGAAAACTGGCAGAAAATTTTGAAGGATTTTTTGATAAAGTATTAGTGGACGCCCCATGTTCAGGAGAAGGAATGTTTCGAAAGGATCCAGCGGTAATGAAAACATGGAACCCGGAAAGACCGGAATATTTTGCAAAACTGCAAAGAGATATTTTGAAAAATGCAGTGCGCATGCTTCGACCAGGTGGACTGTTGCTATATTCTACCTGTACATTTGCTCCTGTAGAAAATGAGGGAAGTGTTTCCTGGCTGCTGGAAAATTATCCCGAAATGGAGTTGTTGGAGATAGAGCCATATGAGGGATTTTCCCGGGGAAATCCTGTCTGGGGAAATGGGGATATCCGGTTGGAAAAATGTGTACGAATCTGGCCCCATAAGATGAAAGGTGAGGGACATTTTCTGGCTCTTTTGCACAAATCAGAAGATGCAGAAAGGGTAGAAGTGAAGCTGGGAAGCAGTGCAAAATTGGACAAAAAGAGTCGGCGGATATTGGAAGAGTTTTTTGAGGAATGTAATTGGAAACCAGATTGGGAAAGAACCGAGATTCGAGGCGGAAAAGTCTATCTGGTGCCGGAACTGCCGGAAAAACTGGGAGGCATTCATTTTCTCAGAAATGGTTTATATATGGGAGAAATGAAGAAAGAACGATTTGAGCCTTCTCAGCAGTTGGCTATGGCGCTGTTAGGCAGGGATTATCCTGGGAGATTATCTTTGCGGGCAGAGGATGAGCGTATAGGGCGTTACCTGAAAGGGGAGACGATTCTGGTGGAAGAAGGAGAGGCTACGCAGGAGAATGGATGGCTGCTGGTGTGCGTAGAGGGATATCCTTTGGGCTGGGGGAAATTGGTTCGAGGAGTGCTGAAAAATAAATATGCCGCCGGGTGGAGAAGACAGGGGTGAAGTATAAATTTTCAATAATTTCCTCGGAAATATTACGCAAGTATTACGAGTTGTTAAAAAAATTCTTCACATATGGAGGTTTCTATGGTATAATAAAAAATACCTGAGAAATGAGAGGGATTTTATAATGAGAAAAAGAGCTATTATGAGCATTCTGCTTTCCGTCTTTTTGTTTACCGGAAGTGTGGTTTCTCATGGGGCTACCACCCAGGAGAAAATCTCAGATGCAAAGGAGAAACAGCAGGAGAATCAGACAAGCCTGCAGCAGACTCAGGAGAAAATTGAAGAGCTGGAAAGTAAAAAGGGAGAGTCAGAAAGCTATCTGCAGGATTTGAATCATCAGCTTCAAGATCTGAAAGAAAGTCTGGAACAGCTTCAGAAAGATTATGATGAAAAACAGGAAGAGCTGACGGAACTTCAGGGAGATTTGGAAGAAGCCAGAAAAGACGAAGAAGAGCAGTATGAGGATATGAAGCTTCGTATCCGTTATATGTACGAGAACTCTGCGAATGATTATGCAACGATGCTGTTTGAGTCAGACAGTATTGCGGATTTTTTGAATCAGGCAGAAAATATTTCCAAGATCACAGAATACGATCGGGAGCAGTTGGAAAACTATAAAAAAACAAAAGAAGAGATAGAGACAAAAGAACGGGAAGTAGCGCAGGAAAAAGAAGCAATCGCTAAGGTTCAGCAGGAGAGTGCAGACAAGCAGGCGGCTGTGGAAGAACTGGTGGAAGCTACATATAATCAGATTCGTGAATATCAGGCGGATATTCAGGATCAGGAATCTGAGGAAAATAATCTTCTGGCTCAGATTTCTCAGCAGGAGGATGCAATCAATGATCTGCTGAGACAGGCGAAGGAAGAAGAAGCAGCAGCTCGGCTGGCGGCTCAAAAAGCTGCAGAAGAGGCAGCGGCAAGAGAGGCGGCGGAGAAGGCGGCAGCAGAGAAAGCAGCGGCGGAAAAAGAAGCTGCCAAGAAGGAAGAAGCGGAGAAACAGGAGGCTCAGAAGCCACAAAAACCGCAGAAACCATCGCAGGAGAGCAACAGCGGACAATCTTCTGAACAGAATAATAATAATTCATCTTCATCTGAAGATGAAGAACAGGAACCATCAATAGATTCATCTCAGGGAAAATATTTAGGAAGATTTAAACTGACAGCTTATTGTACTTGTTCCATTTGCTGTGGAAAATGGGCAGGAGGCGGTACGGCCAGCGGAGCAGCGCCGACGCCGGGAAGAACGGTTGCCATGGGCGGTGTTCCCTTTGGAACAAAATTGTCCATCAATGGAACAATCTATACGGTGGAAGATAGAGGTACTGCTTACGGACATGTGGACATCCTGATGGGAAGCCATGCAGAGGCTTTGCAGTTTGGATTGAAATATGCAGATGTGTATCAGGTGAATTAATAAAGGTGTACATAGAAAATGGCAGGTGGAAGATTTTTTCACCTGCCATTTTGTAACAGTTCAGCCATACAGATGTCCGCGCTGAATATCTCTTTACTGAAACTATATGGGATATAACTGTACTTGATACGAAAACAAGTCCCACCCAAAATTGTCACCACTTTTCCTTAGATTTTCCGAAAAAAACGGTTAAAAACAAGCCTATTTTCTCAGTAAAAGTATACTAAAACTTGCTTTTTAAAAAATGTCACCCTTTTTCGTTCTAAAAAATGGTGACAATTTTTCTAAAGGTTCATAACTGTTCAGTACCTTCACAGTTACGAGCAAAAATCCGTTAAAAATTGCCTCCAGCGCTGGGATTTTTGCTTGTATGTCTTGGGATTGATTTGCATGCATAAGACAACACCTAGCAGAACAGTGGACTGCTGAATAGTTCCTATTTTGGTAAAAAACTAGAAATTATGTATTGACAAAGAAATGGTTATCAGATATAATAAATATCGCTGAAGACGAACAGCAATCGAAGCGTGGCTCAGTTTGGTAGAGCGCTGCGTTCGGGACGCAGAGGTCGTGGGTTCGAATCCCGTCGCTTCGACTCCTTGGCAGGGGCACCGGAAAATCCTTTATTTATAGGGTTCTCCGGTGTTTTTCGTTGTTTCCTACTGTATCTAAAACCTGCTTGTCTGATGCAAAAAATCCTGTTTTTTGGGCGTTACACAAAATTCTGTGAGCTTTGCGAAAAAGTCATTATAACCGATGCATTTGTTCGCAGTAGTATTTTACATTGTCCCATTTGGCATCGGGCGCGATCCGATGGTCAGGACAGGGAATATAACCGCCAAGAGCAATCAGAGACTGAAGGCGGCGGATTTCCTGATCGATTGCTTCCTTATCTTTGGAGAAAACATTTTTGTTCATGCCGCCAACTCCGCGGATTTGGTCGCCGTAGATTTTTTTCCAGGGGGCAATGCTGGCGTTCCAGGTGCCGACTTCAATGGGGAACATGGTATTGACGCCATGATCCATCCAGGTAGGAATCAGAGAATCAATCACTCCATCGCAGTCAAGGGAGATTATGTCGATTCCGTGTTCATTCAGAAGTTTGGTGATTTTTTGATAATGAGGTCCTACTTTTTCATAAAATACATCAGGGATCACGAGAGGACCGTTTTTAAAACAAATGTCTTCCCAGAAATGTGCGAAGTCAAAGGTCCATCCTTGATTCAGGACGTATTCGACTGTCTGGAAGCACAGAGTTCCTACGGTATCGATAATTTCGTCGTAGAGGTCCTCATCATCTGCAAAGAGATAACTGATTCCTTCTACACCCATGATATCTCTGATTCTTCCGAAGAGACTTCCGCAGTGCAGTCCGACAGGAGTGTCCGGGTGTGCAGTTTTTATCTGTTCATAGGCTTGAGCGGAAATGCGCTCAGGCTGAAACTGAAGACGCCATTTATATTCTTTTTCCCAGGATTCTCTGTCTTTCAGGGTGTGTTCTATTTCAGCGGGAATTGATCCGGCATCTTCTTTTTGTAAAACAATAACGCCGTCGCAGTTGCGGATCATCCGTCCTCCGGAAGGGTAGGCGCCCATATCTTTTGATTCGAAGCCGGGATTTAACCCGGTATTTGGACTAAAACAGGTGAGCCAGTTAAAGTCAAATCCTAGTTTTCGGGCAATGCTGTCATCATATTCATTTCCATCGCCCCATCCCAGATATTCTTCTTTCGTAATGTGTCCCTCCTGATACCATTTTTCTAAGGTTTCGTTCCAATATCCAAAATGAACTACGGGCATACGATCATAAGGCTGATAATGAAAAATTGCTTTTACACGTTCTCGATGATTCATAATGATATTCCTCCTGTATCTGGTTGAAAAACTTGTGTTTTTTACTATAATAGTCATAAGAAATGAAGAATACAATACAAAAAATTGTTATAAAATAAAGGAAAATTGTAGTATGATAGTAGAATATGATTTGTCTTCTGTAAAAACCCTGGATTCCTTTTCTATCGCTTCTTCGGGAGAGAAAGAAGCTTTTGCCTGCGGGGTAGATATGGGAGGAATTTATGAGTGTGGGGAATCTTATTATACCTATCGGGATTCTTGCAGAGTGTCTATTTTGTTGTATACTTGTCAGGGGTGTGGAGAAATTTCTTATCGGGATTATCAGGGAGAACTTCCGCAAGGTTGTATGGTGCTGTTGGATGGGAAATATCCCCATCGCTATGGAACGAAAAAGAATAGTAGGTGGAAATTTGTCTGGATGCATTATCTGGACAGATCGCCGTGTACTTTTGCAGACTATTTTTATAAAAAAGGAATCGTTTTGCAGAAAGTACAGGTGGAGAAGGCACTGCATTTTTTTGAGAGGACAAAAGATTTGGCAATGCATCCAAATGTTTTTCAACAGATGGAAATTTCTCAGTGCATTTCCGGTTTTTTGTATGAAAGTGGCGTATATAGGGAAAACATAGATGGGCAAATATTGGATGGCGGAGAGCAGATCGTTATTCAGGCACAGAACTATATGCAGCGGAATTATCAGAAAACAGTGTCGTTGGAAGAATTGGGGAAAGTGTGTGGTGTTAGTAAATTTTATCTGATCAAGTTATTTGGAAGATGGGCAGGGATGACACCGCATCAATATCTTTTGCAGGTGAGGATCGGTCATGCGAAGCTGTTGTTGGTATCAACGGAAAGAATGGTGGCAGAGATTGGAGAAGTGGTGGGATTTTCCGGGTGCAGTATTTTTATTGAGGCTTTTAAAAAACATACAGGTCAGACGCCTTTGGAATTCCGCAATGCTGGAAAGTAAATGAGTGTGTTGAAAGTGACGGATTGAGCAGTAAAATGTCGAAATATTTATAAAGATGAAGAAGAAATGAGGTTGCAGTTGTTTTGCGGTATAAGTAGAATTAGACTGGAAAACGTTTTTTAGGAGGTTATTTCCTAAAATCGTTAGAAATTGTATAAGGAGGGATTGGAAAAATACTCCAAATAAATTTTTGGTGTACTCCATTTGGAGTAAAAATCTGCCATTTTTCGTGTAAACTTATGATAAAGGAGGAAAGGTTACATGAAGAGAAAAGAACAGCAGATATGCCAGAAAATTTATGAGGAAAATGTAGAAAGAATTCTATGGTATCTGCGTAGGCGGTATAGTTGGCTTGAAGAATCAGATATTTATGATATTATGCAGGACACTTGGAAAGTAATGTGTGAGCACATTCATGATTTGGAGGGGCGAAGTGAACCGGAACGTTGGGCGTGGCTGATTACAGTGACGAAGAATAATGTGATATCATGGATTCGTTCAAAGGCGAGAAAAGAGGAGTTGGAGGAAAAAGTTCAGGACAGATTTGGCAAACTTTCCTGTTTTACATCCACAGAGGAAGTAGCCTTGCAGAGAATTACGGCGGAAGGCGTTTTGGAGAAACTATCGTCGCGGGAAAGAGAAATTCTTTTGAGTAAATATTTTAAAACGGCAGTGACAGATGAGGATGAAGAGCGTAAGAATGCTAAAAACTGTAAACGCTATAGAGCCAGAAAGAAATTGCAGGAGTATATGAAAGAAGGTGGAATGGATGAGTAAGAAGAATATCGTGAAGGAAGATTCTGAGTTTCGATATCTGGAAGAGCATTTTGAAGAGATGATGGAAGAAATGAAAAAAGATAAGTTAACTCAGGATTTTCAGATTTCTCAGGAGTGGGATCAGAAATTTCGGAAGACCATTGATGAAACCTTGGAAGAGTTACGGAAAAAGAGCAGGCGGCGCAAAATAAAAAATGCAGTTATTGCGGCGGGGGTTATATTGGCAGCAACAGCGTGCGTGGATTATAGTATGGTAGCGGTGCAGGGCGAGGGACTGCTGGATATTGTGGAGAGTGTTTTTGATTCTGGAGATAGGAATACGGTGGCTTTAGGTACGATGACGGAAGAAGATTTGGGAGAAGAAGAGGAAAATGAGATTTATTTTGATACTTCTTCTTTGGAGACTGCATATGAGCAGATTCGTCAGGAATTACGGATGCCGATGTTTTACATTTCTTATGCACCGGAGGGGTATCAGCTGTCCGAAGCTATTTATGATAGAATGTACCGAGTTTTGAACATGAAGTTTGAAAAAGGAGAAAAGCAGATATATGTCTCTCAACAACAAATTTCAGATGGGAAGGCTACAGGAATTATCATAGATGAAGAACAAGGCGATTCTGTAGTTAATGAGTCTTTAAATTGTGAAATTTCTATATATAAAAGTGAACAGGATGATACTTATATCTTTTCAGCTAAAAAGGGAACATGGATTTTGAATTGCAGAGTTTCAGAAAATTTGAAAGTATGTAAGGAATTAGCGAAAAACATTTATTTTCAGTAGGAGAAAAGGATATGAAAAAGAGTATATTGGTAGTGCTGATGTGTGTGATTTTGTGTATGTCAGGGGTTAGTGTATATGCGCAAGACGGAAAGAAAGAGCAGCATCAGTTGATAGAAGAAAATTTTGAGACAGATGTTATGGAAAAGAGGATAGAAGATTTCAATCCATACACAAAGTATTTAATTGATGTTCAGACGACGATTGCCAGACTGGATGCTGGGAAGGTGGGGATACGTGCGCATGTATATTGCAGTCAGAAAGTAAAGAGTGTAAATATTAAATTCTATTTGCAAAAAAAATCGGGTTCATCTTGGGTTAATGTTGCGACTGGCAGTGCATCGGCTTCGGATGTGACGGATGTAGCGAAAAGTGTGTCTACAACAGGTGTTTCTTCTGGAACGTATCGAGGAAAAGCAATAGTTATGGTAACTGATAAATATGGTTACTCTGAGACGATGACTGGTTATTCAGGTAGTATTTCCATATAAAAGGATTTTCCGGTGATTTGAATTTAAGATTGATTTTGGGTATAGGGAGAAGGGATTTTTGCAAAACCCCCAAATCTATTGGAAAAACCGTTAAAAAACATGAAATTCTGAAGCTGTTTGGGTGTGGAAGAGTTGAAAATTTTTATATACCCATGTTTTAAGAATTTTATGGGCTTTTTTAGAAAAAACTTATGTCCTATGCCCAAGAACGACTTTTATATGTTCATTTTGAACTGTTGCAATTATTTTGCAGATGTTTCTCGTTCCGCCACCCGATAGCTTTCGAGGATTCCTTTTACAGTCTTATATAAGTGTGGTTTCAATTCTTCCAGCGGTACCGGCTGCTGATATAATATTGCATTGTAGCTGGTGCCGCTGACAATTTCAAGTATCATATACATCATCAATTCCGGTGAGCTGTACGTATGGGCAGCATTTTCCAGCATAGTTGTAAATATGGTTAGAATAGAAGGGGTGTCTTTTCCTGGAGTATAGATCAGAGAATTTTTCACAAATCCCCAGCTTAAGTGTTTGGAAATCAGAGAAACCAGATTATGGTTAGCGTCAAGCTGATCTAATATATGGTCGATAACGAAAAGAATCTGTTCTTCAAAGTCTGTAATTTCCGAATGTGCCTGAAGTTCCAGATAAGCAGCCTCAAATACCTGACTGGCTTTATGAGCAATCAGGTGATTGCGGATGTCATATTTATCTTTAAAATAAAGATAGAAAGTTCCTTTGGCAACCCCGGCTGTATTTACAATATCCGAGATAGAAGTTTTTGAAAATCCATTATTGATAAACAGAGAAAAAGCGGAGTCCAGAAGGGAGTCCCTTTTTTGTTGTTTGTTATTATCTATTTTTCCCATATTATATCCCTCACAATTTCTTGGGTATTTTTAACCCTACATCATATTATAGTGACCCCTTTTGTGAAAAGTCAAACAGAAATCCCGTCTGGTCTATTGTTTCGCCTTAATGCATAAAAATGAAAATGACTAACGGTCAAAATTTTACACTTTCAATATTGACTAACGGTCATTTATAATGTATAACAATAAATGACCAATAGTCATAAACTTATTTTAAAGGAGGAGACATCATGGAGAAGTTGGGAAGGAAGATTGTAAAGCTTCGAATTCCGATTTTTATTATCAGTATTCTGCTGTTGATACCGGCAACAATCGGTTATATCAATACCAGAGTAAATTACGATATTCTGTCTTATCTGCCAGATGATATCGAAACGATAAAGGGGCAGGATATTCTGGTGAATGAATTTGGAACAGGCGCGTATTCCATGTTCATTTGTGAAGGAATGGAAAATAAAGATGTGGCAGCATTGAAACAGAAGATTGAGGATGTGGAGCATGTATCAAAGGTGGTATGGTATGACAGTCTTATGGATATCAGCGTACCTATGGAAATGCTGCCTGAAGAAGTCCGCACAGCGTTTAATTCGGATGACTCCACGATGATGTTTATTATATTTGATACCACGACTTCTGCAGATGAAACGATGGAAGCTATTGGAGATATCCGCCATATTGCAGGAAAACAGTGTTTTTTGAGCGGTATGTCGGCGGTGGTAACAGATACGAAGAATCTGGCGGAATCAGAGATTACAATTTATGTAGTGATTGCGGTGATCCTTTCCAGTATTGTGCTTGCGCTTACCATGGAAACGTATTTGATTCCTGTATTCTTTTTGCTGAGTATCGGTATGGCGATTTTGTACAATATGGGAACGAACATACTGACAGGAGAAATTTCTTACATAACAGAAGCTTTGTGTGCCGTACTTCAGTTGGGAGTGACGATGGATTATTCTATTTTCTTGTGGCACAGCTATCAGGAAAAGAAGGGAATTTATGGAAATGATCATAAGGAAGCTATGGCGCAGGCTATTGCGGCAACAATCAAATCAGTGGTGGGAAGCTCCATTACGACAATCGCCGGTTTTGTGGCTCTGTGCTTTATGAGTTTTACGCTAGGCTTGGATCTGGGTATTGTAATGACAAAAGGTGTGGTCTTTGGCGTACTCTGTTGTGTGACCGTATTGCCTTCTATGATTATGATTTTTGATAAGGCTTTGGAGAAGACGGCGCATCGTCAGTTGATTCCAGATTTCCCGAAAGTATCAGAATTTATCGTAAAATATCACGTACTTTTTGCAGTGGTATTTGTTTTGCTGTTTGTTCCTTTTGCATATTTTCAGGCAAATACCCCGGTGTATTACAATCTGGATGCTACTCTTCCCAAAGATCTGGAAAGTATTCAGGCAAATACCAAACTTCAGGAAGAGTATCATATGGGAGCAGCTCATATGATTTTGGTGGACAAAGAAATTACAGATAAAGAGAAATATAAGATGATTTCTGAGATGGAACAGGTAGAAGGTGTGAAACAGGTTCTGGGGTTGGAGACAGTGATCGGTCCTGCCATGCCGAAGAGTATGATTCCGGAAGATATTCAGGAAGTGCTGGAAAGCGAAAATTATGAATTAATGCTGATTATGAATGAATATCCGGTGGCTTCCGATGAGGTAAATCATCAGATTGATGAGTTGAATACTGTTTTGAAGAAATATAATCCTAACGGTATGTTGGTGGGAGAGGCTCCTTGCACGAAAGATTTGATTGAGATTACGGATCATGACTTTAAGGTGGTAAGCGCCGTATCGATTCTTGCTGTATTTTTCATTATTCTGTTTGTGTTTAAATCTATTTCCTTGCCGGTGATTCTGGTGTTGGTTATCGAGGGAGCTATTTTTATCAATATGGGTATTCCGTATCTTACCGGAACAGAGCTGCCCTTTATCGCTTCTATCGTTATTGGAACGATTCAGCTGGGAGCCACTGTGGATTATGCGATTTTGATGACCAGTCGTTACGAAAAAGAACGTGGTTCAGGAAAGAGCAAAGGTGAGGCGATTCGGATCGCGCATCAGACCAGTATCCGGCCGGTAATGGTATCAGCGTTCAGTTTCTTTGCAGCTACGTTTGGCGTGGGTGTTTATTCTAAGATCGATATGATAAGTTCTCTCTGCCTTCTGATGGCCAGAGGCGCATTGATCAGTATGTGTGCGGTATTGTTGTTCTTACCGGCTATGTATTGGTTATTTGATGGATTGATCTGTAAGACGAGTAAAAATTTCAAACAGAAAAAGCAGGAGGTAAAATCATTATGAAAAGAAAATATGTGCAGGCAATGATGGCGGGTACGGCAGTAATGTTGTCTATGGCAGTTCCGGTGACTAGCGTTTCTGCGGCAGTTCCGGAAAAAGAGCAGACTGTTTATGTGAATGCTGACCAAAATGGTAATACAGAAAAAGTGATTGTGAGCAACTGGCTGAAAAATACCGGGAAAGAGGCTTCTATAACGGATAAAAGCAGTCTCAGCGATATTAAAAATGTGAAGGGCGAGGAAGAATTTACCCAGAACAGCGATGGAACAATCACCTGGGCAGCAGGCGGAGAAGATATTTATTATCAGGGAAGTACCAGTGAGGAACTTCCGGTAGCGGTGAAAATGACGTATTTTCTGGATGGAAAAGAGATTCAGCCGTCTCAGTTGGCAGGAAAAAGCGGAAAAGTGAAGATTCGTATTGATTATGAAAATAAATCCAGTCAGACCGTGAAAGTAAATGGAAAGGAAGAGCAGATATCCACTCCATTTATGATGGCGACAGGAATGATCCTGCCTACAGAAAAATTTTCTAATGTGGATGTGACAAATGGAAAAGTGATATCCGACGGACAGAATGAAATTGTTATGGGAATTGGATTCCCGGGACTTTCCGATAGCCTGAAACTTTCTGAAATCGAAGGTATGGAGGATACGGAAATTCCTGATTATGTAGAGATCACTGCAGATGTTACGGATTTTTCACTGGCATTGACAGCGACCGTGGCAACGACAGGAACTTTGAATGAGCTGGGAATGGATGATATTGACAGTCTGGATGATCTGAAGAGTAGTCTGGATGAACTGACAGACGCTTCTACGGCTCTGGTGGAAGGAAGCAGAGAGCTTTCTGATGGTATCGATCAGCTGAATTCTTCTGCAGATGAGTTTGTAAGCGGGCTGAATAGTGCAGATGACGGCGCGGGTCAGCTGAAAGCGGGAATTGATATGATGAATGGACAGAAAGGTCAGTTGATAGACGGTGTAAATCAGTTGGCGGGAGGATTGCAGACTTTGCAGGGTGGCTCTCAGGCTCTGAAAGAGGGGGTATCTTCCTACACAGAAGGAGCGAATCAGTTGTTTGCGGGCGTCAGTCAGGTAGATGAGGGAGCGAAAGCCCTGAAAGAGGGAATCGATACCATGAATGAGAAAAAGACGGAATTGGCGCAGGGTGTAAAAGATTTGGGAGCAGGAACTGAAAATCTGAGTAAGGGAACCGAAGAATTTGCGTCAAATTTGAAAACGTATACCGCCGGAGCACAGAACCTTTCTAATGGTTTGAAGGAACTTTATGGCAAGATGGAGCAGTCTCTCCAGATTTTTGCAAAATTGCCGGAGACCATGAAAACGCTTCAGAATAATGTGGGACAGTTAGCGGCCGGGGCAGGAGAACTGGCAAGCGGAGCAGCCGAGGTTCAAAAGGGAGCGGCAGCGATGCAAAATCAGTTGGAAAGTCTGAAAAAAGGCGTAGAGACAGCGAAAACTACGGTAGGCGGAGCAGCAGCTCTGGTGGATCAGATACAGTATTCCGATACGCAGGCATTGTCCCAGGATGCAACGGCGCAAGCGCAGAAAGCGGCTGCTGGAAAACTTCAGCAGGCAAACGATCAGCAGAAAGCAAATGTGGCAAGTGCACTGGATGCCGCAGGTGTATCGGAAGAGCAGAAAACAGCAGTTCTGGCGAGTCTGGGAGAGATTTCCACCGATGTGTCGGATATTCAGGTTACAGTTTCTGATGATACAGCGGCTCATAATGCTGAAGTAAAAGCAAAATTGGCAGGAGCGCAGCAGGGTCTGGAAGTGATTTCTGGTGAACTGGGTAAAGTTCAGATCGATCCGAGTACTTTGCAGCCATTGACAGATGGAGCAGCGAAGGCTCAGGCAGGAGCAGCCCAGATGCAGGCAGAACTGAAGAAAATGGGTGAAACCATGAATGGAATGGGAGACATCCAGACGGCGGTTGACGCTATCCTGAAAGGTGTGAAAGACTTGAAGGACGGAAGCGAAGCTCTTTGCGGAAATAATGAGGCTCTGAATAAAGGGGCAGAGAACCTTAATCAGGGAGCAAAACAGCTGAATGAAGGTGTGAAGGCGCTTTTGAAGGGAACGGAAGCGCTCAGTGACGGTATTGGTCAGCTGGCAGCGGGGGCAGATTCTCTTACAGGGGGAACCGCTCAGTTAAAAGCCGGAGGAAATGCATTAATTGCCAATAATTTTGCATTGAACAGCGGAGCCGGAGAACTGGCAGATGGAAGTCAGGCGTTGTTGGCAGGTGGCTTACAGCTACAGGCAGGAGCTGGTACCCTCAGTGATGGAATCAGTCAGTTGGCAGCGGGAGCAGGCAGCTTGAAAGAAGGAACCGGAAAACTGGCAGCCGGGGGCAAGACCTTGAAAGAAGGAACTACAAAGTTGTCTGATGGAGGTCAGGAACTGGCAGAAGGTATGGAAAAATTCGATAAGGAAGGGATCCAGGAACTGGCAGATGTGGTGAATGGTGATGTGCAGGATGTACTGGACAGACTGGATGCGGTGGTAGACGCAGATAAGAGCTACACAGCTTTTGACGGCTGGGATAAAGATCAGGATGGCAGTGTGAAATTCCTGATCGAGACAGCGGGAATCGAATAAGCCCATACGTTAAAATTTTCAGGTGAATCTATGGCAGGAAGCAGATGCAGACAGGCGTGGACGAGAGAATCGGAAATGCCTTTGCAGAATGCTTCCTGCCTTTTATATTTTGACAGAGGGAAAAGCCGTTGCTTTTTTGCAGGGTGGGAGTTAAAATGCATAAAAGAAACGTGTATGGAGGGAAATGAAAAATATGACAGAGAGATTATTTTATCAGGATTCCTGGATGAGAGAATTTTGCGGAAAAGTCCTGGAATGCAGGGTATGTGAGGAAGGTTTTCAGGTGAGATTAGATCGGACAGCATTTTATCCAGAAGGAGGCGGACAACCGTGGGATACGGGCTATCTGAATCGGGTTCAGGTGCATAAGGTTCTGGAACAGGAGGGGGAAATCTGGCATTTTGTGAAGGAAGCTCTGGAGCCGGGAATGAAAGTGACGGGGAAAATCGACTGGGAGAGAAGATTTGACCTGATGCAGCAGCATTCTGGGGAACATGTTGTCAGTGGGCTGATCCATGAAAGATACGGATATAATAATATTGGATTTCACCTGGGGACGGAAACGATCACGATTGATTTTGACGGTGAGATTCCAGAGGAAGAGCTGCGAGAGATAGAATATCAGGCGAACCAATATGTGTGGGAAAATCATCCCATTCAGATTACATATCCTGAGAGAGAAGAACTGGAGACGTTAGAATATCGGAGTAAAAAGGAACTGACCGGTCAGGTGCGTATTGTCGCATGGCCGAGGGCAGATGTGTGCGCCTGCTGCGGTGTACATGTAAAAAGTTCCGGTGAAATTGGACAGATCATGCTTCTGTCTTCTCAGAGGGCAAAGGGCGGCGTGCGTATTGAGATGCTGTGCGGCGTAAGAGCTTTGCGGTATAGTAACCAGTTGAAAGAACAAAATCGGAAAATTTCAGGTCTGCTTTCGGCAAACTGGAAAGAAACAGCGCAGGCGGTAGAACGTCTTTTGGAAGAATATCAGAAAACCAGATTTCGGCTGGTGGGAATGGAATATGAGAAGATTGCAAGAATGGCAGAAGAGAAAAAAGGTCAGGGAGATCAGTTGTTCTTTGAAAATCAGATGTCTGCGGAGAGCGCCAGAAAGCTGGCGGCAGATGTGATGGAAACCTGCGGGGGATACTGTGCAGTGTTTTGTGGTAATGATCAGGACGGATATCGCTATGCGATTGGAAAAAAAGACGGTGATTTGCGGGCGTTTGTAAAAGAGTTGAATCAGAAACTTCAGGGACGGGGCGGGGGCAAACCGTTTTTTGTACAGGGGTCCGTACAGGCATCTCAGGAAGAAATTCAGAATTTTTTTGAAGAATACAGAGGCAGAATATGATACAGGTACATGGGTTTCAAAAACTTACGTTATTAGATTATCCGGGAAGACTGGCGTGTACGATATTTTTGGGAAGCTGTAATTTTCGGTGCCCGTTTTGTCAAAATTCCGGTTTGGTGCTTGCACCGGAGCAGGAGCCGACCGTTCCGCTGGAAGAGATTATGGAGACCTTGAAGAAACGTCGTGGGATTCTGGATGGGGTCTGTATCACAGGGGGAGAGCCAACAGTGAGCCGAGAACTTCCAGAGATTGTAAAGGAAATCAAAAAGCTGGGATATGCGGTGAAACTGGATACGAACGGTACGAATCCGGGCATGGTAAAGACCATGGTGGAGAAAGGTCTTCTCGATTATGTGGCAATGGATATTAAAAATTCTCCGGAAAAATACAGGGAGACAGCAGGAGTAGAAAACATAAATCTGGAAGCAGTGTGTGAGACAGTGGAATTTTTAAAATCAGGAAAGATAGAATATGAATTTCGTACCACTGTTACCCGGGAATTACATAAAAAAGAGGATTTTCTTAAGATCAGAAAATGGCTTTCCGGCAGCAGGCGGTATTTTCTTCAGGCATATCAGGAGTCAGAACAGGTGATACGCCCGATTTACAGCAGTTATTCCAAAGAACAACTGGAAAATTTCCGCCAACTGCTTCTGGAAGAGATTGAACAGGTGGAGCTTCGAGGCGTGTGAAAAAACATTAATAAATGATCCGGTACCAGTAACCGAACTGTCCGGGGCGGATAATTTCGCTGCGGGCAGGTTTGAAGTTTGGAAAGCCGAACATTCCGGCAAGAAAATGTTCTGTTTCCTCATAAATTCCGGGAACAGCCAGCACATATTCTTCCGGCTTTCCCTGCTGCATTTTTCCCAGCAGGAAGTGGTGATAAGTCTGATACTGGCGGGTAAGAAACTGGTTACTGCCAATGTGGAAGGATTTTTTTGCCAGATCAGGGATATCTTGTGGGGATAATTCCACGCATTGGTGGATTTCATCATCAAAAAAAGGGTGTACTTGTGGATAAGTAGTTTGAATTTCTTCCCAAAAGGAGAGGGAAGAATCTGGCGGAGCAGGATTTTCCACGGTTTTTTCTTTTTCAGGAGTTTCGATTTCTTTGACAGACGCTGCCTGAATCTGAGAATCATCTTCTGCCAGAGTAAAGAGGCTGGGATTTAAAACGGTCTCCTTCCAGGCTGTTCCGAAGATTTGGTTGTTATCAGTGCAGATGAGAAGACCTCCCAGATCCTCGAAGGAATAGGGGAAACCACCAATATTTTTCAGGGGGAGCATATAGCGGCCGTAGACGGTTCCCTGGTGGCAGTTTGCATTTCCCAGAGGAATCCCCAGAAGTTGGTCATTTTCGTGGACGAAGGCAAACACCTGAAGTTTGGGGAGGAAAGGATAGGGCGGAAGTTTCATATGTACTTCCAGCCGGCATTGCTGGTTGCGTATTTCCACCCGGGAGAAACCGCAGTTTTTTGATTTTTGATTGTTCTGATATTCATAAAGATAGGAGATGAAACGTTGATATTCGGACAAATTTTGCACTTCCTTTGGGAGTTTTCTATGAAAGCATATGCAGAAAAGAAACCGGGTATGACCGGAAGCGAAAGGAAAAGATAAAATGACAGAGTTGACAGCCACGAAAGAGTGGAAAGAGCATGAAAAATATATGCGGGAGGCGATCCGTCAGGCAAAAAAAGCCTATGTTCTCACGGAAGTTCCTATTGGATGTGTGATCGTTTATGAAGGCAAAATTATCGCCCGTGGTTATAATCGGAGAAACACAGATAAGAATACGATTTCCCATGCGGAAATGAATGCGATCCGAAAAGCAAGTAAAAAACTGGGAGACTGGAGACTGGAAGGGTGTACCATGTATGTTACGCTGGAGCCCTGTCAGATGTGCGCAGGGGCGATCGTCCAGGCGAGGGTGAGCCGGGTGGTGATCGGTAGTATGAACCCCAAGGCGGGGTGTGCCGGTTCAGTGCTGAATCTTCTGGAAATGGATCAGTTTAATCATCAAGTTGAGGTGGTGCGGGGAGTTTTGGAGGAAGAGTGCAGTCAGATGCTGTCAGGATTCTTCCGGGAACTTCGGGAGGAAAAAAAGAGGAAAAAACAACTATTGACGGGAGAAAAGCAAGGCAGTATAATGTAAAACGAGTCAATCAGGAGATGTACCCAAGTGGCTGAAGGGTCCGCACTCGAAATGCGGTAGATCGGGCAACCGGTGCGAGAGTTCAAATCTCTCCATCTCCGTTTCAGAATAAGAATCTCTCATAGAATTCAATGCTTTTAAGTAGTTGATATTCAGTGGGAGATTTTTCTTTTAGGAGTGAAAAGCATATGAAGACACCATTTGGAAATTTTTTGAAAAAAGCTTTATTTAAAAAAGTATTTTTTGTGGTTGTTTTGGCGGGCGCAGTGCTGGGTGGTTTAATGAATGGCAGAGCAGTATATGTATGGTTTGGAAATGACATATTTGCATATCTGCTGGGAACAATCTATGCAGTGCTGGGAATTCTGGTTCTGTTCCAGAATAAAGTTATGGAAAAATGGAAGAATAAGCGGCTGGAAATGGTAATTGGAATTTACAGTTGTTTTTATATTTATGACTTTATGGGACTTCTTTTGTGGGTAATTCTGTCCTATTTGTTTTCTATCTCAGATACTTTCTGGGCTGCAGGCGTCTGTTTGGTAGATTTTTTTGCGGTGGCTCTTGTCACCGGCGGTTATCTGTATGCAAAACAAATAAAATGTAAACCGTATACGGTATATCTGGGAATGAAAGGTGAGATGTGTCACATTGTGATGCTGAGTGATATTCATCTGGGGGTTTTCGTGGGAGAAGAGCATATGCGGCGTATTGTAGAGAAGGTAAATCGGCTGCAGGCTGATCTGGTAGTTATCTGCGGAGATATTATTGATGTGAATAATCATATTTTAGAGGATGATGGGGAACTTGAACGTATTAGTTCTTTGTTTCGGGAGATTCGGGCAAAGAATGGAGTATTTGCAGTATTGGGAAATCATGATCCTCAGATAACGAATGAAAAATTCCAGCATTTTTTAAAAAGTTCCCATATCCAGTTGCTGCATAATGAAGTTATTCAAGTTTCTGGTCTGAATTTGATAGGGAGGACAGATCCGAGTAATAATGAGCGAAGTCCGATAGAAATTTTGTGGAAAAAGGTAGATTCTTCCAAAGTGAGTGTTGTATTGGATCACAATCCAAACTATATTTCTGAATCTGCGAAATGTGGAGCGGATTTGGTGCTGAGCGGTCATACTCATAAGGGACAGTTTATTCCGGTCACATATTTTACCAAGCTGGCAAATGAAAAACATTGTTTTTACGGAAAAGAACGATTTGGGAAAACACAAGCGATTATTTCTTCGGGAGCTGGATTTTTTCAGCTTCCAGTGCGCATTGGGACCAGTAATGAGATTGTGGATATTCATATAATGTAAGAGGGGATGATAAAAATAGATCAAAATAAAAAGACAAAGAAATTGTAAAATGCGCACCGCACCTCGAACTTCTCTCACAGACGTTACTCCTACAGTTAACTCGGCTCAGGCACCCTTACGGCACACAGAAGGTTCTGCTTAGTGCTGCTTCATTCCTGACCTGACACGGTTCACAGAGTTCTGTTGCGTAAGACCCAAACGTCAACGCCACTTATAGAAGGCAGCTCTGCAAGAAGAAGCCCTCAGATTGGTATCACCCCTGCTATAGCGGATTGCAGGTACAGGGCACCGCTATCTCCCCGGCTGCGCATTTCCAAGTATAACCTGTGGGGGAGGAAAAGTCAACGAAAATGATTTGCTTTACGAAGAAAAAATGATATGATACAGACAGACATCTTTTGATTTCAACATTTTATTATGACAGGAGGAAGTTATGGCACAGGTAGTATTGGGGAAGGCGGGCGATTTTACCGTTCGCTTTGTGAAAGAAAAGGAGCAGTTGGAAGCATGGGGTTATTCCCAGGTGAAAGGAATCTACGAACCGGAATATCTGAATGCGTTCTTTTTACCGGAGGAAGAGGGGAAGGGCGTACTTTTCATGGGGCTGGGGGAAGAAGATCCCAAACGGGCAGGTGCAGCGAAGGAGTTGGGTGCAGCCTGCTGTAAGGAAATGAAAAAATTAAAGATTACGTCGTTTACCATCTGTCTGGGTGATCTCTATGAAGAAAATCCTGAACGTGAGGTTCTTATTGGATGGTCCGAGGGGATTTATCTGGCGACAGAAGCGGCGGCTACTTATAAAACAGACCGGGAAGTGACAGAATATACCGTAGGACTGGAAGGTTTGGAAGCGAGTGCCGCCTGTTATCTGGAAGAGGGACATACGCTGGCGGAAAGTGTTCTTTTTGCCAGAGATATGACTAATATGCCGGCAAATTACCTGTATCCGGAAAAATTCGCAGAAAAGATCTGTGCGTTTGTGGAGGATACGGGGATTGAGACACAGGTACTGCACCGGGAAGATCTTCAGGAGAAGAGGATGGGAGGTATTCTGGGCGTAGGAAAAGGCAGTGAATACACTCCCTGCATGGTGATCCTCAGATACCGGGGAGATCAGAATACAAAAGAGATTACCGGTCTGGTGGGAAAAGGTGTGACAGTGGATACGGGCGGTTATTGTATCAAACCGGCGGCTTCTATGGGAGGAATCCGGGGAGACATGGCAGGGGCGGCAGCAGTGGCAGGAGCGATCCGGGCGCTGGCAAAGCAGAAGGCAAAGGTTAATGTAACGGCAGTCCTGCCAATCTGTGAGAACCGTATATCCGGCGGTAGTTTTGTGGATGGAGACGTACTCACCTCCTATAGTGGAAAAACTATAGAAATAGCAAATACGGATGCGGAGGGAAGACTGATTCTGGCAGATGCGGTCACCTGGGCAGTACAGGATGAAAAAGTGACTCGTGTGCTGGATATCGCTACGCTGACCGGAGCAGTGGTGGGAATGTTTGGATTTACCATTGCAGGGGTACTCTGCGATAATGATGCGCTGTGGGAAGAGTTTTACAGAGCATCGGAAGAAACAGGAGAGAAGTATTGGCGGATTCCTTTTGGAAAAGAACATGAAAAAATGTTGGAAAGTCAGGTGGCAGACATAAAAAATCTGGGCGGTTCCGTGTGCGGAACAATTACAGCAGGACTTTTTATCCGAAGCTTTGCTCATAGAATTCCATGGATTCATGTGGACATTGCAGGTACAGCCTGGGTGGATGAGCCTGTCTATGCATACCAGGAAAAACTGGCTACTGGCGCTGGAGTAGATACGATTTATCAGTGGTTGTTTCAGTAAAGACGGGGAATCTTTTACTTGTGAGGGATAAAAAAATAGGCTATAATACATCTGAATGGATTTCCCATATCTTAAGACGATAGGACGTGAAAAAAATGAAAAGGATAGGTTTATTGACAAGCGGTGGAGATTGTCAGGCGTTAAATGCCACTATGCGCGGTGTGGTAAAAGGTCTGGCGAATAACATTGATGAGCTGGAAGTATACGGTTTTATGAACGGTTATAAAGGATTAATCTATGGAGATTACCGTATGCTTACTGCTAAGGATTTTTCCGGTATTCTGACTCGCGGCGGTACGATTCTCGGAACCTCCCGTCAGCCGTTTAAACTCATGCGGGTGCCGGATGATAAGGGACTGGACAAAGTGGAAGCCATGAAGCAGAATTACCATAAACTGCGTCTGGACTGTCTGGTGATCCTGGGTGGAAATGGAACGCAGAAAACAGCCAATCTTCTCCGGGAGGAAGGGCTGAATATTATCCATCTGCCGAAGACCATCGACAATGATATCTGGGGAACGGATATGACATTTGGTTTTTACAGCGCGGTTAATATTGCTACAGAGGCTATCGACTGCATCCATACGACAGCTTCTTCTCATAACCGGGTGTTTATCGTAGAGGTTATGGGGCATAAAGTGGGCTGGCTGACATTGTATGCAGGTATCGCCAGCGGTGCGGATGTGATCTTAATTCCTGAGATCCCTTACGATCTGGACAAGGTAGTGGAGGCTATCGAGGGAAGAAGAAAACGGGGAAGCGGATTTACGATTCTGGCGGTGGCGGAAGGCGCAGTATCCAAGGAGGATGCCAAGCTTTCCAAAAAAGAGCTGAAGAAAAAACAGGAAGAATATGCGAAAAAATATCCTTCTATTTCTTATAAGATCGCAAAAGAAATTGAAGATCGTACCGGTATGGAGATCCGGGTGACGGTTCCAGGTCATACGCAGAGAGGCGGAAGTCCCTGCCCGTATGACAGAGTACTGTCCACAAGACTGGGATCTGCCGCAGCCGGACTGATCCTGAATGATGAGTATGGATATATGGTAGGCATTGTCAATGGAAAAACCAAGAAGGTACCGCTGGAAGAATGCGCAGGCAAGCTGAAAGTGGTAACTCCGGATGCGCAGGAAATCCGAGATGCCAAGAGAATGGGAATCAGCTTTGGAGATTGATAAAAAGGGAGAACATCTATGAGTTACACTGCTCTGTATCGAAAATTTCGTCCCAATACATTTGAGGATGTAAAAGGACAGGATCATATTGTGACAACATTGAAAAACCAGATCCAGGCGGACCGTATCGGTCACGCCTTTTTGTTCTGCGGTACCAGAGGAACAGGAAAAACTACGGTGGCTAAGATTCTGGCAAGAGCAGTGAACTGTGAGCATCCGGTCAATGGAAGTCCCTGCAATGAATGTGCTGCCTGTAAAGGAATCTTGTCGGGGACTTCCATGAATGTGATCGAGATCGATGCGGCTTCGAATAATGGCGTGGATAATATCCGTGAGATCCGGGAGGAAGTCGCCTATCGCCCTACACAGGGAAAATATAAGGTATACATTATTGACGAGGTTCATATGCTGTCGGCAGGAGCGTTTAATGCGCTTTTAAAAACCCTGGAGGAGCCGCCCTCTTATGTGATCTTTATTTTGGCAACAACAGAAGCTCACAAGATTCCGGTGACGATCCTGTCCCGGTGTCAGCGGTATGATTTTCATCGGATTTCTATCGATACGATTACGGAACGACTGAAAGAACTGATGGAAAAAGAACAGGTAGATGCAGAAGAAAGAGCGCTCCGTTATGTGGCAAAAGCGGGCGACGGTTCCATGCGAGATTCACTCAGTCTGCTGGATCAGTGTATCGCCTTTTATCTGGGAGAAAAGCTCACTTATGACAGGGTGCTGGATGTGCTGGGAACCGTGGATCATGAAGTGTTCAGCAGACTGCTCCGGCAGGTTCTGGCAGGAAACGTTTCAGGATGTATTCACATACTGGAAGAACTTTTGACTGGAGGAAAAGAACTGGGTCAGTTTGTGAGTGATTTTACCTGGTATCTGCGGAATCTTCTGCTGGTAAAGACGTCGGAACATGCGGAAGAAGTACTGGATGTATCTACAGAGAATCTTCGGGCGCTTTTGGAAGAGAGTGAAATGATCGAGAGCGATACGCTGATGCGCTATATCCGGGTGTTTTCAGAACTGTCCAGTCAGCTTCGCTATGCCACCCAGAAGCGGGTTATGGTAGAGATTGGGCTTATCAAACTCTGCCGACCGGCGATGGAGACGAATTTGGACTCGGTGCTGGATCGGCTTCGTGTGCTGGAAGAGAAGATGGAGCGGGGCGTTCCGGTGATAGCGGCGCAGGGAGTGACAGAGGGTATTTCTTACGGAGAAGGCGGAAGCTCTTTTGTGGAAGAAACAGAAAGAGAACCTGATGTAAAACCTGAAAAGGCAGCCCCGGAGGATCTTCAGAAGATAAAAAATAACTGGAAAATGATCGTTGGACAGACGGAAGGGATGTTCAAGTCATTTTTGAGCACCGCAGTTCCAAAGTATAATGGAAATACGGGTGAAAATAAGCTTTTTGTAGAATTTACCAATGATCTGGCGCAGAATTGCGTGGAAGATCCGGCGAAGAAAGAACTTTTGGAAGCTTTGATCACCCGTCAGATTGGAAAATCGGTAGAGGTAGAGATGCTCCTTAAGAAAAGAGATTCACATAAGGAGTTGGCAGAAATCTCTGTTGATGATATATTAAAGCAGGCGGTTCATATGGACATTGTTGTAGAAGATGAACCGGATGAAGAATGAGATGACAGAAACAGGAGGAAATGACAGTGGCAAAACGTGGTGGATTTCCGGGTGGAATGGGTATGCCCGGCAATATGAATAATCTGATGAAACAGGCGCAGAAGATGCAGAAGCAGATGGAGGAGAACCAGAAGGCTCTGGAGGAACAGGAATTTACAGCGACTGCAGGCGGCGGTGCGGTAGAAGTGACTGTAACCGGTAAAAAAGAAGTGACAAAAGTGAAGCTGGCAGAAGAAGTGGTAGATCCAGATGATGTGGAAATGTTGGAGGATCTGATCATGGCAGCGACAAATGAAGCGCTTCGCAAGATGGAAGCAGAAACGCAGGCAGTGATGTCAAAGCTTACCGGCGGACTGGGCGGAGGATTCCCGTTCTAATATGGAATACTACAGCAGTCATATCAGTAAATTGATCGAACAGCTTTCCCGACTTCCGGGAATTGGGGCAAAATCGGCGCAGAGACTGGCATTTCATATTGTAAATATGCCGAAGGAGCAGGTGGAACAGCTTGCAGGTTCCATAACGGGCGCCAGAGAAAATGTAAAATACTGTAAAGAGTGCTTTACGTTGACAGATCAGGAGCTTTGTCCGATTTGCGCTAATGAGAAACGGAATCATAAGCAGATCATGGTGGTGGAAAATACCCGAGATCTGGCAGCTTATGAAAAAACAGGGAAATATGACGGCGTATATCATGTGCTTCATGGAGCGATTTCTCCTATGTTGGGGATTGGCCCTAATGATATCCGCTTGAAAGAATTAATGCTGAGACTTCAGGGAGACGTGGATGAGGTAATCATTGCTACCAATTCCAGCCTTGAAGGAGAAACTACAGCGATGTACATCAGCAAATTAATCAAGCCTACCGGAATTCGAGTGAGCCGTATCGCCAGCGGCGTGCCGGTGGGAGGCGATCTGGAATATATTGATGAAGTTACACTTTTGCGGGCTCTGGAAGGCCGGGTGGATTTGTAATAGTGAGGGTACTGAACAGTTACAAGTTTTTGAAGAATTATATGCGGTATTTGGGGAATACTGATAAATATAAAGAAAAAGTGTCTGAAATGTTGCATGGAGTATAAAAATGTGGCATACTGATACCGCTAAAGAATAACAGTTGATATCACCGAAAGGAGAACAGAATGAATAAACTGGAGCTTCAGAAAATGGCAAATGAAGTCCGTAAGGGTATTGTAACATCTGTCCATGCGGCAAAAGCAGGTCATCCAGGTGGATCCCTGTCTGCGGCTGATATTTTTACATATTTATATTTTGAGGAGCTGAATGTAGACCCTCAGGATCCAAAGAAAAAAGACAGAGATCGCTTTGTATTGTCCAAGGGGCATACTGCGCCGGGATTATACAGCGCATTGGCTCACAGAGGATTTTTCCCGGTGGAAGATCTGACGACACTGCGTCACATCGGTTCCTATCTGCAGGGACATCCGGATATGAAAGGAATTCCAGGAGTAGATATGTCCAGTGGATCTTTGGGACAGGGAATCTCTGCGGCAGTGGGAATGGCGATCGCAGGAAAACTGGATCAGGCGGATTATCGTGTATATACTCTTCTGGGAGACGGAGAGATCCAGGAAGGTCAGGTATGGGAAGCGGCTATGCTGGCTGGATTTAAAAAGCTGGATAATCTGGTGGTGATCGTGGACAATAATAATCTTCAGATTGACGGGGAGATTACAGAAGTAAATTCTCCATACCCCATTGATAAAAAATTTGAAGCCTTTAATTTCCATGTGATCAACATTGACGGAAACGATTTTGATCAGATTGATGCTGCGCTGAAAGAGGCGAAAGAAACCAAGGGTATGCCTACGGCAATCATTGCAAAAACGGTAAAAGGCAAAGGCGTATCTTTTATGGAAAATCAGGTAGGATGGCATGGCGTGGCTCCCAATGACGAGCAGTATGCAGAGGCCATGAAAGAACTGGAAAAGGCAGGTGAAGCATTATGTCAGATGTAAAGAAGATTGCAACCAGAGATGGATACGGCAATGCCCTGGCAGAGCTGGGAAGAGAGCATGAAGATGTGGTAGTACTGGATGCAGATCTGGCAGCGGCTACCAAGACCGGCGTTTTTAAGAAAGAGTTTCCGGAACGCTTCATTGACTGTGGGATTGCGGAAGAGAATATGATGGGTGTGGCAGCAGGTTTGGCGGCAGCAGGAAAGGTTCCGTTTGCCAGTTCTTTTGCTATGTTTGCAGCGGGACGTGCGTTTGAGCAGGTGAGAAACTCTATTGGATATCCTCATCTGAATGTAAAAATCGGAGCCAGCCATGCAGGAATCTCCGTAGGTGAGGATGGAGCGACCCATCAGTGTAATGAGGATATTGCTCTGATGCGCACGATTCCGGGAATGGTGATCATCAATCCTTCGGATGCTGTGGAAGCAAGGGCAGCAGTAAGAGCAGCATATGAGATAGACGGACCGGTGTATATGCGTTTTGGACGTCTGGCAGTGCCGGTGATCAATGACCGCCCGGATTATAAGTTTGAAGTGGGTAAGGGAATTGTGCTGAGAGAAGGAAAAGACGTGGCGATCATCGCTACGGGTCTTTGTGTAAATTCCGCTCTGGAAGCGGCAGAAAAGCTGGCGGAAGAAGGTATTCAGGCGAAAGTAATCAATATGCATACGATTAAACCGCTGGATGAAGATCTGGTAGTAGAGGCGGCGAAAGAAACAGGAAAAGTGGTTACAGTAGAAGAGCATTCTGTGATCGGCGGACTGGGAAGCGCTGTATGCGACGTACTGTGCGAAAAACTTCCTACATCTGTTCTGAAAATCGGTGTAAATGATGTGTTTGGTGAATCTGGACCTGCTGTGAAGCTTCTGGAAAAATACAGACTGGATGGTCAGGGTGTGTACGAACAGATCAAGGACTTCATGTAATCAAAATAGATGTGAATATATGGGAAAACAGGGAGCGGGGGTATTTTCTCCGCTCTTTTGCGTAAAAATAGAAGTGATGAATGGGAAACATGGATAAATTCAGACAGGAGTGAGGCATATGTCAACAGTATTACCGATTCCAAAACCGAAGATTTCATCGGCAGATATCAGAAAAAAGAGATTTGAGACGAAGGAAGAAAATCAGGAATTTTATGAGTGCATCAAGGATATTATTTCTCATCCGGTGGTCTTGCAGATGAAGAACTTTTATCAGCATTGTGATACGGACTGTTATGATCACTGCCTGAATGTGGCGTATAATAATTTTCGTATCTGCAGACATCTGGGGCTGGATGCCCGTTCGGCTGCCCGGGGAGGGATGCTTCACGATCTTTTTCTTTATGATTGGCGGCAGCACAGGAGAAAGACGGGGGACAGGCTTCATGCGATCACCCATCCTATTGCGGCTTACAAAAATGCCCGAAAGTATTTCAAGCTGAATAAGATTGAAAAAGAGGTGATTACAAAACATATGTGGCCGGTTTCGGTGATCCCTCCTCGATATGCCGAGACGTATGTGATTTGTCTTACGGATAAATATTGCGGTTCCAGAGAAATTGCAGAGCATTACTCTGGTATTTTAAATAATAAGTTGTGGGGACGTCCATTTGCGTGGATGATGAAACGGGCATTTGCCAGCCTTCCAAAAATCGAAGGCATTCAGGAACTGGCTCCGGAGAAGGATTCGATGGAAAGTGCAGCCAGACCGGAATCTTTTGCCCAGCAAAGGCGGCGGCACTCTTCCGGTTGGGTCCATGCATCCGGCAGGAGACATCGCTTTTCATAGGTCAGGGGAAAGGCCCGCGTGATTCCGGCAGTAATGGTTTCTGCCATCTGAACCACGAAAGACAGCCGGGTAGTTTGCAAAAGAAGCTGTTCAAAATTTCCGGAAGTATTTAAGACTCCGGTGATAAAGATATCCCCTACAGGCGGGAGAGATTTGTGGACGCCCGCGCCGGGGCAGATGGAACCGGTTCCTACGGTGATGAATCCGACATGTTTTGGGGAGCCCAAAGAGGCATCTATCGCAATGGTAAGAGCAGATGGATGTCTCTTTTTGATTTTATTCAGCGTTTGCTCCAGATTCAGAGCATGTACAGGGTAATCGAGGGTACCGTAAACATGAATATTTTTCCAATGACAGCGCGATAGCTGGTGTCCTACCAGAGGACCAAGACTGTCTCCGGTAATCCGGTCACTGCCGATACATACAAAGACAATATCCTCCCAGACAGGATTTGTTTTCATAATACATTTATTTAACAGATGAGCCAGTTCGCAGCTTGCGGAGGGCTTTTTTTCGTTGATATAATAAACAGAACGTTTTGCTGACATATCACAACATCCTTTCTTGATTCCTATGATGTTAGAATTTTATCCACTCCTCTATAGAATATTCAAAGAAAAATGGAAAAATGTTACAGAATCTTTTAAAACGGGTGTTTTATAAATTGGCGAAAAATGTCAGAAAAAAATCCGTTCCGGGCGTCATAAAATGATAAAATCCGCATAAAACTCATGGTATGCTGATGCCTAAAAGGGGTGAAGGATATGATAGAGATTATCTATAAAGAAGAGCAGAAAAAAGCGGAAGGAAACGAAGAATTTTTTGAGGTTCCTAAAAACATCAGACAAATCGGAGAGATTAAAGGGCACCAGAAAATCTATATAGAGGATTACGCATATACGTTTTTGAAGAAAATTTCCAGAAATCAGGAAAAGAGTGGGAAAGCGGCGATACTTTTTGGAAAATATCACTGGCTGGAAGGATGTTCCTACCTGTTTATCCGAAGCGCTTTGGAAATACAGGATCAGGAGGTGTCTGCGGAGCATATTGTATTTTCGGATAAAGTATGGGGACAGGTTTATGAGGACAGCAGAAAATACTTTCCTGAGCAGGAAATTGTGGGATGGTTTGTGAGTTTGCCGGGATTTAATATGCAGATGAATGAAGTGCTATTGAAAACGCATTTGAATCATTTTGCGGGCAACGACAAGGCGCTTTTTGTACTGGAGCCGGGAGAGAGCGAGGAAGCCTTCTTTTTGTATGAAAATAATCAGCTGGTCCGCCAGCCTGGGTATTACATTTATTATGAAAAAAATGATCTTATGCAATCGTATATGATAGAGATGAGTCAGAACAAATCGATTGAAGAAACGGAAAAGGTTCCGGATCGGGCAGTTGTGGATTTTCGTAAGGCAGTAAAAGAAAAAAGAGAAGAGACAGAAAAAGAGTCACAGGAAACAAAAACACCGTGGAAAAACTGGGTATTGGGGGCGAGCGCAGCGGCGGCAATTCTGGCAGTGGGCGTCACATTTTTTCAGGGATATCATAAAATGGCTGGGAATTTTCAGCAGTTATCCTCTGATGCAGAGCAGAATATAGAAAGTCAGATGGCGTCGACAGATCAGGTAGAGGCGACACTGATTCCGTCAGTGATACCGGAGAGTGAAGGTTTGTTAAAAGAAGAGGAAGAGGCGGCGGACAAGCTGGAAACGGAACAGACGGAGAAAATGGAGGAAGTTCAGAAAACGGAAAAACAGGAGCAGCTGCAGGAGACGGAAAAACCGGAACCAGCAGGAGAAGAACTTGAGGAAAAAGAGAAGCCGGAGGAAGGAGCCGCGGTTCCTGACGGGGAAGCTTCTGAGACGGAAGAGACGGCAGCGGGGATGCAGAGCGGAGGGATTTTGCAGGAATACGTGATTCAAAGAGGAGATACCATGACCAGTATTTGTAAAAATAAGTACGGTTCCATTCAAAGACTGGATGAGATTTGCCGATTAAATGGAATTGCACCGGATGATATCATCTATGCGGGACAAAAACTTATGCTTCCAGAATAAGAGGAATTTATTTGCCTGAGAAAATACATTGTGCTATGATGTAAGAAACAATGACTGAATTTGGTTGGATAAGGGGAATATATGAATTTTAAGCAGAAGATAAAAAATATGGGAGGAAAAATAGCCGCTATTTTTCCGGGTCTTTCAAAAGAAAAGGAAGAGCAGGGACCGATCAATAGCGTGTCGGAATATAAAGAGCGGATAAGACGATATCGGCAGAGAACGTTGTATCGGATGCTTGCGGGTGCGGGGATTGTTGTAGTTGGAGCGGTGGGCGGATATTTTCTGGCTGCAAATTGGACGTACAAGACGTACGATGTGGTGACGGAATATAGTCAGGAAGATGAAGTTTCAGCGCAGTACATGCAATTTGGGGAATACATTCTGAAATATGGCGGTGATGAGATCTCGCTTTTGGATCGTCAGGGAAAGCCGCTGTGGAATGATCCTCATGCAATGAATAATCCGGTGGTGGATGTGTGTCAGGGATATTGCGTCGTCTATGATAAAAATGGTAGTGAAATGGTCATTTTCAATGAGAAGGGGAAAGTGGGAAATATTCAGACCAATTTGCCTATTCTGAAGGTGCGGGTAGCGTCTCAGGGGGTGGTGGCAGCCATTTTGGAAGATGGTGATACTACCTGGGTCAACGTCTATGATTCAGATGGAAATGAGATTGTAACTGCGAAAACCAGTATCGACAGTCCGGGATATCCGGTGGATTTGTCCATATCGCCGGATGGACTGCTTCTGGGAGTCTCTTATCTGGGGGTGAGAAATAATAAACCTTCCAGTTATGTGGCGTTTTACAATTTTGGAAATACGGGTCAGAATCAGATGGATAACATGGTCAGTGGGTATACGTATTCTAAAACACTGGTTCCCCAGATACAGTATCTGAACAATTCCAAAGCAGTGGCTTTTCGGGATGATGGTTTTGTGATTTTTGAAGGAAAACAGATTCCTGAAGAATCCAAGGTGGTTACTGTGAAAGATGAAATTTTGAGTACATTCTGCGACGGCGAAAACATTGGTCTTGTATTTCGGAATACGCAGGGGGAATCACCTTATCGAATGGAATTGTACAGCAGCACGGGGCGGTTGAAATGGGAAACAGGCGTGGATATAGCGTTTGAACACATTATGGTAAGCAAAGATCAGATCCTTTTATATAATAGCAGTGAGTTTGCCGTTTATTCTATGAATGGAACCTGCAGATATCAGGGCACTTTAAAAGAAGGAAGTGTTCAGAATATTTTTAAGGTTGCTCAAAATCGTTATATGGTTATCATGGAAGGTGGAATGGAAACGATAAAACTTGGATAAGCGGGAGTGAGGATATGAACTGGCTTTTTTGGATGCTGTTGCTAATGATTTTGATTTTTATAATCCAGGGATTTCGCAGGGGGCTGATCCGAACGGCGTTTTCCATGTTTTCGATAGTTATTGTGACGGTGGCTACGATGTGGCTGAATCCATATATTGGAGGTGTGATCAGAGAAAATACGGACTGGCAGAAAAAACTGGAAGAAAAATGTAATGAGCTGTTGATGGAGCGGCTGGCGGAACAGTTGGAAATGTCGAATGCTTCGCAAAATTCTTTCATTGAAGAAATGCCATTGCCGGAGATTGTGAGAGAGAAACTGGCAAAAAATAATAACTTAGAGACGTATCAAGCTCTGGCGGTGGAAAATTTTGCAGGGTATCTTTCGAGATATATAGCAGCAGGGGTTGTGAGTGGGATTACATTTCTTATTTCTTTTGTTGTTGTATGGATTTTTATAAGAATTCTGCTGTGTGCGGTAGATAAGATTACAGAACTTCCGGTGATCGGGGGATTTAATCGGCTTGGAGGAATGCTGCTGGGAGTAGTGCAGGGAGTTTTATGGATCTGGATCATATTTCTGCTTATTACATTGTTTTGCGATACGCAAATGAGCAGATATTTAATGGGAATGATTCAGGAAAATCCGGCGCTTCTTTGGTTATATGACAGGAATTACCTGGTACAAATGCTTATGGAAATCTTATTGCGATAAGTGTGGCGATAAGATTTCCATTTTTTTGAAAAAAGGTGTTGACAAATGAATGGGTGAATGATATTATAAACGAGTTCTGTTCGAGAGAACAGCAACAAAACAAGTTTTTGAAAAAACTTAAAAAAGTTGTTGACATCGAAAAGAACTTGTGATATGATATCAAAGTTGCTTGCGACGGAGTCGAAAAAG
>PPYF01506859.1_pt1 | contig 68927 bp, 36 predicted proteins | sample 1559871 | NCBI WGS metagenome assembly PPYF01 (sample SAMN08240021, study PRJNA423297) | Human gut metagenome, whole genome shotgun sequencing project.
TTATTGCGTGCCTGGAAGTCTTTCCAGGTGAAGTCGTTGTCTTTCGTTTCCGGTGCGTTGGCGGTCAGTACGTAGCGGAGTACGTCCTGTTTGCCGGGGAAGTCCGCCAGGTATTCGTGCAACCATACAGCCCAGTTGCGGGAAGTGGAGATTTTGTCTCCTTCGAGATTGAGGAATTCGTTGCTCGGCACGTTGTCCGGCAGGATATAGCTGCCTTCTGCTTTCAGCATGGCGGGGAATACGATGCAGTGGAACACGATGTTGTCTTTCCCGATGAAATGGATCAGGCGGGTTTCAGGATCTTTCCACCATGTTTCCCAGCTGTCGGGGAGAAGTTCTTTGGTGTTGGAGATGTAGCCGATAGGTGCGTCAAACCATACATAAAGCACTTTTCCTTCTGCTCCTTCTACAGGAACAGGGATACCCCAGTCGAGGTCACGGCTCACGGCACGTGGTTGCAGTCCCATGTCGAGCCAGCTTTTGCATTGGCCGTATACGTTGGGACGCCATTCTTTGTGATCTTCCAGAATCCATTTGCGCAGCCATCCTTCGTGCTTGTCGAGAGGAAGATACCAGTGTTTGGTTTCTTTCATCACCGGTTTGCTGCCGCTGATAGCACTTTTCGGGTTGATAAGATCCGTAGGAGAAAGTGAGGTTCCGCATTTTTCGCATTGGTCGCCGTAAGCGCCTTCGGAATGGCAGTGGGGACATTCTCCGGTGATATAACGGTCGGCAAGGAATGTTTTTGCTTCCTCGTCGTAATATTGTTCAGACGTTTTCTCGATGAATTCGCCTTTATCGTACAATGTTTTGAAGAAATCCGAAGCCAATTGGTGATGCGTCGGCGAAGTGGTGCGGCTATACACGTCGAATGAGATACCGAATTCTTCGAATGATTTTTTTATCAGCGAATGATAACGGTCTACTACATCCTGCGGAGTAATTCCTTCTTTCTTGGCACGAATCGTGATAGGTACCCCGTGTTCGTCCGAACCTCCGATGAATAATACATCTTCTTTTTTCAGACGCAGATAACGCACATAAATATCTGCCGGTACGTATACACCAGCCAAGTGACCGATATGGACAGGACCGTTCGCATACGGCAGTGCCGATGTGACGGTGGTTCTTTTGAATTTCTTTTCCATTATATAGTGTGATTTTTGTTGTTTTCAACTTTGTAATGTGCAAAGATAATGACTTTTCACCACAGATTACACGGATTAACACAGATTATTTCATTGAAAAGTGGTCACAGAATGAAACAGGAACGTTTCGTAATAAAAAACAGGTAAAAAGAAAGTGTTTTACCCTGATATAAGTTGGCTAGAAAATAGCCAATTTGTATCGGGGTATTTTTATATTTTCTATTATGTTCTATTTTTAAGATTGAAACAGATTAGGAGTATCTAAACTGTATTCTAATAAAAGAAGTGACGTATAAAATACTGTATGAATATGCGGAATAAGTCATCTTTCTTGAATACAAATGAGTGAATATTCATGATTGTTGATAGAATCATGAATCATTTCTTTTAAAGGAAGACTTCGTTCCTTTTAAAGAAACGGTTTATTGGTCAGTGAGAAGTGCTTCCTTGCTTTTAAACGAAAGGACAAAAGGGTATTTAGAATACTTGTTTTGTGCTGGTTGCTGTCGAATAGGTAACATGTGAGTTGTTTCTATTTGAACTTATATTTGCAATAATCTGCTCCTGAAATTAGGAATTTTGCCTTTTTGATGTTGAATCGAATGATTTAAAGTCTGTTTTGTGTGAATATGGATTATGCAACTTGCTTATCCTTCAAGTTTTCCAATATACTCCGGACTCATCTTGTATATTTTTGATTCTGTATGAGTTTTTATGTCCATTTTTTCTGCATAAAGTAATATTCTGTTCTAATGATAAGAATTACATGGTAAGATTATAGCTTTGCATTTCAATAAGTCAGTATAATCTATATAATTTCTTGCTCATTTCCTCTTTTATCATCTATTTCCATCTATATTTCTCCCCTTTTTCTTTCTTTTTTCTCGTAAGAAAGAATATATTTGTACCTAAGTTAAACGAAAACCAAAGCATGATATGATAACAACCCAGTTGCTTCGTCCTGAAAGTATTGTCGTAGTAGGGGCATCGAATAATGTGCATAAGCCGGGTGGCGCAATATTAAAGAATTTGATAAACGGAGGTTATCAGGGAGAACTTCGGGCGGTGAATCCGAAGGAAAAGGAAGTGCAGGGAGTTCCCGCCTTTGCGGATGTGAATGATCTACCGGACACAGATCTGGCGGTGTTGGCTGTGCCTGCCTCGATGTGTCCTGATATGGTGGAAACATTGGCTAGCAAGAAACAAACCAGGGCATTTATCATACTCTCGGCTGGTTTTGGTGAAGAAACCCACGAAGGGGCGCTGTTGGAAGAACGTATTTTGGAAACAGTTAATAAATACGGCGCTTCACTGATTGGTCCTAATTGCATTGGATTGATGAATACATGGCATCATAGTGTATTCAGCCAGCCGATTCCTAACTTAAACCCCAAAGGGGTGGACTTGATTTCCAGCTCCGGTGCTACGGCGGTATTTATTCTCGAAAGTGCCGTAACAAAAGGTTTGCAGTTCAATTCAGTCTGGTCGGTGGGAAACGCCAAGCAGATCGGTGTAGAAGATGTATTGCAATTTATGGATGAGAACTTCGATCCCGAAAAAGATTCTCATCTGAAACTACTCTATATTGAAAGTATTCAGAATCCGGACAGGTTGTTATTTCATGCTTCGTCTTTGATTAGAAAAGGGTGCAAGATTGCGGCAATCAAAGCCGGAAGTTCGGAGAGCGGAAGCCGGGCGGCATCTTCCCATACAGGTGCAATTGCCAGTTCCGATTCGGCGGTGGAGGCTTTGTTCCGTAAAGCAGGCATTGTGCGTTGCTTCTCTCGTGAAGAATTGACTACTGTGGGTTGCGTGTTTACTTTACCCGAATTGAAAGGAAAGAATTTTGCCATTATCACTCATGCCGGAGGGCCGGGAGTGATGTTGACAGATGCGTTGAGTAAAGGCGGACTGAATGTGCCTAAGCTGGAGGGAGAAGTAGCCGAGGAACTAAAAGCCCAACTATTCCCTGGTGCTGCCGTCGGGAATCCTATTGATATTCTGGCTACCGGAACACCGGAACATCTGCGCCTTTGCATTGACTACTGCGAGGAAAAGCTTGACAATATAGACGCCATGATGGCCATCTTTGGAACTCCGGGATTGGTTACTATGTTTGAAATGTATGATGTGCTTCACGAAAAGATGCAGACTTGCAAGAAACCGATTTTTCCCATTCTTCCTTCCATTAATACAGCCGGAGCGGAGGTTTCCGCCTTTCTGGCAAAAGGGCATGTGAATTTTGCAGACGAAGTGACCCTGGGTACTGCCCTTTCACGTATCGTCAATGCTCCTAAACCGGCAGTTCCTGAAATAGAATTGTTCGGAGTGGACGTTCCGAGGATTCGTCGTATTATTGATTCGATTCCGGAGGATGGTTATATCGCTCCCAATTATGTACAGGCATTGTTGCATGCTGCCGGTATTCCGTTGGTAGATGAATTTGTTTCCGATAATAGAGAGGAGATAGTAGCTTTTGCCCGTCGGTGCGGATTTCCGGTAGTTGCCAAAGTGGTTGGTCCTGTGCACAAATCAGATGTCGGCGGTGTCGTTCTGAACATTAAAAGTGAGCAACATCTGGCACTGGAATTCGATCGTATGATGCAGATACCTGATGCAAGAGCAATTATGGTACAGCCGATGCTGAAAGGTACGGAACTGTTTGTTGGCGCAAAATATGAAGAGAAGTTCGGCCACGTGGTACTTTGTGGTTTGGGAGGTATTTTTGTGGAGGTGCTGAAAGATGTATCTTCCGGTTTGGCTCCGCTTTCTTACGAAGAAGCTTATTCAATGATTCATTCTTTGCGTGCTTATAAAATCATTCAGGGAACACGTGGGCAAAAGGGAGTCAACGAAGATAAATTTGCTGAAATTATTGTCCGTTTGTCCACTTTACTACGTTTCGCTACAGAGATCAAAGAAATGGATATAAATCCGCTCTTAGCAACAGAAAAGGCCGTTGTAGCAGTTGACGCGCGTATCAGAATAGAAAAATAGGACTATTCTTTCATTCATTGAGACATATTTACTATCTTTCCGCTGTGATTTTGCCTACATTTGGTAACTCAAACGGAAGGATAGAAAACACGTATGTTTATGAAGAAAGTTCTCATATTTTTAATCTGTTTAATTGGCTATCAGATCGGCTGCCATGCTCAAATGGCGGACGAGCATTATTATTTCAAAAATCTTAGTGTACAGAACGGATTATCTCAAAATACGGTCAATGCGATTTTGCAGGATAAGCAGGGCTTTATGTGGTTCGGCACGAAAGATGGTTTGAATAGATATGACGGTTTGTCATTCCGCAAATTCAAACACGATGACCGCACACGGCGGAGCATTGGTAATAATTTTATCACAGCTCTTTATGAGGATGCAAAAGGAAATATCTGGGTAGGTACGGATGTAGGACTTTATATCTATAATCCGGAAAAAGATTCTTTCCGGCATTTTGCTGAATTGAGCGCAGAAAACACGAAAATAGAGCATACCGTAACTGCAATCTCCGGAGACAACAAAGGATGTGTCTGGGTAGCGGTAGAGTCGCAGGGACTATTTTGTTATGATCTGGAGGAAGGAACACTCCAGAACCACACATTGAAGAACTTTTCTTTTATCTCCACCAATGTCCAGTCTTTTGTTTTCGATAATAGCGGAACCCTTTGGATTGGCTGCTATGGCGATGGACTTTTCTATTCGAAAGACCGTTTGCAAACCCTTCATCCTTATGTCTCACCTGTAGACGATCAAAAAACTTATGAGAATGATGTCGTGATAGGCCTGGTGAAAGGAGCATATAATTGTCTATATATAGGCTCTTTAAAAGGAGGAGTGAAAGAGCTGAACCTGACCTCTAACAAACTGCATGATTTACTCTCTAAAGATGAAAGTGGAGAGTCTGTTTTTTGTCGTGAACTGCTGGTTGCTTCTGACAATGAATTGTGGATTGGTGCAGAATCGGGACTCTATATTTATAATCTCCGAATGGGTAAGTATGTTCATTTGCGCAGTTCGATCAACGACCCTTATTCTTTATCCGACAATGCTATTTATTCATTGTGTAAGGATCGCGAGGGTGGTATCTGGATTGGCTCTTATTTTGGCGGTGTGAATTACTATCCTCGTTTTTATACGTATTTCGAGAAATATTATCCCAAAGGGACTGATAATGGTTTGCGTGGGAAACGAGTACGTGAGTTCTGTCAGGATAATCAAGGTATCCTGTGGATTGGTACGGAGGACGGTGGTCTGAACCGTTTCAACCCCAAGACCAAAACATTCTCCTTCTTTACGCCCAGTAGTGCTTTTACCAATGTGCATGGTTTATGTTTAATTGGAGATCATCTTTGGGTAGGAACCTTTTCAAAAGGAGTGAAAGTAGTAGATACGCGTACGGGAGCTATCGTGAAAACCTATCAGAAAACGGATTCTCCCCGTTCATTGATAGATAATAGTGTTTTCTCTATTTGCTGCACAACGACCGGTGATATTTACCTGGGAACTTTATTCGGCTTGCTCCGATATAATAAACAGTCTGATGATTTCGACCGGATACCGGAACTGAACGGTCGGTTTGTGTATGACATAAAGGAGGACTCCGGAGGAAATCTATGGTTGGCAACTTATGCTAATGGAGCCTATTGCTACAATGTGAGTGAAAAGAAATGGAAGAATTATTTGCACGATGAAAATAACCCGAAGAGTCTCCCGTATGATAAGGTATTAAGTATCTTTGAAGACTCTCACCGACAAATCTGGTTGACTACTCAAGGAGGAGGTTTTTGTCGTTTTCAGCCGGATACGGAGACATTTGCCAATTATAATTTGTCGGCCGGACTGCCGAACGATGTTGTATACCAGATTGTGGAGGACAAAGAAGGATTTTTGTGGTTGACAACTAATAACGGTTTGGTCTGCTTTCAACCTACTACCGGAATGATGAAGGTATATACCACCTCCAATGGCTTGTTGGGCGACCAGTTTAATTATCGTTCAAGCTTTGAAACTGAGGATGGTACGATTTATTTGGGTAGCATCGATGGTTTTATAGCCTTTAATCCCAAGAATTTCTCCGAGAACAAGTTTCTCCCGTCTATTGTAATTACTGATTTCTTTCTGTTTGGAAAGGAAGTATATGCTGGTGAACCGGGCTCTCCGTTGGAAAAGAGTATCACTTTCTCTGACCAGCTTGTTCTCCAGTCTAATCAGAATTCTTTCTCTTTCCGTGTAGCCGCGCTGGATTTTCAGGCTCCTAAGACAAGTCGGATTATGTATAAGTTGGAAGGCTTTGATACAGACTGGTTGACAGTTGGTGAAAGCCCTATTGTTACCTACTCCAATCTTCGATATGGTGATTATACCTTCCGGGTGAAAGTTGCCAATAGTGATGGAGTATGGAGTGACGATGAAGTGGTATTGGAAGTACATATTCTTCCTCCTTTCTATCTTTCTATATGGGCGTATTGTGCGTATGCTTTGCTGATTATCGGTTGTTCTTTACAAATTGTTGTGTATTTCAAGAGACGCAGTAATAGCAAACATCGACGACAGATGGAGAAATTCGAGCAGGAGAAGGAACGTGAAGTTTACCATGCAAAGATTGATTTCTTTACGAATGTGGCCCATGAGATACGTACACCGCTAACATTGATTAAAGGTCCGTTGGAAAACATTATATTGAAGAAACAGGTCGATGCGGAAACGCGGGAAGACCTGAATGTAATGAAGCAGAATACGGAACGATTGTTGAATCTGACTAACCAGTTACTTGACTTCCGTAAAACGGAAAGTCAGGGATTCCGCTTGAATTTTGCGAAATGCAATGTAACGGAGGTACTGAAAGAGACTCATGTGCGTTTCACTTCCCTTGCCAAACAGAAAGGTTTGGAATTCACCTTGCAAGTGCCTGAAAAGGATTTTTATGCACATGTGAACCGGGAGGCGTTTACGAAGATTATCAGTAATCTGTTGAACAATGGGGTGAAGTATGCTGAAAGCTACGTACATATATTTTTGGAGGTGTCGGAAGCGGATGATAATAATTCATTCCGTATTCGTACAGAGAATGATGGAGTAATTATTCCTAATGAGATGAAAGAGGAAATTTTCAAACCTTTCGTTCGTTTTAATGAAAAAGAAGACGGAAAAGTGACTACTGGAACAGGAATCGGCTTAGCTCTTTCCCGTTCATTGGCAGAACTGCATCAAGGAACCCTGGCTATGGGAGAAGGGGAAGAAAATAATACCTTCTGTCTGACTTTGCCGATAGTTCAGGATATGACAATCACTTTAACACCGGAACCGGAAGCAGGAATGGACAAGATGAGCGAAATTCCTGCTGGAGAGGCGGAAAAGAAAGATAACCGTCCTACAGTGCTGGTTGTGGAAGATAATCCGGATATGCTTGCCTTTGTAGTGCGTCAGCTATCGAAAGAATATGCTGTATTGACTGCTACTAACGGGGAGGAAGCGTTACAAGTGTTGGATGGTAATTATGTGAATCTAGTGGTTAGTGACGTTGTGATGCCTGTGATGGATGGTTTTGAACTATGTAAGAGAATAAAGTCAGATTTGAATTATAGTCATATTCCCGTTATACTGTTGACTGCGAAGACGAATATCCAGTCTAAGATAGAGGGAATGGAATTGGGAGCAGACGCATATCTGGAGAAACCTTTCTCTGTGGAATATTTGCAGGCTTGTGCTTCCAGCCTTATTCAGAATAGAGAGAAACTACGTAAGGCTTTTGCACAGTCTCCTTTTGTGGCTGCCAATACGATGGCGTTGACAAAAGCTGACGAAGATTTTATAAAGAAGTTGAATGAGGTTATCCAAGTGAATTATAGTAATCCGGAATTTAGCATGGATGATATGGCGGATAGCCTGAATATGAGCCGTTCCAATTTCTATCGGAAGATAAAGGGCGTCTTGGATTTGAGTCCGAATGAATATCTTCGTCTGGAGCGTTTAAAGAGAGCTGCTCAATTATTGAAAGAGGGAGAAAATCGGGTAAATGAGATTTGCTATATGGTAGGGTTTAATTCTCCGTCTTATTTTGCCAAGTGTTTCCAGAAGCAATTTGGAGTGTTACCCAAAGATTTTGTAAGTTAATATTAATTTATAGCTATAAAGATAAGGTAAAAAGGAGCTTTTAAAGGAATGATTTGATGAAAAAGTATGTAAATTTGTTCGTTTTCGTATTCATGATAGGTGCTTGTCTTTCGCAGGGGAGAGCACAGACAAAGTCTGCGGTGAGTTATAAGAATCCGGTTGTAGATATTGCCATGCCCGACCCTACGGTGATTAAAGCTGCAGATGGTTATTTTTATGTGTATGCTACCGAATCTACCAGAAACGTTCCGATCATGAAGTCGAAAGATTTGGTGGAATGGACGTATTGCAACACTGCATTCACGAATAAAACTCGTCCCAGGTTTGAACCTAAAGCTGGAATTTGGGCACCTGACATTAATTATATTAACGGTAAATATGTGCTTTATTATGCAATGTCGGTGTGGGGAGGAGAACAAACGTGCGGAATTGGGGTAGCTACGGCCAACTCTCCGCAGGGACCTTTTACGGATCATGGTAAGATGTTTCGTAGCAATGAGATTGGTGTACAGAACTCGATCGATCCCAGTCTCCTGCAGTATGAGGGGAGAAACTATTTGGTATGGGGCAGCTTCCGGGGAATATATGTTATTGAACTGACTGCGGATGGGCTGTCGATCATGTCGGGAGCGAAAAAAAAGAGAATAGCGGGAACTGCTTTTGAAGCTGTTTATATCCATAAGCACGGCGATTATTATTATATGTTTGCCTCCATAGGAAGTTGTTGTCAAGGAGTGAAAAGTACATATAAAGTCGTAGTGGGACGTTCCAAGAAAGTATGGGGCCCGTACAAAGACAAGACCGGTAAACCGATGTTGAAGAATGGATATTCTTTGGTGATAGGTGCGAATGATCATTTTGTAGGCAATGGGCACGGTTCGCAAATTATCCGGGATGATGCCGGACAAGACTGGCTTCTGTATCATGGTTTTTCAAGATCAACTCCGGAGAACGGACGTATTCTGTTGTTGGACCAGATCAAGTGGGACCAAGAAGGTTGGCCTTACGTAGAGGGAGGATCTCCTTCTTACGAAACACAAAAAGCACCTGTATTTAATAACTGATTTTCAAATAAACCAATTATAATCTTAAATACCACAAGCATGAAACATACCCCTATTAGCAGGCGGGATTTTCTAAAGAATTTAGGCATAGCCGGGGCTGGCACTCTTCTTGCAGCAAGCCCTTGGCTTTCTGCTTTTTCTGAGGTGATGAACACCTCAAACGAGAAGTGTCGTCTGGCAATTATCGGGCCTGGTTCCCGGGGACGGTTTTTAATGGGATTTTTGGCTAAGAACCCCAAAGTCGATATTGTAGCATTGTGCGACATTTATAAACCGTCTATTGAGAACGCATTGAAACTTGCACCTAATGCCAAAGTGTATGGTGACTACCGGGAAGTGTTGGAAGATAAGTCGATAGATGCTATACTCGTAGCTACCCCTCTTAGTTCGCATTGTAAGATCGTATTGGATGCTTTCGACGCAGGAAAGCATGTGTTCTGTGAAAAGTCAATAGGTTTCACGATGGAAGAGTGTTACCGTATGTATCAGAAGCATCGTAGCACGGGGAAGATATTCTTCACAGGACAACAGCGCCTGTTCGATCCTCGTTACATCAAAGCAATGGAGATGATTCATGCAGGTACCTTTGGCGAAATAAATGCCATCCGTACTTTCTGGAACCGGAACGGGGACTGGAGACGTTCGGTACCTTCACCCAATTTGGAACGCCTGATAAATTGGCGTCTTTACAAAGAGTTCTCAAAAGGACTGATGACGGAACTCGCTTGCCATCAACTTCAGATCGGAAGCTGGGCTTTGCGTAAGATACCCGAAAAGGTGATGGGACACGGTGCCATCACTTATTGGAAAGACGGCAGAGATGTGTATGACAATGTGAGCTGTGTATATGTGTTTGATGATGGGGTAAAGATGACATTTGACTCTGTCATTTCCAATAAATTCTATGGACTGGAAGAACAGATCATGGGTAATCTCGGAACGGTAGAACCGGAAAAGGGAAAATATTACTTTGAAAGTGTAGCTCCTGCACCGGCCTTCCTGCAAATGGTGAATGACTGGGAAAACAAAGTGTTTGACTCTCTGCCTTTTGCCGGAACAAGCTGGGCGCCGGAAACAGCAAACGAAAACAAAGGAGAATTCATTATCGGAGAACGTCCCAAGAGCGATGGTACATCATTGTTGTTGGAAGCTTTTGTGGAGGCCGTCATAACACAAAAACAACCTAAAAACATCGCAGAAGAAGGGTATTATGCAAGTATGCTCTGTTTGTTGGGACATCAGGCATTGGAAGAAGAACGGACACTCTATTTCCCTGATGAGTATAAAATAGACTATCTGAACCATCAATCTGTAAAAACACCCGAAGCAATATGAAAGACACGATTGTAACCGCACGACGTAAGAAAATAGAGTTAATTACTTTACTCGTTTGTTTCGTAGTATCTAATTTGCTACATCTTTATGCAATTATTGCTTATCATGCACCATTTACGGAGATGATAACGTCTATTTTTTATATAATTATATTTACTTTTGTGCTTTATGCTTTCTGGGGGATTTTGCGTCTCTTGTTTTATGGAATACAAGCACTATTTAAAAAGAAGAACTTAATCAATATCAATGAAAATAAATAATTTATGGTAACACGAAGGGATTTTTTGAAAACGATGTCGATGGCTTCAGCCGGATTGGCATTGGGAACCGGTGATTTATTACATGCGCAAACTGCTTCACCTAAAAAAGGAAGAGGTGACAAAGTGAAGATTGCTTATATCGGCATTGGCAACCGTGGAGAGCAGATTATTGAAGACTTTGCACGGACAGGTATGGTGGAAGTGGTGGCTTTATGTGATGTAGACATGGGTGCCAAACATACACAAAAGATAATGGCTAAATATCCGAAAGCAAAGCAGTTTAGGGATTTCCGCCAAATGTTTGATAAGGCCGGTAACGAATTTGATGCCGTGGCAATTGCTACTCCTGACCATTCGCATTTCCCGATTAGTATGCTGGCTTTGGCATCCGGAAAGCACGTATATGTAGAGAAACCGCTGGCACGTACCTTCTATGAAGCGGAACTGTTGATGCAAGCTGCGCTTAAACGTCCGAACTTGGTTACTCAAGTAGGAAATCAGGGACATTCTGAAGCAAACTATTTCCAGTTTAAAGCCTGGATGGATGCGGGAATTATCAAAGACGTTACTGCTATCACTGCCCACATGAATAACCCACGTCGTTGGCATAAATGGGACACTAATATTTATAAACTTCCTTCCGGTCAGCAACTGCCGAAAGATCTGGATTGGGACACTTGGCTCGGAGTTACTCCTTATCACGAGTATAATAAAGATTATCATTTGGGACAATGGCGTTGTTGGTATGATTTTGGTATGGGAGCATTGGGCGACTGGGGAGCACATATCCTCGACACGGCTCACGAATTCCTGGAACTGGGATTGCCATATGAAGTTACCATGCAATACGCAAAAGGGCATAATGATTACTTCTTTCCATATTCTTCCACGATTCTCTTCCGTTTCCCGCAACGTAAAGGAATGCCACCGGTAGATATTACCTGGTATGATGGTTTGGATAATCTTCCTCCTATTCCTGCCGGTTATGGAGTTTCGGGACTAGATCCGAACATCCCGGCAACTAATCAGGGAGATACTCCGAAGTCTAAGTTGAATCCAGGAAAGATCATTTATACTAAGGATTTGATCTTCAAGGGTGGTAGTCATGGAAGCACTTTGTCTATAATTCCGGAGGAGAAAGCAAAAGAGATGGCAGACAAGTTGCCGAAGGTTCCTAAAAGTCCTTCCAATCACTTCGAGAACTTCTTGTTGGCATGTAACGGTATTGAAAAGACACGCTCACCGTTCGAAATCAATGGAGTGTTGAGTCAGGTATTCTCACTGGGGGTGATGGCTCAACGACTTAATACACAGTTGTTCTTTGATCCTCGTACGAAGCAGATTACAAATAATGAATTTGCTAATGCAATGCTGGCGGGACTTCCACCGCGTAAAGGTTGGGATGAATTTTATAAATTATAAATAGAAAATAGCCTTTTCCATTCCTTCTTCGAATATAAGGGAGTGGGAAAGACTAATCAATGATTATGAAGAAGAATATCGTATTAACTTTACTTTTATTCTGTGCCGCTTCTTTAGGTGCGCAGAATTGGGAACCTCTTTTCAATGGGAAAAACCTGAAAGGATGGAAGAAATTGAATGGCAAAGCCGAGTATAAAATTGTAGATGGTGCCATTGTCGGTGTATCTAAAATGGGAACACCCAATACTTTTTTGGCAACGACAAAGAATTATGGTGACTTTATCCTTGAGTTTGACTTCAAGGTAGATGACGGTTTAAATTCCGGAGTACAGCTTCGTAGTGAAAGCAAGAAAGATTATAAGAAAGGTCGCGTACACGGTTATCAGTTTGAGATCGATCCTTCCAAACGCGCTTGGTCAGGTGGTATCTATGATGAGGCACGTAGAAACTGGCTTTATCCTTTGACGCTGAATCCGTCGGCAAAAACCGCTTTTAAGAATAATGCATGGAATAAAGCTCGTATTGAGGCTGTGGGTAACTCAATCCGTACTTGGATAAACGGAGTACCTTGTGCTAATATCTGGGATGATATGACTCCTGTGGGCTTCATTGCTTTGCAAGTGCATGCCATTGGAAATGCGGCAGATGAAGGTAAAACTGTTAGTTGGAAAGATATCCGCATTTGTACGACAGACGTAGAACGCTATCAGACACCGGAAGCGCAAGCTGCACCGGAAGTGAATCTGATTGCCAACACGATTTCTCCGAATGAAGCAAAAGAAGGATGGACTCTATTATGGGATGGCAAGACTACTGATGGATGGAGAGGAGCTAAGCTTTCTACTTTCCCTGCAAAAGGCTGGAAGATAGAAGATGGAATTCTGAAAGTAATGAAGAGTGGTGGCGCTGAATCTGCTAATGGCGGTGATATTGTGACTACCCGTAAATACAAGAACTTTATTCTGAAAGTAGATTTTAAGATTACTGAAGGTGCCAATAGCGGAATTAAATATTTCGTAAACCCGGATATGAATAAAGGTGCAGGCTCTGCTATCGGTTGTGAATTCCAGATTCTTGATGATGACAAACATCCTGATGCAAAACTGGGTGTGAAAGGTAACAGAAAGCTAGGTTCGTTGTATGATTTGATTCCGGCTCCTAAGAATAAACCTTTCAATAAGAAAGAGTTTAATACTGCTACCATTATCGTAAAAGGCAATCATGTGGAACATTGGTTGAACGGAGTTAAATTGATTGAATATGATCGTAACAATGATATGTGGAATGCATTGGTAGCATACAGTAAATATAAAAACTGGCCTAATTTCGGTTGTTCTAATGAAATAGCAATCGTGTAATTCGGGTAATCCGTGCCTAATTTGTCCTGCTATACGATGCAAGTCCCTATTCAACATATGTATAAGCCGTCCCATGAAGGCAGTGGACTGCTTTATGCCTGGTTTCTTTCCATGCATACACGGGTGGATATTATCCTGTATAGCAAGAAAACGGAAGGAGAATTGTTGTTTGTGGTCAATTGTATTTATGATGCATTGTGCCGGTTGGAAAAGATGGCGAACTTTTATAATCCGGCCAGTGAATTGGCTTATGTCAACCGGACAGCTTTTGTTTCTCCGGTCGTTCTTAGCGAAGAACTCTATTCAATGATTGATTTATGTCTGGAATATAATGGGAAGACTCTGGGGTGTTTTGATATTACAGTCCATTCAGAAAATTACAATCAGAACACGATACAATCGGTACATTTATCAGCTGAAGATCATAGTATCTATTTTTCACGACCGGGAGTTGCTGTCAACTTATCTGGTTTCCTCAAAGGGTATGCTTTGGAAACAATTAAAAGCATATTGAATGAGTGTGTGATAGAAAATGCATTGATAAATATGGGAAACAGTTCCGTTCTTGCTTTAGGTAATCATCCGGTAGGAACGGGATGGAAAGTCAATAATATACTTCTTCATAATGAGTGTCTTACAACCTCTGGTAATGACTCTCCTGAACGTCGGCATATTGTTTCTCCTCGAGATGGAAAATTGGTGGAAGGTGCTCGACAGATATCTGTAGTTACAACTAATGGGGCAATAGGAGAAATATTGTCTACCGCTTTGTTTGCTGCTGACGGCGAGCAACGTAAAGCCTTGATGGGCATATATGCACACTGTCGTGTATATATATCCACCGTGCTGTATTGAGCATCTATATCCAACGATACTTATCCGACTAACTTAGATAGCCTGTAGACGAGTAAAATTAATTATTAAATACGGGCAAATATCCCCATAATTGAATATGACCTGTTTTTTCTGTTTTTTGAGACAAAAATACTATTTGAGATAAGCTCGCATCTTTTATCTTTGCCGTAAATTGTATGGTTTATTAATATAGGCATTGGAATATAAAACGGAAGTAAGTAGATAAATTCAATATAAGCTTGAATATTATCTTATTAATATTAACTCAAATTTATTTAGTATGAAAAACAAAAAAGAAAGTTTCACGTCTCGGGTAGGATTGTTCTTACTATTGGTGACTTTTTGTCTTGGTACAATACAGGCTCAAAGTTCTAAAATTACGGGATGTGTGAAAGACCAATCGGGTGAACCGTTGATTGGAGTAAATGTGATGGAAAAAGGGACTACTAATGGAACCGTAACCGATCTAAACGGATTCTATAGCATTGTGGCAAAGGCTTCAAATGCAGTGTTGAACTTCAGTTATATTGGTTATAGAAATCAGGAAATTCCGGTAGCAGGTAAAAAACTGATTAACGTCACAATGAAAGATGATTCAGAGACGCTGGATGAAGTAGTTGTAGTAGGTTATGGTACGATGCGTAAAAAAGACTTGACTGGTTCGGTCATCCAAGTTCGTCCTGATAAGATTGCCAATGAAAATCCTAAAACTGTTCAAGACATTTTACGCGGAACACCTGGATTGGTGGTAGGTTATGGTGAAGGCGATGCAGGCGCAAAAGGTGGCGGTGAGATGAAAATCCGTGGACAGCGTTCCGTTTATACAGATGGTGGTCATAACAATCCGTTGATTATCCTCGACGGCATGTTCTTCCAAGGAGAACTCTCGGAAATTAATCCGGATGATATTGGGCAAATAGATGTTTTGAAAGACGCGTCGGCAGCTGCTGTTTATGGAGCACAGGCTGCTAACGGTGTAATCATCATCACAACGAAAAAAGGTAAAAAAGGCAAGCCTGTTGTTAATTTCACAGCTAGCGTAGGTTTAACTCAAAAGGCTGCCTATCGTGATAGATGGCAAACTACGGACGAATATCTGCAACACTATGTAGACTGGAAAGAAAAAAACACTTATGGTGTGAATGCTGAAACAGGAGAATATGCAGCTTATTCAAGACCAGGTAATGAATATACTTCAAAGCCGGAGTATTTCCGGAATCCTAATAATTTGTCGGGGGTGTCTTTGGAACAGTGGCGTAATTATTCGACCAATCGGGAAGGAGAATCTGATCTTAGTATATGGGCAAGACGTTTGGGATTTAGATATGATACGGCTGCACTTGACAATCTTTTGTCGGGAAAGACCGTCGATTGGCAAGATGAAGCGTTCCGATTAGGTTTCAACCAAGACTATAATGTAAGCATTAGTGGTGCCGGCGATAAAGTGGATTATTACATGTCTTTAGGCTATCTGCGCAATGAAGGTGCGTTTGTCGACGATACTTATCGAGCTATCCGTGCAAACTTGAAACTAAATGCAAAAGTTACCGATTGGTTTGAAGTGGGTGCAAATGTAAACTTTCAAGATCGTTCGGATGGTGAAATCGGCATGGATAAGGGTGGTTTTATGGAAAACAGTCCATACGCCATGCTGAAAGACGAAAACGGAAACTATACACAAGACCCCTTGATGTATCAATATGACCGTGCTAATGAAAAAAACTGGTATTTTGAGAAGCAATACATTCAATTGGAAAAAGGGTATACTACATTGAATACTATCTTCAATGCTAAAGTAAAACTGCCTTTCAATATCACTTATCAGTTCAATATTGCGCCTCGTTTCCAATTTTTCTATGACCGTTATTTTACGTCTGCAGAAAGGCCTAATTCCAATCCTAACGACCGTGGAACAAATCGGGAACAGGCCAAACGTTTTAATTGGTCTCTGAACAATACGATTACTTGGGACCAAACTTTTGCCAACAGGCACCATGTTATTCTGACATTTGTACAAGAAGCGGAAGAACGCCAATATTGGTCGGACCGGATTGAAGCCCGTAATATTCTGCCGTCTGACGCGCTTGGGTTCCATAACACCCAGAATGGAGATAAGTCTGTCAGCTCATTCAGAACGGATGATAATCATCAAACGGCTGATGCATTGATGGCACGTGCATTCTATTCTTACGATGATCGTTATATGGTTACTGGTACCATTAGACGTGACGGCTATTCGGCTTTTGGGGCAAATAATCCTTATGCATGGTTCCCTTCGGGAGGTATAGCATGGTCATTCACTAATGAGGATTTTTTCCAAAAATATACTCATATCATGAATAGTGGTAAATTGCGTGTTTCATATGGTAAAAATGGTAATCGTTCATTGGAAAATCCTTACGAAGCACTTGCCAATCTTTATCCGGGGGGTGGTAAGATGCAAGGTTATATCACTTCTTCAGGTGACTTATATTTAATGCGTTATTTGATGGCCCAACGTATGAAGAACCCGAATCTGCAATGGGAAAAGACACAATCGTGGAACTTTGCATTGGACTTTGGATTTTTGAACGACCGTATTACAGGTACGTTGGAATATTATCAAATGAGTACCAAAGATATGATTATGAGACAACCTCTATCTAATTTCACCGGATTTGAGAATATCACTACCAATTTAGGACAGGTGAACAATAGTGGTTTTGAGGTGGCATTGAATACTCTGAATATTGATAAGAAGAATTTCCAATGGAGTTCATCATTCAGTCTCTCATATAATAAAAACAGAATCAAACATTTGTTTGGTGATCGTCAAGATATAGTAGATGCCAATGGAACTGTGGTAGGTTCCAGAGAAGCGGATTATGTGGCAGCCGGATGGTTTATTGATAAACCTATTAGTGCGATTTGGGATTATAAAGTAACGGGAATCTGGCAGAAAGATGAGGTTGAAGAAGCTAAAAAATATGGGCAGGTTCCTGGTGACCCGAAAGTATGGAATAATCCGGCTAACGACCAATACGATGCTGATGGTAATTTAGTAAAGGTTATCTATAATAATGATGATAAAGTGTTCCAGGGACAAACCGCCGCTCCGGTTACATGGGCATTACGTAATGATTTCACCTTGTGGAAAGATTTGACTCTCTCTGTGAATATTTACTCTCGTATGGGGCATAAGAGTCTGGAAAGTATGTATTTGAACAATGATGACGACGGTGGTGGTATGACTTATAGATTGGTGAACAAGAATGCTAAGGAATATTGGACTGTAGACAACCCGACTAATAAATATGCACGTATTGAGGCGCAAGGCCCGGAAGGTGCAAAAGGCGCACGTAGATTATATAATCGTTCTTTTATTCGTTTAGAAAATATATCTGTTGGCTATACATTGCCTAGGGCTTGGACGGAAAAAATACAAATCGATCGTGTGAAAGTGTATGGCTCTGTTCGTAACGCTGCTGTATGGGCTAAAGATTGGGAAGGATATGGAGATCCTGAAACTGGTAATTTTGCATCTCGTATTTGGACGCTTGGCCTTAATTTAACATTCTAATCTTTTAAACAGAAACGTATATGAAAAATTACATTCAAAAATATATTTGTAAAAGTGCCACTTTATTTGTGGGCGCTTCATTAATGTTGACCGGATGTTCGGAAAGTTTTTTAGATCCGGATCCTCAAACAATGTTTGAACCGGAAACTGTATTTTCTACGGAAAATGGTATCAAATCCGTATTGGCTATTTGTGACCGTCAACTTAAACGTAATTATGTGAGTGAAGATTCCAGGGAGATGATAGCGCTGCCCACAGAATATACTTTTTCTGATTTGATGGTACCGTCTGCGACTGATAAAAGCGGATTGTTGGATAATGTTGACAATCTGTTGAGACCGAACAGCGATCAAAGTGACGAAAAAAATTTAGGACGCACAAACAGTATATATTTCTTCTGGAGACAAAATTTTGAAGGTGTTAGAAATGCTAATACAATACTTTCGTTTATAGGTAATGTACCAATGGATGAAACATTGAAAAACGAATACATTGGCCGTGCCTATTTCCATCGGGCTTATCGCTATTATTCATTAGTTTTTCAATTTGGACATGTACCTTTGTTGACAAAACTTCCGGAAGTTCCTAAGCAGAACTATCGATCTACTCACCGTGACGCTATTCTGAAAAAAATGGTAGCAGATATGGAATTTGCTGTACAATGGGTGCCTGAACAGAAAGATATGGATTATGTTGGTATGGTAAATAAAGGTGCTTGCCGTATGTTGCTTTCTAAGCTCTATATGTCTATTGGTGAATTCGGGAAGGCAAAGGAACAGTTGGATATCTTAATTGATAAATCAGGCTATTCTTTGATGGAAGAACCTTTCGGAACCTTCTTTGAAGGTGGCGAATCTGCATCATGGCCTATTGCCCGCAATGTTATCTGGGATTTACATCGTCCGGAGAACAAGTTGATTGCTGCCAACAAAGAAGTGATTATGGGTATGCCCAACCGGGGAGCAGCTAAAGAATCATTCATCCCGATGTTGACTATGCGTATTATGTATCCTTTCTTCTTTGATAATAAAATCAAAATGCCTGACGGAAAGCAAGCTCTATTCAACTATACTCGCAAAGATGGCAAATATCGTAAAGAATATGATTATATGCGTGGACTAGGACGTGGTATATCTACATTCCGTACTACCACTTTCTATCAAGACGATTTGTGGGCTGTTAATGGTAAAATGGATCAAACCGATTTGCGGCATAGTACAGAAACGGGAAACTGGATGCACATGGAAAACCTGAAATGTAATAATCCGGATTCTGAATTCTTTGGGCAAAATATTAAGCTTTACGCAGAAGATGATTATTACAGTGAGAAAAATGAACTTGTTACCCGCAAGGGAGATTTGATGTGTTCTGACACTATTCGTCGTTGGTATGACGTCCCTCATTACATTTTCTGCCTGAATGATGTCATCAATCAAGCTAAGGAAACCAATAATGGTCTGGAAGGAGCTACGGATGGCAGTATTGCTGATTGGTATCTGTATCGTTTGGCGGAAGCCTACCTGCTGCGTGCAGAAGTAAAATTCTATATCAATCCGGATGATCCAACAATCAAGGATGATATAAACATCGTCAGAGAACGCGCTCATTGTACTGAATTTTATACAGATAAGGTTACTATCGGTGATATCATGGATGAACGTGCGCGTGAACTTTTCTTTGAAGAATGGCGTAATGTAGAGTTAACCCGCGTATCTCTCTGTTTGGCTATCAGCGGCAGAGCGGACGAGTTCGGAAATACATATAAAGTGGAAACATTCGATAAGCAATCCGGCACTGATCCTGAAGGTGGTAGCTATTGGTATCAACGTTGCATCAAGAAAGGTATGTACAACAAAGGCATTACTATTAACGTAAACGCTACTAAAACAGATATCAATTATATCATGGGTAAACATAACATTTATTGGCCTATCCCTGAAAAAGCAATCGTTTCTAACGGAAAGGCTCCTTTGTATCAGAACTACGGTTATGATGGTTATGATCCGAATGTGCAGATATGGGAAACTTGGGAAGAAGCTGTGGCCGATGAAGACAAATTCTGATAGGTGAGGAAAGCTTTTGATAATAGATAATAAATAGCCACCGTAACTTCGAATTTCGAGTTGCGGTGGTTGTTTTTTGAACATATTCTGCTATTTATAGGTCGGTTTCTTTTATTCGTTTTATTGCTTTTTGCCTTACTTTGCGTTATCAATAGTCAATCTAATGTGTATATGAAAAATAAAATTTTATTGCTGGGCTTATTTTGTTGTAGCCTGATTTCGGCAAAAGCACAAGTTTTACTCGACAAAGGAACCGGAAAGAATAGTTTCCCTATTGTTTCTTCATTAACGAATGCAGTCGTTTGTTTTGATGGAAAAGATGCAACTGTAGTACGTAAAAGTGCTTCTCTTTTTGTAGATGATGTTCGCCGTGTGACGGGGCAAGAGTTGAAGATGGATGAAAGCAAGCCCGGAAGAGTATCTGCGCGGTATGCGATTATTGCCGGTACTATAGGAGAAAGCGGGTGGATTGACGCTTTGGTATCGAGAAACAAAATAGATACGGCAGCTATTGCCGGAGGTTGGGAACGCTATATGATAGAAGTGGTCAACAATCCTGTGCCGGGCATAAAGAAAGCAATTGTTGTAGCCGGAAGTGACAGGCGTGGCACGGCTTACGGGCTCCTCTCTATTTCAAAAGCAATAGGAGTATCTCCCTGGTATTGGTGGGCGGACGCTCCAATCAAACGGCAAAAACAAGTTAGTGTAAAAGTCGATAAGTTCATTTCTAAAACACCGTCTGTCAAATTCAGAGGTATCTTTATCAATGATGAAGACTGGGGACTTTATCGTTGGTCGAAACGCAATTTTGAAAAAGAACGTGGAAACTTCGGACCGAGAACGTATGCAAAAGTGTGTGAACTGTTACTTCGTCTTCAGGCTAATTACCTTTGTCCGGCTATGCATGACGCATCCATGGCATTCCACCGTATTCCTGAAAATCGGCTGGTAGCGGATAGCTTTGCTATTGTCATGGGGTCTTCTCATTGCGAACCATTACTGTTTAATACAGCAAGCGAATGGAAACGTGATAAAATGGGTGAATGGGATTATATCAATAATAAAGAGGGTGTCAACAAGGTGTTGAAATCACGCGTAGATGAATGTGCTCCGTTCGAAAATGTATATACCCTGGCTTTGCGTGGATTACACGACCGGGCGATGAATGCAAGCAATAACATGGATGACAGAAAGAAAATGCTTCAGGAAGCACTGATGGCACAAAGACAAATGTTGGTAGATGCAATCGGTAAGCGTGCAGAAGACATTCCTCAAGCCTTTACTCCTTATAAAGAAGTGCTCGATGTATACGATCAGGGGTTGGAACTTCCGGATGATGTGACCATTATCTGGCCGGATGATAATTATGGATATATGAAACGTTTGAGTAGTCCGAAAGAGCAGAAACGTTCCGGCCGTTCGGGAGTATATTATCATTCTTCTTATCTTGGTAAACCTCACGATCATCTTTGGATGAACACAACTTCCCCTACATTGATGTATGAAGAACTCCGTAAGGCATACGACATGACGGCTGACCGTATTTGGCTACTCAACGCCGGAGATATCAAATCCTGTGAATTTGCTGTAGACTATTTTCTGACAATGGCTTTCGATATTGATTCATTCAATTTTGAAAGAGCGGCAAATTATCGCACTGAATGGTTGTGCGGTATGTTGGGCGATGACTATCGGACCGAATATCAGGATGTGATAAACTCTTTCTATAAATTGGCTTTCGCCCGTAAACCTGAATTTATGGGATGGGGTTATCAGTGGACTACGGATAAACACGGAAGAGAGCGAAATACGGATACTGATTTCTCGCTTGCTAATTATCGTGAAGTGGATACTCGTCTGGCAGAATATCAGCGGATAGGAAATGTGGCAGAAAAAATATTGAAAGCTTTACCGGAAGATAAAAAAGCATGTTATTATCAATCATTATATTATCCGGTCAAAGGTTGTGAACTATTGAACCGTATGATTCTCAACGGACAGAGAAACCGTTGGTACTCTATTCAACAGAGGGCAACTACCGCAGAACTGGAAAAAATGACTAAGGCTTGTTATGACAGTCTGGAAGTAATAACAAAAGGATATAACTCATTACTTGGAGGTAAATGGGATCATGTAATGACCATGAAACAGGGATTTGCCGCAGCCTACTTTGGTCAGAAAGCCGGAGAAACTGCCATGGAAAATCGTATAGAAGTCTCAATCGACTGGGCTAAGGTCCCGACTGGTGAGAAAGTATTCGGAACGTTGGAAATCGCATCTGATCGTGGCGAGAAGGAGAATGTTTATATTTCAGTCTTCAACCCTTCTTCTCCTTCATTAGCCGAAATGGACACTTTATTTGTAGAGCACAATGGATATGTTTCTATTGACGCTGCCGGTTTCCACCGGAAGGTAGAGAACAAAGCTATTCAAATGAGAACGATTCCTAACTTGGGAATAGAAAATACAGCTATTCAACTAGGTGACCCGACAGCCGCCCCGCAGCGGACAGCAGGTCGCAGTACCCCTCGCCTAGAATATGATTTCTATACATTCGAACAAGGTTCGGTTGATGTCTACACATACGTATTGCCTACATTTACATTAAGTAAGGACCGTGGGTATGCCGGACATGAAGCAACGAATGTGGAAACGAAATATGGAGTATGTATTGACGAAGGTCCTGTGATGAATCCTTCTACTTCTTCTTTTGAGTATGCACAAATCTGGTACGAAAGTGTGTTGAAGAACTGTAGAATCAACAAAACCACTTTGCATATCGACAAACCGGGTAAACACACAGTGAAAATTATATGTGGCGATGCCGGAACTGTATTGCAAAAGATTGTCTTGGATTTCGGAGGAATGAAGCGCTCATATTTAGGTCCGCAACCGACGAGACAGGGAAAATAGCAAGTTGAATAAAATATACTGGAGCTATGAAAAACACTTTTTTTATGTTATTTTTCTCCATAGCTATCTCATTTATAGCGTGCGGGGGCAGTGGTGAAAATGATGAGAATTTACTAGCTGGTAACGGGAATACGGAGAAACCAAAGGAGGACGAATCCCAGGAGCCTGTGGTTTGTAGCATCACACCTATTGGGGAATTGAATCAGGGGACACCTATTATAAATTCCCACGCAGATGTTACGAAACGCTCTTCATTGATGATGAACTATCGGATGCTTGTGACTATGGAATCTTCGTATCCTCGCTATCCTCGTATAAAAAAGATGAAGAATGGTGACTATATTTTGTTCTATCACAATGGTAGTGCTAATAATAATATTGGTCGGCGTTGTGTTTATGCGCTTAGTAAGGATCTGAAAACTTGGAGCAATAAAGGAGAAATATTTAACAGTTATGACATTATCGATAGCAAAGGCAATAAGAATATACATTGCTATGCTAATTGCGATGGGCTGGTGCTCTCTAATGGAGATATATTGGCAGTTGCATCTTGCAGAGCTAATTCCGGTTATCGGGATTTGCCGGAAGATGCAGGAATTGAATTAAAGCGCAGTACGGATAATGGTGTTACTTGGAGTGAACCTATCAAGATCTATCAGGGAGTTAATTGGGAACCTTTCTTGTTGGAGTTGCCTACAGGTGAATTACACTGTTACTTTACAGATAGCAGTCGTACTGGCTTGGAAGGACATGGCACAGATACAGGTACGGCAATGGTTGTTTCTACTGATGGAGGAAAGACATGGAAACCGGACTTTAGTTCTTCTCCTTATTATGTATTGCGAATGAGGTGGGAGAAAAACGGAATTGTCGGCTATAATCATCAGATGCCTTCTGTTGTGAGACTCAATGATAATAAGGGATTAGCTGCTGCTGTGGAAACCAATAATTCAGGATATCATATTTCGCTTTGTTATTCAGATAAAGACAAATGGGAATATTTGGCTGCCGACCAGGAAGGACCTGTCGATAGTAATAATTGTGTTTTCTCCGGTATGGGACCATATTTGGGACAGCTCCCTTCGGGAGAAACCGTCCTTTCGTATGAATCGTCAAGTAAATATACTCTTAAAATAGGAGATGCTACTGCTCGTAATTTCGGTAGCGCTTATCAACCTTTTTCTGGTGGTTATTGGGGATCATTTTGTATTATTGATTCACATACTTTGGTTGGAACTAATATTAAAGCGAAAGAAGGACCGGTTCAGATGGCACAGTTTGTACTTAATCATCGTATTGATGCCGTGAAAAGAAAGGTAACAATAGATGGTAACAATAAAGAGTGGGCAAATACAGATCATGCACTCTTTGTGGGCAGTAAGTCACAAGCACAAGGAACGTTACGTTGTTCGTATGATGATGATAATATTTATTTCCTGTTAGAAGTACTTGATCGAAACTTGTTAGCCTCTGATTACGCTTCCTTATACGTATCTCCTGTGAGTAATAATAAGCTGTCAAAAGGGGCTTGCTGCATACAAGTAACAATGAATGGACTGAAGAATTGTGAAATATATGATGCATCATGGAAAGAAGCTCAATTAGATGCCCAGGTCAAAACTTATGTTTGCAATGAAACAAATGAGAGGCTTATAGATGATTATGGATATATTGCTGAAATTGCTATTCCACGTTCAAAATTGACTATCACTTCCGAGCAAGTACTTGTCAATTTTTCTATTACAAAGCGAAATTCTTTAGATGCCATTTGTGATGTTGCATCTACAAGTACGGCACGTTGGATACCGGTGACTGGGTTATGATTCGGAGAATTTAATATTGAATAATTAATTATATAGAACACTACGATTATGAAAAGGAATTATTTGATTTATGCCTTATTGATGACTGTTTTTTTGAGCTCAAATGTGATTTCTGCTCAAAATTGTTTTGGAGATTTTCCTGTGAAGGCAGATCCAAAGACGGTTGGAAATAAATTGAGCAGACGTTTAATGGAAACTAAACATCAACTGTATTTTGATAGAGGAATACATTATGCAGAGGTGTGTACATGGTATGGAGCTCTTCGTTTTGCAGAATTGACAAATAATAAAGAATTGATAAAGCTGTTAAGAAACCGTTTCGAATTATTGTTTCATCTGGAAAAAGAACTTCTACCTCCACCGATTCACGTAGACCAAAATATGTTTGGTTGCTTACCTCTAAGATTTTATAATATAACGAAAGATAAGCGTTATTTAGATCTGGGACTGCCCTATGCTGACACTCAATGGGAACTTCCTGCCAATGCGAATGAAGAGGAGCGTAAATGGGATAAAAAGGGATATTCTTGGCAAACTCGTCTTTGGATTGATGATATGTATATGATTACTATTGTGCAATCTGAGGCTTATAAAGCTACTGGTGATCCTAAGTACATAAATAGGGCTGCCAAAGAAATGGTTCTGTATTTGGACGAATTGCAACATCCCAACGGTCTTTTCTATCATGCACCGGATGTGCCTTATTATTGGGGACGTGGTGACGGTTGGATGGCTGTCGGTATGACGGAGTTGCTTTATAACTTACCGGAAAAGGATCCTAATCGTGCACGTATTATGAAAGGTTATTTGTTGATGATGGATAATCTGAAAAAATACGTCAATAAAGATGGACTTTGGAATCAACTGATTACCGAACCGGACTTTTGGACAGAAACATCTGGTTCGGCAATGTTTACCTATGCCATGATTGTGGGTGTCAACAACGGTTGGCTGGATAAAGAAGAATATGCTCCGGTGGCACGTCGTGCATGGCTTGGCTTATGTAATTATATTAATGACAAAAATGATCTTACTGAGGTTTGTGTTGGAACCGGAAAGAAGAACAGTAAACAATATTATATGGATCGTCCCCGCATCGCCGGTGATTATCATGGACAGGCACCGATAATATGGTGTGCTTATGCATTATTGAATAAATAAAACAATAAAAGACCGGATACAGATCTATGGAGTTTTTTTATTCATAGTGTATTGTTGCTTTTAACATAACATATATTTATTTTTGAAGGGTCTGAAATTATAATGCTTGAATATGAAAAGAGAATTTTGTATTTTTATTGTACTTTTTTTAGTGTTTCATATACATGCTCAATTAGTATACCGCGATGCTTCGAATTTTCCACTATTAGGAAGAGCGACAGAGAGTGCTGGGGCACGATATGAAAGGTTCCCGGATTCATTAAAGAATATTTCTCGTGCTCCATTATGGAATTTAAGCCGTAACTCTGCGGGAATGGCAATACGTTTCCGTAGTAATTCCACTACGATAGCAGCTAAATGGGTGGCTCTTTTTAATACCCACATGAATCATATGACTGATACTGGTGCAAAAGGTTTAGATCTTTACTGTCTTCAGAAGAATGGTGACTGGCGTTTTGTCAATAGTGCCCGTCCGAAAGGAAAAACAAATCAGGTCACCATTATAAAAAATATGCATCCTGAAGAAAGAGAATACATGCTTTATTTGCCATTGTATGATGGTCTTGTTTCTTTGTCTATCGGAGTTGATTCTTTGGCTACTATTAGTCAGCCGTTAGTGGATTATCCAATTCGTAAGAATCCTGTTGTTTTTTATGGAACCAGCATTCTTCAAGGAGGTTGTGCTTCACGTCCAGGAATGGCACATACCAATATTATATCGAGAAGATTGAACCGTGAATGTATCAATTTAGGATTCAGTGGAAATGCATTTCTAGATTTGGAAGTAGCTAAAGTAATAGCTGAAGTAGAAGCAAGTGTTTTTGTTTTGGACTTTGTACCTAATGCTTCTGTTGCACAGATGAAAGAACGGTTGGAAACATTTTATCGTATCATTCGTAGTAAACATCCGGATACGCCAATTATTTTTATAGAGGATCCTATTTTTCCTCACACATTTTATGATGAAAAGGTTGCTAAAGAGGTGCGACGAAAGAATGATACGTTGAAAGAGATATTTAATTGTTTAAAGAAAATAAATGAGAAAAATATCATTCTTATTTCATCAAAAAATATGCTGGGAGAGGATGGAGAAGCTACTGTAGATGGCATTCATTTTACAGACTTAGGTATGATGAGATATGCTGATTTAGTTTGTCCGGTTATAAAGAAAGCAATTAGATGAAATGGTGTTGCTATTAGTTTAAAATATAGCAACACCATAAATATTCTAGTTTTCAAATAATGTTTGAGTAGTAGTGGATTGTTGAAGAAGAAATTATCCAATAAAAGAAAGATATTGTTCAGATGGTTGCTAATAAAAACTCCTCTGTATAATCTTTGAATACTTTAGATTAGTTTGGGACTAATTTTTCATTTATTGACCTATATTTAATATCTTAAATAGTTCCAATTCTCTACTTTTGTATCAGATGATAGGGGTGCTAGTACCTTTATAGAGAGATAATGATCATTATTATATAATACGGAATTTAGTTTTAGATGCAGTTAAAAAGATAGTTCAAGGGATAACGTTTTTTGATAAAACACAGGGTATTACTTAAATCTATATGTAATGAATTACAAATCAATTAAAAAAAATATTCGAAAAATTGGGCTAATGTTTCTTAGTGCGGGACTTCTGCTTTTTTTGTCATGTGGTTCTGATGATACTAAGGATGTTTCTGGTGAAGATGGGGATGTAAATTCGAATCAGTATTTACAAGTACAGCCTAATGGACTAAATGTAATTAAGGTTTCCAGTAGTGATGTGACACAAGTTGTGTACCCTTTCTCTGTGGAGTTGAAGGGGGGCAGTGCGAGTACAGCTTTTATAGCAGAACTGGATGAGTGGAAGGAGGAGGATTTGAAGGCATATAATAAGGAGGAAGAAACTGCTTATAAATTATTGCCATCGTCGTTGTATTCGATAAGTACCTCACAGCTTGCTTTTGAACAAGGAGTTACTTCAAAGGAAATAGAAGTTAAATTTGACCCAGCTAAAATATTTGCTGAATTCAAGAAAAATGGGGCTGAATATGTGATAGCATTGAGACTAACCTCAACTACCGTAAAGGTTCGTAAAAGTCAGAGTGATTTTCTACTACATATTTCGTTTGATTATCCAATAGTTAGTTTGGCTACTACTTCAGAAGAGGTTAGCATTAGTAAAGTGTTGATGCCCATTTCTGTTAATACTACTTTTAATTATAAGGTAGATGGAGAAATAAAAAATAATCCTTGGAACTTTTCGTGTAAATTGGAAGTACCCTCTAATGCGAAAGAACTGGTTGCTGAATATAATAAGAACTATAAAACTTCTTATCAGCTTCTTCCAGCGGCTAACTATGATTTAGGAACGGGGATATTTTTCAAAGCTGGGGAGAATGAGGCTGCTGGAGAGTTTATAGTTAAGCGTGAAGGAATGGAGACCGTAAAATATTTGTTGCCTGTACGGCTAGGGGAGTGTTCTCATGAAAGTGTTGCTCTTCGCGATGAAATTTGTTACTTCAAAATAGGTATAACTTACACGAACCCGGTAATTACCTTCTCAAGTGCAGCCGATCCTACTGTTATTCGCACAGAGGATGGTTTCTATTTATATGCTACTCAAACAGATAAATATTGGGTTCCTATTTATTTTTCTAAGGATTTAGTGAATTGGGAATTTAAGAGAACTGCTTTTCGAAATGCGACAAAGCCGCAAATTCCTGGTGGAGGTGCATTTTGGGCTCCGGAAATCCGTCATATTAATGGTAAATATGTACTTTATTTTTCATGGGCAAAATGGGGAGATGGAGATGCTAGCTACACTGCAGTTGCTACTTCAGATAGTCCTTTAGGTGATTTTGTAAATAGTAAAGAGTTGCTGACGAAAGAAGATTTTGGGTCCAATTGTATTGATCAGTTCTATTATGAGGAGGATAATAAAAAATATATGTTTGTCGGTAGTTTTAATGGTATTTATGTAACTGAACTTACTGATGATGGACTTTCTGTGAAACGTAATGAGAATGGTACCCCAACTCTTAAAAAGCAAGTCTGTGGTAAAGCCTTTGAGGGTACCAATATTTATAAGAAGAACGGCTATTATTATCTGTTTGCATCTATAAACAATTGTTGTGATGGCGAGAGAAGTAGATATAAAGTAGTGGTGGGCCGCTCACAGGATTTACTTGGACCATACCTTGATAAGAGTGGTAAAGATATGATTAACAATGCTTGGGAGTTGGTATTGGAAGGAGATGGCCAGAAATTCTTTGGTCCTGGTCATAACTCCATTATTGTACAAGACGATGCCGGTACTGATTGGATGATATACCATAGCTATGTGAAAGAAAATGGTGAGGTTGGAGGACGTTTGGGTATGTTAGATCGGGTATTGTGGACAGAAGATGGTTGGCCCTATATAAAAAATTGTGTGCCTTCAACTTCAGATTTTCTTCCCGTATTTAATAATTAGGGTTGAAATGTTAGTTGGATATAGTTTTGAGATTAAAAAAATAGCGAACTAAAATTTAATGTATGAAAAAGAAAAGTTTTTGGAAGGACCGGTACATCAGATTGTTTACTATCATGATGCCGTTGATAGTCCTTTGTGTACTAGGTTGTAAGGACGATGAGTCGGAAGAAGCGGCTTTTGATCCGAGTAAGCCGATTGTGATTACTGATTTTGAGCCTAAAGAAGGAGGTGTTGGTAATAACTTGATTTTATATGGTGATAACTTCGGTAATGATCCAACCAAGTTAAAGGTTATTATTGGGGGTAAAGAGGCTAATATCATTAATGTTAAGAATCAAATACTGTATTGTGTCGTTCCACGAATGGCTGTGGATGGAGATGTAGAAATCAGTGTTTATGATGGTGAGGGAGAAGAAATAGCCTATGCGGAAGCCGAAGAGAAGTTTACATATGTAAAGCAATGGCTAGTATCAAGATTGGCTGGTCAACGGTTTCAAAATGAAAATGATGCATATGAACAAGATGGCTCTTTTGACGACTGTGGGTGTATTAAAGGGGCAACTTGGTTTTCCTTTGATCCAAAATCTAATTTTGATCATTTATATATGACTGCCTCTGGTGTAGGTTCGTGTCGTTTGATTGATTTGGAGCAAAAGACAGTAACCATGCTTCCTGATTTAGGGAATAAAACAGAACGACCCACTATTATAAATTGGACAGTGGATGAAAATCAAGATATGATTGTGTCTAGAGATTTATCTAATAATGGAGCTGTAAATATCGTTCTTTCTCGTGCTTCAGGTTTTAAAACGAAAACTTTGTTAGAGGACAGTCAACATAAACAAAAAGGAGTGACCGGTGCTTTTGTACACCCCAAGACTGGAACTCTTTATTATACATTATATGAAACTCAACCGATGTGGCGATATGATTTTGCAACAAAAGAATTTACAACTTTTGCCAGTCATATGAGAACTAAAGAAACTTTACGAATGGTGGTACATCCTACGGGGAAATATGCGTATTTATTACGTTTGTATTCTTCTCAGCAAAATAGCTATATTGCACGAATGGATTATAATGAAGTATTGGATAAATTTTCCGAGCCCTATATAATTGCCGGTCATGCTAGTAAAGCTGGATATGTAGATGGAGTAGGAGGAAATGCTCGTGTGAATGGGCCTGGACAAGGCGTTTTTGTAAAAAATGAAGATTATACAGGTGCAGAGGATGAATATGACTTCTATTTCACCGATGAATATAACCATTGTATACGAATATTAACTCCTACAGGTAGGGTAACAACATTTGCTGGACGTGGAAATGGAAGTACAGAAGGAGGATATGCGGATGGGGCATTACGTACAGAGGCGCGTTTCTTTCATCCATGGGCTATTGCTTATGATGAAAAAAGAAAATGTTTTTATGTGGGTGAAAGAGGAGAAAAGCATGATGGAACAAAACAGGCTGTCATTCGTAAAATAGCCCAGGAAGAATAATAAATGATAAACACATATTTTATGATGAGAAAAAATATATTTATATGTATATTGTTGTTACTTTTCTCAATAAGTGCATGGACACAAGAAAGTGTAACAGTAACAGGTATTGTAACTGACCAGAATAAGGAACCCCTGATTGGTGTGAATATTGCTATAGAGAATATGCCCGGATTAGGTGTGATTACTGATCTAAATGGTAGATATAAAATTAAGACTTCTACTTATAATAAACTGGTATTTTCATACATCGGATATGAAACAGTGAATATATTGGTGAAAGAACAACGTGTAATAAATGTAGTCATGAAAGAAGCTTCTGCTACTGTCATTGATGAAGTTGTGATTACGGGTACAGGTGCACAGAAGAAAATAGCTGTTACAGGTGCTATTACTAACGTGGATGTGGATGCTTTGAAATCTGTTCCTTCTACATCAGTGGCAGATGGGTTGGCTGGTGTGGTTCCGGGAGTAATGGCAATGCAGACTTCTGGTCGCCCGGGTAGTGTGTCAGAGTTCTGGATTCGTAGTATTTCTACCTTTGGTGCTAATACTGCTGCATTAGTATTAGTTGATGGATTTGAACGTGATATTGATGAAGTAAATGTAGAAGATATAGAATCTTTTACTGTACTGAAAGATGCTTCTGCTACTGCTATTTATGGAAGTAAGGGTGCAAATGGTGTCGTTTTAATTAATACAAAACGAGGAAAAGAGAGTAAGATTAATATTGATGCGAAAGTAGAAGGATTTTATAGCACTTTTACTCAGGCACCGGAGTTTGTAGATGGATATACATATGCTTCTATGGCTAATGAGGCTAGATTGACACGAAATCAAGAGGCACTTTATTCTCCAACGGAACTAGAATTATTCCGTTCAGGGCTTGATCCAGATCGATTTCCTAATGTAGACTGGATGGATGTGATGATGCGTGATGGTGCTTGGAGTTCGCGTGCTACTCTGAATATGCGTGGTGGTGGTCGAACAGCTCGTTATTTTGTGTCTGGTAGTTATCAAAATCAACAAGGTATGTATAAGGTAGATAAAGCGCTAAAGGATTATAATACCAATACAAATTATAGAAAATGGACATATCGTATGAATCTGGATATTGATATTACAAAGACTACTTTGTTGAAAGTGGGATTATCCGGTTCATTACGTAAACAGAATGATCCAGGAAGTGGAACGGATAATCTTTGGTCGGTGCTTATGGGATATAACCCTATTATGATGCCTGTAGTTTATTCGGATGGAAAATTTCCTGCTTGGTCTGATAAGGATGATAATATGAATCCTTGGGTACAAGCCACTCAAACAGGTTTTAATGAGAGTTGGAAGAATAATATTCAGACCAATGTAACATTAGAACAAAAGTTGGATTTTATAACAAAAGGATTACGATTTATTGGCAGATTTGGATATGATACTTATAATTCAAATTGGGTTAAACGCTATAAGTGTCCAGAAGTTTATAGAGCCGATCGTTATCGTCAACCAGATGGAACGCTTAATTTTACTCGGGTAAGGGAAGCTGTTCCTATGACGCAGACATCTAACTCGGAGGGTGATAGAAGAGAATTTTTTGAGTGGGAATTGCATTATAATCGTGGATTTAAGGAACATCATGTAGGGGGTGTTTTAAAGTACACTCAATCGTCCAAGGTCTTTACACAAAATTTAGGAACTGACTTGAAGACCGGTATGGCTCAACGTAATCAGGGATTAGCTGGTCGGGTAAATTACAACTGGAATTATCGTTATTTCGTAGATTTTAATTTTGGATATACTGGGTCTGAAAATTTCCACAAAGACTATCGCTTTGGCTTTTTTCCGGCTATTTCTGGTGCATGGAATTTGGCAGAAGAACCTTTCATGAAGAAACTGGCGGGAAAATGGGTTAATATGCTTAAAATCCGTTACTCTTATGGAAAGACAGGTAATGACAATCTAGGTAAAAATGTCCGTTTCCCTTATTTGTATAGTATTGGTGATGGAGGGACTTTTAACTTTGCTGATATATCTGTGGGAGACAAAAGTTGGACTGGAAAGTATTATTCTAGTATTGCTTCTCCCAATGTTTCATGGGAAGTTTCAACGAAACAAGATTTAGGTATTGATTTTTCTTTTTTGAGTGATCGATTGTCAGGTGCTATTGATTATTTCTATGAACGACGCGAGGGAATTTATATGGAACGCAAATCTGTTCCTTATGAAGTCGGATTGGAAAGTAATCCTAAGGCAAATGTGGGTATTGTAGAGGCGAAAGGATTTGATGGACACTTTGCTTGGAAGCAAAAGATAGGAAAAGTAGATTTCACTTTGCGAGGTAATATGACTTATAGCAAGAATAAAATTATAGAACGAGATGAAGAAAATACTATTTATGAGTATAAACTTGATCAAGGGCATCGTGTGAATCAAGCAACTGGGTTTATTGCCTTGGGATTATTCAAGGACTATGAAGAAATTAGAAATAGTCCGAAACAAGAATTCAAATATACAAAAACCCAGAATGGGTATACAGAAGGTGAGATATACGAAATCATGCCAGGAGATATTAAATATAAAGATATTAATGGTGATGGTATAATTGATGGTAATGATAAAGTCGCTATTGGAGCAACGACTAAACCAAATTTGATTTATGGATTTGGTATGTCAGCTAAATGGAAAGGATTAGATGTGAATGTTCATTTTCAGGGATCAGGTAAATCTACTTTCTTTATTGATGGAACTACCGTGCAGATGTTTAGTGGTGGTGATGGATGGGGAAATGTATTGAAGGAGATGGCTAATGGTAATCGTTGGATCTTAGGAGTAAATGAAGATCCTAATGCTGAATTTCCTCGTTTAACCTATGGTCAGAATCCTAATAATTATCAGAAATCTGATTATTGGCTGAGAGATGGATCTTATCTACGTTTAAAAACCTTAGATATCGGTTATTCTCTTCCGACAGCTTTGGTGAATAAGATTCACTTAAATAGAGTACGTGTTTTCTTTGTCGGAACTAATTTGTTGACTTTCTCTGATTTTAAACTTTGGGATCCAGAATTAGGAGTTTCTGATGGAAAGAAATACCCTTTGAGTAGAACGTTCTCATTGGGTGTATCTGTTAACTTATAAACAATGTAAATATGAAAAAATATATTATAACTTTGTGTTTGGTAGTAGGGCTGGGTACCACTATTGTCGGATGTCGTGATTATTTGGATTCGGACTACATTTTTGATGAACGTATGTCTATAGAACAAGTGTTTCAGAGTAAAGATTATACAAATGAATGGTTGGCGCGTGGCTATACTTACTTGAAACATGATTATCTCCAGCAGGTGAATAGTAAGAAAAATACGTCTTTCAATTTTGCAGACGACATGTATTATGGTGATTTGAATTATGTAGATTGGAAGAGTGGTAATTATACAGAAAAAGGATTGGGGACTGGGAATAGTCTATATATTTGGCAACCTGCTTATCAAGGAATTCGTCATTTGTCTGTTTTCCTTAATAACATAGACATGAATAAGGAGTTTTCCGAACCAGAAATTGCCGATATGAAAGGACAAGCGCATTTTTTGCGGGCATATTGTTATTGGATGTTGATTCGTTCGTTTGGTCCTGTCCCTATTTTGCCAGATGAGGGTATTGACTATACGAAAGAATATGACGAGATTGCCTATCCGAGGAATTCATATGATGAATGTGTTGATTACATTTCTAATGAATTAGTAAAAGCTGCTATGTTGCTAGAGGAGGCACGAGGTCCACAAGATATAGTACGTCCTACTCGTGGAGCAGCTTTGAGTCTCCGTTCCAGAGTGTTGTTATACGCTGCTAGTCCCCTATTTAATGGAAAAGCTCCTGCAGAGGTGATTGCTGCATTGGTGGACAAGAGTGGAAAAAAACTGTTGTCTGATACTTATGATGAACGGAAATGGGCTATAGCGGCAGCTGCTGCAAAAGATGTAATAGAGTTAGGCAAATATCAACTGTATGTTGCTTATAAAAGTGAAGGAGGTTCAAGTTTATCTGACCCTGCAACTATTACTCCTCCGGACGATGAAGGAACTTTCCATTCTAACCCTTGGCCTAAAGGTTGGCAAAATATTGACCCATTTAAATCCTACCGTGCATTGTTTGACGGAGAAGTCTCTGCCTATGGAAACTCTGAGATCATATTTACTAGGGGGACTAATCAGGGAGCGGAAAATATAAAAGTGATGGTTATCCACCAATTACCTCGTTCACAGGGGGGAGGATACAATTGTCACGGCATGACTCAGAAGCAATGTGATGCCTATTATATGAAAGATGGTAGTGATTGTCCAGGTATGAACTCAATGTATGCAGGAATGGAAGGATATACAGACCCCAGTCGTTATAACAATGATCCTCGACCAACTGAGGTAGTAACGAAAGACGAATTGAGTAAGTATCCAGAATTAGGGGCAAAAGGAGTTGGCGTTTCTAAACAATATGCAGGTCGCGAACCTCGTTTCTATGCATCGGTAGCTTATAATGGAAGTGTTTGGCATATGTTAAATGCCGACATAAACCAAAAGGAGGAAAAAGATGTACAGATTTTCTATTACAGAGGCGAATCAGATGGTTATAAAATAGGAACTAACTGGCTTAATACTGGTATTGGGATTAAAAAGTTTGTGCATCCAAACGACTTGTCAGATGCAGATAAAGCATACGATGCAAGTCGCATTGAGGCTAAATATGCTCCGGATATCCGTTATGCAGAGATTTTGCTGAATTATGCGGAAGCACTGAATGAGGTGCAAGGTACATATGAGATCCCTTCATGGAATGGAGAAAAAATGCATACTATAACACGTACAACAGAAGAATTGAAGAAAGGGGTTCAACCAATCCGTATCCGTGCAGGGTTACCAGATTATGATGTGTATGATAGTCCTGATAAATTTCGTATTAAGATTAAGCGGGAACGTCAGATTGAATTGTTTGCGGAGGGGCATCGTTTCTTTGATATTCGTCGTTGGTGTGATGCGCCGGTAGAGGAATCAGTTCCTATGTATGGATGTAATATTTATATCAGTAAAGAAGATCCTGCAGGGTTCCATACTCCAGTAGAAACGACTTCAATGCCAACGATGTTCTCTACTAAAATGTGGTTCTGGCCGATTCATCATTATATAATGAAACGGAACCTGTTGATGACTCAGAATCCAGGATGGAGAGACCCAGAATAAATCTCATAACTTATTTATATGTATAAAATGAAAAAGATATATAATTTATTTTTGGTTGCAATGCTAGCGATATGCTGTACTTCGTGCAACAATGAATGGGAAGATGAACAGTTTAAGCAGCTGGTCTCTTTTAAAGCTACGATAAATGGTGAGGGAGTAAGTTCTACGTATGTACGTTATAAGCCAGATGGTATGGTTACATATAATCTTCCATTACTCCTTAGTGGATCTACAATGAATACAAATGTTAGAACTGTACATGTAGCTCTAGATCCGGATACTCTGAAAACCTTGAATCTGGAACGTTTTGGTGAACGTCGTTCGGAACTTTATTACCAGATGTTAGATCAACAGTATTATACGATGCCGGAAACTGTGGATATTCCTGCTGGTGAGTATGTAGCTACTTTACCTATTAATTTCACTTTAGGAGGTGAAAATAACGCTAATTCGTTGGATATGTCAGATAAATATATTTTGCCATTGACAATAGTAGATGATCCTTCATATGATTATCAATCGAATGACCGCTTACATTATCGGAAAGCTTTGTTAAATGTTATTCCATTCAATGATTATTCAGGCACGTATGATGGGAGTCAATTTAAGATTACTTTGGAAGGGCAAAAGGACCCTTTTACGGTGACTAATCACAAGGCCTATGTACATGATGATAATACGGTATTTGTCTATATGGGACTTAGAGATGTGGATTATATAGATCGCAAATGCTATAAATTGTATATGGAGTTTACAAAGGAAAAAATTACTCCTTTGAAATATAAATTGAGACTTTGGACAGATAATGGAGGAACGGAGGGGAATAATTTTAAGGAATTAAATGGTAAAATCGGAAATGTTGAATATGAACAGCCTTATTATACTGTAGTAGAGGAATATGATGCTGTAAAACCGTATTTAAAGCATATTTATATTACACTTTATTTAGCTTATACATTTGAAGATTATACACTCAGCCCAGGCAATAGGTTGAAATATACAGTGGAAGGTACCCTGAATATGCAACGTGACCTGAATACGTTGATTCCGGATGAAGATCAACAAATTCAATGGGATTAAGTGATACTTGACAAATGATAAAGAGGTTGGCTCAAATTGTGCTTTGAATCAACCTCTTTATAACTATTAATTTAAAGATTTGGAACTAGATTGAAATGGCATTATCATGAAAAAACGAACGATTCTAAAGAATATTTATATATGTCTAGCTTTATTCTCAACCGTTTTATTAGTCGGTTGCTCGAAAAGTGATGAAACCCCGATCTCTGATGATCCCCAGCCTTCTGGCAAAGGAAAAATCACATTTAACTTGCATACTCCGGTTGCATTCCTTACCAAGGCAGTAGGTGTAGGTGACGAAAATGGAGGCACTAATGACAAAATAGCTTTTTATCAATTTAGCAAAGAAGGTAAGTATGAACAAAGGTATGTCTTAAATTATGAAGCTGCTTCTGTGGGTGCAAACGGTGATACAAGGTCATATACTGTAGAATTAACTTCTTCGACTGGAGGAGAAAAGAGATTTATCATTGTGGAGAGTGAGGATGAGAACAACTTTCCTAATATGAGTGGAGCAAATACAATCGATGAACTGCTAAATAGTAAGACTGTTGCGGAGAGTGGTAAATTGAATCCTCCATTTGTTATGTCTAATGTCAAAACAGATGGTAAGGAGTATGTAACAGTTACCGATGTAGAATCTTCCGACAATCAGGTTGATGTAAAACTTAAAAGACGTGTAGCTAGATTTGATTTGCTGAATGATCCACTTTATCTTAATCTTACTGCTGATATTAATGTGGAGGCTAACTATCTCTATCAGCTTAATACGAAAAAGATAGCTGGTTCTACAGGCTTTGATATTTCAGTAGAAGAATGGAAAGACGGAACTTCAATTGATTGGGTAACGATTGAGGACGGAATCTCCGTAATGGATGACAAAGCTACTATCATTGCTGGTACAGAGATTAAAGGGACTTATGTAAAGATTGCAGCTGATGCTGCAATGCCATATACTATAAAACGTGTTGTTACAGATTATAGCTCAGCAGCATTGGACGCTGCGTATGACGGAAGTTTGCCTGCATGGCTTACTATTTCTTCATCTACTAAAAATGCAGGTAGTGGTCTTTATCGTCATGAGATTGTTTATACGGTGACTGCACATCCTGTGAAGACAAGCCAGTTTGCTATCACACATCTTAGCGGAGCTGTTACAGACGAGAATCTGCTGGCCATCGGGTTTGTCGATCCGTATCCGGGCACTCCGCTGCCTTGTTTGTCAAGAGGGGAGAAACTTTATTCACCGGTACATTGTCGTCAGTCTACGTATCTTGTGCATAACACTGTGGATAAGGCGTATTTCTGTGGAAATGAAGGGTTTACGTTTGATACTCCTATGAAAGGTAAGACGGGTAATGAAGGGGCGAAGAATCTTTGTCCCGAGGGCTGGACAGCATTGAACAATGTAGAGGCCAAAGAGTATATTTTGTGGGTAGGAGAGCATCTCAAGTCACAAGTAATGGAGTCTATATATACTTATTGTTGGTCCGAGACAGACGGTGAGGCTACCGATTTGCGTATATTGGCGGGATACCCATACAATAAAGCTACTCCCAATGTGAAAGATTTAGCTTGTTATGGCACTTGGCCAAGCGTGGCTTGGTTGAATATCAATGAGAAAGATCTCTCTATAAAAGACAAGACATTCTATGATTATAATAATTGGGATGTGAAGAAGGATTACGGAATTCCCTACAGATGTATTCGTGATAAAGCTGGCTGGGAATAACTGTGTGGACTCTCGAAAGGATATATATTCAATGATTAAATTGTAAGATAATGCTAAAGAATACTTTATTTGTGATTCTTCTAATGATTTCTAGCTTATTCACGGCTTGTGCTGAAGGATATGTAAGTGATGTACAGAAGAAGGATGACACAAAAGAAATACGTTTCAGTCTGAACATGGAGGGAGGGTTAACGATGTTCCCCACTAGGTCTTCTGTGTCTTTGGACGGAATGAAATGGAAAATATTCTGTTTTGATGACCAATATAACTATCTGTTTGACAGGACAGGAAGTATAGGGGATGCAGCAAATGAAATAAAGGTTTCTGTAACTAAAGGCATCGTTTATCGATTCTTGTTTTTGTGTACTACAGCCGATAAATTTCCAGAGTTGACTTCTGGTAAGACTTATTGGGATTTAGATGCATATGTTCCTCAATTGCCGTTAGCTGATCCGATGGCGATGCTTGTCAGTAGAGGTAATGAAAAAGATGGTACACTTCGTGTAGCTGCTGCGTCTGCATCGGTGCAGGTTACTCTTGCTCCGCGTGCATCTAAGATCGTTTTGCAAAAGGATTCGCAAACTGCTTCGGATATTACGGTGAATTCCGTGACTTTTGCGGATGCCGCCTCTTCTGTTCCTTATGCCCATATCGAACCTCAGTATTACAGTGAATATGAGAATCTTCCGGTAGTAATTCGAAAGACCTATCAGTATGTGCCCCAAGAGGATGTATGCTATATGCTTCCAGATATGTGTGCCGGAACCTTTGGAGTGAATGCTACGTTGCATATCACTCATCCAATTTCTGGAGAACAGGATGTGCGGGTAACGGTACCAGTGGGGCTTGCGCTGAATGTAGGTAGTGGAAAGACTTACTATATTGAAATGTCTGCTAATGCAAACGGAAAAGTTGTTGCTACTTGGGCAACACGTGTAGCACCCAAGACACTGAAACTTGCTACGCAAAACTTATGGGGAAAAAACACTTCCGTTGTATTGGATTACTTCAATAAAATTGATGTGGATGTGCTTTGCGCACAGGAATGCAGCAAACTTTCCGAATCTGATATACAAGCACAGGGGCTTTACGTGCATACTCACTCCAACAATGGACAGGGGAAATGCAGCATTATATCGCGCTACCCTTTCTCGGGGATTACACCGAACAAATACGGTGTCTATATCGATTTGGGTGAAGGTATTATCGTGTTAGTGATGAACTGTCACGGTGCTTTCTATCCTTACGGTCCTTATCAGTTGAACGGTATCGAGTATAAAGGATATGAAGCTACGGACGATGTCGACTATGTAGTAAAAGTCAATAAAGAAGCCCGTCAGGGCATGGTGGACAAGCTGCTGGAGGACTTCAATTCGTCTACCACTCCTTTTGTTTGCCTTTCGGGTGACTTCAATGAACCGTCATGGCTTGACTGGACGGAAGGTGCCCTGTCGGCAGGTCTTGCTTCTTACGTTGTTCAGTGGCCTACTACTCGTTCTCTGTGGGAAGGCGGTATAAAAGGTGATGCCTACCGGACGATACATCCAGATCCTGTGACACATCCGGGATTCACGTGGACGCCGCGCCCGAGTGAGAAGGACACCAAGGATCGTTTGGATCTCACTCTTTATACTTTGTCTCCCAACACGGATGTGAAAAGTTGCCAGGTAATAGGAGAGAATACAGAAACGTCGGATATTGTTCTTCCTAATTGGGGACCTTTTGAAGAAGTGTTTGACCACCGGGGATTACGGACAGAATTTGTCTTTACGAAATGACAGAACGATGTATCGGAATTAGTAGTCTCCAGACTGCTAATTGTTGAGGTCTCGGGTATTAGTACCTGTCGCGTAGGGTATTAATACCCGAGAATTCAACTATAAATAGCTGACATGCCAACTATTTGTAATGGATAGACCAATGATTAACCAAAGTCTTTTCGCCTGTTGCTAAACAACCTTCAAATAGGCTGTATAAAGTAGTTTGGGACTGAAATTTTATTTATTGACTTGTTTTTAGCATACCGGACAGGTAGAAAACACTATTTTTGTCCTCATCCGTTTTAGATTTTTAAGATTATATAAACCAATAAATTGTAACGTACGAATATGCACAACATTGCTAAAACCTTTTTCCCGATTTTATTATTACTTTTTGCTGCAGTAGTGACAGCACAGAATGGGAAGAACAATGTCGGAAATGCGCAACGCATCTGGCTTGATTCTGAAATTGGTCATCAGGGCGACTACCAGTGGAAAATGATAAAAGCTGGAGATGCAACAGACCCCGGAGAAAAGATTTCATTATCCAATTATGCAACGGCAAATTGGATGCCGGCTATCGTTCCCGGAACAGTTCTAAATTCTTTGGTGCATAACCAAAAATACCCGGAGCCTTATTATGGAATCAATAATAAGATTGAATCTAAATTAATACCGGATATCTCTGAAACCGGACGTGACTTTTACACATACTGGTTTCGTACAGATTTTAGTGTCCCTCAATCATTCAAGGGGAAAACTGTCTGGTTGCAGTTGGATGGTATCAACTACCGGGCAGAAGTATGGGTGAATGGTAACTTGTTGAGTACAATAAATGGCATGTTCATTCAGGATTATATTGATGTCACGGATTTTGTGAAAATTGGGGAAAGCAATGGATTGGCTATTAAGGTTTATCCGGTAGATGTTCCCGGAAGTGCGAAGCCTAAATCTTGGGGGGCAGCTGGTGAGTTCCATAATGGTGGAAACGGAAACATTGGTTTGAATACTACCATGTTGATGACGGTAGGTTGGGACTTTACCTTTATGGACGGTATCCGTGACCGTAACACAGGTATATGGAAAAATATTTCCCTCTATGCTACAGGCAGAGTAGCATTACGCCATCCTTTCGTTAAATCTGAATTGAGAAAACCTGATTATGACCAGGCTCGTGAGACTGTATCGGTTGAGATTATCAATCCATCAACTAGTAACCGGGTAATCAGTTGCAAGGTAAAGGGTGAAATTGTGGGTGAAAATATCACTTTCGAAAAGACCTTCCGACTGATGCGTGGAGAAGAAAAAATAGCAACCTTCTCTCCCGAAGAGTTCCCGCAACTGATTATTAACTCTCCGAAACTGTGGTGGCCTGTCAATAAAGGACCACAAAACTTATATGACCTGAAGCTGACAGTATCAGTTGATGGCAAAGAATGTGATTCAGTGAAAACAAGATTTGGTATTCGTGAAATTGTCTCGGATAGAAAGACTCCCGATAAATCACGTGTCTTTTATGTGAACGGTAAACGATTGTTTATCCGTGGTACCAACTGGATACCGGAAGCCATGTTGAGAACTTCGGATGAGCGTACCTATGCTGAATTACGTTATTCCCGTCAGTCGGGCGTCAACCTTTTGAGAATGTGGGGAGGTGGTATCGCAGAATCCGATTACTTCTTCCAGTTATGTGATGAATTAGGATTGTTGGTATGGCAAGAGTTCTGGATGACTGGCGATACTCGTCATCCGCATGACAAGGCTGTCTATATGAGCAATGTAGAATCTACAGTAAAGCGCATTCGCAATCATCCTTCTTTGGCTTATTACGTTGCTTCCAATGAAAGTACGGAAGTCACAGGTACTCCTGAATTACTGAATAAATTGGATGGCACACGTGGATTCCAGATGCAGTCCGAATGTGAAGGGGTACATGATGGCAGTCCTTACAAACAAGTAAATCCGATGCAACATTATGAAAATACGGCATCTCCCAGAGGAAGTCGTGTAGATGGATTTAACCCTGAATATGGTGCGCCTACTCTTCCGACTGTGGAAATCCTTCGGGAAATGATGGATGAAAAAGACCTTTGGCCTATCAATAAGGAAGTATGGGATTATCTGGATGGAAATGGTTTCCATCTGATGAGTACTATGTATACAGACTTGGTGAATAACTACGGAAAATCATCATCAATCGATGAGTTTGCGCAGAAAGGACAACTGCTGGGAGCAATTAATTCGAAGAGTATTTGGGAAGTATGGAACTATAATAAACTGGATTATGGTGATCGTTTCTGTTCTGGACTTCTGTTCTGGTATCATAACTGCTCTATGCCTCAAGTGGCTTCTCGTATGTGGGACTGGTCTTTGGAACCGACAGCGTCGCTTTATCATACTGCTAACTCTTTAGAACCATTACATGCACAGTTTGACTATCTGAAAAATACAGTGTCTGTAGTGAATGATTATTATCGTGAATTTAAGGATTATAAAGTGATAGCACAGGTTTACGATATTAACAGCAAGAAAGTTTTTGAGGAATCAGCAGTGGTTGATCTGCCTTCGGATGGAGTGGTAAACGACGCGTTGACTATTCGTTTCCCGGAAAACATATCTCAAGTTCATTTTATTAAACTGATTCTGAAAGATGAAAAGGGAAAAGATGTTTCTTCTAATTTCTATTGGCGTTCTAATGACAAATATGAAGGAAGCAAGACTTTGACCGGTCCGGCTGCTTCAGGTTTTGAAGATTTGAGTAAACTAAAACAGGCAAAAGTGAAACTTACTTATAAAGTAAGAGAAGATAATAACAATTACTTTGTAGATATTACTTTGAGAAATACCTCCGGACAGATTGCTTTCTTTAATCAGCTGCAATTCCTGAATTCAAAGATGAGTCCGATACGTCCGTCATTCTATACAGATAATTTCTTCTCCCTGATGCCGGGTGAAAAGAAAACGGTGACTATTGAGACTGCAAAAGGAAAGCTGAAAGACGGAGCTGTATTGGCACTGAAAGGTTGGAATATAAATAAGCAAGAATATAAACTAAAGTAATAAGAGAAGGTTGTGAATTGGTTCTACATTCTTTATATCAGGAGTGTAGAATCAATTACGTGATAAAAAAACATTTTTAACTATAAAAGAGAACTAAGATGAAACTGAAACTTATCATTGGCATAGTTGGTATATTATCTGCATGTGGATTTACCAATGCGCCTTTTTTAGATACTAATCAGGAGAAACAGGATAATAATTGGGTGATCGGGCCATTCTTGCGTCCTGAAGGAGTTAATCCTGTCATATCACCGCAGCCTACAGAGTTTTATTGTCCGATGCGCAAGCAGCAAGTTAAGTGGGAGGAAAGTGACACTTTTAACCCTGCTGCTACTGTAAAAGATGGAAAGATTGTCGTACTTTATCGTGCAGAAGATAATTCGGCCCAAGGTATAGGTAAAAGAACCTCACGTGTTGGTTATGCTGAAAGCAAGGATGGGATTGAGATGAAGAGGCTTGGTAATCCTGTTCTTTTCCCTGCTGAAGATAATTTTAAAGATCAAGATTGGCCGGGTGGTTGTGAAGACCCTCGTGTGGCTATGACCGAAGACGGATTGTATGTGATGCTTTACACGGCATGGAACCGGAAAAAAGCACGCCTTGCCGTAGCTACTTCCCGAGATTTGAAGAACTGGACAAAACATGGGCTTGCCTTTGATAAGGCATATAACGGTCGATTTAATGATCTTTTCTGTAAATCGGGTTCTATTTTAACAAAATTGAAAGGAAATCAATTAGTCATTGATAAAGTTGATGGCAAGTATTTGATGTATTGGGGTGAGTATGCGGTATATGCTGCTACTTCCGATAACCTGGTTGACTGGTATCCGGTTTTGGATGAGAAGAATGAACTGATGAAAATCATACAACCTCGTAAAGGACATTTTGATAGTTTGTTGACAGAATGTGGCCCTCCGGCTATTCGTACCAAGCATGGTATTGTTCTCATGTATAATGGTAAGAATAGTGGTAAAACTGGAGATGCTAACTATCCTGGCAATGCTTATTGTGCCGGACAGCTTTTATTGGATGGTAACGATCCCTATAAAGTATTAGACCGTTTGGATAAGCCTTTCTTTGCTCCCGAAGCTCCTTTTGAGAAGAGCGGACAATACAAGGACGGAACAGTATTTATCGAGGGACTTGTTTATCACAAGAAGAAACTATACCTCTATTATGGTTGTGCGGATTCACAGGTGGCGGTAGCGGTATGTGATGATGTGAAGAAATTGAAAACAAAATAGTAGATTATAAGACGATGAGAATAAGGCTGAATACATATCTTGCTTGTGTAATTGTTTTTCTGTGTGCTTCTACAGAATGCATTTATCCACAAAAACTAAAATGGAATTTTGGTTTATCTCGTAAACAGAGTTCCGAAGTGATACCTCATTCAAAACATTCATTTCAGACAGCTAAGCCTAAAAAAAAAGTGGTAGAACCCGGAGAATTGAGTCCGCTTTCCGATTGGGAGTACCAACTCTCCAAAGGCTGGGAAATGATAGAAGGATATAAAGCTAGAGCAGCTGAAAAATCGGTATTTACACAAGATTTAGATACAAGCGAATGGTATTCGGCAACAGTTCCCGGTACAGTATTAACTACGTTGGTGGATCAGGGCGTATACCCTGATCCCTATTGGGGGCTTAACAATTTATTGATTCCTGATACGCTTTGCCGGATGGACTGGTGGTATCGCAATTCTTTTAGTATTCCTCGTAGTAAGAAGGGAGAAAAAGTGAAGTTGATTCTGAATGGAATCAATTATAAAGCGGAGATCTGGTTCAATCATCAACTATTAGGAACAATGGTTGGTGCTTTTGAGCGAGGTATTTTTGATATAACTCCTTGGGTGGATTATGATAAAAAGAACCTGTTGGCCATCCGTATTCTTCCGCCTAACAATCCCGGTATTCCTCACGAAGCAAATAAGAAAGAAGGAATCGGCCCCAATGGTGGAGCATTGTGCTTAGACGGTCCTACTTTTATCTCTTCAGAAGGCTGGGATTGGATTCCCGGCATACGCGACCGGAACATGGGTATTTGGCAGGATGTCAGAATCAAATTTGGAAATGAACTGGAAATTGTTGATACGCATGTAATTACGGATCTGCCTTTACCTGACACTACATCAGTCAATTTTATCGTTCAGACGGAGATTTATAATTCTTCTAAAACGACTTGTACTGCCAATTTACATTTTAATATAGGAGATGTGTCTGCTGTTTATCCGGTTTCTTTGAATGCAAATGAAAAAAGGATGATTAAACTTACTCCTCACGAATGTAAGGAACTGCAAATGAAGAATCCACGTCTTTGGTGGCCGAATGGATATGGAGAACAATATTTATATAAAGTATCTTTGAGCCTGATATCACCCAATAAAGATACTCTTGATGTCAAAAAAATGCGTATCGGTATCCGTGAGTTGGAATATGAATTGTCTGCGTATGAGGATAACTCTCCTGTGGTGCGGTTGAACTATAATCCAACTGCCGCTTTGCAGGATGGAAAACCCGTTTTTGATGCTGTGAAACGTAAAAAAACGGATAGTAAGGTCCGCTATACGAATTATGATGGAGAGTTTGTCCCCAATTTATTGAAACCGGTTTCTTCACAGGGAATAGAGTTGATAAAGGATTCACTGATGAAAGAATACATGGTTATAAAGGTGAACGGACAACGAATCTATTGTAAAGGAGGTAACTGGGGCATGGATGACGGTATGAAGCGTGTTTCCCGGGAACGATTGGAACCTGCCTTGAAGCTACATAAGAATATGAATTACAATATGATTCGTAACTGGACAGGTGAAAGTACCGAAGAAGTGTTCTATGAACTTTGTGATGAATACGGAATGTTGGTAATGAATGACTTTTGGCTTTCAACAGACGGATTTAATCTTAATCCGTTAGACTATCGCTTGTTTATAAGAAATGTGACTGAAACGGTACGTCGTTTCCGTAATCATCCTTCCATTGCTCTGTGGTGTGCACGTAATGAGGGGTTTGCTCCGAATGAACTTGAATACATGTTGGCCGCTACTTTAGCTAAAGAAGACGGCAGCAGACATTATGTTGGAAATTCCCGTTCATTGAATAGTTCAGGAAGCGGACCTTGGCGTTATCAGTTTGATGCAGGCTGGTACTACCGTTCTTTAGCCGGAGGATTCCGTTCGGAAGTGGGTACTCCTTCTCTGCCTACGGCTGAAACTGTTCGTGAGTTTATGGCGGAAGAGGATACATGGCCCATTAGTGATGTTTGGTATTATCACGACTGGCATAATCATAGATATGGTAGTAAGACTTTTAGTGAGCTTTATAAGGAGGGGATGGATCGTAAACTAGGACCTTCTGATAACTTGGATGATTTTTGTCGAAAAGCACAATTGATTAATTACGAAAGCCACCGGGCTATTTTTGAAGCATGGAATAGTAAGATGTGGAATGATGCTTCCGGGGTACTATTGTGGATGAGTCATCCTGCATGGCCCAGTATGGTTTGGCAGAATTACAGTTCAAATGGAGAAACTGCCGGTGCCTATTATGGTACTCAAAAAGCGTGTCGTCCTCTTCATATTCAGATGAGTCTTAACAGTCAACATAAAGTAGATATTATTAATACTACGTTGAAGGAATATCGGAATTTGAAAGTGGAAGTCGTGGTTTACGATAAATTAGGAAAAAAGATACGCTCTTCACAACAGAAGATAGGCCATGTGACAGCTAATGCGCTGACTCCTGTGACACAATTAGAGGATATAAAAGAACTTCCTGATTTCTGCTGGGTAAAGTTGGTGTTGACAACTAATAACGGAAAGTTGCTGGATGATAATGTTTATTGGCTCAATCAGAAGGAATGGGACGGAAAGGTCTTGGCTAATTTGCCAGTTTCTTCGGTAAATGTTTCGGTGAAGAACTTCACGAAAAAGACTAATCATTATGAAGGCAGGCTTATTGTGAAAAATCCAGGACAATATCTGGCCGCTGCAATAGCATTGACATTAAGGGATGCAAAAACTGATGCGGCAGTTCGTCCGGCTTATTTTGATGATGGATACTTTTATCTGATGCCGGGAGAATCTAAAGAAGTTTGTTTTCAGGTAGATTGTAAGGAGGGAGTTGATAAACTGCTTTTGCGGGTAGATGGATATAATGTTGAACTGAAAGATATATTGTTGAATAGATAAAGAAAAATATTATGAGTAAGAAATTCTTAATTTTGTTATTTTTGATTCCATTTCAATTGATGTTTGCCCAGAAAAGTTTATTGAAGGACTTTCCTGAAGGATATACCCCAAAAGAGATAGGCAAACGAATAGCATATCGCTTTTTAACAGAAAAACATGCGCTTCATGTTGGTAAATGGATTGGCTATCCGGAAACCTTCTACTGGAGTGGCGCCTTGCGATATGCTGATGGAGCGAAAGACAAAGAGCTTATTCAACGTTTACAAGAAAAGTTTGATTTCTTGTTTACCGAAGAGAAGATTTTACAACCTATTATGAACCATGTTGATTTGAATATGTTCGGTAGTCTTCCTCTCGAATTCTATTTGGTGACGAAGGATCTGAAATATCGTTATTTAGGTTTGCCTTATGCCGATTCGCAGTGGGAGCTTCCGAGAAATGCGAAACCGCATGAAAAGGAATGGGCAGAAAAGGGTTATTCTTGGCAAACACGTTTATGGATTGATGATATGTATATGATTACCATTGTACAGACACGTGCCTATAAAGTAACGAAGGATAAGAAATATATTGACCGTGCTGCTAAGGAGATGGTGATGTACTTGGATGAGTTACAACGTCCGAATGGCCTTTTCTATCATGCCCCGGATGTGCCTTATTATTGGGGGCGTGGAAATGGCTGGATGGCTGCCGGTATGGCGGAGTTGCTTCAGTGCCTGCCTAAAAAACATAAAGATCGTGCACGCATTATGGAAGGCTATCTCAAAATGATGGAGAGCCTTAAAAAGTATCAGAATCCGGAAGGACTTTGGAATCAATTGATTGACAAGTCTGATTGTTGGACTGAAACTTCTGGTTCAGCAATGTTCACTTTTGCCTTTATTAAGGGGGTTCAAAATGGATGGTTAGATGCAGAAGCTTATGCTCCGGCTACCCGAAAGGCGTGGATGGCTTTAGTGCCATATCTCAATGAAAAAAATCAGGTGGGCAATGTCTGTGTAGGAACGAATAAAAAGAATAGCAAACAGTACTATTATGACCGTCCGCGTCGCACTGGTGATTTTCATGGACAGGGACCTTATTTGTGGTGTGCTGCTGCCCTTATGGAAAAATAATCGTTTCTGTATGGAGCTCTAGTTGAGGCTTTGGAGGGAATTTTTGCCAAATTGGATAATTTTTTTTATTTATAGCCCAATTTGTTTTATTCAATGTGGAGGATGTTCTTTAACTTTGCCTTAACAATTTAGTACAAATAGAATCAGGCGGGCTGATTCACATTAATGTTTTATATGAGTTTGAAATATTTACTTTGTGGGATGGCTTTTGTAGCATGTGCTACTATTGCTAGAGCTTTTAATAATGTGCCGGAATCGATTTCTGCATCTATTTTCTTGAAAGTTCCAGGGAATGACGCGAAGCGTTATCCATTGACTTTTCAGAAGTCTCAAAATAATAACGGCACTTATTATTTGGAGAATTCGGAAAAGATGCCGTTGACTGTGTCTCAAAACATAGTAGATAGTGATGATGGGTTACGTATTAGTGTGTCTATTACCGCATTGGAAGATATTTACTTTAATTACAGTCAGCAGGTGGCAACAGATTTCCGTCATAACGATTGCCTATTCTATATGCCGGGGTTCTGGTATCGGCGTAATCTGCGTTCGCCCAAGGAAGCCCCTTCATTTCATACTTCAGACAGTTGGATTGTAAGTGAAGACAGGTTAAGCGCGCCTCTCACCGGGATTTTCTGTGAGAAGAAACAACGTTTTATGACTGTCAACAGACTGGATAAATTTGTAAATAGCACGTTGGCTACCCATCGTGAAGGTGAGATTATTCTCTCGGATAAAACTTCTTTGGGATATACCGGATTTGAAAATAAGGATGGGGTTGCTACTCTTTCTTTCGGTTTTCCTTATCGGGAGGCTCCTAAAAGTTATATCCGTAAATTGACATTAGCTCCGGCTGTAACGGCTTATCAGCACCTTAAAAAAGGAGAGACGATTTTGTTGACTTGGCAAATTACTGAAGGTGAAGCTAAGGATTACTCTGATTTTGTGCGCCATACTTGGGAGTATTGTTATGATACATATTTGCCTAAACCTGTAGATACTCCCTATTCAATTGAATATATGAAGCAGACTCTTAGCCAATTCTTTGTAAGTAGTTTTGTAGATAAATATCCGTTGGTATATAATTCGGGTATACATCTTAGAACAGATGCGTGTACAAGTAATGGGCAGGCGGAAGTCGGTTTTATAGGGCGTGTTCTTCTGAATGCATTCAATGCCTGGGAATATGGTTGGGAATGTAACCGGGAAGATTTGAAGGCTAACAGCGCCAAAATATTCGACAGTTATTTGAAGAATGGTTTCACGGAAGCAGGCTTTCTCAAGGAATCGGTAAATTATGACAAGAACTTTGAGGATCCTGTTCATAGTATCCGTCGTCAATCGGAAGGACTTTATGCAATTTTTCATTTCCTGGCTTATGAAAAAGAAAAAGGTCGTAAGCATCCGGAATGGGAACAGCGATTGAAAAACATGTTGAACATGTTTCTGCAATTGCAAAATGCTGATGGTAGTTTTCCACGAAAGTTCCGTGATGACTTCTCGATTGTAGATAAAAGCGGAGGAAGTACTCCTTCGGCTACATTACCTTTAGTCATGGGATATAAATACTTTAAGGATAAACGTTACTTGGATAGTGCTAAGCGGACTGCGGATTATTTGGAAAAAGAACTGATTTCTAAGGCCGATTATTTCTCGTCTACTCTTGATGCGAATTGCGAAGATAAAGAAGCGTCACTTTATGCTGCAACTGCTACCTATTATCTTTCATTAGTTACTAAAGGGGAGGAACATAAGCATTATGCTGATCTGACGAAGCAAGCCGCTTATTTTGCATTATCGTGGTATTATTTGTGGGATGTTCCTTTTGCTCCCGGACAGATGCTGGGTGATATTGGTTTGAAAACACGTGGCTGGGGAAATGTTTCGGTAGAAAATAATCATATTGATGTGTTTGTATTTGAATTTGCCGATGTACTTCGTTGGTTATCGAACGAATATAAAGAATCCCGTTTCTCGAACTTCGCAGAAGTGATTTCAACCTCTATGCGGCAGTTATTGCCTTATGAAGGACACATGTGTGGCATTGCCAAAGTGGGTTACTATCCGGAAGTTGTTCAACATACCAGTTGGGATTACGGGAAGAATGGCAAAGGATATTATAATGACATTTTCGCACCCGGATGGACTGTTGCTTCTTTATGGGAATTATTTACTCCTGGGCGTGCCGAGATTTTTATGGAAAGGTAATATAATAAATTAATTTGTAATGACATCAAGAAGAGATTTTCTTAAAAAAGCTGGGTTGATTTCTGCTGCTTTTGCAGTTCCCGCTCTTAATGTGAATGGAAATACCACACAATCCAAGATACGTTTAAAGAATACCAAGATTGCAGTGGATGATCGGTGGGATGTTATTGTAATTGGTGGAGGACCTGCTGGATGTACTGCTGCGATTTCTGCGGCCCGGGAGGGAGCTAAAACTTTGCTGATTGAGGCAATGGGACAACTTGGCGGTATGGGAACAGCAGGTATGGTTCCGGCATGGTGTCCGTTTTCTGACGGCGAAAAGATTATTTATCGAGGCTTGGCGGAAAAGATATTCGAGGCATCAAGAAAAGGAGTGCCTCATGAGAGAAAGCAAAAACTGAATTGGGTGAATATAAATCCTGAATATTTGATGCAGGTTTACGATCGGATGGTCGCTGAATCGGGGGCAAAAGTCCTTTTCTTTTCGAGGGTTGCTGCTGTTGAGATGTCAGCTGATGATACGGTAGATGCTATCATCGTAGCAAATAAATCCGGGCTTGTTGCATTCAAAGCAAAAGTCTTTATTGATGCGACGGGAGATGGAGATGTGGCTACCTGGGCAGGTGCTTCATTTAAAAAGGGAGGTGAGGATGGTATACTGCAAAGTTCTACTTTGTGTTTCTCGTTTGCTAATGTCGATAGCTATAACTACAATCTCATAGGTCCTTCATTGCATACGAGTAACAAAAATAGCCCTATCTTTGACGCGATTAAGTCCGGAAAATATCCATTGATAGGCAGACATTTCAATAGTAATCTGATCGGTCCGGATGTGGTACAATTTAATGCAGGACACATTGATAATGTTGATTCGACCGACCCATGGGCTACTACGCGGGCGATGGCTACCGGTAGGCAAATCGCTGAACAATACTTGGAGGCACTGAAAGAACTTCAGCCTAAAACTTTTGGTAGTGCTTTTGTTGTAAAGACTGCCTCTTTGTTGGGGGTTAGAGATAGTCGTCGGATTGAAGGGGATTATACGTTTACTTTCCAAGATTGGTTGGAGCGTAAAACATTTGAAGATGAGATCGGACGTAATTGTTACTATATTGATGTTCATAAACCGGGGCATAAAGAGACGCGTTACAAAAAAGGCGAATCTCATGGAATTCCTTATCGTTGCTTGACTCCTAAAGGTCTGAAGAATCTATTGACCGCCGGACGCTGTATTTCTACTGATGAAGAAGCTTTTGGAAGCTTACGAGTGATGCCACCTTGTCTGGTGACTGGTGAAGCTGCCGGAATGGCTGCGGTACATGCTATTAAACAGACAAAGAATGATGTTCATAAGATTGATGTCGGTTTTCTACGCAAAAGATTAAAAGAAGAGGGACAATACTTTTTATAAATATGTTAAGGACAATTTTTTATAGGATATTCGTCTTGACAAACGCTCTTAAATGTTGTATCTTTGTAGTATGAGTGTGGGCATCCACTTTAATAAATAACAGATAAAAGAATATGAAATTGATGACTTGAACGATATAATATTATAACAAATCTGGGCGTGTTTCCTAATAAATATTGGGAAGGATATACCGGATATAGGCAAAAAGGCTGCAAATTTTATGAAATTTGCAGCCTTTTTGTTGTAAAAGATGGATTTATAAACTCGGAAATCCAATGGCAGAGTTTTTAATAAACTCAGATACCGTTCTTAATAAACTACTCAAAAGTTTATTAAAAACGTACTATTTGTTTATGTGGAAATTTGTTTGTTTTTTATAAAATCTTAAATTGGCGTTTAGAACATTCTTTGTTGAAGATAACTATACTTTACAATTTGAAAAGTAATCAAACGAAACAACAGCTTTCCTGTTGGCTAAATTTATACATGAAGTTCCAGAACGAACCGTGTTCCTTTCGTATAATTCGTATCCAGTGTCAGGCTTCCGTTCATCTTGGCAGCAATTAGTGAACAGATCGGTAATCCTAGTCCATCTCCTGTAGTCAGGTCTTTCACTTCTGTGAAAGGTTTGAAGAGATTTTCCTGTTGCTCTGCCGGAATTCCAGTTCCTGTATCCGTAACGATGAATTGGTGCGTGTGCGCTCCCCGTTTCTTGAATTCGAGACTGATACGACCCTGGTCGGTGTAGAAAGCGGCATTTTTCAGTAAATAGAGAAGAATGCGTTCCAATTGTTCCTCGTTTGTCTTTACCTGAAGTTTTGGTGCATTGACTGAAGATGTGACATCCTGTTTTATGTATTCTTTAACTTTATCCATCACATTCTCACAGAAAGTTCCCACGTTGATTTCACTTAGTTCATAAAACTCGGTTAATGAGTTTTCCAAAGATGACAGTTCTTGAATGTCATCACTGAATTTCTTCAAAGCTGCGACTTGTCCCTGCATTTGGGCCGCTTCTTGAGGAGCCTTTTGTGACAGTTCTTCGGCTGAAGTAGCCAGCGTATTCAGGGTAGGCTCCATTTGCGAAGATATATTCTGTATGAATTTGGTTTTTAGTTCATTGTGTTCATTGGCAATTTTCACACTTTTCTTTAATTTACGATTGTTGGCGATGAATCGTAGCAATATCACAGCCAGTATTGCCAGGCCGGCTACCAATATGACTGCCAGCACACAGAGACCTATGATTATATATTGCTTGGCAGATAGTGAGTCGTCCTTTTCCTGTATGGTCAGTTGGCTTTCGTCATATTTTCTCTTCAGTACATTTAGTTCGTCTTGTGCGGTTAATACTTTTACCGAGTCTGTCCAGACAATGAAGCTTTCGTAAGTGCGTTCCATCAGTGGAGCATTGTTGCCTTTCCGTGCAATACTGATAAGGTTCTTGTAGCAATCGCTCACCTTGGCATAGTCTTTCTTTTCTTTATATTGGTTGATAAGTTTGCGGAAACAGGCATCGCCTTGTGTGCTTTGGTTGAAAGTATAATAATAGTTGGCTTTTGTATACAGCAGTACCTCCGTTAGGGAGTCATTCTTTGCAAGATTAGCCATTTCTTCCAGTTTGTCCAACTGAGTCTTTGCTTGTGCGGGATTTTTCAGTGCGGTGTACATCTGCAATCGTTCCTTGTTTATAAGGAAACGCAGGTCATAAAAGACTTTCTTTTTATTCTGTTCTCCCGTCCATAGAAGCTGCTCCATGTCACGGCAAAGCTCGAATCCCTCTTTGTAAAAGTTCTCTCTGACGTATAAAGCATTAGCCTGAACGCCACATTCTATTGCTTGTGGATAGTTTTCGCGGCTTGCAAATGCTTCGTATGCTTTTTTGAATAAGTAACGTGCTTTGATGTAATCTTTTTGATTAAGACTGCTTTGTGCTTGTTTTTTTAGTTCTGTGGCTCTGTCTTGGGGAGTTTGCGCATAAGCTATTATGCTCAAACAAAATATCATTAAAAGACTTGTTATCGACGTTTTCATATTTATTGCATATTTGTTTGTCACAAATGTAAAACAAATATATGAAAAAAGATAGTGTTATCGATGAAATAATTCTATTCTGTTTCTATTCATTATTATTATCCTGCCCAGTTTTCTCTGTCGAGATTCCGATAGCTGATGGCTTCTGCCAAATGACTAGGAAGTATTTGTTCTACTCCTTCCAAATCAGCGATTGTACGGGCAACTTTTAAAATCCGGTCGTAGGCTCGGGCAGACAAATTGAATCGTTCCATTGCGTTTTTTAGCAATGCGAGTCCTTTCTCATTCGGTTGAGCATACATTGCAAGCTGTTTGCTGTTCATTTGTGCATTGCAATAAATTCCGGCATATTCGGTGTATCGTCTTTCCTGCAGTTGACGGGCTTTTATCACTCGTTGCCGGATGATATTGCTCGGTTCTCCCTGCCTTTGATCGGAAATCTTATCAAAAGGTACAGGAACGATCTCTATTTGAATATCAATCCGGTCTAATAATGGACCGGATATCTTATTCAAGTACTTTTGGACTTGCCCGGGACTGCATACACACGCTTTTGTCGGATGGTTATAATATCCGCAGGGACATGGATTCATGGATGCGATCAGCATCAGATTGGCCGGATAACTGATAGTGCTTTTGATGCGGGAAATGGTGATTTGACGGTCCTCCAATGGTTGGCGCAATACTTCTAGCACTCCTCGGTTGAATTCCGGTAACTCATCTAAAAAAAGTACTCCATTATGTGCCAGACTGATTTCTCCCGGTTGTGGAAAACTACCTCCACCAACCATCGCCACTTGGGAAATTGTGTGGTGTGGGTCGCGGAATGGACGCTGGGAAATCAATGAGGACCCGCGTTTCAGTTGTCCGGCAACTGAATGTATCTTGGTGGTTTCTAAACTTTCACCCAGTGAAAGAGGAGGAAGAATGGAAGGAAGGCGTTTGGCCATCATTGATTTACCGCTGCCCGGAGCGCCTACCATTATTAAATTATGTCCTCCGGCTGCCGCAACTTCTAGTGCCCTTTTTACATTCTCTTGTCCTTTTACGTCTGCAAAATCCAGGTCACAGTTGGTCTGCTGTTGATAGAATTCTTCCCGTGTATTGACAACAGTCGGCTCTAATTCGCGTTCATTATTGAAGAACTCGACGACCTCCTTGATATTACTGACTCCATATACTTTTAATTGATTGACAACAGCAGCTTCCCGTGCGTTTTGTTGGGGAATGATTAGTCCTTCGAAACCATCCTCGCGAGCTTTGATAGCAATGGGAAGCGCACCTTTGATAGGTTGGATGCTTCCGTCCAGACTTAGTTCGCCCATTAGCAAATAGCGGGAAAACTTCTCGGAAGAGATTGTTTCGCTAGCTCCTAATAATCCGATGGCAAGAGGCAAGTCATAAGCTGAACCCTCTTTTCGAATGTCAGCAGGTGCCATGTTGACTACTATATTGCTGGTGGGCATTTTATAACCATTCACCAGTAATGCGGAGATGATGCGTTGATGGCTTTCTTTGACCGCAGAATCCGGAAGGCCGACGAGATAGAACATACAGCCGCGCGAGCTGTTGACTTCGATTGTGATGAGTGTTGCATCAATCCCTTGAACAGCCGCTCCGAATACTTTAATTAACACGTTTGATTACTGGTTATTTTTTCTTCTTATTGTCTTGTTTTTCCTTTTCTTCAGCAGCTGTAACTACTTCTTCGATCTTCTTTTTCAACTGTTCTCCTTTGAGGTTTTTCGCTAGAATCTTACCGTCTGCCGACAGAAGAATGTTGCTGGGAACTTCTTTGATGGCATATTGTTTGGCAACTTCGGAATTTAGCCCGCCAAAATCACAGACTTGTTCCCAATTGAGCGTATCACGTTTAATAGCATCCTGCCATTCTTTCTTGTCCATGTCAAAGGAGACCCCGAGCATAGCGATGTGTTTGTTCTTTTTGTACTTTTGATAAAGTTCTTTTAATTCGCTATTGCTTTGATGATTGGAAATACTATCTGTCCATGAGGCCCAAAAGTTGATTAACAGATTCTTCTTTTTGAGATCTTCGGATGAACGGGTAATTTTCTCTCCTTTTATATTAGGAAGGCTGAAAAACGGAGCATATTTGCCTATCTCTGTCTTTTCGGACAAGGAAATGGCTTCATTCAGTTGCTCGATGTATAGCTTGTCTTGCAGTATTCCTGTCATGACTTCAATTAATTTCTTTATCTTGTTGAAATCAGGAGAGTCTTTCTGCACAAAGTATTTATCCAACAGATAAAGACTGACAAAAGAAGAATGATGTGCCGTGATAAATTCTTCTGCCTTTTGCTCTAAATCTTTTTCGGAAGGGTTGTTTAAACTACCCAGTTCTTTCTGAAAGGCTGTGAACTCTTCATTATATTTATTCCCGTTGATGTCCAGAAATTCGAGGTGGTCTATATTTCCTTTTATCTTGATTTGGTTTCCTTTATCGAGGAAGATTGGATATTCTATCTGGTTATCAATCAGCAGATAGGCCGAAGTTATGGTGTCTATGGAGGTGGTGTAAGAGAATTTGTCTCCGTTCGCGAAAATAGTATCTATCCGATCAAAGGATTCGTCCATTCCGTACAGGTAGAGCGTATCTGTACCCAGTCCCTTGATTTCCCCGGTTATGCTTGTTTTCTTAGAAGATTTGCCACAACCGCACAGACAGATGATTATAAGGATTAAAATGCTGCTCTTTTTCATTGCTTTGAATTCTTTTCTGCGAAAGTACGGTTTTTACGGATAAAAAAAAAGAATTGCCCGTCATTTATAATGACAGGCAATTCTTAATATTTAAAATAGAGTGGTAATTCTCTTATTTAACGATGCTCATGAAATCTGCATTTGTGAAGTATTTTGCAAATTCCAGGTCAGTAGCTGCTTTCTTAGCTAATGAAGAATCTTTAGCAACTGCGCTCTTCAAGCTGCTTGTTACCATAGAAGAATTGTTAGTTCTAGCACCTAAAACCGCCATCAGGTAGTCAGTGTAAGCATCAGGTCTTTCTACGTTAGCCAACGTATTTTTAGCTTTGTTGTAGTCCTTAGCAAGGATTTGAGCCAAAGCAGCACTGTTAGTCTTAGAGTCACCGAATGAGTTAACTGCTCTTTCATATTGACCTTGAGCGATGTACAGGTTACCCATAGATTCGCCAAGTTCTTTTGTTCCGGCAGCTTTACCGAAGTATGCTTCTGCAGCAGTTTTGTCACCCTTCATCAAAGAAACCAAACCTAAGTTCATGTTAACTTCAGGAGTAGCATTAACGCTGGCAGCTTTCTTGAAGTAAGATTCAGCTTTGTCAATGTTACCAGCCTGGTAAGCTAATTTACCCAAGTTGTTGTAACCACGGTAATCGTTCGGGAATTGTTTGGTAGCTTGAGTATAGATAGCTTCTTGTTTAGCAGGATCGCTAGTCAGTGTAGCAGCATACAGCAATTCTTCTACATTCAGTTCAGAAGGATTAGAAGAAGCCAGTTTAGTGATTTCTTCGTCAGACTTACCGATGATTTCATAGTTCAAAGTCAAACGAGAACGACGCAACTGAGGAAGAATAGTGTTAGCCAATTCTTTGTATACAGCAGAGATGTTTTTGATTTCGCTTTCTCTTTGAGCAGGGTCTTGATACATTGCAATAACGCGGAGGATCAACTCTTTGTCTTGGATGTTAGATTTAGAAACCAGTTCTTGGAAACCTTCCCAGTCCTGTGCAGTATATTTAGCATCGATCGGAGCGTCGATTTTTGCTTTCTTCAGGTCTTTGCTCAACAGCTTGGTTGTGTTGTTTTCGCGGTTTTCAGCAAGAGTAGTATTCAAGCTTACACCACCATCAGGAGAAGCGTATGCAGAAACTTCGATGTTGCTGATCTTCTTGTTAGCAGCTTCGTTTACGTTAGCTACTTCTTTGTTGAATTCTTTAGCAGTCTTCAACTCGCTGGAACGAATGTTAGCTTGTTGGATCAAGAACATGATGTTAGCATCGTGTTTTTCTTTGATAATACGTTGGAAAGCGTCTTCGCCCAATGCAGGGTTGGCGTTACCTAATGTATTGTTTACTAATTCAGAAGTAGAGATTACACCATCAGCAATTTTCACAGCAGGAATAGTAACTACTTTCTTACCGATAGTAGCTTTGAATTCCAGGTACAATTCAGACTTAGCCATTTCCGGAACATAGTCGAAAGAAGTTTTCATAGTGTAGCTACCGCCCATCTTGTAAGAGATAGTCTGGTCGTTACCTTCCACTTTTTCACCTTGGAAAGTAGCTGGTTGGCCTTTAGCTTCGCCGCCATTCCATTTCAAAACCGGAGTTACTTCTACAACCGCTTTCTTGTTAAAATACTTTTCAGGAAATTTACCATTGATGGTCGCAGGAACTTTACCACCTACTGCCTCCAACACTTGCGGAGTAACAGTGAAGTAATCAGCTGATAATTCACCCATTTTTTTGCTGCAAGAAGAGAATAATGCAACAACCATTGCCATGAGTAAAGGCAAGTACAACTTCTTAGTCATTTTAGGTATAAATTAAATGTTTGTAATTGAAATATCGTCTATTTGTCAACCTCCTTCTGCTCGCACAGAAAAAGTAACGCAAAGATATTAATTCTTAATATAAATATATAGATAAGGGGCTGATTTTATCATAATTTAATGAAATAACTCCTCTTTTTCTTTCCGGTACTTGATATTTCGCGGGTGATGCTCAATAATCTCACTACGAAGCATGTTGCGGTCAATGTGTGTATAGATTTCCGTTGTCGCAATAGATTCATGTCCGAGCATGCATTGAATGGCTCGCAAATTGGCTCCACCTTCCAGTAAATGAGTGGCGAAGGAATGCCGGAAAGTGTGCGGACTGATGTTTTTGGTAATGCCTGCTTTTTCCGCTAATTCTTTTATCATGTGAAAGATCATAATCCGGGAAAGGCCTTTGCCTCTCCGTTGGCTGACGAAAACGAAATCCTCATGCCCTTTTTTTACTTCAATTTGGTTACGGTCTGGTATGTAAAGTTTTATTTCATTAATGGCTCGTGGAGAGATGGGGACGAGGCGCTGTTTGCTTCCTTTTCCTTCTACTTTGATAAAACCTTCATCAAAATAAAGGTCGGACAGCTTGAGGGTGACAAGCTCCGATACGCGAAGTCCGCAACTGTATAATGTCTCTAAAATAGCTCTGTTTCGCTGTCCTTCGGTTTTGCTGCGGTCAACGGCAGAGATGATCCGGTCAATTTCCTCCACGGTCAGTACTTCAGGAAGTTTAAAGCCTATTTTAGGTCCTTCTAATAACTCACTGGGGTCTGCTTCCAGGTAGTCTTCAATGATGAGAAAACGGAAGAATGATTTGATTCCTGATAAGATGCGGGCCTGTGAACGGGGGTGAATGCCAATATCGTGTAATCCGGCTGCAAAATGTTGAAGATCAGATAAACATACGTCTAGTATCCCTACCTTTTCCTGCTCCAAAAAGTTTATCAGTTTGTCCAGATCCGTAAGATAGGCATCCAGCGTATTAGGAGATAAAGACTTTTCCAGTTTGAGATACTGCTGATACTTCCTGATTATCACCTCTTGTTGTTCCTTCTTCTTCTTTTTTTCGTTGATTTCCATTTCTTTTTTCTACCTTTGCACCTTGAAATATTGTTCTTTGGATACAAAGGTATATAAAAAACAGGATTGCGCGATGAAGATACAAATTATTAATGGCCCGAATATTAATCTGTTGGGTAAGCGTGAACCTTCCAATTGAGGTACATATTTCCAATGTGCATAATCGGGAGTCTTTCCGACACGTATCGATGATTGCTTGTGCCTGCAAGGGAGTGATTTGTGGCTTTGGGTTGAATTCGTACCGTTTGGCCTTGGAAGCTTTGTTAGATAGATAATAAATAAGGTAATATAATATATAATAGGTAGAAAGACTATGTTATTGAAACAGACTAAAATTGTGGCTTCCATCTCGGATAGACGTTGCGATGTGGATTTTATAAAACAGTTGTTTGAAGCTGGGATGAATGTGGTGCGTATGAATACAGCGCACGCTAGCCGTGAAGGTTTTGAAGCTTTGATTGCAAATGTACGTGCTGTGTCCAACCGTATTGCGATCTTGATGGATACAAAAGGTCCGGAAGTTCGTACGACGGCTAATGCAGAACCAATTCCATATAAGACAGGTGATAAAGTAAAGATTGTAGGTAATCCGGATTTGGAGACAACCCGTGAATGTATTGCTGTTTCATACCCGAACTTTGTGTCCGATCTGAATATCGGTGGTATGATCCTGATTGATGATGGTGATCTGGAACTGGAAGTTATTGATAAGACTAACGATTATTTGTTGTGTGAAGTCAAGAACGATGCTACTTTGGGAAGCCGTAAGAGCGTAAATGTTCCGGGTGTTCGCATTAATCTTCCGTCATTAACGGAAAAAGACCGTAACAATATTCTTTATGCTATTGAAAAGGATATTGATTTTATCGCTCATTCTTTTGTACGCAATCGTCAGGATGTGCTTGATATACGTGAAATTCTGGATGCTCATAATAGTGATATTAAGATTATTGCTAAGATTGAGAATCAGGAAGGGGTAGATAATATTGATGAAATTCTGGAAGTGGCAGATGGTGTAATGGTGGCCCGTGGTGACTTGGGTATTGAAGTTCCACAGGAACGTATCCCGGGAATCCAGCGTGTATTGATTCGCAAATGTATTTTGGCAAAGAAGCCGGTAATCGTGGCTACTCAGATGCTCCATACGATGATAAATAACCCTCGTCCGACTCGTGCGGAAGTGACTGATATTGCTAATGCAATCTACTATCGTACAGATGCATTGATGTTGAGTGGGGAAACTGCTTATGGTAAGTATCCGGTAGAGGCAGTGAGAACAATGACTAAGATTGCTGCCCAGGCTGAAAAAGATAAATTGGAGGAAAATGATATCCGTATTCCATTGGATGAGAATAGTAATGATGTTACGGCATTCCTTGCTAAACAGGCAGTGAAGGCTACCTCTAAACTAAAAATACGTGCCATTATTACTGATAGCTATAGCGGACGTACTGCCCGCAATCTGGCAGCTTTCCGTGGAAAGTATCCGGTGTTGGCTATCTGTTATAAAGAAAAGACGATGCGTCATTTGGCTTTGTCTTATGGTGTGGAAGCTATCTATATGCCGGAATTAGCTAACGGACAGGAGTATTACTTTGCAGCATTGCGCCGTTTGTTGAAAGAAGGTCGTTTACAGCCTTCTGATATGGTTGGTTATTTGAGTAGTGGTAAGGCGGGAACGAAAACATCATTCCTCGAAATTAATGTAGTGGAAGATGCTTTGAAGCATGCAGAGGAGACTGTATTACCTAACAATAACCGCTATCTGTAATTCGTAAAGATTTGTTTTATGCAGGAAACCGAATCAATAGACGAATATATTTTGCAGCATATTGATCCCGAGAGCGATTATTTAAAGTCGCTCTACCGGGACACACATGTAAAACTGCTCCGTCCTCGTATGGCTTCCGGGCATTTGCAGGGACGGATGCTGAAAATGTTTGTAGAAATGATTCGGCCCCGTCAGATATTGGAAATAGGAACGTATAGTGGCTATTCTGCCCTTTGTCTGGCAGAAGGTCTGGCCGAAGGTGGAATGTTGCATACGTTTGAGATCAATGATGAACAAGAGGATTTTACCCGTCCATGGTTGGAAAAATCACCATTTGCCGATAAAATTCGTTTTTATATAGGTGATGCTTTAGAACTTGTTCCGTGTTTAGGTGTTACCTTTGATATGGCTTTTATTGATGGTGATAAGCGTAAGTATATTGAATATTACGAGATGACGTTGGCGCATTTATCTGCAGGCGGATATATCATTGCTGATAATACTTTGTGGGACGGTCATGTTCTCGAACAGCCTCGCAACACGGATGCACAGACGATTGGTATTAAAGCCTTCAATGATTTGGTGGCGGAAGATGTGCGAGTGGAAAAAGTGATATTGCCTTTACGTGACGGATTAACGATTATAAGAAAAAAGTAAGATAAAAGAGTAGATTTATGGAAACAACCAGACAGAATAAGATATCTCGCCTGTTGCAGAAAGAGCTAAGTGAGATATTCCTGCTTCAAACAAATCACCAGTTGCGCATCATTCCCGAGCTGAAATTCTTTGTGGATGATTCATTGGATTATATTGAGAAAATAGATTCATTGCTGAAGTGAAATAATTCATTGCAGAGGTGAACTTTCCTTTTTATATAGCCAGGCGTTATCTTTTCTCAAAAAAAAAGCATAACGCTATTAATATCATATCCGGTATTTCCGTATGTGGGGTAGCCCTTGCTACACTTGCTTTGGTTTGCACTCTTTCCGTTTTTAATGGTTTTCAGGATATGGTCGCTAGCTTTTTTACGGCTTTTGACCCGCAATTGAAAATAACAGTTCGTGAAGGAAAAGTCTTTGATGCGCAGGATAAACGGATTCGCGCTGTTTGTGCACTTCCTGAAGTGGAGGTGTTTACAGAAACACTTGAAGAAAATGCAATGGTGCAATACAAGGATCGGCAAGCTATGGTTGTATTGAAAGGTGTGGAGGATAACTTTGAAGAACTGACTGCTATAGACAGTATACTCTATGGCGCAGGTGAATTTGTTCTTCATGACTCTATTGTGAACTACGGGGTCATGGGAGTGGAACTGGTTGCGACTTTGGGTACAGGTTTGGAATTTGTTGATCCTCTTCAGGTTTATCTACCCAAGCGGAATGCCAAAGTGAACATGGCAAATCCCGGAGCTTCTTTTAATCGTGATTACCTGTATTCTCCGGGTGTCGTATTTGTTGTGAATCAGCAAGAATATGACGGGAAATATATTCTGACTTCTCTTATTTCCTATTTATTTCTGACCTTTATCTTAATGATTGCCTGTTTCAATGTAATTGGTTCTCTTTCCATGTTGATTTTGGATAAGAAGGATGATGTAGTAACTTTGCGGAGTCTTGGAGCTAGTGATAAACTCATCTCCCGAATATTCCTCTTTGAAGGACGTCTTATTTCTCTTTTTGGCGCTATTTCCGGTATTGTCCTCGGCTTAATCCTATGTTTTATCCAACAGAAATTCGGTATAATTTCATTGGGGGGCGGTGGCGGAACTTTTGTTGTAGACGCCTATCCTGTCAGTGTTCATGCTTGGGATATGGTACTTATTTTTATCACCGTTTTGGCAGTCGGATTCCTTTCTGTATGGTATCCTGTACGTTATTTAAGTAAGAGACTTTTATAGCTAAATGGTAATGTTTTTATTATAGCCATTTTTCTATAATTGATAACTTTTAATTCCTTTTTATGGTGTTTTATTTTCGTAATTGATATGATACTGCTATATTTGGCTCAATTTTGTTAATTGGAAATAATCTATAAATACTTCTGTGAAACTTGAGAATAATGAAATATGTAGAATAGTAGACGGCGATGAAATTGCTTTCAATCGTTTTATGGAGCATTATTCTTCGCGTTTATATCACTATACATTTGCGCTACTTGGCCAGAAGGAGTCAGCTGAAGAGATTGTGAGTGATGTTTTTTTTGAAGTTTGGAAAAATAGAAAAAGTCTGGCTGAAATTGGCAATATGAATGCTTGGATCCAGACAATCACCTATCGAAAAGCGATTTCTTTTTTGCGGAAGGAAACTGGAAAGTATGAATTGTCATTTGATGATATCGAAGATTTTATTTTTGAGCCGGTTCAATCTCCAGCCGAGGAGATGATTAGTAAGGAAGAAATGGCTAAAATTAATGACGCCATTCAACAACTTCCTCCCAAGTGTAAACATGTCTTTTTCTTAGCAAAAATAGATGGACTTCCTTATAAAGATATCGCAGATATGTTGAACATATCAGTGAAGACTATCAATAACCATATTGCTTTTGCGTTAGATGAAATTGCTAAAAGATTGAATCTGAAATCTCGCAAGAGCTAAGTTTTTACTCTCCTGCTTATTAATGCCTTATTTTTTCACATAGCTAATCCTACTTTTATTTGTTTTCTAAGAAAAATGAAAAAAAATCATTTTTGACTGGGAGATTTTTTTTTTAGTTGCGTCTTTATCTATAGAACAACATTAAAAAAGGATTATGAGCTTGAAAGAATACCATCGTCTCGCAGATTTATTTAGTAAATTGAATTCTCAAGAAAATATTGAGGATGATTTTACTTCTATGCCTGATGCAGAGAAATTGAAATTCTTTTGGCAAAATTGTGCGCAGGAAAAGATTGATCCATCTTCTATCATAGAGAAGACTCAACGAAAGATGCGAAAAGATGCTATGAAGCGCAGAAAGAAATATTTCTTAGTTGCTTCAGCTTCTATTGCTGCTTCCTTTTTGATTTGCATTTCAACTATTTATTTTTTGAATCAGAATGGAAGTGGTAATTTAGACTTCCAGGCTATTGCTGAAGAAATGGATAGCCAATCTGTTGAGGAAGTGACTCTTATTACTTCCAAGGAACAGCTTAATTTGGATGAAGATGCTTTCATTAAGTATTCGAAAGAGGGGAAAGTTGCTGTCAATTCACAAGTGATAAAAGAGAATGAAGAGAAAACCAAAGAGGAACAAGAATATAATCAGCTACTTGTTCCTGCGGGGAAAAGGGCTAGAGTAGAATTGTCTGATGGGACTCGGCTGGTCGTTAACTCTCAGTCAAAAGTGATTTATCCTCGTTGTTTTAAAGGAGACATTCGTAAAATCTATGCCCAAGGAGAAGTTTTTCTGGAAGTTGCGCATGATAAGAAACATCCTTTTATAGTGGAGTCTGATGATTTTAAACTGCAAGTGTTAGGAACGAAGTTCAATATCTCGAATTATAAAGGGGGGACAACTAATATTGTATTGGTGGAAGGTGCGGTAGAAGTTACTGATAAGAATGAAAAGAAAGCACGCTTGAATCCTAATGATCTGTTGAATATAGCAAATGGTACAATTGCTTATCAGAAGCAAGTTGATGTAGCAGAGTATATTAGTTGGGTAGAGGGGATCATGCTATTGAATGGTAATGATTTGTCGCAGATCATTCAAAGACTAAGCATCTATTATGGTATATCTATTCAATGTGATCCAATTATTGGTAAAGAAAAAGTGTATGGGAAATTAGATTTGAAAGATGATATAGACGAGGTGATTGAATGTATTCAGCAAACCCTGCCATTCACAATCGAAAAAAGTGATACTAGTATATATTTAAATAAATAATTTTTTTAATTAATCTTTTAATATGTTTGCCTATGAAGAACAGACTGCTATTATGACAAAAAAAATCGGATAAATATTGCCGTATTTACCCGATAGTAATTCCCTAGTTAAATCAATAAATCCAAAATTGTTAACCTAAAAAGAAATTTTTATGGTAAAGAAAACTATTTTTCTACACTTAAAGAAAAGACTTAAGCTTTTTTGCATTATAAACGTCTTTTTTATGATTCCATTCTCTTCATTCGGTACTAATTCTATTAGTTGGAATTCCGAAGAAGATTTATTCTCAGTACAGTATGAGAATGTTACAGTTAAAGATATTTTAGATTATATCGAAAAACATAGTAAGTATATTTTTATTTACTCTGCTAATGTTCAGAAAAATCTGAATAACAAAGTCTCCATTTCAGTTTCCAATAAGAAAATAGATGCTGTATTAAAAGAGTTGTTCTCAGAGACAGGACTGAATTATAAGATGTCGGGGAGACAAATTACTATTTCGGTGCCAGAAGCTCCTAAAGTACAACAAACTGCACAACAAAAGGGTATTAAGGTAACAGGTAACGTTTCAGATGAAAAAGGTGAGCCTTTGATTGGTGTAACAATCATTTTGAAAAATGATTCTACAGTACATGCGTTGACAGACATGAATGGTAATTATAGTATTATTGTTCCTGAAAGAAAATCTGTACTTTCTTTTCGTTATATTGGTTTTGTTCCTAAAGAAGAGGTTGTTAATAACCGGAAGGTTGTTAATGTACAAATGGTAGAAGATGTTGGTCAATTAGATGAGGTTGTAGTAGTTGCCTATGGCGCACAAAAGAAAGAGTCTGTTGTTGGTTCTATCACAACGATTGAACCTGCTAAGTTAAAGGTTTCTACTACTCGTTCAATAAGTAATAATCTGGCTGGTACGGTTGCCGGTGTATTAGCTGTGCAACGTTCTGGTGAACCGGGATATGATAACTCTTCTTTCTGGATTCGTGGTATTAGTACGTTCCAGGATGCCGGACAAAACCCATTGGTTTTGATTGATGGTATAGAACGCGATTTGAATAATATTGATCCTGAAGAGATAGAATCTTTTTCTGTGTTGAAAGATGCTGCTGCAAGTGCTGTTTATGGAGTGCGGGGAGCTAATGGTGTTATTTTAATTAATACGAAACGCGGACAAGTTGGTAAACCTCGTGTGACTGTAAAGGCTGAATTTGCAGCTACACAGCCGGTTAAACTTCCTGAGTATTTGGGTGCAGCGGATTATATGCAGGTTTTGGATGATATCTTGATGGATACAGGACAACAACCTAAATATACAGATCGTATTGCAAAAACTCGTGCAGGGTATGATCCTGATTTATATCCGGACGTGAATTGGATGGATGCAATTGCAAATGATTATGCTTCGAATCAGCGTGTAACAGTAGATATTTCCGGTGGTACAGAGACATTACGTTATTCTTTTGTTGCTGCTGCGTATAATGAACGTGGTATTTTGAAACGTGATAAAAGCTATGATTGGGATCCTACTATTAAATTACAACGTTATAACGTGCGTTCTAATGTGGATTTGAAATTAAGTCCTACTACGCAATTACGTTTTAATATTGGTGGATATTTGCAAGATAGAAATTCTACAACGAAAGATATATCTCAAATTTTCCAGAAAGCGTTCGTTGCTGTTCCTCATGCTTTCCCTGCACAATATTCCAGTGGGCAGATACCGACAACAGAGGAGCCAAACGTTTGGTCATGGGCTACTCAAAGTGGATATAAAAGAAGAAGCGACAGTAAGATTGAAACACTGTTTTCTGTAGAACAAGATTTGAAATTCCTGCTTCCGGGATTGAAAGTAAAAGGAACATTCTCATTTGACAGGTTTTCTTCGGGTACTGTTTCTCGTGGAAAGACACCGGATTATTATGTGCCTGCTACAGGACGTGATGATGAAGGTAATTTGATTATAGCATCAAAATCCAATGGTACTAATTTCCTAGATTACTCAAAAAGCGGTGATTATGGAAATAAGAGCGTATATATGGAAGCTACTTTGTCTTATGACCGTACATTCGCCGAGAAACATTCCGTTGCTGCAATGTTATTGTTTAATCGTCGTAATTATGATGATGGAAGCAAGTTGCCTTACCGTAATCAGGGATTGGCAGGACGTGCATCTTATACCTATTCGGGTAAGTATGTAGGTGAATTTAATTTTGGCTATAATGGTTCTGAAAATTTTGCCAAAGGCAAGCGTTATGGCTTTTTCCCTTCAGGAGCCATTGGTTGGATTGTATCGGAAGAGGCATTTATGCAACCATTGCGTAAAGTCATATCTAAATTGAAATTGCGTGCATCCTATGGTCAGGTAGGTAATGCTAATTTAGGTGGACGCCGTTTTGCATACCTCTCTACAATTACCGATGACTATGAGACATTAAACATGTATAAATGGGGATTGGATAGCAGTTATGGCTTAACTGGTATGGCAGAAGGCGAGTTTGCAGTACAAGATTTGACATGGGAGATTGTTAATAAGATGAATTTGGGGGTTGAGCTAGGTTTCCTGAATGGTATGATTGATTTGCAATTAGACTATTTCGATGAACGCCGTAAAGATATATTTATGCCACGTGAGTCTGTTCCAATGACAGCTGGATTTATGAAGCAGCCTTGGAAGAATTTTGGAAAAGTGACTAATCAGGGTGTAGAAGTTTCTTTAAATGTTAATAAACAGTTTGGCAAGGATTTATTTGTCAGCTTAATGGGAACATTTACCTATGCTCATAATGAAATAACAGAAAAGGATGAACCTAGTGCAGTAGTTG
>PPYF01660273.1_pt1 | contig 68794 bp, 62 predicted proteins | sample 1559871 | NCBI WGS metagenome assembly PPYF01 (sample SAMN08240021, study PRJNA423297) | Human gut metagenome, whole genome shotgun sequencing project.
CTATCTACGCAAATTGTGGTTCGAAATCCGTGATGATATTCGGCTCACAAGCCACTGACTTTAGTCAGTGGTGGTTGACGTAGTATGCTATGACCATTCCAAACCAAAGGAGTGGTCTTTTTGATTCTCGAACAAATTCATTCATCTAAAGACGTTAAGCAACTCACTAATGACTAACTGCACACCCTGGTTGATGAGGCCCGGGCGGCGCTCTTGCAAAAGCTGGGCGTTCACGGTGGCCACAACGGCCCGAACCTCGGGGTCGTAGAAATGACGGTCGCCCTGCACGCCGTCTTTGATTCACCAACTGACAAGATTATCTATGACGTTTCCCACCAGTCCTACGTCCACAAGATGTTGACCGGACGGGCCCAGGCTTTCTTGGACCCGGCCCACTACTATGACGTGTCTGGTTACACCAACCCCAAGGAAAGTGACGACGACTTCTTCTCGATCGGTCACACCTCGACGTCCCTGGCCCTGGCCAGCGGCTTTATCAAGGCCCGCGACGTCTTGGGTAACCACGAAAACATCGTCGCCGTGATCGGGGACGGTTCCCTTTCCGGGGGCCTGGCCTACGAAGGCTTGAACAACGTGGTGACTGAAAACTCCAATGCGATCGTGATCGTCAACGACAACGACCAATCGATCGCCAAGAACCCGACCGGCGGGATCTACACCGCCCTGCGCAAGCTGCGGGAAAGCAACGGCCAGGCCGAAGACAACTTCTTCACCGCCCTGGGGTATAGTACCACTACTTAGCCGACGGGAACGACCTCGACCAGCTGATCGCCCTCTTTAAGAGCGTCAAGGATACCGATCACCCGGTTCTCTTGCACGTTCAAACCGAAAAGGGGCACAGCTTTGCTCCGGCCGAAGCCAACCACGAAAAGTTCCACGCCGGCGGCCCAATCGACCTCAAGACCGGTGACTACAAGGGGGCTGGCCAACCGGCGGGGGAAACTTACGACGCCGTCTTGTCCGACCTAGTCTTCAACAAGCTGAAGCAAGACCGGTCCGTGATCGCGCTGTCCTCGGGGACGCCGATGATCATCTTTAACCAGGAACAACGCCAAGCGGCTGGCGCTCAGTTCATGGACGTGGGGATTGCCGAAGAACAGGCCACCACGATGTCGGCCGCCCTGGCCAAGTACGGCGCCAAGCCCGTTTACCCGGTTTACGCCACCTTCTTACAACGGGCGTACGGCGAACTGTCGCATGACGTGGCCCTAAACAACGACCCGGCGACCCTCCTGGTGTACCTGGCCGGCGCCTACGGGATGAATGACGAAAGCCACCTCGGCCTCTACGACATCCCGTTCTTGAGCCACATCCCGAACTTCGTTTACTTGGCCCCAACCAACAAGGAAGAGCTGGTCGCAATGACTAACTGGGCGATTGATCAACCAGACCACCCGGTTGCCATTCGGGTTCCGGCCGTGGCGTTGGAAACAGCCGGCCAAGCTGACACCACCGATTACGGCGACTTGAACAAGAACCAGGTGGTTCACCAAGGTTCCAAAGTCGCCATCTTCGGGGTCGGCAACCTGCTCGGCTTAGCTAAGCAAGCCGCCGCTAAGTTAGCCGAAGAGGGCGTCGATGCCACGGTCATCAACCCCCGTTACCTGACCGGGTTGGACACCGAATTGCTCGACCAACTCCAGGCCGATCACCAAGTGGTGGTGACCCTAGAAGACGGGATCCTAGAGGGCGGTTACGGTCAAACGATCGCCTCCTACCTCGGTGACAGCGCCGTGCGGGTGCAAAACTACGGCCTGCAAAAGGCTTACCCGGACCGCTACGACGTCAACGAACTGTTGGCCCAAAACGGCTTGACGGCTGACAACATTGCCCAACAAGCATTAAAAGCACTTAACTAAACTAAAAAGAGCCTCAGAGAAGCTACTTCTCCGAGACTCTTTTTTTGCTGTTACACAGATCGCGCACTAACCTTCGTCCTAGCTTAGCCATACGGTCTGTCGAGAAGGTCATTTCCCACTTACTGATAACGTGCTCCCCAGCCGCAGGCCTAGTGGCTAAGCCTGGCCACAGAACACCGCGTGCCGCGCTAACCTGTGGCCTATCCTTAGCCCACGGCTTGCTTTACGGCTGGTCCGCACTCACTGATAACGTGCTCCCCAGCCGCAGGCCTAGTGGCTAAGCCTGGCCACAGAACACCGCGTGCCGCGCTAACTTGTGGCCTATCCTTAGCCCACGGCCTGCTTTACGGCTGGTCCGCACTCACTGATAACGTGCTCCCCAACCGCAGACCTAGTGGCTAAGTCCAGCCATAGAACACCGCTGACGCGCTAACCTATGTCTAGGCCTTAGCCCACGGCCTGCCAGTTGGTTGGGTCGCACTCACTGCTTACTTCCCCGTCAGCCCATACAAAAGGACGTTAACGATCCCTTCGGCTTGCTTAGGGTCGGGTTCGTGGCCGTTGGCATCGCCATAATAAACTAGCGAGGTTAGGATGGTGATGATCGCTTCATCGCTGGCCGGGGTGGTGATGAAACCATCACGGCGCCCAATCTGAATGAAGGTGGTAAACAGCCCATCCAGCTTGGCCCGGACGTGGGCCCGTAATTTCGGGGTAGTCTCGATGGTCTTAGAAAGCTCTTCGTAGGAAGCCTGACTGGTGATGGCGCCGAGCGAGGAGGTGTTGGGAATCGCCTGCAGACGTTGCAAAAAGGGCTGGCTGGAGTTTTTGATCGTCGCCTGGGCGTCTGCAAAGGACGTGTCGATCAGGCCGGTTAAAACTTCTTGGACCAGGGCCTCCTTGTCGGCAAAGTACTTATACATGGTGACGTAAGAGATTCCCGACTCCTGGCTGATCTGGCGGACGCTGGTTTTTTGGATCCCCTGGGCCAAAAAGAGCCGCTTGGCCGCTTCGATGATCTGGGTTCTGTTTTGTTCCTTGAGTTCTTCGCGCTTCACGAGTTCACCCCCACTTGTTGAATCTAGAATCCCATTATACCCTAAAAGCTTAAATTTAAAAGTTAAATATTTAACTAAGATGTTAAACTTTATTGACATACCCCGCAAAACGGGTACAATATGACACATGCTTAAATCTTAACGCCAAATGTTTAAGTTTTACTTTGAGAGAATGGAGTGTTTCAATGGCCTACTTAGAATTAAAAGACATTCGTAAGTCTTACTTCCTCGGCAAGGAAGAGTTCCCGGTCCTAAAGGGGATTAACCTGCAGTTTGAGTTAGGGGAATTCGTCTCGATCCTCGGGGAATCCGGGGGTGGGAAGTCGACCTTGATGAACATCATCGGGGGGCTGGACCGCAAGTTTGACGGTGAAGTGATCATCAATGGTAACAAGCTTGATCACAGCCAAGAACAACGCATGGATCGTTACCGGCGCGACGAGATTGGTTACATTTACCAGTCTTACAACTTGATCAACCACTTAACGGTGACCGAAAACGTCCGCTTGTCCTTAGACATGACCACCCTGAGCGCCAAGGAAGCCACCGACCGGACGATGGACCTCTTGAAGCGGGTTGGCTTAAGTGAACACGCTAAGAAGTACCCGAGCCAATTGTCCGGGGGGCAAAAGCAGCGGGTGGCCATCGCCCGGGCCTTGGCCAGTGACCCGAAGATCATCATCGCCGACGAACCGACCGGGGCCCTGGACGCCGAAAACACCGAAGACGTCTTGAAGATCTTAGATGAGATCGCCGCCGAAGGACGCCTGGTGATCGCCGTTACCCACTCCCAGCACGTGGCCGATTCCGGGACCAGGATCGTCCACCTGGCCGAGGGGCAAATCGACGGTGACGAGCGCCTGCGCCCGGCCTACCCGGTCGACAAAAACAAGGGGCGCCTGACCTCAAAGCCCCTGTCCTTTGAGACCTCGCTTTCGACGGCCTACAAGCACTTCAAGTTCCACTTCGCCCGTAACCTCTTGATCGTGGCCGGCACGGCAATCGGCCTCTTTGCCGTGATCCTCTTCTCCGGGTTAGGTAACGGGGTCCAGGGCTACGTTAACAAGCAGGTTAACGACATGGTTAACCCCCGTTCGGTAATCGTCACCCAGTACGTGAAGGGAAGCGATGCATCAGGGGGTAGCGATTCTGGCGCCAGCCAGCAGTCGATGATGGCCGAACTCAGTAAGGGCGCTGCCACCTTTAAACAGTCCGACGTCCAAAAGATCAAGGACTTAAATGACGTGACCGCCGTTCAAAAGATCTACACGGCCGCCAACGTCACGATCACCGCGGCCAAGAAGAGCACCGTCGCCCAAACTTTAACCAACTGGAACAACTCCAGCACCAATTCTTCCATTAAGTACGGCCACAAGCCGGGCGCCGGCGAAGTGGTTCTGGACCAAAACACGGTCGCCAAAAAGCTGCAAAAGGGCAGTGGCAAGAGCCTGATCGGCAAGACGGTCACCCTTTCTTACACCGCCCAAAACAGCCAGGGGCAACCGGTAACCGTTAAGTTTACCGCCAAGGTCGCCGGGATCTCCAGCAGCTCGGTGGGGGCAACTTACGTCAACACCAAGACCCTGACTAAGGCGATGAAGGACCAAAGCGTTAAGCCAAACGCTAGCTCCTTGGCCGTGACGGCGAACACGATGGAAAACTCCAAGTCAGTTGCCAAGCAGATCAATAAGATCAAGACCAACCACAAGCGCGTCTTCACCGCTAACGCCGTTTCGTCAATGATCTCGCGGATTAAAACCTACATCAGCTTGATCACCAACATCTTGGCCGGGGTAGCCGGGATCTCACTGTTGGTTTCCGCTTTGATGATCATCGTAACCATGTACATGTCAGTGGCCGACCGGACCAAGGAAATTGGGATCCTGCGGGCGCTGGGGGAAAGCAAGAAGGACATTCGCCGGATGTTTATCGCCGAATCCTTGATCATCGGGATCTTCTCGGCGATCGTCGCCACTGTGATTGCCTTCGTGGCCCAAGCCGGGTTCAACGCCGCCCTGTCTAAGATCGCCACCTACGCCTTTATCCAAATCACCTTTGGCAACGTGGTTACGGTCTTCGTAATCGCCCTGATCATCTCCTTGTTAGCGGCTTGGCTGCCGGCCCGGCACGCCGCCGCCCTCAACCCAATTGACGCTCTGGCGGTCGATTAATAAATCCTTAACCTAATCTAAGTCCCTTAAATTGGCTCTTGAGCCGGTTTACGGGGCTTTTTTGGTTCTATCAGACAAAAGAGCGTGGAATGCGTAACAAACTAGAAAATAAGTGGGCACAATTCTACCCGTCGTCGTCATAGTTTCTCCCTTAATATAGTTTAAAATGGTTCTTACCAAGTTAAGATAAAACAATTTAAAACGCGAGGTGACAACCATGTTTAAGAAATTTCTGATTACAATCGTTTCAATTTCAGCGTCAGTAGCGGTTCTAATCGACGGTTACTTAATGTTCTTCAAACATGACCAAAGCCAGGAAACGGCTCAAAGTCAAGCCACCGCAGCGAGTGATACCGAATCGGAGAGCTCCACCACTACTTCATCATCAACTAGCAGTTCTAATTCGACCATGAAAGACGGGACCTACACCGGAAAGTCCACCAGCACCGAATGGGGTGACGTTCAGGTTAAGATCACCGTGGCCAGCGGTAAGATCACCCAGATCACGGTCTTAAAGCACCCGACTGGCGGTAAGTCTGACGAAATCAACTCCCGCTCCTTACCGACCTACAAGCAAGAAGCCCTGGCCGCCCAAAGCGCCAACATCAACCAAGTTTCCGGGGCGACCGAAACTTACAAGGGCTTCACTGGTTCTCTGCAAAGCGCCATTAATCAAGCGGAGGAATAAATCATGAAAACCATCATTGAAGCAAACGTCGTGGAAGCAATAACGGTCCCCTTTACGATCAGCGTGGCCGCCACCGACGAAGGGTTAGCCTACGAATACCTGGGCAGCGTCACGCCACTGATTGAAGCTGATTTGAAAAGGGTCGACGCCCGTTTTTCCCCCTTTAAAGACGACTCCTTGGTGAGCCGCTTCCAACGGGGCGAAGACAGTTTACTCGCCCTCGACCGTGAGTTTCAGCAGGTGTATGGCGCCGTGTCAGTCGCCAAGGACCAAACGGAGGGGCTCTTTAACCCTTATTACGGCGGTAAGTACGACCCGACTGGTTACGTCAAGGGCTGGAGCATCCAGACCGCCTTTGAAAAGCACCTGGCACCGCTCTTAGAGGACTCGCGCGTCGTCGGGGTCTGCTTAAACGGGGGCGGCGATATGCAGTTTGCCAGCCAACACGACTTTACCTGGAACATTGGGATTGAAGACCCGCGCGACCTGCAAAGTTACCTGGCCGCTTACCAACTCACTAACGGGGCGGTGGCGACGTCAGGTTACTCCAAGCGGGGCCACCACATTCAAGCAGTAAAAGAAGATGACCTCCTGCAAGTAACGGTGGTCGACGATCAACTAAGTTTTGCTGACGTGTGGGCAACGGCCGGGATGGCAGCGGGACAAGCGGAGTTCGATGCGCTGATTGCCAAGTACCGATTGAGTGGGCTCTACCTCACCCAAACCGGTCAACTGGTGGTCTTTAACCGGGGGGCGATTAATAATGTTAACGCGGCGTAAATACCTACTCGGCCTGGCCTGGGTGGTGGCGATCTTCGTCATCCCGCTCCCCTTTATCCAGACCTTAAACGCGGGCCTGCCCGCCATCTACAGCAGCGAAAAAATGGCGATCATCTTTGGTTCGATTGCCTACTCTTGGATGCTATTAGCCATCTACATTGGCACCAAACCCAAGTGGCTCGACCGCTTGATTGGCCTGCCCAGCGCCTACATGCTCCACGGAATCTTGAGCATCGCGGCGATTGTCTTGGCCTACCTGCACAAGATTGGCTCGCCGTCCGGAGGTTTGATCAAACTAACCGGTGACTGGGCCTTTGACCTCTTCGTCGGGCTGGCGATCTACTCTTTGGTCTTCATGGCCGGGTGGCTAACCAGCCGGGTCAAGCCGTTGGCGATGCTCAAAAAGCAGCTCAGCAAAAAGATCTTTAAGCACGAGGTTTCGGTGTGGATCCACAAACTGAACTTAGTGGCGACCGTCTTGGTCTTCATCCACGTGATGTTGATCTCTTACATCCGGGCGATCGCGCCGTTCATGTTTACCTTCTACTTGTACGGTGCCTTCGTCTTAGTGGCTTATTTAATCAGCCTGCGCCCTGACCGGGGCGTGGGGGCGATCCTGGCCAACAACGTGGAGATTAGCCCCCGGGTGCAAGAATTAAGCTTGCAGCTGACTAAGCCGATTGACACCAAGGCCGGCGACTTCGTTTTCCTCTCCTTCCCCAAGATCGCCAAGATGAAAGAACCCCACCCGTTCTCGGTGGTGAGTGCGCCCAACCAAAATAGGGAAATGGTCCTCGCCATCCGCGGCGACGGTGACTTCACCAAGAACCTGGCCACGGTGGAACCGGGGGCCGAAGCACTGGTCAACGGGGGGTACGGCCTGTACCAAACCACGATTGACAATGTCAAACCGACCCATATGATCATCATCGCCGGTGGGATCGGGGTGGTGCCCATGCTTTCAATCGTTGACGCCAACCCGGACATCGACACGACCTTCTTCTACAACGCCCACGCCCAAAACAACCTCCTGTACCCGGAAAAGTTCGCCCGGTGGGAACAACGGGATAACTTCACTGATTACCTGCAGGTCGGCCGCTTCGATGACGAAACGATTCTCAACACTGTGCCGCGCGACCTCAGCAAGCTGGTGGTCCTGATTGGGGGGCCGGCGCCGATGGGACGCCACTGGGTCAAGCTCTTCTCCCAGTTAGGGTTGAACAGCGGCCAGATCTACTATGAGGAGTTTTCGTGGTAGTAAGGAAGTGCGACCCAACGAAGTAGCAGACCGTATGACTAAGCTAGAGCGGAGGTTATCGCGGAACGCGGTGTTCTTCGCTCGTACTTAGGCACTAGGTCTGCAGTTGGGAGCACGTTAATGGGAAGTGCGACCCAACCTTCTTGACAGGCCGTCGGGCTAAGCTAGGGCAAAGGTTATCGCGGAACGCACCGTTCTTCGTCCAGACTTAGCTACTAGGTCTGTGGTCATTTTCCACGATATCATTGAAATATCCTCACCAACACAAAAAGCCCAGTCACGCATGTTGCGTGACCGGGCTTTTTTGGCGTTAAAGAGCTAAGGCATGGACCTGGTAGCCCTAGGCTTCGATAAATTTCTGGAGGTCTGCGGCGCTCAAAAAGATCGTGTGGGTGTTGACGTTGGGGTGGAAGGTGAGCGGAATTTGTTCGTCTAACATGTCCTGGTCAAAGTAGACCCCAACCACGTCTTGGGGGTGCTTAGCCAGGCCAAAGGGGGAGATGATCCCGGGGACCAGACCGAGCTGGGCCGTGGTGTCGGCGTCTTTGGCCATCGAGACCCGCTTGGCGCCGGTCAGCTCCTGGAACTCCTTAAAGTCGAGGCACTTGTTGTCGTCCATTACTAACACGTAGAAGCGCTTGTGCTTGTCCTTTAAAAACATGGTCTTGGTGGCGACCCCACCCTTGCCGGAGATGTAGGCATCGGCCTCTTCGGTCGTATCGGCGGCCGGGTGGTCAACCATTTGGTAGGAGATGTTCAGGTCATATAATTGTTTTAGCAGTGCCTGGCACGCTTCTTCTGAGCCCATTAGCATCACGGCGTTCCCCCTTTAATTAATTGAGTTAATTATAACATCAATCGAGGTGCGCGATGGTGGTGGCAACCAGGGCGGCCCGGTCAAACATGGACGACACCAGGCCGTACTCGTGGGCGGTGTGGGCGCCGCCGCCCATGATCCCCAGGCCGCAGAGGGTCGGGATGTTGTGAGCGGTTAGGACCCCGGCGTCCGAGGTGCCGCCGGTCTGCTTGCCGTGGGGAACCGGTTGGTGGAGGAGCCGGGCGCTGGCTTGGAGCTTTTCTAAGAGGGCCGCGGTCCCCGGCAGGGTGTCCATGCTGTCGATCTTGGTGGCGACCTTCATCTCCACCGTAGTCCCGGCGACGGTGGGGTGGGCGGCCTGTTCTTGCAGGGCCGCAAGTAACTCGTCGCCCTGTTGTTTGGTGGTGAAGCGGACGGCGATTCCGGTGTGGGCGTGGTCGGGGATGATGTTTTCGCTGGTGCCGCCGCTGACTAAACCGCAGTTGACGAGCTTGCCGGCGGCTTGGTCGGTCAGGGCTTCGGCCTTAATGATTTGGTGGGCCAGTTCTAAAACGGCGGAGCGCCCCTTCTCTGGTTCCTTGCCGGAGTGGGCGGCGATCCCGGTCACGGTCAGGTCAACGATGGCGCCCCCCTTGCGGCCGGTGACGACGCCGTTATCGGGGTCGGCGGACTCGAAGTTAAAGCCGGCCACCGCGCCCTTACTTAAACGGGCGATTGTTTCCTTTGTCGGGGCGTTTTTGTGGAGGATTTCCTCGTCGGTAACCAAGATCAGGCGGACCGGGTGGGCCTGGTAGTTAGCCTCCTTGAGCGCGAGGAGGGTGGCGATGGCCATCACGGCGCCGGGCTTCATGTCGTTGCTACCGGGGCCGGTGAGGCGTTCGCCGTCAATGACGCCGGGGCGCTGCTTGGCGGTCCCGACAGAGAAGATGGTGTCCAAGTGGCCCAATAAGATCAGTGGGGCGCTCGGCGCCGTTTCGTTTAGGTCGGCGACCAGGACGGGATTAGCGGTGGTGGACTGTTCACGAACGGCGGTGAGGCCGTGGCTGGTCAAGAAGTCTTCAACCAGGGTGAGGGTGGCGTCGACGCTGGCGGCATCGAGGGCGTTGGTGTCCTGGTTAATCAAGGCGTTGGACAGGCTAGCCTTAGCCGCCTGGTACTTGGCGGCCCGGTGCTGATTGAGGTCCTTTAAAAGGGTCGCTTGCCGCTTATTCATCAGTTTCGTGTAGGCGTTGGAATAGGCGTTGAGCTTGACGATATCCCGGTAGCTGATCCGGGCGAGGTTGTACTCGGTCAGGGAGAAGGCTCGTTTGGTGGTGACCCCAAAGCCGCTCAACTGGCCGGTCCCAACGCTGGTTTGGCCAAAGTCGTTGTGGTTGATGAACTCGGCCGACTTGACGAAACCGACGACCTTAAACTTGGTTTTAGCAAGGCCGGTGCCATCTTGCAGGGTGATCGTTTCGCCCAGGTGGTAGGTGCCCTTGAGGGTGTTATTTAAGGCGATTTCGGTGTCTGTCTTGGCCAGGCGCCCGGCCACCACTTTATACTGCGACAGGGAACTGGAATTGGAAAAGACCCGGATGCCGTTGGTGCTGCCCTTAATCTTAGCATCGGTGAAGTAGCCGTAGTTGACGGTCTTGACCCGTGCTTGGTCGGCGATCGTCTTTTGGTCGGCCTGGTTTAACCCGTAGGCGGAGGTGACGGTCATGTCGGCCAGGTGGGTTTGGTTAAAGTAGTTCAGCCCGGTCTGGCGCATGTCCGGCCCGGTGATTTTGAGGCCGACAAAGGAGAAGGTCCCGAGCAACATTAACAAGACCAGGGCGATGAAACGGCCCGGCGACCGCCCGATCGATTGCCAGGCGTCCTTATATAATATTTTCTTGCTCACGATCTTCACCTACCATTCCAAAGTGGCAATGTCTTGCGGGTGGTCCTGGTGGGTGATCTCCTTCACCTGGCCGTCGTGGATGTGGATGACCTGGTCGGCGATCGGGGCCAGGGCGGCGTTGTGGGTGACGATTAAGACGGTCGATCCCTGCTTTCTGCTCATGTCCTGAAGGATTTGCATAACGGCGCGGCCGGTTTCAAAGTCCAGCGCCCCGGTCGGCTCGTCACCGGACGGGAAGGTCTTGGTGTTGTTTATCACTTATATGTATGCCATTTTCAAAACCTCACTCTTTTAATTCGACATGTGTTTATTTAACAACCTTATTGTAGTATTCTAAAAAAAGCGAACAAGCAACAAATTGAACAATGTGTTGAAATAAGGATAAAAAGATGACCGCCACCCGACAAACCAAAACTAAGGCCCGCCTCTACCAAGCCTTCATCGCCCTGCTAGAGGAGCGCGGCTTCAACCAGATCACGGTTAAGGAACTGTGTGACCGTGCCCAGATTAACCGGGGCACCTTTTATAACAATTATACTGACATTTACGACCTGGAAACATGGCTGGAGGGCCAATTGTTTGGCCAAATTCGCCAAATCCTGCGGGCCGATCCCGCCCACCACGCTCTGTCGCCGGACAGCATCCGTGCGGTGATCGATTACGTTAAGCAAAACCAGCAACTGGTGATGGCGATGGTGCACGGCGGCCTGGCCAACCGGATCGAAACGGTTCTCAAGCGGGAGTTAGTCTCGATCATGGAGGACTTTTTGCAAGCCGATTTTGAACGGGCCACCTTACTGCCGGCCAAGTACGGGCGGGCCGTGTTTGCCAGCGAGGTAAGCGCCGTGATCATGCTGTGGATCAACGACGGGATGGTGGAGTCGAGCGCCGACTTGGTGGGGATGCTGACGGTCCTGCGCGACCACCCGCTCAAAGATATCGTGGGGTGCGTGTATGACTAAGCTCGTCAGGGCGGTGCTGGTGTTAATCCTCTTAATGGCCACCATTGCCAACCTCGGGACCGACCTTAAACAAGGGCGCGGCGCCCTGTTAATCGTTTTGGCCGGCCTCGCCCTCGCCCCCCGGGTTTGGCGTTGGTTAAGCGGTCGGTCGGCCACCACCAAACGGAACCTGTGTTGGGGCCTGCTCGGCCTGACGGCGGTGATCGAACTGACCGTGCTACTGACCATGCCGACCAGCGTCTTTCATGACCCCTTCCGGGTGCGCTACCAGGCCAGCCTGTTAGCTAGCGGCCACTTCGACTGGGGGGCCAGCGACTACTTTTACCGCTACCCCAATAACGCCGTCAACGCCGTTCTCTTGGCCGGCCCGCTCTGGGTGGGGCGCTTAGTCGGGTTTAACGACGCCACTACGCTCGGGGCGCTGGGTTTTGTAATGACCAACGCCCTGATCCTCGCCTGTGCCCACCTAGCCAGCCGACTCGCTAAAGACAGGGCCGCCGCCATCTTAGTCGTCGCCTGGTTTTTGCTCAACTCGGTCACCTACACCAACTTCTTGCAGGTTCCTTACAGCGACCTGCCCAGCATCCTGGCTGTGGCGGTGATCCTGCCGGTTTGGCAGGCCCACCAAGAACGGCCCCACTGGGCGAAGTTACTCGTCCTCGGCGGGGCGGTCCTGGTCGGCCAGTTGATCAAGCCCAACCTGATCGTCTTGGCGCCGGCCGTTTTGTTAACCTGGTGCTTGGTCAAACCCCGCCGCCAGCTCCTGGCCCCGGTTACTACGGTTTTGGTTGCCTTGGCCCTAACGTTGCCGGTTAAACAAGCGCTCTTGACGGCGGGCCACTACCAAGCAAACGACCGCTACCGCCTGCCGGCGACCTCTTGGATCTACATGTCCTACCTGCCGGCCACTGGGGGCCAGTACAACAGCCAGGTGGTGCAACAAGAGGAAACCTTGCCCAATTTGGCCACCCGCCAGCGGTTCGTTCAAAGCGCCCTAGTGAACCAGGTTAAGAAACTCGGGGTCGGCGGCCTCTTCCAGCAGTGGGGGACCAAGCTGGTTAACTTGACTGATGAGCGCCACGTGCCAATCGAGTACCGGGCCGGACCCCAGCGGGCACCGGCTTGGTACCTGGCCCACGCCAAGCTGGCCGGTGTCTTACAAAACTTCCTATTACAGGTCGGCTGGTTAACCCTCTTCGCCCTGACTTTGCGTAAGGTCATTTACCTGCGTTTAAACTCGGCGACCGCGGTCCTCTTGGCGGTCTGGGCGGTCGGCTTCGTGGCCTTCGAGGTCCTCTTGTGGGAAGTGGAGGACCGGTATGGCTTGGCCCTGCTCCCGTTCTTATTCGGGCTCGTCAGCCTGCCGACGGCGCCCCGCTTCAATGACGTTGGGGCACGACTGCCCTGGTTCTGGTGGCCGCTGGTCGGTCTCGTCGGGGCGCTGCTCCTGTTAACCAGCCTTCCCAAGCCTAATTCGATTACCGTCGCCACCCAGCAAAGCTCGCTATCGGTCCAGTACGGCGAACGGCCTTACCAACTCGCCCCTGGAGCCCAGCTGAGCCAGGCGGTGACGCTTCACCACGCCGCCAGCCGGGCCCAGGTTTGGCTGCCGCATAAGAGCCGGGCGACCGTGACCCTGCTGACGCCCGCCGGTCAGCGGCTGGCCCTCCACCGCCGCGGTGGGGTGGTGGCCTACCGCGGGAAGTTAGCCGCCGGCACCTACCGGCTCGTGGTGGCGAACCCAACGGCCCGCGCCCAGCCAGTTTGGGTAACTAGCTGGCCCCACGGCCGCCTAGCCCCGCACCCGCTGGTGGTTAACCACCACGCCACCGGGGGCCGGAGCCTGCGCTACTTATTTAGTACGGATTAAAAAAACGATCGCCCGGGCGGGACGGTCGTTTTATTTTGGTAGCGAACTCCTGGGGGTGAATATACAAAATAAAATGCATATAATCCGTTGTTTGTGCTTATTTGACGGTTATTTTCCGAAAATCTTGCATTTTTATTTGATTTTCATGCAAAAGGAGTGTATCCTTAGTCACAATTAATCATTGAAAATAGAAAGCGAGGACGAGCTTATGGCCAAGGAAAAAGTTGTTTTAGCATACTCAGGGGGACTCGATACGTCGGTGGAAATCGCCTGGTTGAAAAACAAGGGGTACGACGTGATTGCCTGCTGCATTGACGTTGGTGAAGGCAAGGACCTGGAGGCCATCAAGGAAAAGGGGCTTAAGGTCGGCGCCGTTAAGTCGGTCGTCATCGACGCCAAGGAAGAATTCGCCAGCGAGTACTGCCTGCCCGCCCTGCAGGCCCATGCCATGTACGAAAATAAGTACCCCCTCGTTTCAGCGCTTTCACGGCCGTTGATCGTCAAGAAGTTAGTGGAGGTGGCCAAGGAAAACGGCGCCACCGCGATTGCCCACGGTTGTACCGGGAAGGGGAACGACCAGGTGCGGTTTGAAGTCGGCATCCACGCCCTGGCGCCGGACATGAAGATCGAAGACCCGATCCGGGAAGTTCACTGGGCGCGGGAAGAAGAAATCGACTACGCCAAGGAAAACGGGATTCCAGTGCCGATTAACAAGCAAAGCCCGTACTCCATTGATGAAAACCTCTGGGGCCGGGCCAACGAATGCGGGATCCTGGAAGACCCGTGGGCGAGCGCCCCGGCCGACGCCTACGACCGGACGGTGGCCTTAGAAGACACCCCGGACACCCCCGACGTCATTGAACTGACCTTTGAACACGGGGTGCCAAGCGAATTAAACGGCGAGCAACTGAGCCTGGCCACTTTGATCATGACCCTGGACAAGCTGGCCGGTAAGCACGGGATCGGTCGGATCGACCACGTCGAAAACCGGCTGATCGGGATCAAGTCACGGGAAATCTACGAATGCCCGGCCGCCACGGTCCTCCTGGCCGCCCACAAGGACATCGAAGACATCACCCTGGAACGGTCGCTGGCCCACTTCAAGCCGGTGATCGAAAAGCAAATTGCCGACATGGTTTACAACGCCCAGTGGTTTACGCCGTTGATGACTGCCCTGCTGGCCTTCTTAAAGGAAAGCCAACAGGACGTCAACGGGACGGTGCGGGTCAAGCTCTTTAAGGGCAACGTCATTTGCGAAGGGCGGAAGTCACCAAACTCGCTGTACGACGAAAACCTGGCGACCTACACGGTAGCCGACTCCTTTGATTCCGAAGCCGCCGCTGGCTTCATCAAGCTGTACGGCTTGCCAACCCAGGTTTACGCCCAGGTCCACCAACAAGACCAAGCGCCAGCCCAAAAGAAGCCCGCGGCACCAACGAAGGACGAAGGGGCGCCGGACTTTATCTATCAAGTACAACACCAAGGGGTAACGAATTAATGGCAGTTAAGAGAATGTGGGGGGGTCGCTTTGAAGCGACCGGTGCCAAGTGGGTCGAAGAATTTGGGGCCTCGATCTCCTTTGACCAGCAGATGGCCGCAGAAGATTTAGAGGGTTCCTTGGCCCACGTGACGATGTTAAAGGAAACCAAGATCCTGCCGGCGGCCGACGCTGACCAGATCATTACGGGGCTCAAGAAGCTCCAGGACCAACTCGAAGCAGGGGAGCTTACGTTTACGGTTGAAAATGAAGACATCCACATGAACTTAGAGGCCCTCTTGACCGAGGAGATCGGACCGGTGGCCGGCAAGCTCCACACCGCCCGGAGCAGAAACGACCAGGTGGCCACCGACCTACACCTCTACGTCAAGCACCGTCTGCCCCACGTCATCCAGGCGATCAAGGACTTGCAAAAGGTATTGGTCGAAAAGGCGGCGGCCAACGTCGAAACGATCATGCCCGGCTACACCCACTTGCAACACGCCCAACCGATCTCTTACGGCCACTACCTGATGGCCTACTTCCAGATGCTTCAGCGTGACGTCGAACGGTTTGAGTTTAACCAACAGCACACCAATCTAATGCCGTTGGGGGCGGCCGCCCTGGCCGGGACGACCTTCCCGATCGACCGGGAACTGACCGCCAAGCTCTTGGACTTTCAGGCGCCCTACGCCAATTCCTTAGACGCCGTGTCCGACCGGGATTTTGTCCTCGAATTCCTGGCCAACGCCGCCATTTTGATGACCCACCTGTCCCGGCTGTGCGAAGAGATCATCATGTGGTGTTCCTATGAATTTGGCTACCTAGAGCTGTCCGACCAGTACTCAACCGGTAGCTCGATCATGCCGCAAAAGAAGAACCCGGACATGGCCGAACTGGTCCGGGGCAAGACCGGCCGGGTCAACGGCCACCTTTTGGGGCTCTTGACCACCATCAAGGGCCTGCCGCTGGCCTACAACAAGGACTTGCAAGAGGACAAGGAAGGGCTCTTTGATGCCGTTAAGACGATCATGCCGAGCCTGAAGGTGGTGGCCGGGATGCTTGAAACCGCCCACGTCAACAAGGAGAAGATGGCGCAGGCCACGGAGCGCGACTTCTCCAACGCCACCGAGCTGGCCGATTACCTGGCCACCAAGGGGATTCCCTTCCGTCAGGCCCACGCCATCGTTGGTCAACTGGTCTTAGAGGGGCTCAAGACCGGTACGACCCTGCAGGAAATCCCGCTGGCCAAGTACCAAGAGATCGACCCGGCGATCGGCGAAGACGTTTACCACGACCTCCAATCTAAGGTGGCCGTCGAGCGGCGGAACTCGCTGGGCGGGACCGGGTTTGACCAGGTCAAAGCCCAGATTGAAGCCGCCGAGCAACTACTTTCTAAATGATTAATTGAAAAAAGCAGTGGACCATGACCCGAGACGGCCATGGTCCACTGCTTTTAGTTTTCGGATGAGTAGCCCACGGCCTGCCAATGGTTGGTCCGCACTTCCGATAACGTGCTCCCCAACCACGGGCCTAGTGGCTAAGTCTGGCCACAGAACACCGCTGGCGCGCTAACCTGTGTCCTATCCTTAGCCCAACGGCCCGTCGAGGAGGTTGGGTCGCATTCAAATTCTCCCAATCACTCTTGCCGGAATTCCCCCGACGATCGTGTTGGCGGCCACGTCCTTAGTGACCACCGCCCCGGCCGCCACAATTGCGTTTTCGCCAATCGTGACCCCGGGGGTAATGGTGGCGTTAGCACCGACCCAGGCCCGCCGCTTGATCACGATCGGGGCGAGGTCTAAGTGACGGCGCTCAGCCGGGTTGCGCCGGTGGTTGACCGTCGCCAGGGTCACGTTAGGTCCGATCAGGGCGTCGTCTTCTAGGGTAATTGTCCCCAGGTCGGTGAACATGCAGTTTGAGTTAATGAAGACCCGTTTGCCTAGGTGAATCCGGACCCCGCAGTCGGTGTAAAAGGGCAAGCGGATTTCGGTGCTCTCGTCAACCGGGCGCCCGGTGATCTGGCTGACCAGTTCGCGCACCGCGGCGGCATCGTGGACCTGGGTGTTAAGTTCTTGGACCAGCAGCTGATTTTGCTGGATCCGTTCCTCCAGCTGGGCGTATTCTGGCGTGTTTAGATCAAGTTTCTCTACCATTGTCGTGACCTCCGTTTCGTTTGCGCTTATTATAGAAGAAAAGGGCCGGTGACGGAAATAATTTCCCGGGAAATAGCCGGCGGAGAGAGGGATTCGAATGGCAAAACAGATTAACGTGGTAGCGGCGGTGGTCATTAACGGGGCCAAGCTGCTGGCGGGGCGCCGGGAAGGGGGCCGCTTGGGCGAAGGCTTTTGGGAGTTGCCGGGGGGCAAGCTCAAACCCGGTGAAGATCCCCGCCAGGCCCTGATGCGCGAATTAAAAGAGGAGCTGGGGACCGCATCCTATATCGGTGAACGGGTTTTACCAACCGTCGTTCACACCTACGATTGGGGTGAGGTCCACATGCAGGTCTTTTACGCTGGTTTAAAAGGCAACGCCCTGACCGCGGTCGCTCACGATGCCTTCCGGTGGGGGACCCCGCAAGAATTAGCGGACCTCAACTGGCTGGGGGCCGCCAAGCCGGTCATCGCCAAGCTCCAAGGTGTGGACCTGACCAAGGTGGTCTTCCCGGCCGCCGGGACGGTCTACACCCACACTGTTCAGTACTACGAGACCGACCGGATGGGGATCACCCACCACTCCAACTACGTCCGCTGGATGGAGGAGGCCCGGACCCACTTCCTAGCGGCGATCGGCTGGGATTACGCCAAGATTGAAGCGGCCGGGATCATCTCACCGGTCGTTTCGGTCAACTGCCGCTACAAGCGCTCGACCACCTTTAGCGACCAGGTGGTAATCACCACCAAGATTGCCGCCCTCGACCGGGTGCGCTTGACCCTGTCCTACCGAATGGAGTGTCACGATCAGCTGGTGTGCGAGGGGACTTCGGAGCACTGCTTTACCAACCAGGACGGCAAGCTCTTGCGGCTCAACCGCGACCTGCCGGACTTTTACCAGGCCCTACAAGAGGCCAGCCAGGTAAAATGAATCAACTTCGCCTCAGGTTAAGCATTTCCCATTTGCGGCTACCCCTTATATAATGTAAGTAATACTACTAAAGGGGGAAACACCATGAAAATTGTCATTTTAACTGGGAGCCCGCACCACCCGGGAACGTCCGAACAGCTGGCCGATGCCTTTGAAAAGGCGGTCCGGGAAAACGGCCACCAAGTTTAGCTTTGATGCCGGGCGCCGGGCCAGTGAGTTCAGTCTCCTGCAGCTGGAGGACGAGTGCCCGGGGATGGAAGTTGCCGTCCGCCCGGATGACGTGGTGGAAAACGAGGTCCTGCCCAAGCTGATCGAGGCCGACCTGGTCGTTTTGGTAACCTCCCTGTACTACTACGGGATTAACGCCGCCTTGAAGGCCGTCATCGACCGCTTTTACGCCTACAACCACGAGTTGCACGGCGGCAAGCAGGCCGTCACCCTGATTTCTGGGTACGGCGATGACAGCGCCTTTGCCTCCATGAAGCTGTACTTCAAGCAGCTGCTGGACTACATGCGCTGGCAACCGGCCGGCACGGTCCTGGCTAGTGATTCCTGGAACGGGCGTCAGCTGGCCAAGCACGTCCAGGAAGCGGCTGAGCTGGGACACCAATTTAAGTAAAGCTACGTTGAGGAGTGGGTACCCACCACTGGCCGACCGTTGTTAGCGACGGGGCTAGAGTGGGGGCCCACTCTTTTTTGGACTAAACCAATTATGGAAACGGTAATGAAAGCGCCGCCTCGGCAAAGAAGATTTAAATAACGGCGGTTAGTTAATTAATGAAATAATATTATCTAGTTGATTCTAATAAAAATCTAATTTAGCGGCGGCGAAACATTGACTAATCCCGGTGAGATTGATAAAATGAGTTAAACTTTTCTTATTATTCTAATTAAGATCTAATTGTCAACGGGAGGAAAAACCAGTGAGTTTTTGGAAAACCATTACGCGGAAGGAAGATCCGCACGTATACGCTAATAAGGACGCCCACCTGGTCCGGTCATTACGGGTGCGTGACTTCTTAGCCTTGGGGGTAGGGACGATCGTGTCGACCTCCATCTTTACTCTTCCTGGGGAAGTGGCTGCCATTCACACCGGTCCATCAGTGGCGATCTCCTTTGTGGTCGCTGCCGTCGTGGCCGGCCTGGTGGCCTTTGCCTACGCTGAAATGGCGGCGGCGATGCCATTCGCCGGGTCCGCTTATTCATGGATTAACGTTGTCTTCGGGGAATTTTTCGGATGGATTGCCGGCTGGGCCCTGTTAGCCGAGTACTTCATCGCCCTGGCCTTCGTTGGGTCGGGGCTGTCGGCCAATCTGCGGGGGCTTTTGGCGCCAATGGGGATCACCCTGCCGAACTCCTTATCCAACGCCTTTGGGACTGACGGTGGGGTCGTCGACATCATCTCCGTGGTCGTGATTGCCGTGGCCGCCGTCCTGATTGCGATGGGGGCTTCGCAAGCCGCTCGGGTCGAAAACGTCCTGGTGGTTTTAAAGGTCTTCGCGATTCTCTTGTTCATCGTCGTCGGCCTCTTTGCCATCAAGGCCGCTAACTTCCACCCCTTCATCCCCAAGTACCACGAAACGGCTAACGGGCCGTTCGGGGGCTGGCAAGGGATTTACGCCGGGGTTTCGATGATCTTCTTATCCTACATCGGGTTTGACTCGATCGCCGCCAACTCTGCCGAAGCCGTTAACCCGCAAAAGACGATGCCGCGCGGGATCTTAGGGTCCTTGGCGATCGCCGTGGTTCTGTTCGTGGCCGTTAGTTTGGTCCTGATCGGGATGCTGCCGTACCAAAAGTACGCCAACTCCGCCGAACCAGTTGGGTTAGCACTGCGGGCCGCCGGTCACGGTGGGGTCGCCACCGTTGTTCAAACGATCGCCGTAGTTGGGATGTTCACCGCCCTGATCGGGATGAGCATGGCCGGCTCCCGGCTGATCTACTCCTTCGGGCGTGACGGAATGTTGCCGAAATGGCTTGGTCAATTGGACAAGCACCAACGGCCAAACCGCGCCCTGTGGACCTTGACGATCATCGCCATTGTAATCGGGGCCGTCTTCCCGTTCGCCTTCTTATCCCAACTGATTTCTGCCGGAACCTTAATTGCCTTCATGTTCGTTTCCCTGGGGATTTACGCCTTGCGGCCGCGGGAAGGGAAGGATATTCCGAACCCCGCCTTCAAGATGCCGTTTTACCCGGTCATGCCGGCCTTAGGTTTCATCGCTGCCCTCTTCGTGTTCATGGGCTTAGACATTCAAGCAAAGCTCTACGCTGGGGCATGGTTTGTTTTAGGATTAGTCATTTACTTCGCATACGGGATGAGTCACTCATTCCTGGCCAAGAAGGGAGACACTGATCATGGAGGAGAAAAAAAGTAACCAGCAGATGCTCGCTGCCGAAGAAGAGGCCTTTTCCTCGGCGGCCCGAATTAAGTATTATGACATTGTGATTGATAAAGGGCGGGGCGCCATTATTACCGACGTGGAAGGCCACGACTACATTGACCTCTTGGCCAGTGCTAGCTCTACCAATACCGGCCACGCCCACCCCAAGGTCGTCAAGGCCATCGCCGACCAAGCGGCCAGGCTGATCCAATACACCCCCGCTTACTTTGCGAACTCCCAGGCCGCCCGCTTAGCCCCGCGCCTGGCGGCGTTGGCACCGATCAGCGGGCCGGTAGAGGTCGCCTGGGGTAACTCGGGGTCCGACGCCAACGACGCGATCATTAAGTTTGCCCGCGCCGCCACCGGGCGCCAATACATCGTTTCCTTCACCGGGGCCTATCACGGCTCCACGTATGGCTCGATGACGATCTCAAGCATCACCTTAAACATGAGCCGTAAGATGGGCCCGCTCTTGCCCGGCGTGGTGAAGGTGCCCTTCCCGAGCCCGTGGGACAAGTTAGCCGGTGAAAGCGACGACCAGTTTGTCGACCGGATGTACAAGGCCTTTTTGCAACCCTTTGAAACCTACCTGCCGGCCGAAGAAGTCGCGGCGATCGTGATTGAACCAATCCAGGGGGACGGCGGGATCATCAAGGTTCCCCAGGCCTACATGGAAAGGATCTATGACTTTGCCAAGCAAAACGGGATCCTCTTTGCCATTGACGAGGTCAACCAGGGGATGGGGCGGACCGGAAAGTGGTGGTCAATTCAACACTTCCCGGGCATCGAACCGGACCTGATGTCGGTCGGTAAGTCGCTGGCCTCAGGGATGCCACTGAGCGCCGTGGTCGGCAGAAAAGAGATCATGGAAGCGCTCGGCCCGGCCGCCAACGTCTACACGACCGCCGGTAACCCGGTGACGGCCGCCGCCGCTAACGCCACCCTCGACGTGATCGAAGAAGAACACCTGGTGGAACGCTCGGCGAAGCTAGGGCAAAAGGCCAAGGACTTCTTTGACCAGGAACAAGCCAAGTACGACTTCGTTGGCGACGCCCGCTTGTACGGGCTCAACGGTGGGATTAGCATCGTCGACCCGGCCACTGGTAAGGGCGACGTTGAAGCCACCACCAAGCTGATGTACCGGATCTTTGAACTCGGGGCGATTATCATTAGCCTGCGCGGGAACATCCTCCGTTTCCAACCGCCGCTGGTTATCACCGAAGAACAATTAGACAAAGCCTTTGCCATCATCGACCAGGCCTTTGCCGAACTGGCCGCTGGCAAACTAAGCCTCCCCTCCAACGCAGAAGAGCTGGGTTGGGAATAATTAGGGAGTGGGAAATAACCTCCAAAGCAGGTCGTATGACTAAGCTAGGGTGAACGGTTGGTGCGAAACGCACCGTTTTCGCCCGTACTTAGAACACTAGACCTGCGGTTATTTTCCACGTTATCTGTCTAACATTCAGACATACAGTAAGAGACTAGGAAAGCCCTGTTTTCCCATTCTCTTTTCTTTTTGAAAGCGGGCAAGGAAACACGTTCTTTTAAGGACGTGATGAATTGCCTTTTTTTGTGCCCTTAGGGCACATGATCGAACCGTAATGTAATATAATTATTGGTATGAAAGATACAAAAAGAATTACATATGGTAGAACGTCAGTCTACAATCTTAATTATCATTTAATTTGGGGAACTAAATATCGTAATAAAGTATTAAAAGGACACGTAGAAGAAGTCTTGAAGCAATCATTATATGATATAGCTTCAAAATATGGATTTACGATTGCTCATATGGAGATTGGTAAAGATGACCATATCCACTTACTAGTGAGCGCTCCGCCAAAACTGTCTGTAACTAACATCATGCGCTGGCTTAAAGGCATTTCTGCACGGCACCTCTTCCGAGAATGTCCAGAACTACAAACTAGCTACTGGAAAAAGCAAGGTCGTCACCTATGGTCACCAAGTTATTATGTTGAAAGCATTGGGAGCGTTAATGAACAAGCAGTAGCCAAGTATATTGATGATCAACGCAAAAAGGAGGTGAAATTAGAATGACCAAATTAATTAAAGGGGTCAAGCTACGCTTGTACCCTAACAAGCAACAACAAGCTCAACTATGGCAAATGTTCGGCAATGACCGTAGAGTGTGGAATCTCATGCTAGATATGGCTAAGCAACGCTATCAAAACAATCCTAGCAGTCATTTTGTAAATGAATATGGAATGAATTACTTGCTTAAACAGTTGAAACAAGAATATCCCTATCTTAAAGACAGCGATGCGACTAGTTTCCTTGTGGTGAACCATAATCTAGTCCAAGCTTTTAAGATGCTGTTTAAACATCGTGGTGGCTATCCACGCTTTAAAAGCAGGCACGCCGCCAAACAGTCATATACTGGTCGGTCGGTCTGCACAGTGATTGCCAAGAGAAGAATGAAGCTACCTAAGTTAGGAAGCATTCGAACTAGTAAGACCTCTCAAGCTGTAAATGGCAAAATTAAGCGTTATACCGTCAGCTATGGTCCAACTGGTCGCTACTACTTATCTTTGCAGGTCGAGACTGTTACTCCAGAAGCATTGCCAAAAACAGGCAAGACCGTTGGCCTGGATGTTGGGATCGCTGACTTAGCGATTAGTTCTGACGGTGAAAAGTTTGGTACTTTCAATGCTAAGTGGTTGGAAAAGCAAGCCACAAAGTGGCAAAGCAAGTATAGTCGCCGAAAATATCAAGCAACCGTAGCTGTTTGCCAATGGAACCATAATCATAAAGACGTAAAAATGGATCTCAATGATTATCAGAATTGGCAACGGGCTCAAAAACAAAAGGCTCGCTACCAACAACGGATAGCAAACCAACGTCAAGATTACTTACACAAACTAACAACAGCCTTAGTTAAAAAATACGATGTGATTGTCATTGAAGATTTGAAAGCCAAGAATCTACAAAAGAATCACCATTTAGCTAAAGCTATTGCGAATGCCAGTTGGTACCAATTTAGAACCATGCTGGAATACAAGTGTGATTGGTACGGTAAACAGTTAATTACTGTTAATCCTAATTACACCAGTCAGATCTGTAGCACGTGTGGTTACCATAGTGGGAAGAAACCACTTGAAATTAGAGAATGGACTTGTCCTAAATGTGGTACTCATCACGATCGAGATATTAATGCGGCAGTTAATATACTCCATAGAGGATTAAAAGCCGTTGGCTAGGGACTAGCCGTGGTAAAAGAACGGAGTTCTGTAAGTTAGGTATTCTGAATACAGAAGCAACATCCTAAATACTACTTCGTGTTCCCAGAAGCTCGGTCATTTATGGCCGAGTAGTTCACGTATAATGTTGGAAGTGCGGACCAACCATAGGCAGGCCGTGGGGTAAGGATAGGGCACAGGTTAGCGCGGTACGCGGTGTTCTGTGGCCAGACTTAGCCACTAGGCCTGCGGTTGGTGAGCACGTTATTAGTGTAACCGACGAAGATACAATAGCATTTAAGAGGAGGAATCGCTATGGATACTTATATCGTGGCCATCGTCTTGATTGTGGCGGTGATGGTCTACAAGCTGGTGAACGAAACGGTCACCCGGGTTACCAAGGAACGGACCAAGCGGGTCAAAGAAGAACGCAAGATACTGGAACTAAAGGTGGAACTGGAACGGCTGAAGCACCAACCGCCGGTGGATGAACCGGCAGCGCCCCTACAAGAGGTCGAGCAAGGAAAAGACCAGCGGGATGGTGACCAAACTCAGGAGGGTTGAAACGCTCATCACGACCGTGGCCGGGCGGGCATCGCCCTTAGCTTGCAGGGTGAAGAGAACCACTAACCCGGCGACCGGGCAGGCGGCTAAGATGACGGTGGTCATCAGCGGCACCCCGGTCAAGCCGAGGCACTTTAAGATCACGATCGTCAGGGCCGGGAAGACCAGGTTACGCAACAAGATCGTCGCCCCTAAAACTGGTGGGACTTTCAGGTCGGCACGGCGCATACCGGCTAAGTTGGAGCCAATGATGATCATCGATAGCGGGGTGAAGGCGGCGCTGGCGTAGTCAAGAAAGGACGTCAGCATGCTGGGGACCGGAATTTGAACGGTGAAGATCACGATCCCCAAGGTGATGGCAATTAAGTTGGGGTTGGCCAGGACCCGCTTGAGCCGGGTTAGCGGGGCGGCGGACTGTTTTTTAAACATTGCCACCCCGTGGGTCCAAGTGAAGGCGTTGAAACCGACCATCGAAACGACCCCGTAAAAGACCCCGGTGCTGCCAAAGAGGGCCTGGGCCAGCGGGATTCCCATGAAGCCGTTGTTGGAATAGATCGACCCGTACGTGGCGATCCGCCGCAGGTTAGCGTCTTTAACCTTAGCAAAGGCCAGTTTGGCCAGTAGGATCGTGACCAGGTAGGTGATCACCACCCCGACCAGGGTCAGGCAAAAGATCTTCAGCCGGGTGACGGAAAAGGGCGCCAAGAAGGCCTTGATGATCACGAGCGGGCTTAAAAAGTAGAGGACCAAATTAGTGAGGTCGTTGATCGTGGTCGGGCTTAGAAAACCCAGCTGGCGGGCGAGGGCCCCCAGTAGCATCAACAAAAAAATCACGGCAATTTGGCTGGCGAGTTGGGATAAGCACATGGGAAAACACCTTTCGTAGCATTAATGTTACTATTATAGGGGTGCCGACGGTTAAAATAAACTAACAAATAGTAAGTCATAATATTTGGTACCGCTTTGAAATTCTGGTAAACTTAGCTTAAGAATTTATCAAGGAGGCCTTTAACATGGCAGTAGCAGAAACCACTGACGCAACTTTTGAACAAGACACGAACTCCGGGGTCGTTTTAACCGACTTCTGGGCAACCTGGTGTGGCCCGTGCCGGATGCAATCCCCAATCGTGGAAACCGTCGCCGATGACATGGCCGGCCAAGTGACCGTCAACAAGCTCGACGTCGACGCTAACCCACAAACGGCGGCCGCCTTTGGCGTGATGAGCATCCCGACCCTGCTGATCAAAAAGGACGGCCAAGTTGTCGACAAGCTGATCGGTTTGCACACCAAGGACCAGATTGAAGACACGCTGAAGAAGTACTTGTAAAAAGGAGTGCGACCAACCGAAAAGCAGGCCGTATGGCTAAGCTAGGGTAAAGGTTGGCGCGGAACGCGGTGTTCTTTACCCGTACTTAGGCACTAGACCTGCAGTTGGGAGCATGTTGTAAAAGGGGAGTGTAGCCAGGCGCCACGCTCCCCTTTTTAGGTTTATAATGAAGGCGCAATCAAGAATTTAATGGGGGTGGCTTAAATGGAACTTTATGACTACATTTTGCTCGGAACTGGTCCGGCCGGCTACAAGCTAGCTAAGGGCTTGGCTGGCGATAACCACCGAATTCTGGCGGTCGAACCCAACTTGTTTGGCGGGACCTGCCCCAATGTGGGGTGCGAGCCCAAGATCTTTTTGGAGGGGGCCGTTCGCGCCGCCTTAGCCACCACCAATCTAGTGGGTAAGGGGATTGATCAGGCGGCCACCGTCGATTGGGCTACCTTGATGAAGACCAAGAAGGCCCGCTTTGACTCTTGGCCCAGCGAAACCAAGGCGATCTACGAACAGTTGCCGGGGGTGACCGTTAAGGTGGGCGCCGGCCGGTTTACCGGACCACACACGGTTGCCGTGGGGGACGAGGAATTCGCCGGCGACCAGATTGTGATCGCCACCGGGGCCCGTCCGCACCGGCTGGACTTCCCGGGCAGCGAGCTGACCCACGATTCCACCGACGTCTTGTCCCTGGAGCAACTACCAGCCACCACGACGATCATCGGCGGCGGCTACGTGGCCATGGAGCTAGCCACCCTGTTAGCGGCGGCTGGTAGCCAGGTGACCCTACTGATTCGCGGCGACCGGGTGCTGAAAAACTTCGCCCAGGGAAACGTGCGGCGGCTAGTCAAGGAAATGACGGGGCGGGGGATCCGCTTTGCCTTCAACACCAGCCCCGCTGAACTCAAGCCACAAGATGGGAGCCTTACTTTAATCACTAATAATGGCAACGCCCTGACGACCGACTATGTCATCGACGCCACCGGAAGGATCCCCAACGTCGAAGCGCTGAACCTGGCGGCGGCCGGGATCGAATACGACCGCCACGGGATCGCGGTCGACGAAAACCTCCAGACCAGCTTTGCCGGCGTCTACGCGGTGGGCGACGTGGTTAACCGGCCGTGGCCCAAGCTAACCCCGGTTGCTGAGCGCCAAGCCGACTACCTGCTAACCCGCTTTGGCCACGATGACCCAACGGCGCCCTTCAACCTACCGGTGGTGGCCAGCGCCGTCTTTTCTTACCCGACCCTAGCCCAGGCCGGGGTCAACCCCGATGAAGCAACGGCTGGCCAGCACGTTGAAGAATTTGATTGGGGCGGTAGTAGCCTTTACGCCGGGCAAAACGAGCACCCGCACTACATCTGCGTTTACGACAACCAGGACCGCCTGGTCGGGATCAGTGCCCTGGGGGCGGGGGCGGCCGATGATGTCAACGCCATCCTGCCCGCGATTGGCTTGGGGCTGTCACGGGCCCAGTGGCAAGCGGCCATGATCGAGGCCTACCCAACGACCGGGGATAAGGTGGCGGCGTTGCTGAAATAAGGAAGTGCGGACCAACCTACTCGACAGGTCGTATGGCTAAGCTAGGATGGGGGGCGATGCGGTACGCATCGTTCTCCGTCCGTACTTAGCCACTAGACCTGTGGTTGGGAGCACGTTATCGTAAGTGCGACCAACCGTTAGGTAAAATAGGGAGAGCCTGAGAGAAAATCCGATTTTCTCCCAGGCTCCTTTTTGGGACAGGACAAATCTGCAAATTTGCGTAATAAAAAGGAGTGTGACCCAACCTATCAAGCAGGCCGTATGGCTAAGCTAGGGTAAAGGTTAGCGCGGAACGCGGTGTTATTTGACCGTACTTAGCCACTATGTCTGCGGTTGGGGAGCACGTTATCTTGCGCAAATCTAAATATTTGTCGTGTGTCGTTTGGTGACCGGTTAAAAAAAGTAAACACCCCCGCAAGGAGCGGAGGTGTTTAACAGAGTCGATTGATCTTTTAATTATTATAGCATGATAGCGGTTACGTTAAAACCTTAAATCAAAAGAAATTAGGGCTGGAATCCGGGCCCTAAACCACGTACAATGGTCGTTGATTGTTTTAAAAAGATGGGAGGAGTTATTGATGACCAAGTACCGGCTGCAGGCCGTTTTATTTGTGATGGTGGCCTTTATGCTAGGCTGCAACGAGTACATGATCGTGGGGGTCTTGCCAGACATTAAGGGTGAATTTGGCACCCCACTGGCCACCTTAGGTTATTTGGTGACCGTTTTTGCCGGGGTGTACGCCCTGTTGACGCCGGTCTTGACCACCATAGCGAGCCGTTTTCGCCGCTATGACATCTTATTGGTTTACATGGCCATCTTCTTGGTCGGTAACACCTGGACGGCGCTGGCCGGGGTTTTTTGGTCACTGCTCTTGTCGCGGATTTTGACGGCGAGCGTGTCCGGGGCGATCATCTCCCTAGTTTTAATCTTAGCGGCCCAACTGGCCCCGCGCGAGAAGCGGGCCGGGCTAGTTTCCTGGGTCTTTGCTGGCTTTTCGATCGCCTCGATCATCGGGATTCCGATCGGCACGATGATCAGTACCACCTTTTCTTGGCATGATTCCTTTTGGATGGTGACCGGGATCGCCACCCTGGTTTTGATCGGCTTGGCGCTTTTGGTGCCACGCGAAGACACCGCCACCAAGGGGAGTCTCTTGGCCCAGTTTAGCCTTTTGAAGGACGCCCGGATCCTGTTAGGGGTCGGGTTGGTCGTGAGCGTCTGCGCCGGCCAATACACCTTTTACACCTACATCCGGCCACTGTTGTCAACGATGATGGGCTTTTCGATCAGTACCCTGAACTGGATCTTGCTGGGGATGGGGGTCGCCTTTATCATCGGCAACAAGTTTGGCGGTTACCTAGCCGACATGGGCGGGATCAAGCAACTGCCCCACATCTACTTTATGATGACTTGCTTGTTATTGATGATGGCGCCGCTCTTCCACTTTCCGTGGTTGGACGTTTTGGCCATCGCCCTGATTTGCGTGGCTATCGCTTGTTACGGGGCGTCCACCCAGCTGATGTTTTTAGACATCGCCGAAAGGGACTACCCGCAGTCTTTGGAGCTGGCTTCGTCTTTAAACTCGATCTTTGCTAACATCGGGATTTCCCTGGGCTCCTTTACGGCGGCCGAAACGGTGGGCTTCTTAGGCCTGACCCACGTCGGTAACGTCGGGGCGGTCTACGGGGTGTTGGCGGTCCTGGCCGCCTTATTCTTACGCCGGCGCTACCAGAGCGCACAATACTAACAATAAAGGGCTACGCCAACTCGGCGCAGCCCTTTTTGATTGGTTAGTATTTACTTAGCCCACGGCCTGCTTTACGGTTGAGTCGCACTTCTTACAATAGGTTTAATACCGTGTTAATCCCTGCGTAAGCCATGAAGATAACGACCAGCCAGCCGGTCCAAGTCAACCAAGCGGGGTGGTGGTAGCCTGCCCCCATGATCTTGGTCTTGTGGGAGGCCACCAGCAGGATCCCTAAGGCGATTGGTAAGATGAAACCGTTGATCGCCCCAACGACCACCAGAACGGTAGCTGGTTGGCCGACAAAGCAGAAGATCAACGTCGCAAAGGCAATGAAGCCGATCGTGATCGCCATCTTGTAGTGGCGGTTGTGGTCGGTGTTTTCGTTTTTACGGCTGGTGTAGTCCAAGAACGAGATCGAGGTAAAGGTTGAACCGATCACCGAGGACATCCCGGCCGCAAAGAGTAAGAGGCCAAAGAACTTGTAGCCAAAGGTACCGGCCGCGACCTTAAAGATCGTGGCGGCGGGGTTGGCGGCGTCTAGGGTGGCACCACCTAAGACCACGGCTAACCCGGTCAAGAAGAGGACGATCCGGATCACGGAGGCTAACCCAATTCCGGACAGGGCGCCGAGGTTGACGGCACCGAGGTCTTTGGTCCCCTGGGCGCCCCCTTCTAAGAGCCGGTGCCCCCCGGCAAAGGAGATGTACCCCCCGACGGTCCCGCCGACAATCGTCAGGATCGAGTAGAAGTTAACCTTGGTCGGCATAAAGGTGTGGCTAACGGCCGTCCCGTACGGGATCTTCATGATCGCCAGCGTGTACAAGAGGACCAAGACGGCGATGACCGCCAGCACCTGGACGGTCCGGTCGACGGCCTTCAGGGCGTTTTTCATCACTAAGATCAAGACGGCGGCGACGGCCGAAATTACGGCGCCCCAAATGGTCGGGATCCCAAACAAGACGTTGAGCCCCAGGCCGGCCCCGGCGACGTTTCCGATGTTGAAAAAGAGCCCCCCGATCGCCACGAGCAGGGATAAGAAGTAGCCCAGGCCGGGGAAGACGTCGTTAGCGATCATTTGGGCCCGCTTTCCGGAGACGATGATGACGCGCCAGATGTTGAGCTGGACGATGACGTCGACGATGATACACATCAGGATGGCGAAACCGAAGTTAGCCCCTTCCCGTTGGGTAAAGGTAGCGGTTTGGGTTAAAAAGCCGGGCCCCACGGCCGACATGGCCATTAAAAAGGCGCCCCCAATCGCGGCGTTGCGAACGGTACGGCGGTGATCAGTCGTTTCTTGCATCGGCAGTTCCTCCTAACATGCTTGAATGGTAATTCCGTTGGCGGTAAAGGTTTGGCGTAGCTGGTCCACCAGGGCTAAGGCGGCCTGGTTGTCACCGTGCACGCAGATGGTGTCGACTTTGAGCGGCACCGTTTCCCCAGTCACGGCGGTTACCGACTGGGTTTGGACCATCGAAAGGGCCCGCTCGGCCACGGCCAGCGGGTCGGTCAAGACGGCGTTGGGTTGGCTACGGGGCACTAGGGAACCATCTGCCTGGTAGCCCCGGTCGGCAAAGACCTCCGAATAAGCGGGGAGGCCGACTTCCTTGGCGGCCACTAGGAGTTGGCTGCCGGCCAGGCCATAGAGGGGTAGTTGGTCGTCAACTTGGGCGACCCCCTCGCAGATGGCCCGGGCCAGGGCTAAGTCCTTAGCGGCGGCATTGTACAGGGCGCCGTGGGGTTTAACGTGGTGGAGGCGGTGGTCCTTGGTAAAGCCCATTAAGGCGCTGACTTGGTAGGTCACCATGTTTTTGACCTCGGCGGGTGCCATGTCTAACTTGCGGCGGCCAAAGCCCCCCAGGTCAGGGAAGCCGGGGTGGGCGCCGATCGCGACCCCCTTGGCCTCGGCCAGGGCGACGGTCTGGGCCATCACGTTGGGGTCGCCGGCGTGGAAACCGCAGGCGACGTTGGCGGCCGTGATCAGGTCCAGCACCTGGTCGTCGTTACCAATCGTGTAGCGGCCGAAGCTTTCACCCAGGTCGCTGTTTAAATCGATCCTCGTCATCTTGCTCCTCCTTTTGGTTCGGGTTCATTTGGTCGTCTAACCAGTTAACGGTGGTGGTCAGGCGCTGGAAGGCCGGCGCCTGTAAGATCTCAATCAAGAGGTCTAAGTTGGTCTTGATGCCGTCGATCACCGTTTCGTCGATCACCGCTTGCATCTGTTGCAGGGCCCGTTGCCGCCGTTCACCGTAGACGATCAGCTTGGCGATCATCCCGTCGTAGTTACTCGGTACCGTGTAGCCCTGGTAAAGGGCGGTGTCGACCCGGACGCCCGGCCCTCCCGGTAGGTGCAGGGCGGTGATCTTACCCGGTGTTAGGGCGTTGACCCGGCACTCGATGGCGTAACCAACCGAGGCGGGGCGCTCCGCTTTTAACTGGGCCCCGGCGGCCACCAGGAACTGGCTTTCGACCAGGTCCACCCTGGTGGTCAGCTCGGTAATGGGGTGTTCGACCTGGATCCGGGTGTTCATTTCCATGAAGTAATAGGAACCGTCCTCGTTGTACAAGAACTCGATCGTCCCTAAGCCTTCGTACTTGAGCTGGGCGGCGGCCTGTTCGCTTTGGGCCAGCATGGCTTCGCGAACCGGGGCCGGTAAGACGGCGGCTGGCGCCTCTTCAATCACCTTCTGGTGGCGGGCCTGGATCGTGCAGTCCCGTTCACCCAGGGCCAGGGCGTTACCGTACTGGTCACCAATCACCTGGACTTCAATGTGGCGCGGGTGGGCCAGGTACTGTTCTAAGTACATCTGGTCGTCGTTAAAGGAGGCCCGGGCCTCGTCCTGGGCGACGGCGAACTTGGCCTCCATTTCCTCGGCGTTGCGGATGATCCGCATCCCCTTGCCCCCACCCCCGGCGGCGGCCTTGAGCATCACCGGGTAGCCAACCTCTTCGGCCTGGGCCAGGGCGGTTGCTAAGTCGTGGAGGGGCTCTTGGCTCCCCTTGACCAGGGGTAAGCCGGCCCGGCGCATCGTCAGGCGGGCGGCCTCCTTGTCACCAAGCAGGGCGATCGTTTCCGGGCTTGGTCCGATGAAGGTCAGATCGTTGTCCTGGCAGGCGCGGGAAAAGGCGACGCTCTCCGATAGGAAGCCAAAGCCGGGGTGGACGGCGTCGGCCCCGGTGACTAAGGCGGCCCCAATCAGGGCGCTGATGTTTAAATAACTCTTCTCGGCGCTCCCCGGCCCGATGCAGACGGCCTCATCGGCTAACTTGACGTGGAGGGCCTTGGCGTCGGTCGTCGAATAAACCGCCACCGTGGCCAGGCCCAGCACCCGGCAGGTCCGGATGATCCGGACGGCGATTTCGCCCCGGTTAGCGATCAAGACCTTGTGGAAGGGCCAGCGGGAGCGGGAATTATTTGATTTGAATAAGCGGTTGGCCATACTCAACCCCCTCCTCGTTATTGACTAGGACGGCCGCCACCGTTCCCTCGACGTCGGCCACCACGTCGGTAAAGGCCTTCATCGCCTCGATCACGCCGACGACTTGGCCGACCTTGACGGTGTCGCCAACGGAAACAAAGGGCGGGTCCTGGGGTGACTTAGCGGTGTAAAAGACGCCGACGGTCGGGGCGTCGATCGTGGTACCACTGGCTTCGAGGTGCGGCGCCCGGACTGGCGGGGCGGCGTGGGGAGCCGGTGCGCTAACTGCCGGGGTGACCGGTGCCGGGGCCTCTTTTTTGAGGGTGATCTTCTGGTCGCCGGTTTGGTAGGTTAGCTCGCTCAGGTGGTACTTATCCAAGAGCTTGCTTAGGGCGTCTAGGGTTGGTTCATCGATGTTCATGGTTACTCCTCCTCAAATAAAGTGGCGATCCGCTGGTTGGCCACTCGGGTAATTCCGTAGGGCGGTAAAAAGGCGGCCGAGCGCAGTTTCTGGGCCAGCTGGTTAATGGTCCGGCGCCCCTCTTCCAAGCGGGTTTGGGCTTCTGCTTGGTCAATTAAGTTAAACTGAACGGTTTGCCCCGGGGCCAGCTGGGTGAAGGTCGGCAAGTCGGCGCTGGCGATCACGGCTAAAAGGGGGTAACCGCCGGTGGTTTGCCGGTCGGCCATCAGGACGATCGGTTGGCCGTTGGCCGGGATCTGGATCGCCCCCATTACGGTCGCCGCCGACAGCATGCTTTGGTCCGGCACCGGCAGGGTCGGGCCGCTGAGCCGGTAGCCCATCCGGTCGGATTGGTTGCTAACGGTGTAGGTGGTGTCCAAAAAGGACTCCCGGCTGGCCGGGTCAAACCAGTCCCACTGGGGACCCTTTAACACGCTGATGGTAGCGGTGGTGTCTTTTGAAACCGGTGCGGCGCCCTTCGTGTGGCGGTGGTAGTAGCCGGGCAGGGTTAAGTGTTCTTCAATCGGCAGGTCGTCGCCGGCTTGCAGGGGCCGACCCGAGTAGCCGCCCAACTGCAGGCGTAGGGTGGTGGAACGCGACCCCAGCACCGGGGCGACCTGGAGGCCACCGGTCACGGCGAGGTAGCCGATCCGACCGCTAGCGACGTGGCCGATAGCGAGCCGGTCGCCCTCGTGGACCTGGTAACAGCGGTTGGGGTCGACGGGCTGGTCGTTTAAGGTTGCCTTAAAGTCGGCCCCGCCAAGGGCGATAAAGGTGCTGACCGTAAACTCGACCGTCGGGCCGGCCATGAAGAATTCCAAGACGGCGGCGGAAGCGGGGTTACCAACCAATAAGTTGGCCGTGATGGCGGCGGGTTGGTCCATTACCCCCGAGGTGGGGAAGCCGTCGATCTGGTGGTTAGGGCGCCCGAGGTCCTGAACGGTAGTCTGCAGGCCCGGTTTTAGTACGCGTAAACTCAATTAATTCACCGCCTTTACTTGGTAGGTACCGTTGGCCACGTCGGTTTTGATCAGGTCAAACTCGTGGTCGGTCACGGCAAAGAAGCGGACCCGGTCGCCGGCGGAGTAAAAGCTCTGCGGGTGGGCAGGATCGTACAAGTTCAGCGGGGTCTGGCCGATGATTCGCCAGCCCCCCGGGGAAGCCACCGGGTAAAAGCCGGTCTGCTTGCCGGCAATCCCGACGCTACCGGCGGGGATTTCCAGCCGCGGCTTGGCTAAGCGGGGCATGGCGATTTTGTCATCGACGCTACCCATGTAGGCAAAGCCGGGTAAAAAGCCGAGGAAGTAGATCAGGTAGTCCTGGTCGGTGTGGGCTTGAACAACCTCGCCGGTGCTCTGGTCAGCAAAATTAGCGACGTCGGCGAGGTCCGGCCCCCCATCCCCACCGTAACGGACCGGAATTAGCCAGGTAGTGGGCGTGGCTAAGGGGGCACTCAGGGAGGAATCGATCAGGGGCTTGAGGGTGTGGCTGAGCTTGTCGTAATTCGTGACGATGCCATCGTAGGTAACGGTTAAAGTCGAATAAGCCGGGATGAGGGCCACGATACCGGGTAGGTTGGCCTGGCGGATTTCTTTAATCAGGGTTTGTAAGCGCCGGTTGACGACCGGGTCGATTGAATCGCCCAGGGTAATCACCAGGGCTTGGTCGCCCAGCGGGGTTAATTGGTAAGAATCCATCGGGGCGCCTCCTTTCATTAAAAAATAGTGAGATCAATTTTAAATGTACCAGCTTTCAACTTGCTTGTCAAAAGTTATTGTCGGTACTTATGTAACCATTCATGGTATTTAGTTAATATTTGAAAGCTAAAGGCGCTTAAAAGGGGCGGTGGGGAAAGTAATCCCTCATTGATACTTAATATAAGTTAAGAATCACCCTGAATTAATAGATTTATTTATGTTGGTGAATCACTGGTGACGGCGCCCTTAATTTGGCGTAAAATGGAAGCTAAAGTTAACTTGAGGAGAATTGGAATGGAAGCAATTAAGGAACACACTTACCAAATCGGCGAGGTCGCCCGTAAGTACCACCTTTCCGTGGCCACCCTGCGTTACTACGACCAGGAGGGCCTGATCCCCGGCTTGGGTAAGTCGGCCAGCGGGGTGCGCCAGTTCACCGACGAAAACCTCGGCGCCCTAGACGTGGTCGAGTGCCTGAAAAACGCCGGGATGTCAATCAAAGACATCAAGGTCTTCATGGAATTAGCCAGCCAGGGGGACGCCACCTTAGCGGAGCGCCAGGCGATGTTTTACGACCTCAAACAGCGGCTGCAAGCCAAGCTGGCCACCCTAGAGGAGACGATGAAGATGGTCGACTTCAAGTGCGCTTACTACACCCAGGCGGTGGCCGACGGGACCGAACGCTACGTTAAAGAAGCGATGCACCGGGTGGACTAGGAGGAGCACGTCATCTGTAGCACAGTTAAAACAAAAAGCTGAAGATCGACGTCTAAAAAGACGTGATCTTCAGCTTTTTTTACTTAATGAGTGTGCATTCACTGGTGAGGTTGGGTCGCACTTCCAATAACGTACTCCCCAACCGCAGGCCTAGTGGCTAAGTAAGTACGGGTAAAGAACGCCGCCGGGGGCGCCAACCTTCCCCCTAGCTTAGCCCACGGCCCGCCAATGGTTGGGTCGCACTTCCAATAACGTGCTTCCCAACCGCAGGCCTAGTGGCTAAGTCCGACCACAGAACACCGCGTTCCGCGCTAACCTGTGGTCTTGTCCTTAGCCCACGGCCTGCCCAATGGTTGGGTCGCACTTCCTATTTTCTCGTCACCACCGTCACCTTCCGCAGGTTGGCGATAATTAGCTCCCACTCCTGCTTTCTGGTCAGCATCAGCCGGCCCCGCCTGAAGTCGAGCTGGGTAGCGGTGCCCGCGATTGTTTCGTAGTAGCCACTGTCGCCGTTGAAATATTCGACCTTGAGGCGCAAGGGTAAGAGCGGCTTGATGGCCAGTAACTTACGCTCAATGCGCTTGGTGCTCAGCTCGTCGGGGTAATTCTTGTGGCTGTAGCGCTCGGCGACCTCGTTGATCAGCTGGTGGTAGCCGGTCAGGGCCGCAAAGGGAGCGAACTGACCAGCGTGGTCGGCCGCCGGTAGGGGCCAGTGGTGCTTGGAGACCGGCCGGGGCAGGTCCATGATGTCTTGGTAGGCGCTGGTGTCTTTAAAGAGGCGGGCCTCAATGGCCGCCGTTTGTTGGTCTGGTGCTGGTTTGTTCATGCCTTGTGGCCCCCAATCTCGTCGTTGCGCTTACGGGTGGTCGACCCGTCTAAGAGGTCGGCGGCCCGGATGATGGCGTTTTTACCGTACTGTTCTTGTAGCTTTAATACTAGTTCTTGGACCTCGTGCTCCTGGTCGCGAGTTGACTGGGCGGTTTGTTGTTCCGCTACCCTTTGGTGGGGGTCTTCAAACAGGTTTAACTGCTCGGTGCGGACCTGTTTGGCGGCCTCTTCTTCATCAACTAAGTGATTGGCGATCACCGTTACCTTACGGATTAAGAGGTCACGGTTGGCAATGCGGTCGTAGAGGTCCAAAAAGGCGCCCCGCAGCTCCCGGGGCGAAGAGGTGAGGTCGGGTAAGTTGGCACCGCCGTGATCGGGCTTGGGAACCTGGCGGCCGTAAAAGTCGGTTACGATCGGGCCGTGGTAGTTGCTGGCGTAGGAGATGCTCTTAACGTCGTAGGAGAGGAGCAGGGCGATCTGGTTGGTCAAAGCGTGGCGCTTGACCAGCTGCAAGGACAGGTCGGCGCTCATCTCGCTGATCACCTGGCGGGCCTGGGGGATCGTGTAGGGTTTCATCAGTACTTGGCCGGAGTAAATGCCGTGTTCGCTGGCCCGGTAGTTTTTAATGTCTTCGATCGTGGCGGCCTCGTAGCCCCAGGCGTGGTTGATTAGGAGCTGGGCGTGCTTGCCAAACTCGCGGTACAAGACCTCCTCATTTTGCGGGTCCGACAGGGTGCCTAAGGAGCACCGGGCGATGTCGCCCATCGTGTGGAGGCCGAGCTTTTCTAGCCGGCGGGCGTACCCGCGGCCGACCCGCCAAAAGTCGGTCAGGGGCTGGTGGGCCCACAAAAGGCGCCGGTAGTCTTGTTCGGTCATCGCGACGATCCGCACCCCGTCAGCGTCGCCGGGGATCTTTTTGGCCACGATGTCCATGGCGACCTTGGCCAGGTAAAGGTTGGTGCCGATCCCGGCGGTGGCGGTGATCCCAAATTCGGCCTGGATCGCTTGGATCATCTTCTTGGCCAGCGTGTGGGCCGATTCGTGGTGGGTGGCTAAGTAGTCGGTGGCGTCGATGAAAACCTCGTCGATCGAGTAGACGTGGATTTTTTCCGGCGGGATGAAGTGGAGGTAAATTTCGTAGATCTTAGCCGACACCTGGAGGTAGTAGCGCATCCGCGGGGGCACGATCATGAAGTCGACCCGCAGGCCGGTGCGGCTTTCCAGTTCGTCCTTGTAGATCGAACGGGTCTTGGCTAGGCGCCGGTTGGCAAACTTAGTGGCCCGCTGGCGGTTAACCCGGTCGACTTGCTGGTTAACTTCAAATAGGCGCGGTCGGCCGGGGACGCCAAACGACTTTAGGGCCGGGGAAACGGCTAGGCAGATCGTCTTGTCGGTCCGCGAGGCGTCGGCCACGACTAGGTTGGCGTTTAAGGGATCCAACCCGTGGGCGGCGCACTCCGCCGAGGCGTAAAAGGACTTCAAATCAATGGCGATGTAGGTGTGCTCTTGGGCCACGCGGGCCACCCCCCTTCGTAAATCACCCCTATCATAGCAGATTTTAGTTATCGGAACAAGCGTTCGGTTACAAGAAGTGCGGACCAACCATTAAGCGGGCCGTGGGCTAAGGACAAGACCACAGGTTAGCGCGGAACGCAGTGTTCTGTGGTCGTACTTAGCCACTAGGCCTACGGTTGGGAAGCACGTTATCTGTATAACAGTCGAAAATTGAAAAAAGCTGGAGATCGCATCGGTAAAAACGTGGATCTTCAGCTACTTCTGTAATTGATTGAAAGGAGGTTGGTCCGCACTTCCTACAAATTCAACTCAAACGCCAAGCGTGCCGGGTCAACCGGGTCGACCACCTTGATGATCCCCCGGTACTCAAAGCCGGCGCTCTTAGCCACGTGTTGCATTGGCTGGTTGAGCTTGAAGGTGTCGACGCGGAAGTTGTGGACGCCCTCCCCTGCAAAGTGGTCAATGATCAGCTTAAAGAAGCGTTGGCCGAGGCGTTGACCCCGGTACTGGTTGGAAATGGCGATCCGGTGGATAGTGGCGTACGGGGCGGTCGTGTTTTGCCAGGCCCCGTCAATTTCTTGGTAGTTAGGGTCTTCGCCAACGATGACGGCGGCGTACCCGACCACCTGGTGATCGGCCTTTAGCACCCAGCCGACCTCGTTAGCGATGTCAGTGGTGATCGTGTCGGCGTTGGGGTAGCCGGATTGCCACTGGGTCGATCCGGCCGCCTTTAAGAAGGACTTGGCGTGGTTGATAATTTCTAGGACGGCTAAGACGTCAGCGGTCGTGGCCGGGGCCAGCGTGAAAGTAGGGTTCATTGGCGAGTTCCTTTCTGGTTAATCGTATTGGTCGAGCTTAAACTTTTTGATCGCGTAAATCAATTCGTTCGCGTAATTGGGGTCGGTAGCGTAGCCGTTATTTTGCAGGGCCCAGGCCGCCTTGGTGTAGGACTTGGTAATCACGCCCCGGTAGCGGTGGGGGTTATCGGTGGTCCCGTTTAAGATCAACTTGGTGTGGGCGTCAATTGAGGCCTTCCACGAGGAGTAAACCTGGAAGTACTGCTTGATGGTAACGGTCTTGCCGTTGAGGGTTTCTTTGGTGTACATCTTCACCCGGTTGGTTTTACCGCTGGCCTTGATGCCAAAGAGGTTATTGTACTTGTAGGCTAGTTTAGCCCGTCCCCAGTCGGATTCGGTCCCGGCCTGGGCGATGATGATCGAAGCGGGGATCCCGTACTTCTTTTCCACCGCTTGGGCGGCCGGGGCGATTTCTTTGATGAACTCCTTGGTGGTGATCTTAGCGGAGTGGGTTTGCGAAAGCGAGGTTTGTTGGTAGTAGGCGGCGCCAATCCCGACGCCGAGCACGACGAGGAGGCTGACGATGATGCCGGCCACGATGACGATCACGTCGTCATTTTTCTTCACATCAATCATCCTTTCTCAGTTTTCCCCATTATAGCGGGGTGGTGGGCCGTTAAACCATTAATCGGAAAAACTTCACCGAAAAAGCGTTAAAAGTCGGCAGATTTGTCTGGTTGAAATGGGAGCGCCCCTTCGTTAAAATTAGATTATGATTAACGGGTGATAAAACCGTCCAACTGTGTTAGTAGGCAAAGGAGGAACCTAAATGTCTTTGATTGTCCCAGAAAACTACGACCCGAAGCTGTCAATCCGCGAAACCGAAGAAGCGATCCGTTACATCCGTGAAACCTTCCAGGATGAAATCGGCAAGGAGTTGAACCTGCAACGGATGTCGGCGCCGATGTTTGTCGAACAAAGCACCGGGTTAAACGATAACTTAAACGGGGTGGAAGCCCCGGTGTCCTTTACCATGAAGGACCTGCCCGGTGAAACGATTGAAATCGTCCACTCGCTGGCCAAGTGGAAACGCTTTGCCCTAAAGAAGTACGGCTTTGGCTTACACGAAGGGCTTTACACCAACATGAACGCCATTCGTAAGGACGAAGACCTCGATAACTTCCACTCGATTTACGTTGACCAGTGGGACTGGGAAAAGGTGATCGCCAAAGAAGAGCGGACCGAAGCCACCCTGAAGGCAACCGTACGCCAGGTCTTTAAGGTCATCAAGCACATGGAACACGAGGTTTGGTACAAGTTCCCGCAGGCCGTTTACCACCTGCCGGACGAAATCCACTTTGTGACCACCCAGGAATTAGAGGACCGTTGGCCAGAGCTTTCGCCAATGGAGCGCGAAGACAAGATCGCTAAGGAACTGGGCTGCGTCTTCGTGATGAAGATCGGTGACAAGCTGCAACGCTCCGGCGAACCGCACGACGGCCGCGCCCCGGACTACGATGACTGGTCCTTAAACGGCGATATCATCTTCTGGTACGAACCGCTGCAAACCAAGCTGGAAGTCTCCAGCATGGGGATCCGGGTCGACGAACGGGCGATGAAAGAACAGCTGGAAAAGGCTCACGCTACCGACCGGGCCGAATTGCTGTTCCACCGCGACCTCTTGGCCGGCAAGATGCCGTACACGATTGGGGGCGGGATCGGCCAGTCCCGGCTGTGCATGCTTTTGCTCGGCAAAGCCCACGTCGGGGAAGTCCAAGCCTCGATTTGGCCAGAAGAGATGAAAGAAGCCTGCGCTAAGGCCAAGATCCAGCTGCTGTAAGGAGTTTTTTGACGTCGACAACACCCTGCTGAACTTTTCGGCGGGCGAAACGGTGGCCTTAACGACCCTGTTTGAAAAACACGGCATCGCCCCGACCCCGTCCTTGGTGGCGGCTTACCAACGTTACAACACCAGCTTGTGGTGCTAAATTGAAGCCGGCGCCCTGACCAAAGACGAGCTCTTTGCCAAGCGGTTCGTGACCTTCTTTAAGGAACAGCTGGGTCAAACCGTCGGCCCCGAAGTCGACCAGGAGTACCTGGGCTATTTGGGGACCCAACACGAGCTGATGCCCGGCGCCATGGCAATGCTCAAGCAGGCCCAACGCCTGGGCTACCAATTGGGGATCATCACCAACGGGGTCGCCAAGGTGCAAAAGAGCCGGTTGAGTGAATCCGGCTTGGCGCCGCTCTTTTCGTCGGTTTTAGTGTCCGAAACGGTCGGGGTGGAAAAGCCAGATCCGGTCATCTTTGAGCGCTTCTTTGCCACCAGCGAAGTGGCGCCGGAACGGTCGATCATGATCGGCGACGGCCTGCCTTCCGACATCGTTGGGGCGCATAAGGCCCACCTGGCGTCGGTCTGGTACAACCCGCGCCGGGTGGCGAACACCAGCGGGGTCACCCCAACCGTGACCGTGGCTAACCACTAGGAGTTAACCGACCTCTTAACCCAGTGGGCCCACGCTTAAGCGTCAGGGCGCTGCACTTTTAAAAAAGCTAGTTGACAAGGCCCCCCGACCAGGTTAAGATAATGATAATTTAATGAGAAACAGCTGAGAAGAGATGAGTAAGGACCGGAAACCTCCTAAGAGAGGCGGGATAGGTGCAAGCCGCCGTGGTGAAAGGTCCTGAAGATGGTCTTGGAGCAATCCGGCTCCGCAAACGATGGTGAGCGGACCGCGGCTGACGCCCGATATTGCGTCTGGGTATTCCTTGGAGTACCCACTGAGGACCCGATCGTGAGGTGGGGTCAAATAAGGGTGGTAACACGATCAAGCGTCCCTGAAGCACAAGTGGCTTCGGGGGCGTTTTTATTTTCAGCGGCTTCGCAAATTGGCAAAATTGAAAGGGGATTTTCACTATGACAACACAATTACACTACGACATCGTTGGTTCCTTCCTCCGTCCGCAAGCCCTCAAGGAGGCACGCGAACAGTTTGCGGCGGGCCAGCTGAGTCAAGCCGACTTGACCAAGGTCGAAGACGCCCAGATTAAGGAACTGGTTCAAAAAGAAGCGGCGGCCGGCCTGAAGGTGGTTACTGACGGGGAGTTTCGCCGTTCCTACTGGCACCTAGACACCTTCTGGGGCTTTGGTGGGATCGAACACACGACCCAAACCCACGGCTACTTCTTCCACGACGAAGAAACCCGCAACGATTCGGCCCAAGTGGTGGGCAAGATTCGCTTTACCGGCGCACACCCCGACTTGACCGCCTTTAAGTATTTGAAGAGCCTGACCGACGGCACCGACCTAGTTCCTCGTCAATCGATCCCGTCACCGGCCCAGTGTTACGCCGAACTCTACCGGGGGGACGAAAACATCGCTAAGCTCAAGGAGGTTTACGCAAACGAAGACGACCTGATAACGGACCTGGCGACGGCCTACCGTGACCTGATCTTGGCCCTGTACGACGCCGGCTGTCGCGACTTGAAGCTAGACGACTGTACCTGGGGGATGGTCGTTGACGACGACTTCTGGCAAAGCATGGCCGACGCCGGCTTCGACCGGGAACAACTGGCGGCCAAGTACTTGGAAGTCAATAACGGTGCACTGGTTGATCTACCGGCCGACCTGCGGGTGTCGACCCACATCTGCCGGGGCAACTATCACTCGACCTGGGCGGCCAAGGGCGGTTACGGCCCGGTGGCCAAGTACGTCTTCGCCAAGGAAAACGTCTCCGCTTTTTACCTAGAATTTGACGACGAGCGCTCCGGGGGCTTTGAACCGCTCCAAGAAGTCCCGGCCGGCAAGGAAGTCGTCCTCGGCCTAGTGACCTCCAAGAAACCAGAGCTAGAAGCGGCAGCTGACCTAGTTGCCCGGATCAAGGAGGCCAGCCAGTACGTGTCCTTAGACGACCTCGCCTTATCGACCCAGTGTGGCTTTGCCTCGACCGAAGAGGGGAACCAGCTGACCGAAGACCAACAGTGGGCTAAGATCAAGCTGGTCGTCGAAGTTGCCAAGCAAGTTTGGGGTTAATGGTTGACCCGGGTTGTATAATGAAGTGGTATTAACTTTTAAATAAAGGAGAAGATAGTTATGGCAAAGGTTGAAAGTTTCACGCTCGATCACACGAAGGTGAAGGCCCCTTACGTGCGGCTGATCACGGTTGAAGAAGGTCCTAAGGGTGACAAGATTGCCAACTACGACCTGCGGCTGGTCCAACCAAACGAAAACGCCATCCCAACGGCGGGCTTGCACACGATTGAACACCTCCTGGCTGGCCTCTTGCGGGACCGCCTGGACGGGGTGATTGACTGCTCACCGTTTGGTTGCCGGACCGGGTTCCACTTGATCACCTGGGGCGAACACTCGACGACGGACGTCGCCAAGGCCCTCAAGTCCTCATTAGAAGAAATCGCCTACCACACCGAATGGGAAGACGTACAGGGGACGACGATCGAAAGCTGCGGGAACTACCGCGACCACTCCCTCTTCTCCGCCAAGGAATGGTCCAAGACGATCCTGGACCAGGGGATTTCCGACCAACCGTTTGAACGGCATGTAGTAGAGTAGGGAGAGCGACAGAAATCTTTGATTTCGTCGTCGCTCCCCCGCAAGCGCCAATAGGTATCTAGCTAGCGTCGGCTTGCCGACCAGCTGGATGCCATTGGCGTACTGCGGTGCGGACCAGTAAATTATAAGTTCATTGTCTTGACTCCGCAGTGAGGGCGAGATAAAGGCAAAAGGGCTAGGAGAGATGTCTTTCCCCTAGCCCTTTTTGATCCTTGATGGTTACTCAGATAACGTGCTCCTCAACCGCAGGCCTAGTGGCTAAGTCTGGACACAGAACACCGCCGAGGGCGCTAACCTGTGCCCTATCCTTAGCCTACGGCCTGCCAATGGTTGGTTCGCACTCAAAAAAAGACCCAGCGCACTGTGAAGTGCCGGGTCTTTTTTGTAACCTTAACCGAGGGTACCAACCACTGGCAAGCCTTCGATGACTCCGACCCCGTGGGGGGAGTGCTTGAGGGCGTCAGTGATGTCCTTACCGGCAAGGTTGCCGTGGTTCTTGTTCTCTTTCCAGTTCGGGATGGAAGAAGCGTCGTACACCTGGCCTTCGTAAGCGAAGTAAGCCGGGCGACCGTCCTGACCGTCATATTGAGCAAGTTCCGCGAGGGTAAACACCTTATCTGCCATGGAAATGTACCTCCGTTTCAAGGGTTAATGTGGATGATTACGGTTATTGTACAAAAGTAAGTGACACGACGTCAAGAAATTAGGTGCGGAACGTAACAATCTTTAGTCGAGCTGGTAACGGGCGAGGGTGTCGGAGAGTTTTTTGATAATTTCTAAACGTAATTCCTTGGGTTCCAAGACCTCGATGCCGGAAATCCCCAGCAAGAGGTAAAGGCCGGCGCCCAGCATTAAGCGTGACTTTAACTTGACCGGCGCGTCATCGGGCACTTCGGCTAAAGAAGAGGCCGGGAACTCGGTTTGGTCGACGTAGTAGCCAACCACCTCGGCGTTAATGCGGTCGATCGTGATTTTGGCGGCCTTGTGGTCGGCCTTGACCAGGATGGTTTGGGTCTGGTGGTTTTTGCCCTTGAACATACCGATCACGGTGTTACGGTCGGCTTCAAAGCCCTCGAGCTCACGCTTGGTGGCGTCGGGGCCGATTTTGATCGACAATACCCCGTCGCAGCGCAGGATCCGGGCAGCGTCGGCCTCATCCCCCTTAGCGCCCTTGGTGGTGTCGACCTCCTTGTAGCCGCGGACGTACCAGTAGTAATCGAAGTGTTCGATGCTTAGCGGGGTGAAAACGTAGTCCTTGTCGATCGAACCGTCGCGCTTGCGGTAGTCAACGATCACCTTTTTGTGGGCGTAGACGGCGTCGAGGAAGGTTTCTAAGACCGCCAGCTGGGTCGGTTCGGCCACCGGACGGTAGTAATGGCGCTCCCCCTTTAACAAGGTGTTAATTTCGTCGGCCCCGTGTTCGGCGAGTTGGAGCTGGTTTAAGGGGCGGGTCAACTTGTTAATGAGGTGTTCGACGACTTCCTTATCAAAGGAGCGGCTGGCCAGGAGGATCTTGGCGATGATGAAGACCTCCCGCTGGGTTAAAAAGGGCCCCTGGCTAGCGTCGACCAGGGACCTGACGTCGCGCTCGCCGTCGTCATTGACGAAGCGTTCCCGTTTAACCTCTAAGTTAAGGTAGTCGCCGAGGAGCGTTTCGATGGCGGCGATGTCTCGTTCAATCGTCTTGGCCGAGGTATGGTACTTATCAATCAGGTCATTTTTAGTGGCCTCCCCGGTGGTTAGGAGGAGGAAAATAATGGCGGCTTGGCGGTTATCGATATGATCAAATCCTTTTTAGAAAAATTTTACCGCTTTTTTTGGCCAACGACAATATATGACCAAGTCGCCTGTAATAATAAAGACATCAAGCCGGATGGGGGTCCGGCTTGGTGCTTCCGCCACCGGGAGGGGTTAGTTAACCACGCAGGTTACGGGCGGAGAGCGGGGCTGGGGAGCATGATTTCCTCAGCTCCGTTTTTTTTAATGGCTACTTAATTTTAGGAGTGCCTGGCGGGTGAAGGCGCGTTGGTACTTGGCCGCTAAACTTTGGGTCAGCTGGGTTTGGTTAGCCAACTGAGCCTGCGCTGCTTGGTCACCGGCCTGGGCCTTGGCCGCCATTGCTTTCAGGTCGCTTTGGACGTGGGCGGTAACGTAGGCGGTCGCCTGGGTCTTTAAGGTGGCCTGGTTAGTAGGGTTAGCGGCTGCTTGTTTTAACCTGGTCGCTTGTTTGCTCGACAAGACCAACCAGGACTTGGGCACCGTGAAGTGGGCGACTTGCTGGGTGGTCGCGAGCTTGGTGCCGGGGATGGCAAAGAGGACCTTAGCGAGCTGGTTTTGGTAGGTGTACTTGGTGGTCGTTAGGGTCAGGGTGGCGTGCTTAGCGTTAGTGGTGGTAACCGAACTGGCGACCCTGGTCGTTTTGGCTAGGCCCCGTTTGCCGGGGAGCGGGGACTTTTGGTCGCCGTTATATACGTAAACCCGCTCGTTGTTGGTGGTGCCCAGTGGCTGGTAGACCAGGAGCTGGACTCCCTGGGAGGTCGAGGTCGGTCGAATGGTTTGGCGGTTGTTGTTGGTGGTTTTAGTCAACCCCAGGTGGGTGCCCATGTTTAAGACCAATAACAAGATGGACAGACCAAAGAAGAGGGCGCTGGTGATAGCCCCGGTGCGGTGGGGATGTAGGTTGGCGAAGAAAAAGAAGCTCCCGCCAAAGAGGACAATTAATAGTAAGATCAGCATCAAATTACCTCCGGGTTGGTTTGATGGTCAGGGCCAAACAGAGGCCGGCAACGGAAAAGAGGGTCGCAAACAAGAAGGTGGCGCTGTAGCCGTGCAGGGTCGCTTCAAAGGCCCGGTTGGCGTACAAAAGCGGGGCACTGCTCTTTAGGGCGTGGCCGGGTAGGTGGGCCTTAGTGACGTTGGACAGGATTGAAATCATCACCGCCGTGACCATCGACGAGGCAATTTGGCGGAAGGTGTTGTTGGCGGCCGTCCCGTGGCTAAACTCGCTGACCGGGATGGCGTTCATGGCGTTGGTGATCGTCGTCATCAAGACCAGGGAAATCCCAAACATCCGGACGGCGTACAAGAAGACGACCAGGATTTCCGGGGTCGTGGCGCTCAAGAAGATGAAGGGGAGGTTCCCCAGGGTCAAGATGGCAAAGCCAGTGATCGCTAGGTTGCGGATCCCGTACTGGTCAAAGAGGCGACCGGTGACCGGGGACATCAACCCGATCAAAAGGGCGCCCGGCAGCATCGTCAACCCCGATTCAAAGGGGGAGTGGCCCATTAAGTCCTGCAAGTACAGGGGCAAGACCATTTCAACGCCGACCATTGAGAGGTTAACAAAGGACGACAGCAGGGTGCCGACGGTGAAGTCCTTATTTAAAAAGACCCGCAGATCCAAGAAGGGGCGCTCCATCGTCAGCTGGCGGTGGATGAAGAGGGCGATGAAGACCAGCCCCACGGCCAGGGCGATCAGGACCTTAGCGTCGCCCCAACTGTCGTTACCGGCGGTCGAAAAGCCGTAGAGTAGGCTCCCAAAGCCCAACGATGAGGTGATCGTCGACCAAAGATCGAGCTGGCTGGGTTTGCCGGGTAAGACGTCCTTCATGAAGAAGAGGGCGCCGAAGAGGACGAAGGCGATGATTGGTAACAGCATCCCAAACAGGATCCGCCAGCTGCCGTGATCCAGGATGTACCCAGCTAGGGTGGGGGAAACCGCCGGCGCTAGGCCGACCACGATACCGGCCAGTCCCATCGCCTGGACCCGCTGGTTAGCCGGGAAGATTTCCAACATCATGATTTGTAACAGGGGTAAGACGACCCCGACCCCGACGGCTTGGATCAGCCGGCCGACTAAGAGGGCGGCAAAACTGTGGGCCTGAAAGGCGATCAGGGTGCCGCAAAAGAAGATCAGCATCGTGATTAAGTAGAGGCGCTTGGTCGGGACGTTATCGGCTAGCCACGCCGAGATTGGGATCATGATCCCGTTGACCAGCAAAAAGCCAGTCGACAGCCATTGGACGGTCGCAGTCGACACGTCAAAGACCCGCATAAAAGTCGGCAGGGCGGTGGCTAAAAAGGTTTGGTTTAAAACGGTCTCAAAGGAGCCGATCATCACCACGATGACCAGCAGGATGCGGTTATAGGTTTTTCCGTGCACATCAACGGAACTTAAAGTCATATTTATTCTCCCTTTCCAACACAGTGTTGTGTTAATGACATGGTTGTATTATAGTGAGGTGAGTAAGCGGTGACCTTAACAAGAAACGACAATTTGTTTTAAAACCAACACAAAGTCGTTTTTATGTTGGAAACAAGGAGGAAAAGATGGCTGAAAAAGAAGAAAACCGCCGGGTCAAATACACCAAGCGGGTCATTAAAGAAGCCCTGATCGAGCTGATGGCCAATCGGCAGGTTGGCGAAATCTCGGTCAAAAAGCTGTGCGAGAAGGCCGACGTCAACCGGTCGACCTTTTACGCCCACTACGGCAACCCGATGGACGTGATGTGGGAACTAGAAGAAGAGGTCTTTACCGACCTGCAACAAAGCGTGGCTAACCACGGCCAGTGCCAAGACAAACGGGCCGCCCTGGAGTCGATCATGCAGGCGGTGCTGGAATACGTCCAAGAACGGCGCCAGACCTTTTTGGTACTGTTTGCCCAAGACAACCTGGGTGACTTTCAAGACCAGCTCTTCGTCTTGACCCAGGGCCAAAAGACCCACCCCAAGAACATGACCAAAGAACAGCGCGACTATCAACGCCGCTACGTCTTTTACGGTAACGTGGCCGTCATCAAGCGCTGGCTAGAAAAAGAGGACCGCGAGTCGGTCGAGGAGATGGCGAAACTGATTGCCAAGTGGATGTTGGGGTAGAGAATCGAACCGGATTCAACTTTGCTATACTGAAAGAAAACGGGGGAAAACGATGAGTAAACAGATTCAGGTGGTTGGGGCCGCCATTTTAAACGACCAAAATCAAATCTTGGCAACGCAGCGGGCCGACGCACGAGTTCTCGGTCAACAGTGGGAGTTTCCCGGCGGCAAAATCAAGGCTGGCGAAACACCCGAGCAAGCGCTGACCCGGGAGCTAGAGGAGGAGTTTTCGGTTCAAGCTCAAGTAGGCCCGGCAGTGGGGCCGACCTTTAAGCATGAGTATGACTTTGGGACCGTGAATCTAACGGTTTACTACGTGCGCTTAGCTAGTGAGGACTTACGGCTAATGGCGCACGGCAAGGTCGTTTGGTGTGAGCAGACCCAGTTAGGGAAGTTAGACTGGGCCGCCACGGATCGGCAAATCGCGGAATTGATCGAGCAAGAAGACTTGACCCAACTGTCTATTTAATGGGAGAAAAGAATGCATCAAGATGTTAATTACGATCACTTATTGGATGAGTTAGGGACACAGGGGAGCCTGGCTAAGGAGATGGGCGCCTCTCTTTTGCACGGCTACGTTGACCAAGATGGGGTCCAACCAATTGGTGACTTTGGACCCAAGCTACTAACTAACCAGTTCGATAACCAGATCTGGGATCAGCTGCGTTCAGAATTAAACGACGCGACGGAGTACGCCTTTGCGGTGGCCTTCGTGACTGACGCAATGGTCTCCAACCTCAAACCGCTCTTTAGAACCTTGGCGGCCCGGGGAGTCAAGGGGCGGCTCTTGACGTCGACTTACCTTCAATTCAACCAGCCGGATATGTTTGAAGAACTACTTAAAATCGACAACTTAGAGGTCCGGATTGCCACCGTTAAGGGTTTTCACCAGAAGGGTTACCTCTTTAAGCACCGCGACTACCAAACGGTGATCATCGGTAGTGCTAATTTAACCGCCAGCGCCCTGATGAAAAACCAAAACTACGAGTGGAGTTTAAAGGTCAGCTCCCTGAATAACGGAGAGATCACCCGTCAAATCAAGGAAAACTTTGAGGCCGAATGGAGGGACGCCAAGCCGCTGAGTGAGGACTGGCTGGACGGCTACCGCAAGGCTTACCAAGCGGACCACCAAGTTAACAGGGCGGTGCACGATTACGTGACGCCGTCAGATGAGCCGGGGAAAGCGCAGCAGGTTAAGCCAAACCAAATGCAAACGGCGGCCCTAAATGAAATTGAGGCCCTGCGCCTGGCCGGCAAGGACCGCGGGCTGGTGGTGTCGGCGACTGGGACCGGGAAAACTTACCTGGGAGCCTTCGACGTTCGGGCGGCCAAGCCCAAGCGGATGCTGTTCTTGGCCCACCGGGAACAGATCCTGCAAAAGTCCTGCCAGAGTTTTAAAAATATTTTAGGTGGTGATCCGGATAACTTTGGCCTCTACACTGGTGGGGCCAGGGACAAGAACGCCAAGTACCTATTTGCCAGCGTTCAAACCCTGTCACGGGAGGAACACCTGCACCGCTTTTCCCCCGATGACTTTGATTACATTTTGATTGACGAGGTTCACCACGCCGGGGCGGAGAGCTACCAAAGGATCATGGACTATTTCACCCCAAAGTTTTTCTTGGGAATGACCGCGACCCCGGAACGCAGCGACGACTTTAACATCTTTAATCTCTTTCACTATAACGTCGCCTACGAAATTCGCCTCCAACAAGCCTTAGAGTTGAACATGCTGGCGCCCTTTCATTACGTGGGGTTGACCGACTACGCCTTTGCTGATCAATACGAAGAAGAAGTTGATCAGTACCGGAACCGCAAGCAGGGGAGCAAACCGTCGCGTAAGCAAGAGCAACGGGCGGTGGAATTGTTGACCAGTAAGGAACGGGTTAACTACATCCTGGAACAGACCGATTACTACGGCTATTCCGGCCCGGTCTTGCACGGCCTGGTCTTTTGTTCGTCGGTGGCCGAAGCTGAAGCGTTGGCGAGGGCCTTTACGGCTGCCGGCCACCCAGCCAAGGCCCTGTCTGGTGCCGATAATGGCGACCGCCGTCGCCAGGTGGTGCACGAACTAGAAAACGGACTTATCGAATACATCATCACGGTTGACATCTTTAATGAGGGAATCGACATTCCCTGCGTCAACCAGGTCGTTTTCCTACGTAACACCCAGTCGGCGATCGTCTACGTTCAACAGCTGGGGCGGGGATTGCGCAAGTACCCGGGTAAGGAGTACGTCGAGGTCCTCGACTTCATTGGTAACTATAAAAATAACTACATGATCCCGATTGCTTTGACCGGGGATAATTCCTACTCCAAGGATCAGGCTCGCGATACCGTCGACATTGAACCAACCGTCGGCCTGTCGACGATCGCCTTTGACGAGGTGGCTAAGGAACGGATTTACGAGTCCTTAAGCAAGGTCAAACTAGACAGACTGGCTAACTTACGGGACGCCTACCAAAATATTAAGCGACGGGTGGGGCGAATCCCAATGCTCAGCGACTTTTTAAAGATGGATTCGGTCGATCCGCAGATCTTAGCGACGGTGGTCAAGCCCCGTAACTACAACCGTTTCTTGCTTAAGATGGGGGAGCCAGTTGAAGTAACTGACTACGAAGACCAGGCTTTGTCCCTTATCTCCGTTGAATTGTTAAACGGCAAGCGCCGCCACGAATTGATTTTGCTACGGTTATTACTACAACGTTCCGTGGTCAAGGAGGCAGATTACGTCAGGGCGCTCAAGGAGGCTGGCTGTTACGTCAACGAAGCCACCTTGAACTCGGTCCGGCGGGTGTTAAGCCTCCAGTACTACGCCGAAAGGGCCTACCCATCACGAGCTTCTTATGGGGGCGTTGCGCTGGTTAATTATGATCCAGACCAAAAAAACTACCAAATGGGGGAGCAGTTGGCCCAAGCCCTTACCAAGCGGGGCTGGTTTTACCAGCTGTGGTCTGATACGATCGAAACGGGCCTACTGCGGGCCGAACGCTACCAGGCCAACGAACAATTTACGATTGGGGAACGCTACACTAGGCGGGATGCCGTGCGTCTGATTAACAACCCTTACGATATGAACGGCCAGCTTGTGTCGGGTTATCGCTTCACCAGTGAAGAAACGGGGTTAAAAGAGGCGATTATCTTCGTCACCTACAAGAAGGCCAAAAACATTCGTAAGGAGATCAATTACAATAACCGCTTCATCAATGACCACGTTCTCCATTACTACACTAAGAATTCCGACATTAAGTTAGATTCGGCCAACGTGGTGAAGTTCATGGGGGGCGAATACAAGCTGCGGCTGTTCGTCCAGAAGTCGGGTGCCATCGATGAAACCGAATTTTACTACCTCGGGACTTGCCGTTACCTCAACAACAGCGTCCAAAAAGAAACCCAAGATGGGGTGCCGCGGTTGGCAATGGACCTTCTGTTGGATCACCCCGTTGAACATAACCGCTACCACACCTTTATTGATTAGGAGGACCTATGGACTACCAAGAAATCACCACCATCCTGCGCGACTTTACCGCCCAAAAGGGATGGGGGAAGTACCATAATTTAAAGGACCTCGCCCTTTCGGTGAACCTCGAAGCCAGCGAGGTCTTAGAAGTCTTTCAGTGGAAGGACGAGCAAACGCCGTTGACCAACCAGGAACGCGACCACTTGAAAGAAGAAATCGCCGATACCTTGATCTACCTCTTTTACATGTGCGATGAAATGGGGCTCGACCCCTACCAAGCGATCGCCGAGAAGATGAAGGTTAACCAAACCCGGCACTGGAAGGAGGAAGACCAGTGAGCGTGACGGTGATTCCCCACTGGGGGGCCTGGTTAATCGGGCTCCTGGTCCTCTTGGGGTTGCTCTTATTGGACCTGGCCCACCACGGCCTGGTCGCCCGCTTTGACGACTGGGCCTTTGCTAAAATGCCCCACCAGCCCGACAACCGCTTTTGGAACCTGGTGGCCTGGGTCGGTGAACCCTGGGCGGTCGTGGTTTACGTCTTGATTTTGACCGTCGCCCTGTTGGTTATCCACGAAGAACAGGCCGCCGCCTGGGTTTTGTGGACGTTAGGGATCGGCAACGTGTTAGGGATCATCACTAAAAAGACCCTCAAGCGCGAACGCCCGGGGGCCCATTTGGAACATGATGATGGTTATTCCTTTCCCAGCGGTCACGTACTGGGGGGAACGACCCTGTACCTGATGGTCGTGGAACTATGGCCGATTTGGCCGGTGATCGTGATCGGGGGCGTGGCCTGGCTATTGGTAGCTAGCTCGCGGATCATCCTGCGGGCCCACCACATCAGTGACGTTGCCGGCACCGTTCTCTTTGCCGGGGCCTGGTTTATCATCAGCACCCTGTTGTACCAACTAATTTTCTAACTAAAACGAGCGCCCGAGCAAACTTTCTCTTAGGCGCTCGTTTTGAATTTCTGGGTGTTATCCGGCCTGCCAATGGTTGGTCCGCACTTCCTTCACTTCCAATACAGCACCTGCACCGGTTCCGGGCATGGTACCCCGGTTTGGATGGTGGCTAGGTGCCCGGTAGCCGGATCGCGGCGCATCAGGGTTAAATCGTTGGTGTTTTGGTTGGCAACGATCATAAACTTCTGGTCGTGGCTCAAGGAGAAGTCGCGCGGGAAGTCGCCGGCCGTGGCCACCGACTGGATGTGCTTGACCCGGCCGTCAGGTTGGACCTCAAAAACGGCGATCGTGTTTTCACCGCGGTTAGAAACGTAGACGAAGCGGCCGCTGTGGCAAACGTGAATGGCGGCGGCCCCGTTGTGGGCGGTCCAGTCGGCCGGGATGGTCGAAACGGTTTGGATTGACGATAGTTCACCGTTCTCTTGATCGTAGGCGAGGACCTCCAGCTTGGAGGACAATTCGCCGACCAGGTACATGAAGCGCCCGTCACGCCCGAAGGTTAGGTGGCGGTCCCCAAAGCCCGGTTGATCCTGGTGGGGGGTGACCAGTTTTAGTTGCCCCTGATCGGTTAGGTTATAGATATTGACCTGATCCATCCCTAAGTCGCAAATCACCAAGCGCCGATCGGGGGTCAGGTTAGCGAAGTGAACGTGGGGGAGTTCTTGTTGCGGGCGGGGACCGGTCGCCCCCACTTTGAGCACCTGGTCGGCCTTTTGCATGCCACCCTGGCCGTCAAGCCGGTAGGTGGTGACGGTCGACATGTGGTAGTTGGCCGAAAAGAGCAGTTGGCGTTCTTCATCGATAGCCAAGTAAGCGGTCGTGGTCCCCGGGGCACTGACCGAACTGAGCCGGGTAAAGTGGCCCCCCTCCTCTTTAAAGGAGGTAATGGCGGCGTGGTCTTGGTCCAGCTTGTCGATCGTGTACAAGATCCCGTTGTTAGCAAAGGTCATAAAAATTGGTTTTTGAATTGGTATTTCCAGGCGGGTGGGTGACAGCCGGCCCGCGCTGGTATCTAGGGTCACCGAGTAGATGCCCTGGCTGGTGTGGTGGGTGTAGGTCCCAATCAAGTAGTGTTCGAGCATGATAACCAGTACCTCCTGAAAGCGTTTCTCTTATCATACCACCAGCTAGCAAATTTTTTGATTAACTTATCAGATGAAAAAGGATATTAAGAGGAAGTCAAATGAACAACTGGGCGCCTCCCTTGTCAGCACCCGGTCACTAATAGTAGACTGAAGGGAATACAAAACGAGGTGAAATCATGGACGCACGCTTAATTCAGTTCCACATTACCCCCAAACTAGAGGGGCAAACCCAAGAGGAGCTTCGGCAAAACCCCTCTGGCTTTAACATGGAATTCATTGCTAAAGAGAAGTACATTTCCGAAAACCTGCAGGGGGTCCCGCAGTTCCGCCGCGAGTACCGCCACTCTTTAAACCACGTTGTTGACCAGTTTAACGAGTACTACCAGTGGCACACCGAGAAGGCCGCCAAGATGAAGCACTACGGCGATAGTTTTGGTCGCTTAGAAGACCTATCAGACGCTACTAAGTACCTGGCTAGCCTGCTCAAGAGTGAGTTCTTAGTGCCTAACGAACTGGAGTTAATTGACATCCAGATCGTCGGCCAGTTCTCGGTTTACGAGTCCGGTAGCGACACCGACTTAAAGAAGCAGGCCGATCAGATCCGGGAAGCATCGATCCGCGAGATGCAAAAGAAGATGGCAGCCCGCCAACCGGCCCCCAACCAACCCGGTCAACCGGGGCGACCGGTAGCGATGCACTTCCCAAACCGGGAACCACGGGCTTAGTTTGCGAAAAGATTACAGTTTATTAACGGTTTTCCATAAAATAACTATTAATCAATCAGATCCGCTAATATATAAAACGGGAACGGTGAACGTTGCCGTTTTTTTGTTGCCAAAGTTTAGAAGAGAGATTGAGAGTAACGATGAGAAAACTACGCCGGGTCTGCTTCCACCTCTTGTTGGTGGTCGTCACCCTTACCACCGTGCTGGCCACTAGTGCCGGCGCTGTCGCCAACGCCAGCAGCATCGTCGACGCCCGGGCGGCGATCACGATTGACGCCGAAACGGGTCAGGTGCTCTACGAAAAGAACGCCACCAAGCGCTACCCGATCGCTTCAGTGATTAAAATCTTGACCCTAGCGGTGATCGAACAAGACATCGAACAGGGTAAGCTCAAGTGGGACCAAAAGATTAAGATCTCAAAGGAGGTCGCTAAGGTCGCCAACGACTGGCGCTTCTCCAACGTCCAGTTAAACGAGGGGGAGTCCTACACCGTTAAGTCCTTGGTGGAATCAATGATGATTGTTTCGGCCGACGGGTCGGCGGAAGCCCTCGCCCTTGCCTCGGCGGGGTCCACGGCCGCCTTCAACCAGAAGATGCAGGCGGTCGCTAAAGAGGCCGGGGTGACCGACGCCAAGATCTACAACATGATTGGTCTCGCTAATGGCGACCTCGGCGAGATGCGGTTGAAAAACGTCTCCAAGAAGGCGGAAAACCAGCTGTCGGCCAAAGACGTCGCCAAGATTGCCCGTTACCTAGTGGAGAAGTACCCAAGCGTCTTGGAAATCACCAAGCAAAAGTTCGTCAACTTCCAAGTGTCCGACAGCCAGCAGTACGAAATGGTCAACATCAACTCGATGCTGCCTCAAAACGCCGCCGCATCGACCCACGGTGAGGTGGACGGTTTAAAGACCGGGATGACCGATTCGTCGGGCTACTGCTTCGTGGGGACCGGGACCTTTAACGGCCGCCGCTTGATCACAGTGGTTTTGAAGGTGCCGGGGGAATACAACAACCAGTTTAAGGTCACCGACGCAATGATCGGCCAGGTCCTCGACAAGTACCAGTACCTGACCGTTAACAAGCTCAGCGACTTCAAGAAGGGCGTTCAATCAGTCACCGTCGCCCACGCCGAAAAGAAGGGCCCCAAGACGGTTGGCTTAACCCTCAAGAAGGCCACCACCCTGTGGTTAGCCAAGAACACCAGCCTAAAGAAGGCCGACGTCGAGTTAATCTTGGATAAAAACAAGCGGACGATCGGCGGCCACAAGCTGCGCGCCCCCGTGAAGAAGGGCGAAAAAGTCGGCGTCCTGCGGGTACACGTGAAGGGGGCCCCGGACGTGGACTTGCCGGTGTACGCGACGAAGACGGTTCACAAGAATAAGGGTTGGTTTTAAAGAAGTGCGACCCAATCTATCAAACAGGCCGTGGGCTAAGGATGAGACCACAGGTTAGCGCGGAACGCGGTGTTCTGTGGTCAGACTTAACCACTAGGCCTGTGATTGGGAGCACGTTATGGGGGAAGTGCGACTAACCTTCTCGACGAGCTGTATGGCTAAGTTAGGGCAAATGGCTGGTGCGCCAGCACCGTTCTTTGCCCGTACTTAGACACTAGGCTCGTGGTTAGGAGCACGTTATGGGAAGTGCGACCCAGCCTGCTAATTTTTAGATAATAAAATCCCGCCTCAGGTCAGAATTGACCTAGGGCGGGATTTTTGCTTTGGGTTGAGTTGGCTCGCACTTAATCCTTCGCGTCCTTCATGACCTTGGCGGTGGCCTTGGCCAGGTTTTCAATCAGGGTTTCGCCGTCTTGCATCGTACTGGAGCCATCGGTATAAACGGCGATCGTGTAGTCGGTGCCGTTCTTCAGGGTAACGTGGCCGATCGAGTTGACGATCCACTGGTCGCTACCGTAATCGAGCCAGCCGTTTTTAAGCTGGTAAGAAGCGGCGCCGGCCGAGGTCCCCCAGGACTGGTCTTCTTCAACGTTATCCATCAAAGAGTAAATTTGCTGGCGCTCGTCGGCGGACAAAAGGTCAGACTTGTAAAAGATGTTGTTGAGTAACTTAACCTGGTCGGCGGCCGTGGTGGTGGTTAAGCCCCACTCACTACGTACCTTGGTGTGGGTCATACCGATTTCATCATAGACTTTTTGCAGACCCTCCTTGCTACCAATGTAATTTTCAAAGAGGGTCGAAGTGGCGTCGTTATCGGAATTTTCAATCATTGCTTGGGCCAGTTCGTTTTCGGTGTCGTTTAACTGGCCGTTATTGTCGAGCAAGAGGGCGGTCAGTACCCCAACCTTGACCGTTGAAGCGGTGTGGAACTGGTGGCCGTGGCTCGCCCTAGTCAGGCGGTAAGTTTGCCCGGTCGTGGGGGAATAGATGGCAATCGACACGTTTTGCTCGGTGCCGTTTAACTGCTTTTGCCAGGCTTGCTGGAGGCGATCGCCAAGGCGGTCACCAAGTAATTGCTTTTTCACTGTTGTAAGGGCGTTTCCTGATTGACCGTTATCGTTGGAGCCGTTACCGTTGACCATGGCGATAATCATCACCACCGCCGCCAGAATAAAGAGAAAACTAAAGAGGCGGGGGTAAAAGCGATGACTCCTGCGTCGTGGTCGCACCTCAGAGCGGCTCTGCCGTTGCGGACGTTGTGTCATGGCGTTAATTCTTCTTTCTTAAACGAATCTCAGAACCCAATCATACACACAAAGTACGAAGGAAGTGAGAAGAAAAACTTGGGGGAATGTAAAAAGGAGCGTGGCAGGATTCTGGTCTCCCTACCACGCTCCCTTTTAAATGTTGAAAATCTGGAACGTCTCAGATAGTATAGCACATTTGCCCAAAAATGCGGCGGCGATTTTCGAAAAAGGGACGAAAAATGACGGCTGCCTAGTGGAGGGTAAGTTTAATAAACGATGAGAATTCCAGCCGGAAATAATCGTTTTTAAAAGTGACTATTCATCGTTTTGGAAGGGTTAGTTCATCTTTTCTTTAATATTGTCATTAAAGACTTAAAGATTATTCGGAAAGGGGTATAATTGCCCTAATTCTAAATTAGGGGATGGATTAATCCAATGGACGAAGAAAATTCAACGAAGAAGATCAAGACGGCCAGCCTGGTCCTGATGATCTTTTCGTCAATTTTTGGTTTTAGTAACTCATTGACGGCCTACTACCAGATGGGCTACGCAAGTATGATCTGGTATATCGTGACCGCCATCTTATTCTTCCTCCCGTCGGCGATAATGTTTGCCGAATACGGGGCCTCGTTTAAGGCTGCTCGTGGGGGGATTTTTTCTTGGATGCGGGGCTCCGTCGGTGAGAAACCGGCCTTTATCGGGACCTTTATTTGGCTGTCGGCCTGGGTGGTCTGGCTGGTTTCGTCCACCCAGTACTTCCTCGTGTCGATTTCAACGATGTTGTTTGGAAGCGACAAGACCCAGACCTGGCACCTCTTGGGCCTCGGTTCGAACCAAACGCTGGGGATCATGGAAATTGCCTTCTTGGCGATCGTCACCTACCTGTCCAGTCGTGGGATTGACAAGATCGCCAAGGTCGCCTCGGTCTGCGGGGTCTTCACCCTGGGGATTGCCGCAGTCTTTATCCTGGCTTCACTAGCCATCTGGGTCATGGATCACGGCGCCACAGCCGAACCGGTCACGGCGGTCAACTTTATCAAGTCACCCAACAGCGCCTTTATATCGCCAATTGCCATTATTTCCTTCATTGTCTACGCCCTCTTTGCTTACGGTGGTCTAGAAACGATGGCCGGGGTGATCGACTCGGTTGACAAACCGGAACGGACCTTCCCGCGCGCTTTGATCATCGGGATGGTGATTATGACCTTGCTGTACGTTCTCGCCATCTTCATGTGTGGGGTGACCACCAACTGGCACGAGGTATTGGGCAAGAAAAGCGTTGACCTGGCCAACGTTGAATACGTTTTGATCAATAACATGGGGCTCGTAGCCGGTAGCCACCTGGGCTTAAGCCACGCCGCTTCGGTGACGCTCGGGCGGGTCTTCTCGCAAATTACCGCCCTGTCCGACGTCTTCGGCGGGCTCGGGGCCGCCTTTGTCATGACCTACTCGCCCATCAAGTCCTTTGTCGAGGGGTGTGACCCGCGGCTCTTGCCGGACAAGTTAACGAGCTTAAACAAGGCGGGGATGCCGGCCTTTGCCATGTGGATGCAAATGATCGTCGTTTCGGTGATCGTCTTCTTCATTACCTTTGGGGGAAGCACGGCGGCGACCTTCTACACGATTTTGACCGATATGATGAACGTTTCCTCTTCGGCACCGTACCTGTTTTTGATCGGGGCGTTCCCGTTCTTCAAGATGAAAAAGGACCTCGACCGCCCTTTTGTCTTTTACAAGAGCATGACCACCACCTGGGTGGTTACCACGATCGTTTGGTTAGTTATCGCCGTGGGGATCGTCTTCACCTGCGTCGAACCGCTACTGGAAGGCGACTGGGTAACGGCCTTTTGGACCGCCTTTGGACCGGTCTTCTTCGGCATCGTGGCCTGGATCTTCTATAGTCGCGCTGAACGAAAACATGTCTTAGATTAAAATTAAAGCTCCCGTTTTTGAGCGGGAACTTTTTATTTTTCGCTAGATTAGTTATAATAAGATAAGTAGATAGAAAGGGGGGGGCGAGCGATGGCTGATTGGAAACGGATCCGGAAACGATTACGCGAAAACTTAATGGATCTATTACAAATCTTTGCTTCCGAAGATGACTACGTTCGCAACGGACGGAAGCGACGGCACACAAAGTATGGGGACGTTGACTGTAATAATAATCTGATAAGCGATGATCAGGAAAAATGATGAATCAACTCGGCCGGGCTTTCGATCCGGGGGTTGTCATCCCAGATCGGTTCGTCGATGAAGACATCGGCAATTTCCCAGTAGGCTTCTAATAGCGCCATTCCGGTGTGCGATAAGAGGAGCTGACCGTCTCTGAAGCGAACTAGCAACCACTTGCGGGCCCACTGGTCCAAGAGGGTTGCCTCCAGCAGGGGCGGAATTGAAAGGGCGCACAGTAAGTGTTCTTGTGCGACTAAGTAGATGCCGCTAGCTTGACTAACCTTTTCAACAAAGGCGAGGGCGACAAAATCGTGATAGCTTAACTGGTGGCCATTGGCCCGGTTTGACAGGGCGCCTGCGATCGCTTTTAACAAGGACTTTTTACCCGGAAAAGCGCGCAGGTCAAAGTCAATTAAGCCGTTCACCGGGTGGGCGTTCGGGTGGTATGATAAACGTAAATCGAAAACGACCCCCTCTTTTAAAACAGTGAAGTACAAACTTTCACTCCCCTTCGACTGGTGAGCAGCCAAGAGGGTAAAACCCTTGGGAAGGCCATTTTCGACTTGCCGTTGAACAGTGGTTTGCCACGAAGTAACGGATGGTTGTTGTGACATGGCGACCTCCTTATGGTGTAGTGGTTGTTCACTGTAAGTTTAACAAGCTTTTTTGAATGGGGGAAGTAGAATGGACTACCGTCAGTACCGCTACCGTGATGATCACTTTGCAATCAAAAAGGCACCGACCAACGTCGACCTGGGTCTGTCAACCGACGAGCTGAAAAAGCGGGTACGGGAGTGTACTAAGCAGTTAAGCGATCTACAAAAGATCTTGTACGCCCAGCGGACCTACGGGGTGATTATTGTTTTGCAAGCGATGGACGCGGCCGGTAAGGATAGCATGATCGCCCACGTCTTCTCCGGGGTCAACCCGGTCGGCGTCAAGGTGGCCAACTTCAAGCAACCCAACTCGACGGAAATCCTGCACGACTACCTGTGGCGCATCAACCAGCAGCTACCGGAGCGGGGACAAATCGGGATCTTCAACCGTTCCTATTACGAGGACGTTTTGATCGCCCGGGTCCACCCCGAAATCCTGGTGAGCGAACACCTGCCCAACATCGAAAAGGTTAAAGACATTAAGGAAAGTTTCTACGCGGACCGTTACCAAGACTTACGTGATTACGAAGCCTACCTGACCCGCAACGGGTTTAAAATTCTAAAGTTCTTCCTGCACGTTTCCAAAGAAGAGCAGGGCGCCCGCTTTGCCGCCCGGATCGAAATTCCGGATAAGAACTGGAAGTTTTCGGCCGCCGACATTCGGGAGCGCCAGTACTGGGATGCCTACCAGGACGCCTACGAAAAGGCGATCCAGGCCACGGCCACCAAGGACAGCCCCTGGTACGTGATCCCGTCAGATGACAAGTGGTCATCGCGCTACATCGTTGCCAATGCGCTAGTGGACCAGATTTCACACCTGCCGCTAGCCTACCCGCTGGTAACCAAGGATAAGAAAAAAGAACTCAAAGACGCACTGAAGGAACTAAAAAAAGAATAGTTACCCAAGTTTTTCATGAAATTGGGGGAGGTTTGTATGCTACTAAAACAACTCGACTACTTCATTAAGGTCGTTGAATACCGATCATTTACTAAGGCAGCCGCAGCGGCTTACATCTCACAGTCTGCGATCTCACAGCAGATCCAAGCATTGGAAAATTCCCTGGGGGTCCAACTCTTGGAACGCCACAACCGTTCCTTTTCTTTGACGTCGGCGGGAGAATACCTGTACCGCCACGCCCCGGACTTACTGGAATCGGCGGCTCAATTAGAAGCGGCGACGACCATCGTTGGCCAGCGTCAGATTTCGCACCTGACGGTCGGTTACTTACGTGAATACGCCGGGATCGACATCGCCCGTGCCGTGAGCACCTTTAACCAACACTTTCCTAAGATTCAGATCAACCTCCGCCAGGGTAACCACGAGGAGTTGTACGACCTCTTAAACGACGAAAAGGTTGACCTGATCTTTTCCGACCAACGCCGGGCCCTGTCCGATGAGTACATTAACCGCAAGTTAGTCACCACCAACCTGATGATCCTCTTCTCTAGCCACCATCCGCTGGCCAGCAAAAAGTCGGTCGGCAGAGCGGACCTAACTGATCAGGCCTGCATTTTGATCGCGCCGGAGAGCCAGCAAAAAGAAGAGGCTAATTACTACCGTCAAACGCTGGGGATCAAGAGCGACTTCGTCTTCGCCCAAACGCTAGAGGGGGCCTACACGATGGTGGCCGCCAACCGGGGCTACATGATTACTGATCAGCTCGGGGTGGTTAGCTCAAGAAACCTAAACTTACCGATGATCAAGTCACTGCCGCTCCACGGGGCGGGGGGAACCTTGGTGCACCGTGATTACTACCTCTTTTGGCAAGAGGAACGGACCACGCCGGCCACCGAGGAGTTTGCCAAGACCCTGGAACGTGAAATCGCCAAATTAGAGGACTAAATCAATATATTGTAGGGGTTGGCTTCCGTTGGAAGAGGGAGTGCGACTCAACCATTTGGCAGGCCGTGGGCTAAGGCCTAGACATAGGTTAGCGCGCCAGCGGTGTTCTGTGGCTGGACTTAGCCACTAGGCCTGTGATTGGGGAGCACGTTATCTGTGAAATCGTCTAAGATTATGCAGGAATCAACAATTGCGCAAATCTAAACATTTGTCCTGTCTAACATTGAGGAACTAAAAAGGACTCCCGCATCGTTCAAATTGAACGGTGCGGGGGTCCTTTTAGTAATTGATAAAGATTTGGTAATCACGGTTAACTTGGCCGGCGTACTGAACGGCCCAATCAGCCAGGGTATCGTCGACTGGTTTTTGGTGGTGCAAGTAGCCCGCGATCATTGGGGCGGTCGGGCTTTGGAAGTGGGCAATCGCCAACAAGAAGGCGCAGGTGGCCGTGTAAATACCAAAGGACTCCAGGTCGAGCTTGGCGACGTCGATCGACTCCTTCATGTCGCGGAACTGGCGGAAGTAATAGGAGCGGTGGCCAAAGTGGGAGGCCCCGAGGAAGGGATCGGAGGCCGACTGGAGGGTCTTTTGGGCGGTGACGATCCGACGGCCGGCCGAGCGTTCCTGGGCCAGCCGCAGGTCACGGTCGGAGCTCAAGCTGGTTAGGCTAGCCCGCAGCGGCAGGGCCTCTTTGATCTGTAAGACCAGGTGGCTACCGTCGTTGCCGGATAACAGCATCAGGTAACAGTGGGTGCCAAAGGAGCCGACCCCCACGGCGTAGCGGATCACGTCGTCCACGGTAAAGTTGGTCAGGTAAACGCGGACGTCCTCGCGGGTGTTTTTCAAGTAGCGGTGGTAGCCCCGGATCAGTTGGTCCTTGATGGCTTGGGGAACACGCTTGGCTCGTGGCGCTTGTTCGATAAAGTAGCGGCGCCCCTCTTCATCCGCGGTCGTCAGCTTGGCGATGACCTGTTCGGAGTTTTTCTGGGGACTCTTCTTGAGAATCTTTTCCAAGATGGTGCTGATCTTGTGGGGTTGATCGTCGCTGATCCGGTCGATCGTCGCCATCATGTCATGGATCTCGTAGGAGAAGTAGAAGCGCTCCGGCAAGGTCAGGGCGTTGTCGTATTTGACCCCGTGGCGGTAGGTCCTGGTTACGTTGGTGAGGATCGGCAAGAGGTCGCGTTCCGAAAAGCCGTTGGACTGACCAGCCAGGTAGGTGGAAACCAAGAGGCGTTTGAGGTCGTCTTCCCAGTTACCAATCCGGGCTTCGTCAAAATCATTCAGGCCAAACAAGAGCTTACGTTCCGGCGAGGCGTAAAAGCCGTAGTTGTTGACGTGGGCGTCGCCGGAAATGATCACTTGGATGCCGCTGTGGCTCTGTTCGGCTAGGTCGTGTTCCATCAGCTCGGCGGTGCCACGAAAGAATGTAAAGGGCGAGACGCCCATTCGCTGGTGGCGTAGCGCCAAGAGGTCGGGGAGCATCTGCGATTCGGTCGCCGCAATCAGGTCCAAGGGGTTGCGATCGACCGGCACGTAGGCGGCTAGTTCGCGGCTCGGAACGGCCTGCTGGCGCGCCACCCCCAGGTCAAAGAGGGCCTGCTTGGAGAGGTGGGGGCTGAGCTGGTTTTGGTTGAAGAGATCGGTAACGAGCATGGGCAAACCTCTTTAGTATGGCTTGATTGGCCACAGGGTCCCGGTGGCCTTGGTAGGGTTAGTGAAGGCGACTTGGCCGTGGGCTTGGTCGGTAAAGTAGCGCAAAGTGGCAACCTTGTAACCATCGTTGACGAAGATTTCGACCAGCGAGTGGTCAACAAAGATGTCGAGCTTTAATTCTTGGTGGCCCGGGACGGTTAGGGTCCGGGTGGTGCCGTGGTCTTCTGCCACCGGCTGGCCGGCCTTGGCGCGGTCAATTACCAGTTGGCCGGCGGTGGTGTCAAAGTTCAGGAAGACGCCGTGCTCTAGGCTCTGGTCGCCAGCTAGGGTCAGGGTCCCGGCCTGGTTTGGTTCGATCGTCACCTGGAGTTCGAACTGCTGGCCGGCGTCTTCTTTGATCACGGTTGGCTGACCGGTGAAGATGGTGGCGTGGTGGGTGTGGCGCAGGTCGGCCATTGCTTCCACCGGGGTTTGGTAGAGGTGGCCGTCGCGGTAATGAAGCTCCTTAACCTGACTCATCACGTTGGCCCAGTTGTGGTCATCGGTTGGGTAGGTGGTGTCGGGTAGGCCCACCCAAGAAACGGCGTAGGCAGTGCCATCCGGGGCGTTGAAGGCTTGGGTGGCGTAAACGTCAAAGCCCTCATCCAGGTTGGTGAGCGTTTCGTCCGGGTTAACCAGGCGCGGCGCCGTTAGGTCAAAGTCTTGACCGGTCAGGTACATGTTGGGGTAAATGTTTTGGTAGGGCGCCGTTTGGTGATCCAGCCCCTGCGGACAAAAGATCATGACAGCCCGACCGTCGACGTCGACGTAGTTGGGGCACTCCACCATGTAACCGAGGTCTGATTGCCCTAGGTCAACTTCACCGACTTCGTGCCAGCCGCTTTCCAGTTGGTCGCTTTCCCACAGGTCGGCGACGCCGGTCTTATCCGCGGTCCGTTGGGCACCTAAGAGCGCGTAGTAATGGCCGTCTTTAACTAGGAGCTGGGGGTCGCGGAAGTGTTCGGTAAAGTGGGGCGGGTTAACGAAGAGCTCGTGGTCCAGCTTGGTGACCTGGCCATCCTTGTCCATCCAAGCTCCCACCTGGTAAGGGATCCGGTTCCAGTCGGCGTCGCGGTGGTTACCGGTATACATTAAGAAGAGCCGGTCACCGAAGGACTTGGCCGAACCGGAGTAGGCCCCGTGGCTGTCGAACTTGGTGTCCGGGGCGACGGCTAAGCCGAGGTCGCGCCAGTGGACCAGGTCCTCAGAAACGGTGTGCATCCAGGATTTGATCCCGTGGGTGGCGCCAAACGGGAAGGATTGGTAAAAGAGGTGCCACTGGCCGTTAAAATAGGAAAAGCCGTTCGGGTCGTTTAAAAGCCCCGAACTGGGGTGCAAGTGGTAGCGTACCTGCGCCGGGTCGGTGGCGGCTTGGCGTTGCAATTCTAAGAGTTGCTGGGCGGTGTAGTGATCGTAGGATTGGTAACGTTGTTGACGGGTCCATTCCATGGTTAAAGGCTCCTTTTGTAAAATTACCCCTATTTTAGGGTCCTTGCGCAACCGCTGTCAATTGATTGGCATAAAGGAAGTGTGTACCAACCATTGGCAGGCCGTGGGCTAAGGATAGACCACAGGTTAGCGCGGAACGCGGTGTTCTGTGGTCAGACTTAGCCACTAGGCCTGCGGTTGGGGAGCACGTTATCTTTGGAAGTGTGTACCAACCTATCAAACGGGCCGTATGACTAAGCTAGGGCAAATGATTGGTGCCCCCGGCGGCATTCTTTGCCCGTACTTAGGCACCAGGCCTGTGGTTGGTGAGCACGTTATCTGTGGAATAGCAAACCACCTTCTTGATAAGTAGTATCTGGGTGGGTTCGCACTTCTCCTAATCCTGCACTATAATAAACATAATTAAACTAAAAGGAGTGGTAACTGTGTCAGAACAAATTCCTGAACAAATGCGGGCCTGGGCGGTAAAAGTCCCCGCCCCGATTGAAAGTGATCCCTGTCCCCTGCAATTGGTTAAAAAACCGGTGCCGACCCCGGCGCCCGGCGAGGTTTTGGTTAAGGTTTTGGCCTGTGGGGTCTGCCACACTGACTTACACGTGACGGAAGGCGACCTCCCCGTCCACCAACCGGAAGTCACCCCGGGCCACGAAATCGTCGGCCGGGTGGTCGCTAGTGGAGCTAGCACCCAGCGTTTCGCCATTGGTGACCGGATCGGGATTCCCTGGTTCCGCCACGCCTGTGGGGTCTGCCGTTATTGTCGCAGTGGACACGAAAATCTGTGTCCCCACTCGCTGTACACCGGCTGGGATCACGACGGGGGCTACGCCGAGTACGTAACGGTACCGGAGGGCTTTGCCTACCGGATTCCCGCCCGCTTTAAGGACGTGGAAGCGGCGCCCCTACTATGCGCCGGGATCATTGGTTACCGGGCGCTCTTGCGGGCTAACGTACCGGCGGGGGGCCGTTTGGGGCTGTATGGCTTTGGTGGCTCCGCACACCTGGCGGCTCAGTTAGCGATTAAGCAGGGGATCGAGGTGCACGTCTTTACCCGGGGCAAGGACGCCCAAAAGTTTGCCCTGGAGTTGGGCTGTGCCTCAGCGCAAGGGGCCTATGACCGAGCACCGGTCCCGCTTGATTCGGCCATTATGTTTTCGCCGGCGGGGGCCATGGTGCCTAACGCCTTGGCTAACCTGGCCCCCAACGGGACGCTGGCCTTAGCCGGAATCCACTTGAGTGACGTCCCCAGCTTAAATTACCAGGACCACCTCTTTCACGAAAAAACGGTCACTAGCGTCGAATCTAACACCCGCCGCGATGGTGAGGAGTTCTTGACCCTGGCGGATCGGTTGGGGATCACGCCAACGGTCACGGCGGTGCCATTTGACCAGGCTGACCAGGCTCTGAAACGGGTTAGCAGAGGAAATATTGACGGCGCTTACGTGCTTGAAATACCGTCATAACGGGCTTGTGATCAAATCGCGATTGGTAGCGATTTCAAAAAATATGTCAAACGGTTGACAATTTAAAATAGTCATGTATGATGGATAAGGTAGAAAAGCGCTTACAAAGCGTTCGCATTATCAAATACTTGCAGATGGAGGAATGATTATGGATCACAAGCAAGTCGCTACCGATGTCATCAAGGCCATCGGGGCAGATAATATTGTTGCGGCGGCCCATTGTGCCACTCGGTTGAGATTAGTCCTTAAAGACGATGAGGCCATCGATCAAAAGGCCCTCGACAACAACGACGGCGTCAAGGGGACCTTCAAGACTAACGGCCAGTACCAGGTCATCATCGGACCTGGGGACGTTAACAACGTTTATGACGAGCTGATCAAGCAGACTGGGCTCAAGGAAGTTTCGACCGAAGACTTGAAGCAAATCGCGGCCAAGAACCAAAAGTTCAACCCCGTGATGGCCTTCATTAAGTTGCTGTCGGACATCTTCGTGCCAATCATTCCGGCCCTGGTTGCCGGAGGTCTGTTGATGGCCTTAGATAACGTTTTAGTTTCCCAAGGTCTGTTCGGGCCAAAGTCGGTCGTCCAAATGTTCCCGGCCATCAAGGGGCTGGAAGGAATGGTCAACGTTATGTCGGCCGCTCCGTACGTCTTCTTGCCGATTCTAGTGGGGGTTTCCGGGGCTAAGCGCTTCGGGGCCAACCAATTCTTGGGGGCCGTAGTCGGGATGATGATGACGGCGCCGGCCTTGGCAGAGGGGGGTGCATGGCACCTCTTCGGTTTTACCGTTAACATCCAATCTTACACTGGGCAAGTGATCCCGGCCTTAGCCGCCGTTTGGATCCTGTCAATCTTTGAAAAGTGGTTCCACAAGAAGTTACCATCCGCGGTTGACTTCACCTTTACGCCACTGCTGTCAGTCATCTTAACGGGGTTCATCACCTTTATCGTGGTTGGACCAGTTATGAAGGAACTATCAGACTTAATCACTAACGGGATCGTTTGGCTTTACTCGACCCTCGGCTTTGTCGGGACCGGGATCTTCGGGGCCATCTACTCGCCAATCGTTTTGACGGGGCTCCACCAATCCTTCCCAGCCATCGAAACTCAGCTGGTGACCGCCTACAAGAGCGGGACTGGTTACGGGGACTTTATCTTCGTCGTTGCTTCCATGGCTAACGTTGCCCAGGGGGCTGCCACGACCGCCGTTTACTTCTTAACCAAGAACGAAAAGATGAAGGGGCTTTCTAGTTCCGCCGCCGTTTCCGCCTTACTGGGGATTACGGAACCAGCCCTCTTCGGGGTTAACTTGAAGCTCAAGTTCCCATTCTTCTGTGCCTTGATCGGGTCTGCGACCGCCGCTACTCTAGCCGGTCTCTTCCACGTCATCGCCGTTTCGATGGGGTCGGCCGGGTTCATTGGGTTCTTATCCATCGGAGCCAAGTCAATTCCATTCTACCTGCTGTGTGAACTCGTTTCCTTCGTGGTGGCCTTCACCATCACCTTCCTTTACGGGAAGACGCACAATCACTTGGTAAACCCGGTTGTTGAAGCAGCCGACGCTGATGCAGTTGATGCTACGACCCAAGCAAACGAAGCCGTAGCAACTGTTGCTAGTGCTAACCAACCAAGTGGTGAAGCCGCTAAGACCGAAACGCTGGGCGCACCCGTAAGTGGGACCGCTGAAGATTTGAGTCAAGTTAACGACGAGGTCTTCTCCCAAAAGATGATGGGGGACGGGGCCGCCATCGTTCCAAGTGACGGGACGATTGTCGCACCGGCCGACGGTGAGATCACGGTGGCCTACGCCACGAAGCACGCCTACGGGTTAACCAGTACGGACGGTGCCGAGATCTTGATTCACATCGGTTTGGACACCGTTAACTTAAAGGGTGACCACTTCACTTCCAACGTAGCGCAGGGTCAAAAAGTCAAGAAGGGTGACGTTTTGGGCACCGTTGACCTTGATGCCGTTAAGGCAGCCGGCTACGACACCACGACCATGATTGTAATTACCAACACCGCTAACTACAGTGCCGTTAAACAGCTCGCTGACGGGACGGTTCAGGCCGGAGATGACCTGATCGCCGTCGTTGGTAAAAACTAAACATCTCAACATCTCTCTTCTAAACAAGGGCGTCGCAAAACCATGCGGCGCCTTTGTTGTATCTTGACTATTCCAAAGATAACGTGGCTAAGTCTGACCGGAGAACGATGCGTACCGCATCAATCCCCGGTCTATCCTTAACCCACGGCCTGCCAATGGTTGGTTCGCACTTCCCTTATTGTGTTAAAATATACCCTAATACTAATTTTGGAGGAAAAAGATGAGCCAATATCCGCAACTGAACTTGGCCGACGTCAAGGCCGTTCAAGCAACCATTAAGACTAACCAAGGGGACATCAAGCTACAACTGTTCCCCAACCAAGCACCCAAGACGGTGAAGAACTTCGTTGAGTTGGCCAAGCAGGGCTACTACAAAGGCGTAATTTTCCACCGGGTGATTCCGGACTTCATGATCCAAGGGGGCGACCCGACCGGGACCGGGGCCGGTGGTGAATCAATCTACGGCCAAGCCTTTGAAGACGAATTCTCCGAGGAACTCTTTAACTTCAAGGGGGCCCTTTCGATGGCCAACGCTGGTCCTAACACCAACGGGAGCCAATTCTTCATCGTGACCAACGAAAACGTGCCGGCTGACATGGTGGGTCAAATGAAGGCCGCCGGCTACCCGGACGAAGTAATCGCCCGCTACCAAGAGGGGGGGACGCCGTGGCTGGACTTCCACCACACCGTCTTTGGCCAGGTGATCGAGGGCATGGACGTGGCCCAAAAGATTTCCCAGGTTAAGCGCGACTTCCGCGACCGCCCAGAAGAAGACGTCGTGATTGAAGACGTTGAAATCGCTGAATAATTAACTGACGGGCGCCCCTATGTGGTCGCCCGTTTTTGATTGGAGGAGACATGGACTATCAAGAAGCACTGGCCAGCTTGGAGCGGGGGGTACTATCCCCTGTCAAGTTGACACTTATAAAAACGAAAACACAATTTTTCTTATCCAACCAAATCGTGGTAATA
>PPYF01469239.1_pt1 | contig 68752 bp, 54 predicted proteins | sample 1559871 | NCBI WGS metagenome assembly PPYF01 (sample SAMN08240021, study PRJNA423297) | Human gut metagenome, whole genome shotgun sequencing project.
TATAAAATGGATGAAATCAGTGAAGAGGAAGCGGCATCCGTTTGATATAGCAATTATTTAATATTCGTTATACTAGTAAGAAAGATCAATGTATTTTCACCAGATAGTATACTTGTGATTTATATATGCTTCATTTGTGTGATCGCCTTGTTTTCTCCTGCAGATAATCCGATACATCCTCTATTAAAGGCAGACAGCAGGTATTACAGAAAAAGGTCAAGACAATTAGTTTTTGGGTACAGCAGCTTACTTGCGGTGAGTATGGCTCTGCGAATTACAGTTTTAGGAGATTCAATTATATACACAATTTTGATAGTAGGAGTATCTGTTTTGGCAGGAAAATGGAAGTATAAGAAGTAGACATTTCTTTTCGGAAGATTCCCGGAAATTGAGGAAGACGAGCCGACATACTGTCTCTTTTGTAATAAATATCCGAAAGCAGAATAAAAACAGAAAGTATTATCAGAATGACAGGAATTTTAAAGGGGTGTTTACACCCCTTTAAATTTTTTTATATATTCCTGCGCATGCTTTTGGATTTCCTGCATCTGACGGGCAGTGACAGGATTGGTATACGGGATTCTGTGAACCAGTTTTTCAATATAATTGTTTTCCGCAACAATGTCCATGCTTTCCTTAAAGTTCAGGTCAAAGATATGAACCAGATAGGATACCCAGTAATCCATTTTTGTGATCCGGTCAGCGGACAGAATGGTGCTGCTGCGGAATACTGTTTCATAAACCTTTGGGGAGATTTCAAGGGCTCCAATCTCTTCGCCGGGCATTCCCATAAAGGTGAGCAGATCATCTTCAAGCTTTACCCGGAAGTTGTCCAGTTTATCTGCGTCGCGGATAAGCCGGGCATGGAAAAGCGCACAGGGATCAGAAACTCCTTCCAGAACAAAATCACTGTGTTTTGCAATGGTAGTGCGAATGATTTCATCCCAGCGATCATCCGGCATAAAACGACGGATCATTCCTTCCTCAAATAAAATCTGCACGCCATAGGCGGCATGATCCATGGTTGTTGGCTCAAAACTGTCAAATTGTTTTAACTGCTCAAACCGTCCGATATCATGGAGAAGAGCAATGATTTTGGCAAGGGATACAGTTTCTTCATCCAGATTTCTCCGGCGGCATACCTCTTCCGCCTGCTTTACCACACCATAAGTATGGACGATCTTCAGACGGACTTTATCGTTATTCTGATCATAATCTTTTAAATATTCCTGAAAAACGTGAGCTGCTTTTGTAAAATCCATAGCCTGACTCCTTATTGGTTTTATTAGGTTTATTGTATCATTTCCCGGCGTATAACACCACTGTAAAAACAGGAGAATATTATTTATTGTCCACGGGATATTATTCTGCCAGGTGTTCGGGCATATATGCAAAAAAACGGGATATACAGGATAAAATGACATAGCCGAAGATGAATGGAAAGGGATTCTGACCAGATTTCCGGGAACGGAGTAAGCAGCATTTTTATATAACGGCACATGAATGTATAATCAGTTGGGTTTCACGGTAGAAAAAGTATGACAATGCTGATATAATCAGGATAGCAGGCAGGGATTCAATAAAAAGGTGAATTTATAGCTTTCGTAAAAATAATGCTGAAAGTACAGTGATAAATTGCATCAGAGACAAAGAAATACGGAAGTACAGTAAGAGTCTGTGTGAATAGAACAGATATTTTCGGATCATCTGATTTGGGATAGGAAGAATGAGGTGAAAGGGGACACGGAAATATTTCTGTACTAAATAAAAATTTATCATAAATGAAAAACAGGAGGAAAGAGAGTATGAGAAAGAAAACAGCAGGACTGGCAGCACTTATCTGCGCCGCAGGGCTGATATCTGTAACACAGACAGATACGGTACTGGCAGATGGAGGATTTTCCTATGAGGATGTGGCAAATAGGGAATTTTTGTTTTGCAGTGGGGCCGGTGCGTGGTCAACGGTTCTGACAATCCATGAGGATGGAACTTTTGAGGGATATTATCATGACACAGATATAGGATTCACAGAAGAGGGAAATCCAAATGGAACACGATATGTCTGTAATTTTTCAGGACAGTTTACAGAGCCGGTTCAGGTAAATGAGTATACATATTCAGCTCAGCTTCAGACTCTTCAGTGTGAACAGGAACCGGGTACAGAGGAAATTATTGAGGGAATAAAAAATATGTACAGCGAACCTTATGGTCTGGATAATGCGGAAAATATTCTGTTTTATATAGAAGGAGCACCAATAGCGGAGCTTCCCGAAGGATACCGGAGCTGGGTTGGATATTTGGATCTGGCAAATCTTCAGGAAACTTCATTGCCATTTATCGGACTTTATAATGAGGCTGCCCAGCAGGGCTTTTCCAGCGCAGTAAAAGAAGGCTCGGCTCCGGTGACGGAGGAGACTTCAGATATTGATGCCGAGCTGGCAGAAACAGAATCAAAGGCAGCAGAGCTTCAGGGCAGGATAGACAGTGCTCTGACTCAGGAGGATATTAATATCTTGTCAGGAGAGCTTTATAGACTTTGGGATGATGAGCTGAATTCTATCTGGGGAAGACTAAAGGCTATTCTTCCAGCAGACACAATGGAGCAGCTTACAGATGAAGAGATTGCCTGGATTGAAGAAAAGGAGGCAGCTGTGGCAGCGGCAGGCCGTGAGGCAGCAGGCGGAAGCATGCAGCCTATGCTGGAAAACTTAAAGGGATCGGAACTGACAAAAGCCAGAGTTTATGTACTGGCAGAATATCTGAGATAATCATTGATACAGCAGCGACAAAGAGACATTTCGTAATTGAGATGTCTCTTTTGTTTTTATGAGATGCATAGCCAGAGTTTAAGGCTTTTTGGTATCCGCATATCAAAGATTCCATTGTGAAAATTTTGTATTTGCTCAGTTATGGTTAGCAATATAAAAGTTGTTGACAACTTACAGTTAGTTGTGGTATACATATTTAAGTTAGATTAGACTTACTAAATAATGATTGAAAACAGCCGGGACAACTGTAAAAAAATGCAGTATGAAAGACAGAGGGATTGTCTTGTAGGAGAACAGCTGCACTGTGTACAGAAAAGCGGCGGAAAGGTCTGGTATATGAAGAAATCAATAAAAATATTCTGGATAATGGCAGGTTTTTTATGTTTGGGACTGGGAACCGCAGGAGTTTTGCTACCTTTTCTGCCAACTGTGCCTTTTTATATGGCAACTGTTTTCTGTTTTGCAAAAAGCTCCAGGAAGCTTCATGGCTGGTTTATCGGAACCACTCTGTATAAAAAGAATCTGGACAGTTTTGTCAGAGAAAGGGCTATGACTATGAGAACAAAACTAAGGATCATGGGAATGGTTTCCGGAATTATGGCAATTGGCTTTCTTATGATGAAGGATGTGCCTGCAGGAAGAATCTGTCTGGCAGCAGTGTGGGTATTTCATGTTTTTTACTTTTTTATGAGGATCAGAACGATTCCCACAGAGACAAAGCAGTAAAAAACAGGCTTTGAAGAAAGTAAAAGACTGAAGAGCACAGAGCATTTTTGATAATAGAAAAAGGAGACATACAGAATGATCGACACAAGGCTTACAGGACTTTTGTCCCATGCAAAAAAGTATATTGTATACAACATATTCTGGCAGTGGATTTCACTTCTTGCACAGATAGGAGCAGTTTTTTCCATTGCAGGACTTCTGGGGCAGGCAGCAATTCTTCTGGAAAGTAAAAAAGAAGAAATGTTTTTGGCACAGGGACAGAATACAAATGGCCTTTATATGGGACAGACACTTATTGTGCTGACAATCTGTGTGGCAGTTCGTTTTATCTGCGAAAAACTGGCAGTCCGGGCATCCTGTCAGGCAAGCGTGGATGTAAAGCAGGTCCTTCGCAAAAGGATTTACCGGAAAATGCTCAGTCTGGGAGCTTCCTATCATGAACAGGTTTCAACCTCAGAGGTGATGCAGGTGTGTACAGAGGGAGTGGAACAGCTTGAAATTTATTTTGGAAAGTATCTGCCTCAGCTTTTTTACAGCCTCCTAGCGCCTCTGACACTATTTTTTGTGCTGATGCACATAAGCCTTCGGGCAAGTGCGGTACTTTTGATCTGTGTGCCTCTGATTCCGGTTTCTATTGTGGCAGTACAAAAGCTTGCAAAAAGACTTTTGAACCGATATTGGAGTATTTATACAGGACTTGGAGATTCGTTTCTGGAAAATCTTCAGGGAATGACCACTCTTAAAATTTATCAGGCAGATGAGATGAAAGCAAAAGAAATGGATAAAGAGGCTCAGATATTTCGCAGGATTACTATGAAGGTTCTGACTATGCAGCTAAATTCCACAAGTGTGATGGATATCGTGGCCTACGGAGGCGCTGCGGCTGGAATGATCGTGGCAGCATCTGAATTTCTGGCAGGCACATTAAGCTTTGCCGGAGCCCTGACAATTATTCTTCTGGCATCAGAATTTTTTATTCCTCTGAGACTTCTGGGGTCATTTTTCCACATTGCAATGAACGGAATGGCTGCCAGCGATAAGATTTTTGCCATTCTCGATATTCCGGAAACAAAGATCAGCCAGAATTCAGGAGATAAAGCTGAAGGTCAGAAAAGGAATGCGAACTTTCGATTAAAGGAAGAAAGCTTACATGCTTCAGAAGCTATAAAAGATGTAAACCAGGAAGAAATAACAGGTAAAAAGATGAAAATACAGTTCCGGAACCTGCATTTTTCTTATGAAAAGGACAGGGAAATCCTGGCAGGGATTGATCTTGATATGCCGGCAGGAGCGTTTATATCCCTTGTGGGAGAATCCGGATGTGGAAAAAGTACTATCGCAGGTATTCTGGCAGGGAGAAATCGGGGATTTTCCGGTTCTGTTACTGTGAATGGAACTGCTCTGGAAGAGATTTCCGAGGAAGCCCTGATGAAAAATGTTACTCTGATCCGCCATAACAGTTATCTTTTTAAGGGAACTGTAGAGGAAAATCTCCGTATGGCAAAACCGGATGCCAAGGAATCGGAGATGAGGGAGGTTCTTGCCAGAGTAAATCTTCTGGGATTTCTGGACGGACAAAAGGGAGTGAAAACAGAGCTTCTGGAGCAGGCGGAGAACCTTTCCGGAGGCCAGCGTCAGAGACTGGCTCTTGCCAGAGCGTTGCTTCATGACTCGCCGGTGTATGTTTTTGACGAAGCGACCAGCAATATTGATGCAGAAAGTGAAGAGCTTATTATGAAAGTAATACGCCAGCTTTCACAGACAAAAACAGTTCTCCTGATTTCCCACAGGCTTGCAAATGTAGTGGATTCAGACTGTATCTATATGATGAAGGACGGAAAAATATGTGAACAGGGAAAACATAAAGAACTTCTGGCTCTTGACGGAACTTATGGGAAACTTTATAAGGGACAGATGGAGCTTGAAAATTACAGCAATCCCAGGAGAGGAAATTCTGAAGTAATGGGCGCAGACCGGAAAGAGAAACAATTCTTTACCAAAGAATCAAAGGATAAAAATTAAAAGTGAAGGGATAAAGAAGGTTTTATGACCTTGTTGAGTCCTTTTGCAGAAAGGCAGATGATAGAAAATAGTATGAATACTGGCTATGATATATCAGAAAAAAGGGTCCTGCCGGACAGGCGCAGAAGCGCACTGAAGATTATGGGAAGCCTGATCGGTCTGGTAAAGCCTCTGATCCACATTATGATTCTGGCAGTCCTTCTGGGAACTGCCGGGTATCTTTGCGCGATTTTTCTTACAATACTTGCAGGGCAGATACTTATTCAGGGGCTAGGCCATGTAGCAGGCACTCAGGGAGCAATGAGCCAGGGGCTTTTTGCGGGAATGACGCCACAGAATCTTTTTGTTTTAATGATTGTTCTGGCTGTTGCCCGTGGAATCCTTCATTATGCGGAACAGTACTGCAATCATTTTATTGCATTTAAGCTGCTGGCAATTATCCGTCATAAAGTATTTGCGGCACTGCGAAGGCTTTGTCCGGCAAAGCTTGAAGGACGGGATAAGGGAAATCTGATTTCTATTATTACCACAGATATTGAGCTTCTGGAAGTCTTTTATGCTCATACCATTTCACCTGCAGCCATTGCAGCTCTTACCTCTTTTATGATGGTATTTTTTATGGGAAGCTATCATGTGGGAGCAGGGATTTTTGCGCTGTGCGCTTATCTGATTGTGGGTATTTTTATTCCTCTGTGGAACGGGAGCAGAGGGGGAAATACCGGAATGGAGTTCCGCGCGAAATTCGGTGAGCTGAACAGCTATGTGCTGGATTCTCTCAGAGGACTGGATGAGACAATACAGTATGGTCAGGGTAAAAATCGTGAAAGACAGATGGAAGAAAAATCTGCGGAGCTGATTAAAAAGCAGAAAAAACTAAGCCGCATGGAGGGCGGGCAGAGATCTGTCACAAATCTGGTGATTCTTCTGGCATCCTTTGGAATGTTGTTTTTTATGTTGTATCTTTATGGAAAACAGACGGTAGATCTTGACGGAGTGGTTATCTGTACCATAGCCATGATGGGCTCCTTTGGCCCGGTGATAGCGCTTTCAAACCTGTCCAATAATCTGAATCAGACGCTGGCAAGTGGAGAACGGGTACTGTCCGTTCTGGAAGAAAAACCTCAGGTAGAAGAAATTTATGAGGGAGAAAAGGACCTTCATGAATTGGGGAAAGAACAGGAAAACACTTTCCATAAGGGCTCTGCACAGATGCTATTTGCCGGGGCAGAAGCATCCCATGTAACCTTTTCCTATGAGGAAGAAGAAATTCTCAGGAATTATTCTGTTAAAATTCCGGCCGGTAAAATTGTGGGAATACATGGAGCCAGTGGAAGTGGTAAATCTACACTTCTGAAGCTTCTGATGAGGTTCTGGGATGCAGATTCAGGTGAGGTTTCTGTAAACGGAGCCAATGTGCGCAGGATTCCTACACGCAGCCTGAGAGATACGGAAAGCTATGTAACACAGGAAACACATTTATTTCATGATTCCATAGCAAACAATATTGCAGTGGGAAAACCCGGCGCCTCCAGACAGGAAATTATGGAAGCTGCAAAAAAAGCGTCGGTTCATGATTTTATTATGAGCCTTCCCAAAGGCTATGATACAGAGGTGGGAGAGCTGGGCGACACACTTTCCGGAGGAGAAAAACAGAGGATAGGAATAGCCAGAGCCTTTCTCCATGACGCGCCTTTTATCCTTATGGACGAGCCAACCTCAAACCTGGATTCACTGAATGAAGGCATTATATTAAAATCACTTCGTGAAGAGGCAGATAAAAAGACTGTTGTTCTTGTTTCACACAGGAAATCTACCATGAATGTGGCGGATGTAATGTATGAAATGGAAAATGGGAGAATGTCGTAGAAGATAGAAATACAAAGAGGAAAAAGAGTTGTTTTTACGTAACTGTTTACACGGTTTGCTGCTGTGTGGACAGTTACGTTTTTGCTTTATAAATTCCCATGATTCGTTTATAATAAAAGGGTAATAATCAATCCTGTGATATGATAAAGGAGGGAGGCCGGTTACAAACGGTTGAGCTGGTCATCCGGATCGCAGATTATGTGTTCAGAGACAAAGAAAAAGTAAGGAAAGGATTTGGTGATGTGATGGGCGGAAAGATATTGGAACTGGAATCAGATAAGCTGATTCAGCGGGGAATTGAACAGGGCATTGCCATGGAACGAAAGAAAACAGAAGCAGCCGAAGCGGAAATTCAGCGTTTAAAAAAGCTTCTGGAGGAAAAGAATAACAAACAGTGAGTTTGTAGGAGATAACCCCTATCCGGAATGGATAGGGGTTATTGTATTATACTGTAAAAATATTTATATCATGTGCCTGATCATAAATCAGCAGGTACGCAGTCTCCTCAGATGCACATAGCTGGGAACGCAAAGGTATGGAGTGGTGATTTGGTTGGGATATTCCTGTTGTGTCGGTTATTGAAAAGAGATACTTGAAATATATAAATGTGATGTCATATAGTGTCAGTTTTCATATAAAGAAAAAGCTTTTACATTTTAAATAAGCTATTATAAAATAAAAGAGAGAGACTGGCCTGGAAATCAGACTTTATCAGAAGGGAGAGCACATGGAACTCAGTTTATTATTGATGCAGCAGATTATAAAATTATTCATTATGATTTTTATGGGATATATGATTGTGAAGGTGGGTATTTTAAAATCAGAAGACAGCAGGGTATTTTCTGCCATGGTTCTCTATTTGATCGTTCCCTGCGTTATTATGAATGCATTTCAGGTAGAATATTCTCCCGAAAAGGCCAGCGGACTTTTTCTTGCATTTGTAACATCTCTGCTGCTTATGCTTGTAACGCTTCCTGCAGTAAATTTATTGGGGAGACTTCTGAAACTGAATGAAGTGGAAAGGATGTCTGTTTATTATTCCAACGCCGGCAATTTAATTATTCCACTGGTGACGTTTATTTTGGGAGAGGAATGGGTCCTATATGCCTGCGTATATATGAGTATTCAAATTGTTTTTTCTGGACACACTGCAAAAAAGAATTAAGCAGGGAAAAAAGAATTGATTTAAAAAAGATTTTTACAAACATCAATATTATTGTAGTTATGATTGCGGTTATTCTGTTTTTTATGAATATTCATCTTCCGAAATTACTGACAGAAACCTTTGAATCAGTATCTGGTATGGTAGGCCCGGCAAGCATGTTTGTAATTGGAATGCTGATGGCAGGCGCTGATCTGAAAAAAATATTTACGAATCAGAGAGCCTATCTGGTAACAGGCCTGAGACTGATTGCTGTACCGGTATTTTCTCTTTTGATTCTGAAGATCAGCAGGCTGGTTGGAACTCATGCAGAAGGGCGGCAGATTCTGTTGATAGTATTTCTTGCAGTAACAACACCGGCAGCATCTACGGTGACACAGATGAGCCAGATTTATGGGAATGATTCGGAGTATGCAAGTGCAATCGGTGTGATGACGACTCTGGCGGCAGTACTTACAATGCCTCTGATGGTATTGCTGTTTCAGTTGGTTATTTAAAAATATTGTATTATTATAAAAGCCTCCTGATACATCCTGAAACCAATGGTGACATTATCACAGACAGGATATTTCCAAAAGAGTATGATACGTACATAAACAACAGGGAGGTATCCTATATGAGGTTAAAAGATAAAGTAGCAATTATCACAGGCGGAAGCAGAGGAATCGGATATGCCACAGCAGATGCATTTCTGAGAGAGGGAGCGACAGTCATTCTGGCGGCAAGTTCTCAGGAGTCAGCAGATAAAGCAGTGGAAAGTCTGAAGGAAAAATATCCGGACAGGACTGTGGCAGGCATCAGCCCTGATCTCAGCAGTCTGGAAAGTGTGAGAAACGAATTCAGGGAAGCAACTGCGAAATATGGATGTGTAGATATTCTTGTGAATAATGCAGGAGTATCAGAGCGCACTCCTTTTGTGGAGTATACAGAGGAAGCCTTTGACAAAGTAATGGATCTGAATGTAAAAGGTGTGTTTAATGCCACCAGAGCTGCTTCTGAGTGTATGATTGCAAGAGGCAGCGGTGTAATTCTGAGTACTTCATCTATGGTCAGTCTTTACGGACAGCCAAGCGGGATCGCTTATCCGGCTTCTAAATTTGCAGTGAACGGACTGACGGTTTCTCTGGCAAGGGAGCTTGGTCCAAAGGGAATTCGCGTCAATGCAGTGGCGCCGGGAATTACGGAAACAGATATGATGAAGGCTGTGCCAAAGAGCGTGATCGAGCCTATGATCGCACAGATTCCCCTTCGAAGGCTGGGACAGCCGGAAGATATTGCCAATGCATTTGTGTTTCTTGCATCGGATGAGGCCTCTTATATTACAGGCGTAGTGTTAAGCGTGGATGGAATGGCGCGAACCTGACCGGAGCAATATAAGAGTAAAAACGTATCAGTATAAACAGATGAGCAGGCTGAAAGGCAGATCAGATAAATTATTGCAGGAAAGATGGAGGAAACAGAATGGGATTATTTGATTTCTTTAAAGGACCGGATTTTAATGAAGGAATTGAGACTTACAAAAACACAAAGGATGCAGTTCTTCTTGATGTAAGAACTCAGGAGGAATATCTGGAGGGAAGAGTTCCGGGAAGCTGGAATATTCCTCTTCAGGAAATTCAGAAGGTGGAAAGGCTGATCGATAAGGCCGCGCCGCTTTTTGTATATTGTTTAAGCGGAGCAAGAAGCCGTATGGCAGTGGCGCAGCTTCAGCAGATGGGATATGCAAAGGTTACAAATCTTGGAGGTATTAACAGCTACCGGGGAAAGGTGGAAAGATAAAATGAAGGTTGTTATCATCGGAGGCGTTGCAGGAGGAGCCACTGCAGCAGCAAGAATCAGAAGGCTGGACGAAAAGGCAGAGATTATTGTTTTTGAGAAGTCAGGTTATGTTTCCTATGCAAACTGCGGACTTCCCTACTATATTGGCGGTGTGATCCAGAATAAGGAAGAACTGACTCTTCAGACTCCGGAAAGTTTCTGGAAGCGCTTCCAGATCACCATGAAGGTGCGGCATGAGGTGACAGGGATTTTTCCTGAGAGAAAAACAGTTGCAGTAAAAAATCTGAATACAGGGGAAAGCTTTGAGGAGGTCTATGATAAACTTCTCATTTCCACTGGAGCAAAACCGGTATGGCCGAAGCTTCCCGGAACAGATCTGGACAATCTTTTTACCCTTCGTACAGTAGAAGATACTCTGAAAATCCGGGAGTTTGTGGAGAAAAATCAGCCAAAGTCGGCAGTGCTTGCCGGAGGCGGATATATTGGCCTGGAGCTTGCGGAAAATCTTCGGGAGCTGGGACTGGACGTTACCATAGTTCAGAGACCAAAGCAGCTTATGAATCCTCTTGACGGAGATATGGCAGCTTTTGTACATGCAAAAATGAGAAGCAGGGGTGTGAAGCTGATGCTTGGACATACGGTGGAAGGATTTGAAAAGGGCGAGAAAGGAACCCGCGTGCTTCTGAAGGACGAGCAGCCTCTGGAGGCAGATATGGTAATCCTTGCGATCGGCGTTGCGCCGGATTCTCACCTTGCAAAAGAGGCGGGACTGGAGCTTGGTATCAAAGGAAGCATTGTGGTAAACGATCGTATGGAAACCTCAGCGCCGGATATTTTTGCAGCAGGCGATGCTGTGGAAGTAAGGCATTACATTACAGGAGAAAAAGCTCTGATATCCCTTGCAGGTCCGGCAAATAAGCAGGGCCGCATTGCAGCAGACAATATCTGTGGAGGAGACAGCCGCTATCCCGGTTCACTGGGATCTTCAGTGATCAAGGTTTTTGACATGACCGCAGCTTCCGCCGGAATTAACGAGCGCACTGCCAAACAGACAGGAATTGACTATGATAAGGTTTATCTGTCCCCTGCCAGCCATGCCTCCTACTATCCGGGCGGAAAAGTCATGACCATGAAGGTGATTTTTGAGAAGAAAACATATAAGCTGCTGGGTGCGCAGATCATAGGCTATGACGGTGTGGATAAGAGGATTGATGTGCTTGCAACTGCCATGTATGCAGGCATCACAGCTCTTCAGCTGAAGGAACTGGATCTGTCTTACGCGCCTCCGTATTCTTCCGCGAAAGATCCTGTAAACATGGCAGGCTTTATGATCGAGAATATTGCAGAGGGAAGACTGAAGCAGTTTTTTACAGAGGATGTGGAAAATCTTCCAAGGGACGGAAGCGTGATTCTTCTGGATGCAAGAACCCCGGGAGAGTATGCAAGAGGACATATTGAAGGATTTATCAATATTCCGGTAGATGAGCTTCGTGACAGGATTTCTGAGCTGGATAAAAAGAAAAAAGTATACATTATCTGCCAGAGCGGCCTGAGAAGCTATATTGCATACCGGATTCTGGCTCAGGAAGGCTTTGACTGCAGGAATTTTTCCGGCGGGTTCCGGCTGTATGAGACAGTTACAGGAGACCGCATGGCAGCTGGGGAGGCGCTGCCCTGTGGGATGGAAATAAACAGATAGGTGGTCCAAATGGAAGATTTTTCAGGGATGACAACACGGGAAGAAATTTTAAAATATGGAATGACATTTCCCGAGGTGTATCAGGATACGCCGTTTCATGATCCTAACTGGATACTTGTAAGGTATAAGAAAAATAAAAAAGCTTTTCTCTGGACGTACGAGTACCAGGGGCAGATGCGGATCAATGTCAAGGTGGATCCAGAATGGAGAGATTTCTGGAGAAATACTTACAATTCCGTGATTCCCGGATATCATCAGAATAAAGAACATTGGAATACTGTGATCCTGGATGGAAGTATTCCAGATCAGGACATAAAACGAATGATTGCAGAAAGTTATGATCTGATTATCGGGAAATAACAAAATATCTGAAATTTTATAATTGAGAATGGGTGGCCAGGCTTATTGTTTATGCGACATGATTTCCGGCGCTGCTCATTCTTTTTTCTTGTCAGAACCCTTGATTTTATGGTAAAATATCCATGTTTTACGCACAATAAAAAACAGGAGGTACTGACAATTGTTTTCAGGAATTGTTGAGGCGTATGGGAAAGTTATAGGTACATTGAGCAACTGGATGTACAGCTATATTCTTATTATCCTGCTTGTAGGCGCCGGGATCTATTTCACCGTCAAAACAAAAGGCGTCCAGTTCAGAGCGCTGAAAGAAGCCATTAAGGTGGTTATGGAGCCAAAGGATGATGAAAAATCAATTTCTTCTTTTCAGGCTCTGATGGTTTCTACTGCGTCCAGGGTGGGAACCGGGAATATTGCCGGAATTTCCACAGCTCTTTGCATTGGCGGAGCAGGAGCTATGTTCTGGATGTGGCTGATCGCGCTTCTGGGAAGCGCATCTGCGTTCATTGAGAGTACACTGGCGCAGATCTATAAAAGAAAAGCTGCTGACGGAAGCTCTTACGGAGGCCCTGCATACTATATTCAGGCTGTGCTGAAAAAAAGATGGCTGGGAGTTTTGTTTGCGGCAGTTCTTATAGTAACTTATATGGGCGGCTTCAACATGGTTGCTGCTTTTAACATTTCAGATTCTTTCCGCAGATATGATTTCTATCAGCCAGGAACAACACCACTTGTTATAGGTCTGATTCTTGCAGTTATTTTTGGCATTTGTATTTTTGGCGGCAGCAAACGCATATCCAAAATTACAGAAGTTATTGTCCCGGTAATGGGAATCTTTTATATAGCGGTTTCTCTGTTTATTGTGATCACACATCTGAATCTTCTTCCGGGAGTGATCGTATCAATTTTTAAAGGCGCGTTTGATATTTCTGCAATTTTCGGCGGATTTGCAGGTTCAGCCGTCATGCAGGGAGTAAAAAGAGGTCTGTTTTCCAACGAGGCCGGTGTGGGCTCTGCTCCAAATGCCGCAGCTTCTGCGGGTGTGTCTCATCCTGTAAAGCAGGGACTTGTTCAGATGCTTTCTGTTTATATTGATACAATTGTGATCTGCAGTGCTACAGGATTTATGCTTCTGTGTTCCGGAGTAGTACCGGAAGAGGGAATTGCCGGAATGCCTTATGTGCAGGAGGCTGTTGCAGGTTCTCTGGGAGGTTTTGGTTCTGTATTTATTACCGTTGCTCTGTTTTTATTTGCATTTACCACACTGATCGGAAACTTTTATTATGCGGAAATGGGGCTTCGCTACATTTGTGACAAAACACCGAAAAAAATGATCATGAACATATTCCGTATCGCAGCAGCTCTGATCGTATGTATGGGAGCAACTATGGATTTCAGCGTAGTGTGGGACACAGCAGATGTACTTATGGGCCTGATGGCGCTTATTAATCTGCCGGTAATTGTGCTTCTTGCGAAACCGGCGCTTCGATGTATGCAGGATTATTTCAAACAGAAAAAATCAGGGAAAAATCCTGTATTTAAAGCAAAGGATATTAATCTGGAAACAAAGACAGATTTTTGGAACTGATATTTTAAGGAATATGTTAAAAACAGGATCGTGGCAGTGCACAGTGTGGAACAATCCGAAGGTATCGGTCAATTGAAAAAGTAAATTCTACTTTGCAAGATTAAATTCCGCAGGTATCGTATAATGCAGAATCAAAAAGTGCTTGCAATAGGGAATGAACTATGGTAATATAACCCAGTTTGATTTGGTTAAAATTGGAAACGCACATCCTCCGGATGATAACGAACAACACAAAGAATCAAAAGTGTTTACGTTATTATAAGGAGGATTTTTTTATGCCAAAAAACAAATTTGAAGATGTGATTTTTACTGCTGTTATGGCTATTGTCATGGTGTATGGAATGATCGTATACAATGTTGCGCTGAATACCGGTGGAACTGTAAGTGGTTTTACATTCCTTGCCGCTGTTCATGAGCTGGTATTCATGGCTCCGATTGCTTTTGTGCTGGAGTTTTTTGTTGTCAGTAAGCTGGCTGGCATGTTGGCGTTTAAGATCATGAAGCCAACAGACAGACCGCAGTTTATTACTTATGCGATTTCCATCTGCATCTGCTGTATTATGTGCCCGGTCATGAGTCTGATTGCTACTGTATTATTTAAGGAGCCCTCTTTTGGAACATGGATCCGTACCTGGGCCATGAATTTTCCGATGGCAATCTGTTATCAGATGTTTTATTGTGGGCCATTTGTGAGGCTGATCTTCCGTCTGATTTTCCGTCGTGGGGAGGAGAAATAATGAAGTCAGGGTCAAAAGTTCAATAACATTTTATGGTTCTGGCCCCAACATCAAAATATACAAATAATATAAAAAGCATTGTAAAATCCGGGGATTTTCAGGCATTTAAAGGTGTCTGAGAGCCCCGGATTGTACTTTATGGAAAACATGTGTTAAATAATTGACAGAGCTGTCAAAGCGGTATAAACTGTCGGTGTGAACAGCAGAAGTTCACATCAAATAACTAACGAAACAGTTCTGTTGGCTGTACAAAAAAGCTTCAGGACATGATACCTGTATTTACAAGAAAGAGGTGCTGATCATGAAAGAATTTTCACAGTGGGAAGGTTTTAACGGTAAACGCTGGAAAGAAAAAATTGACGTACGTAACTTTATTAAAATGAATTATACACCATATGACGGAGATGCTTCTTTCCTGGAAGGGCCTACAGAGGCAACAAATAAACTCTGGGGCAAGCTTCAGGAGCTTCAGAAAGAAGAGCGCGCAAAGGGCGGAGTTCTGGATATGGAGACAGAGGTTGTAACATCTCTTACCGCGTATGGTCCCGGATATATTGACGAGGATCTGAAAGATCTGGAAACTGTTGTAGGTCTTCAGACAGACAAACCTCTGAAACGTGCCTTTATGCCATACGGCGGTATTAAAATGGCAGAAAAAGCATGTGAAACTTACGGCTATGAAGTAAGCGACAAAATTAAAGATATTTTTAATAACTATGAGTTTAAAACACACAACCAGGGTGTGTTTGACATTTATACACCGGAAATGAAGGCTGCCCGTCACAGCAAAATTCTGACAGGTCTTCCGGATACCTATGGCCGCGGACGTATTGTAGGCGATTACAGACGTGTGGCTCTTTACGGAATCGATGCTCTGATCGAGGGCAAACAGAAGGATTTTGCAGCAAGCGACCGTCAGGGTATGAGACGCTATGACTTCCAGCTTCGTGAGGAGATCGCTGACCAGATCCGCGCTCTTCAGGGAATGAAAGCTATGGCTCAGGCCTACGGCTTTGATATTTCTCAGCCTGCAAAGGATGCAAGAGAAGCATTCCAGTGGCTGTATTTCGGATACCTTGCAGCTATCAAGACTCAGAACGGAGCTGCAATGAGTGTTGGACGTATCTCCACTTTCCTTGATATTTATATTGAGAGAGACCTTCAGAGAGGAATCCTTACAGAGAAAGAGGCTCAGGAGCTTGTTGACCATATGGTTATGAAATTCCGTATGGTAAAATTTGCCCGTATTCCTTCTTACAACCAGCTGTTTTCCGGAGACCCGGTATGGGCAACCCTGGAAGTGGCAGGTATGGGTATTGACGGACGCCATATGGTAACAAAGAGTGATTTCCGTTTCCTTCATACACTGGAGGATATGGGACCGGCTCCGGAACCGAACCTTACTGTTCTTTATTCCTCCAGACTGCCTGAGAACTTTAAGAAATATGCTGCAAATATTTCTGTTACAACAAGTTCCATTCAGTATGAGAATGACGATGTAATGCGTCCGGTATGGGGCGATGACTACAGCATCTGCTGCTGTGTATCTGCTACAGAGACAGGTAAAGAGATCCAGTTCTTCGGCGCTCGTGCAAACCTTGCGAAATGTCTTCTTTATGCCATCAACGGCGGTGTTGACGAGAAGACAAAACAGCAGGTAGGACCTCAGTATCAGCCGATCACTTCTGAGTATCTTGACTATGACGAGGTAGTTCAGAAATACGATCAGATGATGGACTGGCTGGCTCATCTGTATGTTGGAACACTGAACATGATCCACTATATGCATGACAAATACTACTATGAAGCAGCAGAGATGGCTCTGATCGATACAAAGGTTGACCGTTCCTTTGCAACCGGTATCGCAGGTTTCTCTCATGTAGTAGATTCCCTGTCTGCAATTAAATATGCAAAGGTAAAAGCAATCCGTGATGAGGACGGAATTACAACAGACTTTATTGTTGAGGGAGATTTCCCACGCTATGGTAACGATGACGACAGAGCAGACGAGATCGCAACAAATCTTCTGTCTACTTTCCTCGGAAAGCTGAAACACATTCATACCTACCGTGATTCCAAACCTACCACATCCATCCTTACCATTACATCCAATGTTGTTTATGGTAAAGCTACAGGATCTCTTCCGGACGGAAGAAAAGCAGGCGAGCCTCTGGCTCCTGGCGCTAACCCGTCCTACGGCGCAGAGCAGAACGGACTTCTTGCTTCCCTGAACTCTGTTGCAAAGCTTGACTATGAGGATGCTCTTGACGGTATCTCCAATACTCAGACAATCAACCCGGATGCTCTGGGACACAGTGATGAGGAGCGTACAGACAATCTTGTTCATGTACTTGACGGATACTTTGATCAGGGAGCTCATCACCTGAACGTAAACGTATTTGGAAAAGAAAAGCTGATCGACGCTATGGAACATCCGGAAAAAGAAGAGTATGCAAACTTTACAATCCGTGTTTCCGGATACGCAGTTAAATTTATCGACCTTACAAGAGAGCAGCAGATGGACGTTATTGCCAGAACCTGCCATGCAGAAATGTAAGAATGGATAAAAAAGAGATCAAAGGATATGTTCACTCACTGGAAAGCTTCGGGTCGGTTGACGGCCCGGGCGTCCGGTATGTGATCTTTTTAAGCGGTTGCGCCATGCGCTGTCAGTTCTGCCATAATCCGGATACCTGGAAGATGGGAGAAGGACAGGCATACACCCCTTCGGAGCTTTTAAAAAAAGCGCTGCGGTATAAAAATTACTGGGGAGATAAAGGCGGGATCACAGTCAGCGGAGGGGAACCTCTTCTGCAGATCGATTTCCTTACAGAATTTTTCCGTCTGGCAAAGGAAGCCGGCGTGCATACCACACTGGATACCAGCGCCAACCCTTATACGGAAAAAGAGCCTTTTTATTCCAAATGGCAGGAGCTGATGAAGTATACAGATCTTGTTCTTCTGGATATCAAGCAGATTGATGAGGAAGAGCATGTGAAGCTTACCGGCTGCACCAACACAAATATCCTTGCCATGGCAGAAAAGCTTTCGGAGATGGACAAGCCTGTATGGATCCGCCATGTGCTTGTGCCGGGCGGAAGTGATAACGACACATATCTTCACAGACTGGCCGATTTTATCAGAACCCTTAAAAATGTGGAGAGAGTAGAGGTTCTTCCCTATCATACTCTGGGAACCTTTAAGTGGGAGAAGCTGGGTATTCCCTATCCGTTGGAAGGAGTGAAGCCTCCAACAGAGGAACGTATCCGCAATGCCCGGGAGATTCTGGGAGCGATGTAACTGCCTGGAAATTCTTTCATAATTAAAAAATATAAGGATGAGGACTGCTGCAAGCAACCTGTAGTTCCGGAGCAAAATCTGCCGGAAGAGGGAAGCCTGCAGCAGTTTTTGTTTGTGGCAGAAGTTAAGAACTGCTGTTTGCAAGGTATTCCGACCGGAGTGCTGTGAACGGAGAAGTTAAGAAATTTTTTACTTGGCAGTATTGTAAGCGTCTGCTACAATGAAAGAAAAACGAAAGCTCAGTAAAAAAGATCCCTCGGTTCTGTATGGGCAGAGCCGGGGGAATTCCATATACAGGAGGGAATATGAGATTTTTTCATTTGTCAGATCTGCATATAGGTCTGAAGTTAATAAACAGAGATCTGAGGGAGGATCAGGAATATATTTTTGATCAGATCACAGATTATGTAAAAAAGGAAACACCGCAGGCTCTGGTGATTGCAGGAGATATTTACGATAAGGCAGTCCCGTCGGCAGAGGCAGTGGAAGTATTTGATCATCTGATAGCGGAGCTAACAGAGGCTGCTCCGGATATGACCATTATGATCATAAGCGGAAACCATGACAGTGGTCCCAGGATCAATTGCTTCCGCGGTGTACTTTCCCGACAGAATGTACATATGATTGGAATTCCTCCCAAGACGGAAGAGGAATTTATAGAAAAGGTTATTTTACAGGATGCATATGGAAATGTGAATTTTTATCTGCTCCCATTTGTGAAGCCTTCTATGGTGAAGGAAATCACAGGGACAGATGAAAATGGCAATAATCTTTCTTACGATGAAACTATTCATCGGCTGATCGAAAGGGAAAAAATCGATCAGGATCAGAGAAATATTCTGGTTAGCCACCAGTTTTATCTTCCTGTTGGAAAAACAGCGGAAGATGTGGAAAGAATGGATTCAGAGATTCGTACGGTGGGGAATATTGATGAGATTTCTGCGGATATACTGGGAAAATTCGATTATGCGGCATTGGGCCATATCCATAAACCGATGAAAGTAGGGAAAGATACTTTTCGGTATTGTGGAACGCCTCTGGCGTGTTCTGTAAGTGAGGCAGAGCAGCAGAAAGGGATACTTATGGTGGATATTTCCGAAAAGGAGAGTCAGCCTGAAGTCACTGTTCTTCCTTTAAAGCCTCTTCGTCAGGTCCGGGTGATAAAAGGAAAGCTGGAAGAGGTTCTGGAGCAGGGCTGTGAGGACTATGTAACGGTGATTCTTACAGACAAGGTGGATCTGGATGTGATCGATATGCAGGACCGTCTGCGGCTTGCCTTTCCAAAACTTCTGGAGATCAGAAGAGAAGGATTGAGAAATGCTGTTACAGAAATGCACATAGAAGAACAGAAATTCCTGGATCCTTTTGAACTGTGCTGTGCGTTTTTACAGGATACAGATGAAGCAGAAAAAGAGCTCCTTATGGATGTGATCCATACGGTTCAGGAGGTGAAATAAGAATGAGGCCTTTAAAATTAAAAATGCAGGCATTTGGCTCTTACGGAAGAGAGACGGTAATAGATTTTACAAAGCCGGAGCAGAATCTGTTTTTGATCACAGGAGATACAGGAGCGGGAAAAACAACTATTTTCGATGCTATTGTATTTGCTCTGTATGGAGAAGCAAGTTCCACATCCAATAAAAAAGAAGGCGTGGTACTTCAGAGTCAGTATGCGGAATTGAATATTGAGCCGTACGTAGAGATGGAATTTATGGAAGGGGAAGAACGATATACTGTCCGGCGTGTTCCAAGACATTTAAAAACTGTTACAAGAGGTGCGGCTAAAGGAAAAGGCACAAGAGAGATCACCGGATCTGTCACTCTCTTTATGCCGGATGGGACAGAATATCCTTCTAAGGAGACCAACGCAAAACTTCAGGAGATCACAGGTCTTACAAAAAGCCAGTTTATGCAGGTGGCAATGATCGCTCAGGGTGAATTTATGGAGCTTCTGAGAGCAAAATCAGATGATAAAAAGAAAATTTTTCGGAAATTGTTTAATACAGAAATGTATGAACAGATCGTAAATGAACTGGGAAACAGAAAAAGAAATATGGAAAGAGAGATTGCTGTGATCAGGACCAGATGTCAGAGTGAGACAGCAAGAATTAAATTTTTTGGAGATAAAGCAGAGGAAAAAAATCCCGGAGACGACGAGATCAGTCTCTGTGAAAAACGGCTGGAGGAACTGAAAAAGCGTGTTTCAGACGGAGAAATTGTTGTCATGCCGGAGCTTACAGAGGTTCTGGAGAGATATCTGGTCATACTGGATAATCAGCTAAAAAAAGCACAGAAGTTATATGAGGATGCGGCGGAAATACGGGAAAAAAAAAGAGATATTTATATAGAAGCCCAACAGCTTCAAAGTTTGTTCATTCAAAGAAAACAGACAGAAGAAGAACTGGAGGAATACAGGAAACAGTCTTTTGAGATGGAAAATAAGGAAAAACTTGCAGGCAGTGTGTCGGATGCCTGGGAGATAAAAACCTTTTATGATTTCTGGAAAGCAGGACAGGAAGATGCGGAAAGAGTCCGCACAGCATTTGAAACTCAGACGGAAAGACTTCCTGGTCTGATGGAAGAAGAAGAGGGCATGATTCAGGAGGAACAGAAAAAACAGAAAGAACTGGAGACGGTTCAGGAAGAATATACGCGGACATTAGAAAAGGCAGAAAAAGCGATTCAGCTTTTTGGACAGATAAAAGAAACAAAGAAAAAAATGGATATGGGAAAGGAACTGCTGGAGAAAGCCCGGATAAAAGAAGAAGCAGATAAAAAGGCTTTTGAGGTTCTGGAAAACAGGGAAAAAGCCTTGCGTGACAGGTCAGAGCAGCTTGCAGACGCAGGAGAAAAGCTGGCTGTATGTCAGAGTCAGATGAAAGAAATAAATGGTATGACTGCAGATTTGAAAGCGCTTTCCAGTATTTACAAAGAACAAAAAACATATGAAAAAAAGATTGAAGAGCTGAAAGAAAAGTATAAAGAGGCCAGAGCATCATACGAAAAAAAACATGGGGAATACGAGAAAAAACGGCAGAATTTTCTGGATGCTCAGGCAGGTTTTCTTGCGTCAGAGCTTATGGAAGGAATGCCCTGTCCGGTGTGTGGCTCTATAGAGCATCCACGTCCCTGTGTTATGAAGAAAGAACATTCAGAATTTACCCGTGAGGGTATGGACCTGCTGGAAAAAGAAACGGAAAAGCTTCGGGCGGAACAGGAAAATCTGTCAGCAGAGGTGAAATCAAATACTGATCTCAGGGATGTGAAAAAACAGGATTTTGATGAAAGTTTTAACAGGCTTAAAAACCGAATGAGAGAGAATATTCCGGCTCTTCCGGAAGAATTTTCCCCGGGACAGGGGCAGGAACTGATCAGACAGTGGATGAAGGAAGTGCAGGAAAATGGAATAAAATATCAAAGGGACTGGGAGGAACTGCAGTCTGTTCAGAAACAGATGAAAGATCTGGAAGAAGAAAAACCTGCTGTCAGAAAACAGATGGAAATATCAGCAGAGCAGGTAAGGGAAGCCAGAATTGCATATGAATCTGCCAAAGCGGAATTTCAAAGCTATTCTTTTTCTTCGGATTTTGAATCAGAGGAAGCTGCAAAAAAAGCAGAGGCAGAAGCTGCCCGTAAAAAGGAACGTTTTACAGAGGATTATAATACAGCCAGGGCTGCCAGAGAGAAGGCAGGAACAGAAAGAAGTAATACAGAAACATTGATAAAAAAATATAGGGCTGAGCTTCCTACAGCAGAAGCAGAAGAAGAAAAGCGGAAAAAGAATTACGAGAGTATGGCAGAAGGAAAAGAGATGGCAGAATCTCAATGGAAATCTCTGACAGATATCTATGAAAAACAAATGACAGAACAGCTAAGAAAAGAGGTGCAGGTTTTCCGCGAAGGAAAGAAGGCCGCTGAAGGAAAAGCCCAGTCTCTGACTGCGGCTATAGGAAACAGAAAACCGCCGGTAATGGCTGATATACAAAAAGAAACAGAGGATGCAGAGCATCGTCTTAAATCTGCAGAAAGCTTACGGGATCAGATTCGTTCTGTGTATAAAGACAACAAAGAAGCGGATCATATACTGTCTCCAATGCTTCAGGAACGACAGAAACTTGTGGAGGAGCATGGGCGTATCGATCATCTGTACCGGCTTGTTTCCGGCAATGTCAGCGGTTCCAGAATGGATCTGGAAACATATGTGCAGAGGTATTATCTGGAAAAGATTCTTTATGCAGCTAACAGGCGCTTTCGGGATATGTCTGCGGGTCAGTTTGAGCTTCGGATGTATAATCTGGAAAAGGCCGGAGAAGGAAAAAACCGGGGACTTGATCTGATGGTCTACTCTGCAGTGACCGGAAAGGAGAGAGAAGTAAGAACACTTTCTGGAGGAGAATCTTTTATGGCAGCGCTGGCTCTTGCATTGGGAATGGCAGATCAGATCCAGGAAAGCTCTGCTGCCATAAATCTGGATATGATGTTTATTGACGAAGGCTTTGGATCCCTGGATGAACATTCCAGAAATCAGGCAGTGAAGGTACTTTTGGAAATGGCGGAGGGATCAAAACTGATCGGGATCATATCGCATGTGACAGAACTGAAGCAGGAAATTGAGGATCAGCTGATCGTCATAAAGGATGAAAGCGGCAGTCATGTAAAATGGCAGATAAGCTAAAGAAATACCCCGGAGATATTCCGGGGCATTTCTGTATTCAGGTCTCTGCCTGTTTCATTTTAGCCAGTTCTCTTTTGGCAAAGACAATAGCCAGAATAAAGGCGGCTGTATCGGCGATGGGACCGGCATACATGACGCCGTCGATTCCTATAAAGAGAGGCAGGATCACGATCAGGGGAAGCAGAAAAACAAGCTGTCTGGTAAGGGACATGATAATTCCAAGTTTTGCTTCTCCGATGGAGGTAAAAAATCCTGCAGACATGGGCTGTATGCCGTTGGCAAAGGTCAGAAACATAAAAATCCGAAGATAGCGTTCTGCAAACTGAAAGTACAGATCGCTTCCTGTTCCGAAAAGTCCTACAATCTGGTGAGGGAAAAACTGAAAACAGAGAAAAAATACAGTTGCGATAATGGTACAGGCAGTTACGGAATAACGATAAGTTTTTCTGACCCGGTCATATTTTCCCGCACCATAGTTAAATCCCCAGATAGGCTGGCTGCCCTGTGATATACCAATACAGATTGACAGGAAGACCATATTTACCTTTGAGATGATTCCTACACAGGCAATTGGTATATCGCTTCCGTATGCGGAGGCTGCGCCATAGTAACGCAGGATGTTGTTCATAAAAATCTGTACAACAGCAAGAGCAATCTGATTAAAAAAGGAAGCTGCTCCAAGAGAAACAATCAGTTTTATATGTTCTGTATGGGGAAGGAACATATTTTTGTTCAAGTTCATTTTGCGGAAGCGCGCAAAATAAAGAATTACAAGAATACCGGATACTGCCTGACCGATCACTGTGGCCCAGGCTCCGCCTTTGATGCCCCATCCGAAGCCAAAAATAAAAAGAGGGTCAAGTACAGTATTGATCACAGCGCCTGTCAGCATGCAGGTCATAGAAAAACCAGGACTTCTGTCGGCACGTATCAAATGGCAGCCGCCGGTAGTCAGTATATAAAAAGGAATGCCTACAGCAGTGATTCCGGTGTAGTCAATGGCATATGGCATAACGTCCGGTGTTCCGCCAAAAAGATGCAGGAGAGGATCAAGGAACAGAAGAACTGCCGCAGAGATCAGGATACCGCTGATTCCAAGCATAGAAAGACTGGCGCCTGCAATATAGCTGGCTTTTTCGTCATGTCCTGCGCCTGATTCCAGATTATAGCTGGAGGCGCCTCCGATCCCCAGAAGAAGAGCAATGGCAGTAGAAAAAATAGTTACAGGAAATGCCACATTTGTAGCGGCGTTTCCCAGCATTCCCACTCCCTGGCCGATAAAGATCTGGTCTACAATATTATAAAGAGCGCTTACCAGCATGCTTATAATTGCCGGAACAGAGAATTTTAAAATAAGTCCGCCTACGGGAGCGGAGCCCAGCGGATTGTCGGTTTGAACGTTGTGATTCTGAATTTTCAAGGCAAAGGTTCCTTTCTTTTAGCTTTTGATAAATACAAACAGCAGCGCTAGTGTATACCTATGCTATTGTTTAAGAAACAGTATATCATTTTTTCGGGCAGGAGAAAAGCTGAAACAGAGTGGTTGAGAAATCTGTTTTTTCATGATATTCTGGAACGGTACAGAGAGAATTATTTTATCCGCTTACAGGTGTAGAGCAGAAAGGATTTTATATTGATTTCAAAAACAATGCGCGCAATTTTACATGCGCTGTCTTACAGTAATGTGGAAGTGGAGGCTGCCAGAAAGCTGGCAGATCTGAAAAAGCTTGATGCAATGAGGATTTTTTTAAAGAAATTAGATACAAAGGTATATAATGGAGATTACGAAGTTCCGGTACGTCTTTATTTCCCAAATGAGGAAGCCATGAAAACAGAGACATCTCAGGGCTTGGCTTATCCTATTCTTCTGTTTTTTCATGGCGGAGGCTGGGTGACAGACAGTGTGGAAAACTATGACCGGGTGTGCTCCCGGATGGCGCAGGACACAGGTCATATTGTGATTTCCGTGGAGTATCGATTGGCTCCGGAGCATCGTTTCCCTATCGGACTGGAGGATTGTTATGCGGCAGCCAGGACACTTTATATGGATCTTTTGAGAGAAGATCAGGACAAGATCACTATTATGGGAGACAGTGCCGGAGGAAATCTGGCAGCAGCCGTATGTCTGCTTGCCAGAGACAGAGGAGAGTTTATGCCAAAAAGACAGATTCTGATCTATCCGGCTCTGGGAAACTGCTATACAGAGGAGTCTCCTTATAAGTCTGTTCATGAAAATGGAACGGATTATCTTTTGACGGCAGAGAGGATGGAAAATTATCTTCTTCTTTATGAAAACAGCAAGGAAGACCGAAAAAATCCGTATTTTTCTCCGCTGATGGAGCAGAATCTGTCCAATATGCCGGATACCCTGATTCTTACTGCAGAGTTTGACCCTTTGCGGGATGAGGGAGAAGAGTATGGAAAACGTCTGAAAGAAGCAGGGAACTATGTGGAAGTACACAGGATTCCCAATGCTCTTCATGGATATTTTGCCCTGGGGATTCGGTTTTTCCATGTGCAGGAAAGCTTTCGGCATATGAATGCATTTCTGGAAAAAAGGGAAGACTGACAGCCTGAGAATGGACTGCTTCAGAAATAAAAACAGGAAAAACCTTCCTTGCCTGATCACGGAGTCTGTGATATATTTGAAGCATCAAATGTGAATAAGGCGGGCAGATCGTGAAATCAGGATATTCAAAATGGAGAAAGCTGGATAATGCAGCGCTGGCATTTCCGCCGGCAACAGACAAAAATGATACCAGAGTCTTCCGGATGTACTGTGAGCTGACGGAAGAAATAAGCCCCCAGATCCTTCAGGACGCACTTGACAGGACAATGAAAAAATATCCCTTGTTCCAGGTGGTTCTGAGAAAGGGGCTTTTTTGGTTTTATCTGGAGAGAAGAGATATCCGGGCAGTGGCAAAAGAGGAAAAAAAACCTCCTTGCAGCAGACTGTATATCCCGGATAAAAAGTCGCTTCTTTTTGAGGTTTCCTATTATGAAAACCGCATTAATTTTGAGGTTTATCATGCACTTACAGATGGAACAGGGGCAAGGAATTTTCTTCAGGAGCTGGTACAGAATTATCTGATTCTCCGGCATCCGGAGGCAGGACTTCCCTATATAAAAACAGAGGAAAAATCCACTTTCCGGGATCACGAGGAGGACAGTTTTTCTCAGTATTATTCCTCGGAAACACCTAAAAATAAAGATAAAAATCCCCGGGCAGTGCCTCTGAAAGGAGCTATGCTCAGTCATGAAGAAATGGAGATTTTGGAGATATCCATACCTGTAAAGGAGATTTTGGCAAAAGCCCGGGAATATGGAGCCTCGATCACTGCGTATCTGTCGGCGGTATTTATATGTTCCATTCATGAGGAGATTCCAAAAAACAGGCAGAAGCGTCCTGTGACCCTGATGGTTCCTGTAAATCTGAGGAATTTTTTTCCGTCAGAGTCCATGGCAAACTTTTTTGGCTGGATCGAAGTGGGATATACGTTTACAGAAACTACAACCTTTCAGGATGTGCTGGAGGATGTGAAAAAACAGTTTGAGGAAGAACTGGTAAAAGAAAAGATTGCCATGCACATGAACGGCTATGTGCGTCTGGAAAAAAATCCTCTGATCCGTGCGGTTCCTCTTGAAGTCAAAAAGTATTTTCTGATGGTGGGAGCTGCCTGGGGAAGCCGCAGGATTACAACAGTATATTCTAATATCGGAGTGGTCCGGTTTCCGAAAGAGTATGAGCCTTATATCAGAAGATTTGGATTTTTTACCTGTACAGAGGCTTTGCAGCTCTGTTCCTGTTCCTATGGAGACGAGCTTCTTCTGGGCTTTACTTCAAAGATTCCGGGAGAAAGTATCCAGAGAAATTTCCTCAGATATCTGAGGGAAGATAAGATATCTTTTAAAGAAGAAAGAAATGATTTTCCGGGGTGTCAGGAGGAACAGAAGCAGGAGGGAAAAAAAGCCTATCAGATTTTTTCTTTCCTTTGTCTTACAGTGGCGGTAATCTGTGGAATGGTCAATTATATGATCTGGGATACGCTGAACTGGTTCTGGTTTGCAGCAGCGGGAAGCTTCTGTGCCTGGCTTGTTGTTTCCGTGGGATATACCAAACGGAGAAACATTTTGAAGAATGAAATGTGGCAGCTGATCCTGATTACGGTGATCGCTGTTTTGTGGGATAATTTCACCGGCTGGAGAGGCTGGTCGGTTGATTTTGTGCTTCCTTTCGGGGCTATGGCGGTTCTGGGATCCATGCCGGTGATCGTTAAGGTGAATCATCTGGAAAAGGAAGAGTACCTGTTTTATCTGATCCAGGCAGGTATTGCAGGATGTATTCCTATGATTTTGGTGTGGATCGGACTGGTCCGTTTTCCGTATCCTTCGGTAATTTGTGCCGGTATCAGCTTTCTGGTTCTGGCGGGACTGTTTATCTTTCAGAAAAAAAGTACGGTCAGGGAATTTCATAAGAAACTGAGAATGTAAAAAGTCATAAAAAGGCTGTTGTAGGAACTGTGTCAGATGGGAGAAAAATCCCGTTGGCCAGGGCGTACAGCAGTCTTTTGTTTTACTGAAATTTTGTCATTTAGTACATGATTTTTGTCTCTTGTGTATACCGTGTTTACAATTTCAGGTATAATGATTATAGTAAAAACAACAGGAGAGAGTGACTGAAATGTACAGAATTGCAGTTTGTGATGATGATAAAAATATTCGTGAGCAGGTCAGAAAAATGATTCTGGAATGGAAGTCTCAGGTGGAGGTAAGGGTGTTTTCTTCCGGAAGGGAGCTGATGGAAAATTACCAGCCTTACGACGCGGTTTTTCTTGATATTGACATGCAGGGAATGAATGGCATAGAAACAGGAAAGGCTATCCGCTCTGTAGATACTGATGTAAAAATTGTTTATCTGACAGCTTACCGGGATTATGTGGCAGGAGCTTTTGGAGTTCATGCATTTCAGTATCTGCTGAAGCCTGTGAACAGACAGGAGATTATAAATGTTCTGGAAGAGATATTCCGGTATATGGAAGCCTCGGATAAAAAGATCATCCTTGATTTTCGCACAGTGGATGGAATTGTCTGCCTTCCTGTAGAGTCCATTTATTTTTTTGAGTATGAGAACAGAAGGATACGGATTGTGACAGATGAAGATGAATATTATATGGTGGAGCGCATTGGAAATGTGGCAAAACGTATGGAGGATTTTGGCTTTTCCATGCCGCACCAGAGCTTTTCCGTAAATATGCTTCATGTGAAAAATGTAAAAGGACAGCACATTTATCTGGACAATGGAATGGAAATTCCTCTTTCCCAGAAAAAACAGAAAACATGGAAACAGGAGCTGACTGTCTGGCTGTCGGCACGGCTGGAGCACCGGAGAGGATGATGGAAATGAATTATGTATTATATTGCTTTTTTCAGATCATTGAACTGGTTATCCATACAGGAAGCTTCATCTGGTTTCTGTATTCCATGCCAAGAGAGGAAGAGTCGGAGCCGTGGGTAAGATACTGCGTCTGGGGAATTTTTATGATACTTACCTTTTTGCTTCCGGCATTATGGTGGAATGACATCATTACAATGTCTGTGCTTACAGCATACTATATTGCAGTCTGCTGGCTTTTTTATCACAGGAGCAGAACCTGGATCCTGTATTCTCTGATTTATGGAATGGCAAATTACGGAGCTCAGGTAATCGGTATTTACTTTACCGTATATATCAGTAAAAAATTTGGCTTTTATCAGGAGATGCTCTCCTATTATACGCTTGTGCTGGCAAAGATGATATGTCTGTTTTCCGTGACTTATCTTATGAGGCGGATTGTTCGGAAACGTATGGTAAAAGATCAGACGGAACTGCATATCAGAGGAATGATCCTGGTACCTTTGTTTAGTATGATTCTTGTATATTTGTACTGTGTTTCCGGGGAAAGTTTTTTTCTGGAACATGGATTTTGGGGAGTTATTCTCTGCATGCTCCTTTTGCTGGCTATCAATATTTATTGTCTTTATGTGTGGTATGATCTGGCAGAAAACAGAGAGCTGAAGCACAAGGTAGAATTGATGAAACAGCAGAATGAACTGACACATCAGTATTATGAGGATATGGAAAATAATTATAATCGCTCCAGAAGAATCATACATGATATCAGGAATCATCTGAATATGCTGGAGCAGTCGGCAAAAACTGATAATACTGATTATTTCGAAGATGTTCATGGAATGCTGAATTCTCTGGGACTGAAATTTTATTCAGATAACAGAATGTTGAACATGATTCTGAACGACAAATTAAAAAAGCTGGAACCGGGGCAGGCAGAATGTAATATGGGCGGTATCAGCCTGGATTTCCTGGCGGATATGGATGTGACAACCATTTTTGCAAACCTTCTGGATAATGCCATAGAGGCAGGCGAAAATAAAAAGAATTTCTGGATAAAAATAAGAGGGGAACAGATACAGGATTTTACAGTAGTAAAAATATGGAATCCATCTTCAGAGATGTATGCCCCGGGGCATTCGGGCAAGCAGGGGCATGAAGGAATTGGCCTGGAAAACGTGCGCCATACAGTAGAAAAATATCACGGCGCACTGAATATAGAAACAAAGGACGGGATTTTCTCCGTGACAGCAGTATTTCCGGGAGAATAAGGAGGAGAATTATGAAATTTACGCAAACAGAGAAAAAACAGCTTATGATCTATGTGATCATAGCATACGGAATCACCTATGTGCTGGGGCTTCTGATGTGGTATGGCTATGGAAAAGGTCTTGATCTCAGCGCTTTTCCAAACGCGCAGATGCTGTATCCGGCAGCCGGTGTGATGATGGCTTATTTAATTACCAGAAAGGGAGATAAAAATCTTCCAAAAGCTTTTTACATATTTTTTGTGGCGCTTACGGCAGTGCTGGTTGTCTGTACGGCGGCCTCTGTTCTGGCGCCGAAAAATATAGATCTGATGGGCACACCGTTTTCTCAGTGGATGCTGATCCTGCAGTACGTTATGATAGGCGGCAGCGTTATTTTTTGGATTCTTCTCTTGGTATCCGGCAAAGAAAAACGCAGAGCCTATGGACTGAACAGCGGCCATTGGAATACATCTGTTCTTATGATCCTGTTGTTTATTGGATTATATCTTCTCAGATTTGTGATTGCCAGCGCTCTGGGCGGCCAGCTTTCTGAATTTGGAAAAATAATGGCAAATCCGACTACCTGGATCATGTTTTTTACTGTTTTGGTGAACTTTTTCCTGTCAGTAGTGGCATTTTTCGGGGAGGAATACGGATGGAGATATTATCTTCAGCCTCTTCTTCAGAAGAAATTTGGCCTGAAAGGCGGCGTGATCCTTCTGGGCTGTGTGTGGGCTGTATGGCATCTGCCAATTGACTTTTTCTACTATACTACGCCGGATATGGGACTGGCGGCTCTGGCAAGCCAGTTTGTTACCTGTATTACGCTTGGGCTTTTTATGGCATATGCTTATATGAAAACCCAGAATATCTGGGTTCCGGTAATTATTCATTTTCTGAATAATAATATGGCGGTAGTCTTTTCAGGAACATACTCTGCAGATGTGCTTCAGAACCAGCAGATCCACTGGGCGGATATACCGGCTGCTCTTGTACTGAATTTGCTGATCTTTGGATGGGTGATCTTTATGAAGCCGTTTAAGGAGAAAAAGAAGGAAAATATGTAAATTCCAGGAAACAGGAAAATACAGGAGGGATGGATGATGATTCCAGCTTTCCTGTATTTTTTGTGGTGTTAAAGATTATGAATCATAACAGGAAAATGAATATATTGTTTGGGATAACATGTTTTTTAGAAAATTTATACATAAAATTTCTCTGAAATTGTTTTATGTGGCAAAGACACTTGTTTTTTCTAAATAATTTAGTATAATTAAGTGAAAGGAGGGATGAAAATGGCATTAAGAGCGAAAGATATTGCAGAAATGCTTGGAGTTTCTACAGCGACAGTTTCACTTGTGTTAAATAATAAACCAGGGGTGGGTGATCAAAAGCGTCAGGAAATTATTGAAAAAATCAGAGAATTAGGATGTGATTATCTTCTTAAAGACATTCCTGTTACGAATGGAAATATTGGGTTTGTAGTATATAAGACAATAGGAAAAATTGTGGATGAATCTCCGTTTTTTAATTATATATTGGAGGGACTAAACAGTAGTCTCACTGACTATGGCTATAATCTGAGCTTTGTATATATGAATAGAAGTACTCCTCTTGAAGTACAGGAAATGCAATTACGATCTTCGGATTGTAAAGGATTTCTTATATTTGGAGTTGAGATGCAGCGAGAAGATCTTCAGGTATTTATTGATACAGGACTTCCTTTTGTGGTATTGGATAATTCATTTCAGGACAGTGATGTAGATTCTGTTTCTATTAATAATTTTCAGGGAATCAGCAAAGCAATGCAATATGCATATGATATGGGACATAGAGAAATCGGATATATACGATGCCGAGAGCGTATCACCAGTTTTTCAGAAAGATATCAGGCTTATAAAAATTGTATGAAAAAATTTGGCCTGAAGATAAAGGAAAGCTATATCTGGGATGTAAATTATTCGGAAAAGACTATTAGAGAAGAGGTAGGAAAATACCTTTCAGAAAATAATGAGAATCCCACTATATTTATTGCGGAAAACGATTTTATTGCATGTCATGCCATTCATGGAATGCAGGATAATGGTTACAGGGTACCAGAGGATATTTCTGTAATTGGATTTGACGACAGACCTGTATGTCAAATGATAGTTCCTTCTGTGACCACTGTAAATGTTCCTAAAAATGCATTTGGATCCGCAGCAGTTGAGCTTTTAATGGAAAAAATGCAGAATCCAAGAGAGTATTCTATGAAAACTGAAATAGGCACAAAATTAATTATTAGAAAAAGTGTTAGTCAATTGAAATAAACTTAATTTTTCTAAATATATAATTGATATAAAAACATTGATTTATGGAAAATACTATAGATCAGTGTTTTTTTTTATGTTGAAATACAGAAAAATAAGTCGAGAATGATAAATATTTATCAAATATAACTAAAATAAAGTAAAAATAATTTAAAAAACTATTGACATTTACACATGGGGGGGGGTAAAATACAAATAAATAAAAACTTAATAAAACTTAATATAATTTATAGAGGAGGATATTATGAATCAGTTATCTGCAATGGCCTATGAGCTTAGAGAAGATGTTATCGATATGATAGTGGAGGGAAAAGCCGGGCATATTGGCGGAGACATGAGCGTTATGGAGATTCTGACAGAAATTTATTTCGATCAGATGAATATCAGCCCTGAGAATATGAATGATCCTGAAAGAGATAAGTTCGTTTTAAGTAAGGGACATTCTGTTGAAGCCTATTATGCAGTACTGGCAAGAAAAGGATTTTTTGATATTAGAGATGTAATAGCGCAGTTTAGTAAATTTGGGACAAAATTTATCGGACATCCCAATAATAAACTTCCCGGCATTGAAATGAACTCCGGCTCTCTGGGACATGGACTTCCGGTAAGTGTAGGAATGGCACTTGCAGGGAAGATGGATAAATCAGGATATCGTGTTTATACGGTTATGGGAGACGGAGAGCTGGCGGAAGGGTCTGTATGGGAGGGCGCAATGGCAGCTTCTCATTATAAACTTGATAATCTCTGTGCTGTAGTAGACAGAAACCGTTTACAGATTTCCGGCAATACAGAAGATGTAATGGCACATGATGATCTTCATGAAAGATTCCGGGCATTTGGCTGGAATGTCATTGATGTTAAAGATGGAAACAGTATACCTCAGCTGAAAGCGGCTTTTGATGAAGCTAAAACAGTGAAAAATAAGCCTACGGTAGTAATAGCAAATACTGTAAAAGGAAAAGGCTCCGAAACTATGGAAAATAAAGCCAACTGGCATCATAAGGTTCCGTCACCGGAAGAGGTAATACAGATTAAAACTGATTTGAGAAAAAGAAGGGAGGCGCTGATTCATGGCTAAAATTGCAAACAAACAGGTAATCTGTGATGTGTTAATGCGGGAAGCGGAAAAAGATAAAGATATTGTGGCATTGTGCAGTGATTCCCGGGGAAGTGCTTCTTTTTCAAAATTTGCAGATACTTATCCGGAACAGTTTATAGAAACAGGAATAGCAGAACAGAATCTGGTGAGTATTTCCGCAGGACTTGCGAAATGTGGAAAAAAACCATATGCTGCTTCGCCGGCCTGCTTTTTATCTACCAGAAGCTATGAACAGTGTAAAGTAGACGTGGCATACTCAAACACAAACGTAAAATTGATTGGGATCAGTGGAGGAGTAAGCTACGGGGCTTTGGGAATGAGCCATCATTCTGCGCAGGATATAGCAGCCATGTCAGCCATTCCCAATATGAGAGTCTATCTTCCAAGCGACAGATTTCAGACAGAAAAGCTGACAGAGGCGCTTCTTAAAGATGAAAAACCTGCTTATATTCGTGTAGGACGAAATGCTGTTGAGGATGTGTATGAAGAGGGCAAGATACCTTTTGAGATGGATAAGGCAACAGTAGTAAGAGAAGGAACAGACATTGCAATTATTGCCTGTGGTGAAATGGTGAAACCGGCCCTGGATGCAGCAGAGCTTCTTGATGAAAAAGGAGTCAGTGCATCAGTTATAGATATGTACTGCCTGAAACCGCTGGATAAAGAAACGATCATCCGTGTTTCTTCCAATGTAAAGGCTGTAGTTACCGTTGAGGAGCATGCGCCGTTTGGGGGACTGGGATCTATGGTAAGTCAGGTTACAGGCGAACATTGTCCTGTAAAGGTGATCAATCTTTCATTACCTGATGAGCCGGTTATTTCCGGAACATCAAAGGAAGTTTTTGATTATTACGGACTGAATGCACAGGGAATTGTAAAAAAGGTAATGGAGCTGATCTGATATGGGGAAATATTTAATAGGAATCGATCAGAGTACACAGGGAACAAAAGCACTGCTTTTTGATCAGGAAGGGAATCTGATCAAACGTACTGACAAAGCTCACAGGCAGATCATAAATGAAAAAGGTTGGGTTTCTCATGATCCGGAAGAGATTTACAGAAATACTCTGGAAGCTGTAAGGAATCTGGTTCAGGAATCCGGTATTCCGGCAGGTGATGTTGTGGGTGTGGGAATCAGTAATCAGAGAGAAACTTCCCTTGCCTGGGACAGATCAACAGGGGAACCGCTGGGACAGGCAATTGTCTGGCAGTGCGCGCGAGCTGTTGATATCTGTGAAAGAGTGGAACGGGCAGGACAGGCAGAAGCAGTCAGAAGCCGCACGGGTATTAATCTGTCTCCTTATTTTCCGGCATCCAAGATTGCCTGGATCCTTGAAAATGTGGAAGGAGCAAAGGAGAAAGCAGATTCAGGAAATATCTGTCATGGAACAATTGACACCTGGCTTATTTATAAACTGACCAGAGGAAAAGAATATAAAACAGACTATTCCAATGCGTCAAGGACACAGCTTTTTAATATTTTTGAGCTGAAATGGGATCAGGAGATCTGTGAGCTTTTTGGGATCAACCCGGATAATATGGCAGAGGTATGTGATTCAGATTCCTGCTTTGGCGAAACGGATTTTAACGGATTTCTGCCTCATCCGGTTCCGATACACGGAGTTCTGGGAGATTCACACGGAGCCTTATTTGGACAGGGATGTCTGAAACCGGGAATGACGAAATCCACTTATGGAACCGGCTCTTCTATTATGATGAATATTGGAGAAAAGCCTGTTTTGAGTACCCATGGAGTGGTGACCTCTCTTGCATGGAGTATGAACGGAAAAGTAAATTATGTACTGGAAGGCAATCTGAATTATACAGGGGCAGTGATCACATGGCTGAAAGATGATATGAAGCTGATCTCATCTCCCGGAGAGACCCAAAAACTTGCGGAAGAGGCGTCAAAAGATGATAAAACTTATCTGGTTCCTGCATTTTCAGGACTTGGAGCTCCTTACTGGGACAGTCGGGCAACAGCGGCAGTTGTAGGGATGACAAGAACTACAAAAAAGCCGGAGCTGGTAAAGGCCGCAGTAGAGTGTATTGCTTATCAGATCACAGATATTGTCAATGCCATGAGCGAAGATGCAGGAGTAAAGGTTGAGGAATTAAGAGTAGACGGAGGCCCAACCAGAAACAGTTATCTGATGCAGTTTCAAAGCGACATGACACGGGCAGCGGTTCAGGTGCCGGATGCGGAAGAACTCTCAGGAATGGGACCGGCTTTTGCAGCGGGAATTGCGTTAGGGCTGTGGGATGAAAATATTTTTAACAAGCTGAACAGGACAAAATATGAACCTGAAATGAATGAAAAAGAAGCTGAGCAAAAGTATCTCGGATGGAAAAAAGCAGTTGAACGGGTACTAATGTAAACGGAGAAGAACTTAAATAAATAATTATGACATAAAGGAGAAGAACATCATGGAAGGAAAAATGAAAGTATGTGTATTAACCGGTAAACAGAAACTGGAATGGGTAGAACGTGACATTCCTCAGCCGGGAAAAGGAGAGCTTCAGATCAAGCTGGAATATGTAGGAGTATGTGGTTCAGACCTTCATTTTTATCAGGAGGGACAGCTGGCTAACTGGACTTTGGATGGGCCTCTGGCTCTGGGACATGAGCCGGGCGGAGTAGTAAGCGCAGTTGGCGAAGGAGTAGAAGGATTTAAAGTAGGAGATAAAGTTTCTATTGAACCGGCAGTACCCTGCGGCGAATGTGAAGACTGCAGAAAAGGAAATTATAATCTCTGTAAGAATATCAGGATGCTTGCAATTCCGGGAGAAAGAGACGGAGTAAATGCAGAATATTGTGTGCATGATGCAAGCATGTGCTATAAGCTTCCGGATAATATGGATACGCTGGAAGGGGCATTGATCGAGCCTCTGGCAGTTGGAATGCATGCAACAGAATTGTCAAATGCAAAGGTGGGAGAGACTGCGATTGTTCTGGGAAGCGGATGTATTGGTCTTTGTACTATTATGAGCCTTAAGGCAAGAGGCGTCAGCGAGATTTATGTTGCAGACGTAATGGACAAACGTCTGGAAAAGGCTCTGGAAGTAGGCGCTACAAGAGTATTTAACAGTAAACGTGAGAGCATTGAAGAATTTGCCAAAACACTTCCGGGAGGCGGCGCAGATCAGGTTTACGAATGTGCGGGAAACAGAATTACAACACTTCAGACCTGCAGACTGATCAAACGTGCAGGAAAGGTCACACTGGTTGGTGTTTCTCCGGAACCGGTTCTGGAGCTGGATATTGCAACTTTGAATGCAATGGAAGGAACCATTTATTCTGTATACCGTTACAGAAATCTCTGGCCAAAGGCAATTGCAGCAGTCTCTTCCGGTCTGATCCCAGTCAGAAGCATTGTGTCTCATGAGTTTGATTTTAAGGACTGTATTGAAGCTATTGAATACAGCCTGAATCATAAGGATGAAGTCATCAAGGCAGCAGTTAAATTCCAGTAAAGAAAAACAGCATATAAAAATAAATGTACAGGGAGGATTTTAAGATGTTAAGAAGAAAAATGATGGTTATGGCAATGGCAGCAGCAATGATCGGAACAATGACAGGATCTGTGAATGTATATGCGGCAAAGGCAGGAGACAGCGCAACCGGAAAAACAGAACTGGCAGATGCAGATTTTGACACAAGCTATCAGCCGAAAAAGGACAGTTATAAAATTTACTGTACATATAAAAATATCCACAGCTGGTATGACGCAATTAAATGCGGCGTTGATGCGGCAGTAGCAGATTTTGCAGAAAAAGGCGTGGAAATCGATTATGAATGGTATGGACCTGCAGAGCCGGACGCAGTGGATCAGGTAAATTCCATTGAAACAGCCATCGGACAGGGATATGATCTGATCGCTGTTGATGTAAATCAGCCGGAGACAACAGCAAAGGCTGTGGATGAAGCAGTGGCAGCAGGAATCCCGGTTGCAACCTTTGCCAGCAGTGATATTGAAGACTGCGACAGAAGCTTTTTTGTAGGAAATACAGATAATTACGGCGATGGCTGCGCTCTTGCAAAAGCAGTGTGCGAAGAGATGGGCGGTAAAGGACAGATTGCGATCCTTTCCGGAACAATGGGAGCCGCATCTCATGAAGAACGTCTCCAGGGATTTAAAGATACGATTGCAGAATATCCGGACATTGAGATTGTAGACGAGCAGAGAGATAACGATGCAGTAGAAAAAGCAATCAGCATTACAGAATCCTGGCTTCAGGCATATCCGGATCTTGGCGGAATCCTCTGCAATAACATGTCGAATCCGGTTGGCGCATGTCAGGCAGTGAAGGATGCCGGTAAATCAGGGGATATTGTAATCGGAGGTATGGATCATGATCTTCGTACTCTGGAATATCTGAAAGACGGTACACTGTTTGTGGCACAGGTTCAGAACTGCTACGACATGGGATATAAGCTGGTTTATAACGCAGTAAAGACAATTGACGGAGAAGCAGTAGAGGAAGAGGCTACAAATGTCGGATCCACTTCCGTTTATGCAGACAGCGCAGATAAATATATTGAAATGTTATATGGAGAAAGTGCAGATGCAGAATAATACAGAGAAGCTTCTGGTTGAAATGCGGGATATTGTAAAAACCTTCCCGGGAACAAAGGCTCTTGACGGTGTGACTTTAAAGCTCCGCAAAGGAGAAATCCATGCACTGGTAGGTGAAAACGGAGCGGGAAAAAGTACTTTAATGAACATTCTGACCGGGCAATTTGCAATGGACAGCGGAGAGGTGATCATGGAGGGAGAACCGGTCAGGTTCTCCTCCCCCAGAGAAGCAATGAGAAAAAATATTGTTCTGGTACCTCAGGAGTTGAATCTTGTACCAGAAGCCAGTATTGCGGAAAATATTTTTCTGGGAAATGAAGTCATGGAGAAAAAGCTGATCAACTGGACAAAGACCCGTCAGGAGGCAGAGAGACTTCTTGCGCTTCTGGATGTTCATGTAGATGTTTCTCAGCCGGTAAAAGTGCTTTCGGCAGCGTATCAGCAGCTTGTTTCTATTGCCCGGGCGCTTGCCTATGATCCAAAAGTATTGATTTTGGATGAGCCTACAGCGGTTTTGACCAATCGTGAGACAGAAAGTCTCTTTCAGTCCATGCAGAGGCTGAAAAAAGGCGGCACAGCTATGGTATTTATTACTCATCACCTGGATGAGGTTATGGAACAGGCAGACAGAATCACGATTATGAAGGACGGATGCCTTGTAAAAGAAGTCCATGTCTCTGAAATCACAAAAGAAGAAATGATTAATCAGATGGCTGGGAAAAAGGTACAGATTACGGGTAGAGTCCAGAGAAAAGTTTCCGATGAAGTGTTTTTTGAGGCCAGAAATCTTTCCAGAAAAGGGGAGTTCCAGAATGTAAGCTTTGAAATCCATAAGGGAGAAATTCTGGGAGTTGCCGGTCTGGTAGGAGCTGGCCGTACAGAAATTTTTAAGAGTGTTTTTGGCATTACCGAAAAGGAACCTGGCGGTCAGACTTTTATTGAGGGAAAAGAAGTACATATCAAATCCCCTATAGATGCAATCCGATATGGAATGGGCTATGTTTCGGAAGAACGCAGGCATGATGGTATTGCTCCGGATATGTCTGTTATGGAAAATATGATGCTTCCATCTTATGACAAAATAAAAAAACACGGTCTGATCGATTACAGACAGGCGATTGAGACAGCTGAAAAATATATTAGTTCCTTCAAAATTAAAACAGCATCCAGAGAAACACTGATTAAGAATCTGTCAGGAGGTAATCAGCAGAAGGTTATTGTAGCGCGCTGGATGGCAAAGGGGATTAAAATGCTGATCCTTGATGAACCTACTCGTGGTATTGATGTAAATGCCAAAGGAGAGATACACCAGCTTATCCGTGATCTTGCAGACAATGGAGTATCGGTTGTTGTAATTTCTTCTGAAATGGAGGAGGTTATGGCGTTATCTGACAGGATTATGGTTGTTCATCAGGGTAGAATCAGCGGATACATCACAGATGTGGATTTGATCACACAGGAAGATGTGCTGAAAGTAGCTTTTCAATAGGAGGTAAAACAGCAAAATGGACAGGATAAAGAAATTTTTTAAATCCACGGCTGGCATGGTTCTGATCGTAACGATTCTGGTTGGCATTATCGTACATGCCACCACAGGAAACTTTTTTACGGCGTATAATATCAGTACACTGACAAGAGCTGCATCCTTTGTAATTATTGTAGGATTTGGACAGACGATTGTTCTTCTGACTGGCGGAATCGACCTGTCAGTGGCAACCATTGGTTCTGTGTGCGGTATGGCGGGGGCTATCTTTATGGTGAATTATGGAATCAATCCATATCTTGCCATTGTGATCGCCAGCCTTCTGGGAATTGTACTGGGAGCAGTAAATGGATTTTTTATTGCATATTTTAAAATGACACCATTTATTGTAACTCTGGCAACTATGCAGATTTATAAAGGTATTGTATACGTTATTACAAAAGGTATGCCGATCACGGGTATGCCGGAATCAGCAGAAAAACTTGCAAATGGAGTAATTGGCGGCGTTCTTCCAAACATTGTAATTATCATGGTTATTATCTGTGTGATTCTTACAGTCATATTAAAAAGAACAAAGTTCGGACGTTATGTATATGCTTTGGGCGGAAACAGAAGCTGTGCAAAAATTGTAGGTATTCCTACAGAACGTATTGAGATGATGGTATATTGTCTCAGCGGACTTCTCTCTGCCATTGCAGGTGTGCTGATGGCATGTAAACTGGCATCCTTCCAGGCAAGTATTGGCGAGAGCTGGCAGATGGATTCTATTACAGCTTCTGTTCTGGGCGGAACATCTATGGCCGGTGGAATTGGAAATGTGGTAGGAACTATCATTGGTGGTGTTTTAAGCAGTGTTATCAGTACCTGTATTACATTACTTCGTGTATCTTCTTACTGGGAGACGATCGTTACAGGCGCGGTAGTTCTGATTGCTGTACTGATTGATGCAGTGAAAGACAATCCGGTCATTAAAGCAAGGATAAAAAGAATCTTTACAAGGAAGGCATAAAATCAGTAAAAACATGCAGATAACTGACACAGGGGATATTTATTCGGAAGGATAGATATTCCCTGTATTTTTATTTAATCCCTGTTTTATGCGTTGTCCTGCAAAACCCTGTTGTGTGTTTGGGCAATATGAAGTAGAATAGAGAAAATGAGAAGGAGACATAAAGGGCAAAATGCCATCGCCAAAGGCGATATGGAATGCATTTTGCCCAAGTTGCTGTAAATAGAATGAACAGTAACAAAAGATAACCAGAAAGACAGATACAGGAGAGAAAACATGGAATTTTATCAGCTTAAAATTATAAGAAAGGGAACAAAACCGCCGGTTTGGAGAAGATGTCTTGTTCCTTCTAATATTACCTTTGCTCAGATGGCAGCAGTCCTGGAAGAAATCCTTGAGTATTCATTTACTGACAGATATGAATTTGAATTTTATCAGGAAAAGGTTCATGTAAGAGAATACAGAGAAGATGAACCTCAGGTGACTTCTTATCAGTATGATTTTTCAAATGCTTCCAATACATTTGTAAATGACCTGTTGGATAAGATGACATGGTTTACCTTCCGGGTAAAGACGAATGAGCAGAAACTGCCGGAATACAGGGCAGAGGTGGAAAAAAAGCTTCCTGCAGTCAGTGAGGATGGAGGGGCTCTTTGTCCTGTGATTATGAAAGAAAAAACAGGCGCAGAGGAAGAGTTCTGGTCGGATACAGAGCAGAAAAATAAACGTCTGGCGGAGCTGTTCACACTGGAGGCAGGAGAGCCGGATTACAGAATCAGTAAAGAGATTCATGAGGACATCTGTCAGGGAAAAGCATCTCTGATTTTCAGCGAAAATGCGGAAAGCAAAACAGAAAATAATAAAAAATGTACCGATTCTCTGTTAAAGGATATGGCAGAGACGGTAACAAAAGCGCTTTTTAAAGAAATGAAAAAAACAGCCGAAAGCAGAAATCCAAAGGTTGCAGAGTATCTGCAGGCATATGAACAGGAGGATCTGGTTTTTCTGGCCGGAGAGCTGGGGATTTCCGGGGCTGAGAAACTTGATAAACAGGAACTGGCAGGACGGATCGCCGAAGAGATCCTGAAGCCTGAGGTTATGGAAAAGGAGCTTCTGAGACTGAATGAATGGGAATTTCAGGCTTTTGAAAAAGCAATGAAAAAAGGTCTTTTCCATGTAGAGGAAAATGAATGGACAGATCTGGAATGGGCCAGCGATATCGGATATCTGGCAGTTTATGACGATGGATATGCAGAGGTTCCTTCAGAGGTTTCTGCTGTTTTTGAAAAGATTTGTACATCGGAGTTTTGTGAACTTCAGAAAAAAAGAAGCTGGCTGAGCGCATGTCTGGTAATGGTTGAATATCTTTACGGCACAGCTCCTGCAAGAGTTGTATACAGAATGTACCGCAGAAGAAGAGAATGCAGAGTAAGCTTTGAGGAATTTACAGAATTATTCCGGTCTGTTCCGGAAGAGGAAAATATCTGTGTACTTGACGGCGACAGGATCAGCCTTCAGGGATTGCTGGAAGAAAAAGAAATCTATCGGATGCTGCTGAAATACCAGGGAGACAGAGAGTTTTATGTTCCTTCAGAGGAGGAGATTGTTGACTGTACATTCAATGGTTATCCTTCTAAGCAGCCGGTTTATAAAAAAATCAGACAGTTTCTTGAACAGGAACTGGGAATGCCGGAAGAACTGGCAGAAGCCTATCTCTGTGAAATTTACAGAGTATATTATACAGGTGGACTTATGTCAGAGGCAATGGAACAGCTGAACAAAAACAGAGTTATTTTTGAAACAAAGGATCAGGCAAGAGAAATGGCAGAGCTTCTGGTGGAAGCTTACAGTAAAACCAGAAAAGTACAGCTGTGCGGACATGCGCCGGAAGAAGAACGAAATCCGCAGTTTCCTGGAACGTTCCAGAGTAATATACTGGTGAATGAGGAAAAGAATAAAAAGGTTTACCCAAATGATCCGTGTCCCTGTGGAAGCGGAAAGAAGTACAAAAAGTGCTGTGGAAGGAACTGAGAGAGCGCTGGTGGTGTATCAGCTTTTCAGAAAATAAATGTTGAGGAATATGGAGAGGATGCTATGGGGACAAAAATACGCAGGGGATTTTCGTTTTGGGGAAGAGTCCAGGGAGTAGGCTTTCGATACAAAATGTATTATCTGGCACAGAAATATAATGCAACAGGCTGGGTACAGAATGAATGTAACGGCTCTGTAACGGCGCAGGTTCAGGGAGAAGAGGTTTCAATTGACATGATCCTTCAGGCTCTGTTTCATGACCGCTACATCAGCATAGAACAAATGGATGTAAAAGAGCTTCCTCTGGTGGAGGATGAAAGAAAATTTTCCATGAGGAACTGAACGGACAGAAAGGAGCAGGTCCAGATGATTTTTTATTTTTCGGGAACAGGAAACAGCAGATTTATCGCAAAGAGGATCCAGGAGAAAACAGGGGATGAAATGTATTCTCTGAATGAAGCCATAAAACAGAAAAAATTTTTCTCCGGAAAAACGCCGGAAACAGCAGTTTTTGTAGTGCCTGCTTATGCATGGAGAATTCCGGAAATTGTGGAAACCTAGATTCGAAAGTCGAAATTTGACATAGGAATGAAAGCATATTTTGTTATGACCTGTGGAGACGGAATCGGAAATGCTGCAAAATATGCCAGAAAGCTTTGCGAGGATAAGGTTTTTACCTATATGGGCTGCGTGGGGATTCTGATGCCGGAAAATTATCTTGCCATGTTCCGGGTTCCTTCAGAGGAAGAGGCAAAAAATATCATTGCAGATGCGGAGCCGAAGATCCGGCAGGTTGAAGAGCAGATACTTGCAGGAGATCCTCTTACAGAAGAACCGGTCAGTATGCTTGGTGCGGTGTGCAGCGGCCCCGTAAATCTGCTCTTTTATCCACTGTTTGTGCATGCAAATAAATTTAATGTGGATAACTGCTGTACCGGCTGCGGGAAATGTGTAAAAGTCTGTCCGCTGAATAATATACAGCTTGTGAATGGACGGCCTCAGTGGGGAGACAAATGCACTCACTGTATGGCGTGTATTACGCAGTGTCCTGCAAAATCTATTGAATATGGGAAAAAATCACTTGGAAAGCCACGCTACCGCTGTCCTTATGAAAAATAAAAATGTCTGATCATATAAGGAGGAAATTACATGGAAGAATTATATAAAGCAATAGAAGAAAAAATAAAAAGCTGCGGATATCCCAGAGCGATTTCTGGAGAAGCGGTTTATGAGGATATCTGCGATCAGATTGAAGGTAAGGAAAATGGTTCCTATGTTTTATTGTCAAAATTTGAAGATGACGCAATTTTTGAGTACCACATCACTGTGATGGATCAGGACTTTAATCTTGGTATTCTTACCATGCGTCTGCCGGAGGGCGTTTTTGAAGTAAATTTTGACGAATAAAGGCAGAAAGAAATAAAAATCCGGCAATTTTACAAAGATTTAACAACTCCGTGTAAGAGACCTTTATTTCAGGTCTGATAAAATGATAAAAAAGAAAATTCTGCGAAAAGCGTTATTTTCTGTAGAATTTCTACAAGGAGTTGTGAAATGAAAAACAGGATCGCTATTTTAATAGAAGAAAAATACGGGGATATGCGTTCGTCGGAAAAGCAGGCGGCAGATTATGTGCTGGCGCATATGGATAAGGTTCGGGAGCTTTCTCTGGAAAAGCTGGCCGCAAACAGCGGAGTCAGCCAGCCTACGATTGTAAGGATGACCAAAGCTTTGGGATTTAAAGGCTATAAGAAATTCCGATATGCAGTGGTAGAACAGCTTGCAGGAAGCAGGAAAGAGGACGGCAGGGCAAATCCTATGTACGGGTATAACCTCAGCAGAAAGGATCGTCTGGAGGATATTCCGGGAAAAGTGGCAGTGACATCTCAGATGATGATGGAGGAAACGCTGAAAAATCTGTCATCGGAGGTGTTTAAAAAGGTGATCGGCGCATTGAAAAATGCCCGGATCATAGATATCTACAGTGTGGAAAATTCAAATGCAGTGGCGTCTGATCTTTTGACAAAGCTTTTGTATCTTGGGCTTTCCTGCAGACATTTCGATGATTATTATCATCAGAAGATCAGTGCGGGAAATCTGACTTCTCAGGATGTGGCAGTGGGGATTTCCTATTCCGGATATTCCAGAGATACGGTAGAGGTCATGAAAGAGGCGAAAAAAAGCGGAGCAGTTACCATTGTAATCACAAATTTCAGGGATTCTCTGATTACGAAATACGCAGATCTGGTAATCTGCACCAGTCAGCAGCAGCTTTTTTACGGAGACGCTATTTTTTCCAGAACAGCACAGATGATGATCGTGGATATGATCTATATGGGCCTGATCGTTTCCGATTACGACCGTTTTTGTACAGTTCTTGATAAAAGCAGCAGAGGGGTCCGCGATAAGGCATATTCTTCTTTGTAAGTTTACTACATTTTGACAGTGTAAAGACTTTGTTAAGTTTACAAGCGCTTAACAAAGTCTTTATTTTTTCTTGATTGAGAGGGCTGTAATACTGTTGCTATAATGACGGTGTTTCAGGACAGACAGGTAAATGTTCGATAGCAGAACGGGTGAAAAACAGTCCCGAGAAGGAGAAGAATATGTTAAAACTTGAGAATCTGAAAAAGGTATATGACGGTGTTACAATCCTGGAAAATATCAATCTGAATATTGAAGACGGAGAAATTATTTCTATATTAGGACCTTCAGGATGTGGAAAGACAACTTTATTAAATCTTATTCTGGGAATTGCTGAGGCAGACGGAGGACATATTGTTTTTAACGGTCAGGATATTACAGACGTTCCAATGGAAAAGCGGGGATTTAATATTGTCTTTCAGGATTATGCCCTGTTCCCGAACCTTAATGTATATGAAAATATTACGTATGGATTAAGGAACAATCCGGGCATTTCTACAGAAGAGGAGGTTCAGGAGCTGATAGAACTTCTTGGACTGGAAGAGCATCTGAACAAAAGAATCGATCAGCTTTCCGGTGGTCAGAAACAGAGAACCGCACTTGCAAGAACAATGGTAATGAAGCCCAAAATCCTTCTTTTGGACGAGCCTTTAAGCGCTCTTGACGGTGTGATCAAAGAGTCGATTAAAGATAAAATCAGGGCGATCGCAAAGGATTATAATCTGACTACGATTATTGTTACCCATGATCCGGAGGAGGCTCTTACTATTTCCGATAAAGTTCTGATCCTTGAGAAAGGCGGAATCTCCCAATATGGAAAGCCGTCTGAAATCATTACTCATCCGGAAAATCCTTTTGTGAAAAAGTTTATCCTTAATCAGCTTGAGATTAAAAGAAATAATATTTATATGCTGTTTGCCAATACCATGCTGAGCCAGCAGGAGGTTTCGGCCTGATGGCAGGGGCAGGCAAAAAAATGAACGGAAGAAATAAAGAAACAAAGCTTATTTTTCTTGCAGTAGCTCTGCTGTTCGGAGCGTTCCTTGTGGTTCCGGTGGCAAGACTTCTGGCGAAATCTTTTCTTGGAGACAGTGGTATTACAACTGCTTTTTATAAAGAGGTCTTTGGCTCCAGAGGCTTTATAACAGCTATGGGAAACAGCTTTCTGATTGCAGGAACAAGCGCTCTGGTCACTACTTTTCTTGCATTTCTGATGGCTTATACCGTTCATTATACAAATGTAAATAAATGCTTTAAGAAGCTCATTGAAGCTGCCGCAGTGCTTCCCATGCTTCTGCCAACCATTACTTATGGATTTGCAATTATTTATTCCTTTGGAAGAGAAGGACTTCTTACAAAGCTTCTGGGAAAGCAGCTGTTTTCCATTTATGGATTTAAGGGACTGCTTCTCGGCTATGTGATTTATACTCTTCCGGTATCTTTTGTACTTCTGTCAAATGCAATGGCATATATTGACAAAAAATTTATGACAGTGTCCAGACTTATGGGAGATAAGGCATTTGCCACCTTCCGTATGACTGTGATGCGTCCTCTGATGGGAACTCTGGCAGCATCCTTTGTTCAGGCGTTTTTCCTGAGCTTTACAGATTTTGGTATTCCTGCAGCGGTGGGAGGAGAATTTGAGGTTATTGCAAGCGTTCTTTATGATCAGATGCTTGGAAGTGTACCGGATTTTAATAATGGCGCAGTTGTTGCAATGGTTATGCTGATCCCTTCTGTGATCAGTATCGGAGTTTTGAAATATCTGGAAAAATACAATGTCAGATATAACAAAATCTCTCAGGAAGATCTGAAAAAAAGTCCTGTAAGGGATGTTGTTTTTGGAATACTTTCTGTGGCGATCTGCATTTGTGTGCTTTCAGTTTTTGCAGTGATCTTTGTAATTCCTTTTGTGGAGGAATGGCCCTATGAGATTCATTTTACACTGGAAAACGTACGGAATGTGCTGCGGGATAAAGAGCTTTCGAATGTGTATCTGAATTCCCTTTATGTGGCTTTTTATACAGCAGTTTTTGGAACGCTGCTTGTATATGGAAGCGCTCTGGTTACAGCAAGAAGCAAGGTGAGCAGAAGGTTTAAACAGATTATTGACGGTATCGCAATGGTAACAAACACAATACCGGGAATGGTTCTGGGGCTTGCATTTCTGTTCTGTTTTTCCGGTACCGGTATTCAGAATACATTTTTGATCATGGTGATCTGCAATATGATTCATTTCTTTTCAACGCCGTATCTGATGATGAAAGAATCTCTTGCAAAGATGAATGCCTCCTGGGAAACTACAGCCATGCTCATGGGCGACAGCTGGATCAAAACGATCCTGAGAGTTGTTACACCCAACGCCATTTCAACCATAATCCGGGTGTTCAGCTATTACTTTATTAATGCAATGGTAACCATCAGTGCAGTGATTTTCCTTGCCGGAGCCCGCACGATGGTGATTACAACAAAGATCAAACAGCTTCAGTATTACAATAAATACAATGAAATTTTTGTTCTTTCGCTGCTGCTTCTTTTTACAAATATTGCAGCAAAGGCATTGTTTGGATACCTTGCTTCCCGTAAGTCAAAAACTGCAGAATATTCATTAAAAAAAGCAGGAAATGTTCAGTTGGTTTCGTCGGGGATCCGAACTGCAAAAAGGATCATAGCTGTGGCTGTGGCAGCGATTCTGGTGATTTCCGCAGTTTCTCTGGGAACAGGCGGACGCAACAGTGACCTGGTAGTGATTTATTCCAATGGAGATGACGAGGCGGTTGAGGCCATGAAAGAATCGCTTGATGCAAATGGATACCGGGGAAAATATATCATGCAGACTTTTGGTACATCAGAGCTGGGAGGCAAGCTTCTGGCAGAAGGAAAGAATCTGGAAGCCGATCTGATCACAATGAGTACCTTTTATATTGACAGTGCTCAGGAGCAGAATCAGATGTTTAAAGATCTGACCTTTCCGGTGAATACAACAGAAGAGTTTCCTTCTTACTGTGCTCCTGTAACAGCTCAGGAGGGAGCGCTTATCATAAATACAAAAGTAATGGAATCATCAGGACTTCCTGTGCCGGAATCCATTAAAGATCTGGCAGATCCTGTTTACAAGGACATGATTTCTGTTACAGATGTCTCTTCTTCATCTACTGCCTGGCTGCTTTTGCAGGCACTCATTGACGCATACGGAGAAAACGAGGCAAAAGAGCTTCTCACCCGGATTTATGAAAATGCAGGGCCTCATATTGAGGATTCCGGATCAGGACCACTGAAAAAAGTCCGGGCAGGAGAGGTTGCCATCGGCTTCGGCCTGCGGCATCAGGCAGTGGCAGACAAGAAGGCAGGACTTCCTGTAGATTATATAGATCCGGCGGAAGGAAATTTTTCCCTTACAGAGTCCGTCGCAGTGTTGGATAAGGGATCAAAAAGAGATAAAACAGCCATGGAAATGGCACAGTGCATAATCGAGAACGGGAGAGAGAAGCTTCAGGAAACATACCCCAATGCTCTCTATAAAGATGAGATAACAGATCCTGAAAATGCTTCTGCCAATCCTGAGGTATTTAATCAGAAACTGACAGTTGAGCTTCTGGAAAAACATCAGAAACTGTCTGAAGAATGTAAAAAATAAAGAGCTTACACTAAGTCTGTATCTTGGCAGACAGTGAAAAATAAACACAGATCAACAGATAAAAGGAGAACTGAAAATGAAAAATTATAAACTGCTTACACCGGGACCTCTTACAACCACAGATACTGTAAAAGGGGAGATGATGTTCGACCATTGTACCTGGGATGACGATTATAAACAGATCACACAGGAGATTAGAAAAGAGCTTCTGAAACTGGCTCACGTATCAGAAGAAGAGTATACGGCAGTGCTGATGCAGGGAAGCGGAACCTTTGGTGTGGAATCTGTTCTCACAAGTGTGATCGGAAAAGAGGACAAGCTTCTGATCGCGGCAAACGGCGCATACGGAGAACGAATGGCAGATATTGCGGAGCACGCAGGAATGGATTATGTGATCTATAATGAACATTATGATCAGGTTCCAAAGGCAGAGGTGATCCGGGAAATGCTGGAAAAAGATCCTTCCATTACCCATGTTGCCATGGTACACAGTGAGACAACCTCCGGTATCCTTAATGATATTGAAGCGGTAGGAAAAGTAGTAAAGAGCATGGGAAAAGTCTTTATTGTGGACGCTATGAGCAGCTTTGCAGGAGTGGATATTCCGGTAAAGGACTGGGGAATCGACTTTATCATCAGCAGTGCAAATAAATGTATTCAGGGCGTGCCGGGATTTTCATTTATCATTGCAGACAGAAAGCTTCTGACAGAAAGTAAAGGAAAAGCAAGAAGTCTTTCTCTTGACCTTTATGATCAGTGGAAAACCATGGAAGTGGACGGTAAATGGCGCTTTACATCTCCTACACATGTGGTTCTGGCCTTTGCCCAGGCTCTGAAGGAACTGAAAGAGGAAGGAGGAATACCGGCGCGCAGCAGACGATACAAAGAAAACAATCAGCTTCTGATCAAAGGAATGAAAGAGCTTGGAATCCACCCGTATATTGACGGAGAGCATCAGGGACCGATTATTACAACCTTCTTTTATCCGGAGAATTATGATTTTAAATTTGCAGATATGTATACTTATATCAAAGACAGAGGTTATGCAATTTATCCGGGTAAGGTAACAGAGGCGGAAACTTTCCGTATCGGAAACATTGGAGAAATCTATAAAGAGGATATTGAAAGGGTTGTAAATCTTGTAAAAGAGTTTCTGGACAGTACAGGAAAATAAGGACTGTACGGAGGCATACAGAAATAAGATCCAGGGGATATCAGGGACAGGATTATCCTGCATCCGGACATTCCCGGATCAGATTTTATAAGAATCATCAGGAGGAATGAAGATGAAACAGTTTGAATGTGTGATATTTGACTGGGCAGGAACAACGGTAGATTATGGATGCTTTGCGCCGGTTCAGGCATTTGTGGAAGTATTTAAACATTATGGGATCGAACCTACTATGGAGGAGGTTCGTGAACCAATGGGGATGCTGAAAATCGATCATATCCGTACCATGCTCAATATGCCCAGAATAAAAAAATGCTGGACAGAAAAGTATGGAAATGAGCCCGCAGAAGAGAATGTGAAAGAGCTTTTTGGGATTTTTGAGGAAAAGCTTCTGAGTATTCTTCATATGTTTGCAGATCCGAAACCGGGTGTGCCGGAGGTAATAAGCCGTCTTCGTACAAAGGGCTATGCCATTGGTTCGACAACAGGATATACAGACAAAATGATGGAGATTGTAGCTCCGGCTGCAAAAGAAAAGGGTTATGAGCCGGACTGCTGGTTCAGCCCAGATTCCACAGAACAGAAGGGCCGCCCCTATCCGTATATGATATACAGAAATATGGAAAAGCTTGGAATTATGGATGTAAGAAAAGTAATAAAGGTGGGAGACACGGTTTCTGATATAAAAGAAGGAAAAAATGCGGGCGCATTTTCCGTGGGAGTAATTGTCGGAAGCTCTGAGCTTGGACTTTCTCAGGAAGAATTTGAGGCTCTTTCCTGGCAGGAGCAGCAGGAAAAATGCAAAAAAACAGCACAGCGTTTTCTGGATGCAGGAGCGGATAAAGTAGTTTATACACTGGAAGAGCTGGCAGAATTTCTGGGGGCATAACGCCCCCGTTTTTTTATTCTTATTTCAAAGGTGTTTTATCTGCTTTCAGGAAAAAGAAAATTCCGATCAGAAACATAACAGAAAGAGCGCCCACGCCCAGGTTTACGCTGCCGCTGAGCTGGCTTATGAGAGAAACAACCATAGTTCCTGCAAAGGCGGCTCCCTTTCCGCAGATATCGTAGATTCCGAAATATTCACCGGATTTGTCCGCAGGAATGATCTTTACAAAATAAGATCTGGACATGGACTGAATGGCGCCCTGGAAAATTCCCACAACAACAGCCAGAATCCAGAACTGATACTGTTCCTTGAGAATGATCCCGTACAGGGCGATCAGAAAATAAGCTCCGATAGAAACAGTGATCAGCCGTGAAGCGCTGACCTTTCCCGCCAGTCTGCCAAAGATCAGAGCAGCCGGAAAGGCTACGATCTGAGTTACCAGAAGAGCAAGGAGAAGTCCTGTAGAGTCAAGGCCAAGAGCGGTTCCGTAAGCAGTTGCCATATCAATGATCGTATACACACCGTCAATATAAAAGAAAAAGGCAATCAGGAAAAACAGGATTTTTCTGTTGTTTTTCAGTTCGGAAAAAACTCCTTTCAGACGGCGGAAGCTGGCAGCCAGGTTGTTGCCGGAAGCTACTGACTGGTAATGCTTCTGCCGGTAGTTTTTCAGCAGAGGAAGGCTCATTACGATCCACCAGACAGCTACCAGAAGGAAGGAAATTCCCATGGCTGTTTTCATGGTAAGTCCGATCTTATCATAAAAAAGTACAAGCATCAGGCTTAAAATAAAAGGAATGCAGCTTCCGATATATCCCCAGGCATAGCCCTGGGCAGACACCTGATCCGCCCGGTCATCGGTGGTAACATCCGGAAGCATGGAGTCATACACAACCAGGCTTAAAGAGTAGGCTGATTTTGCAATTACAAAAAGCAGCAGAAACCAGATCCAGGACTGAGTGAATCCAAGAAAAACACAGCCTAAAGCTCCAATCAGAAGAGAAACCAGGAATATTTTTTTCCGGCGTCCTTTTGTGTCAGAGGCAGCGCCAAGTACAGGACCCAGAACTGCCACAATGATGGTAGCAGCAGAGGTGGCATATCCCCAGTAAGCCAGATAATTTACTTCGGAAATGCCTGCCTGATCTGCCAGATAATTAAAATAAATAGGCATGATCGTAGCGATCAGAAGGGTAAATGCCGAATTTCCCACATCATAGAGAATCCATTTCTTTTCCATATCGTTCAGCTTAAACTTCATAAATATCCTCCTTGGGGCAGCGCTTTGACAGTAGCCGGCTGAAGCTGCCGTTTCTTTTTTATATTTTATCAGATTTCTTACAGGATAGCACGAAAATTTGTAGATATTGAAAAGAAAAAGTCAAAACAATGTAAAATAGCAGCTGTCTATACGACAATTACAGGATTCTTGTGAACGGAATACAGATATGATATAATACATACCTGAATAATAGGCTGAAAGAGAGATAAAAATATCGGTTTTCACAGGTATGGAACACAGGAGGTTCATAAGTTTCTGTCAATCTGGGAAAACTGATTTTATGGAGAATGCGATCATGAAAAAACAAAGACTTATAAAAAATATTACAGATCAGATCAAGGAAGCGCAGATGAAACTGGGATTTGTCCGGGAAAGTATCAGGCTGTATTTTCCCTGGGACTCCTTTATGGTTCTTCTGGGAGAAACTCTGGAGGAAGAAGGTTCAGGCATACATTCAGAGGATAAACTATTTCCGGCTGACGGGAATTGCTCCGAGACAGAAAGGAAAAAGCAGAAAAGAAGGATCCTTAATGAGCTGAATGGTTCAGCCGGGTTTGGGACCGGAGGACTGGGACAGGTTTCTTTCCGGGAAAGCAGAGGAAGGGTGGAGGTTACCATTCCCCCGGAAGGGGCGGAGTACGTTCACCGGGAGATTTCAGACCCGCCTTTTCTGAAGGCTGTGATTGAGCTTTTCGGGACCAGCCATAATCCTTCCGTGGATGACGTCTGCGCCTGCTTTGCTGAGTTCAGTCCGGATTATGTGTGCTGTAAAATACAGGATAATGATTTTGATTATGTTTTGTACTTTCAGGATGAAGAGATCGATCCTTATTATTACTGTATAAAAATGGAAATGGGACATACGGTTTATCATCGTTTTATAAAAGAAGATTACGAAAAATTAGTGGGGTAAAGGAATTATGGCAAATCAGTTTTCGAGAACAGAGCTTCTTTTCGGGGAAGCGGCAATGGACAGACTGGCGCAGTGCCGTGTGGCGGTTTTCGGCATTGGAGGAGTAGGCGGATATACGGCAGAGGCCCTTGCAAGAAGCGGTATTGGAGAGATTGATCTGATTGACAGTGATACGGTAAGTCTTACGAATCTGAACCGGCAGATCATAGCATTGAGAAGTACGATAGGAAAATATAAAGTGGATGTAATGAAGGAGCGTATCCTTGATATAAATCCTGATATAAAGGTACATGTGCACAAGTGTTTTTATCTGCCTGAAACAAAGGATGAATTTGATTTCAGCCAGTATGACTATGTGGTAGATGCAGTAGATACAGTGACAGCCAAGCTTCAGCTTGTTGAAGAAGCCAATGCAGCGGGAGTTCCTGTTATCAGCAGTATGGGAGCAGGAAACAAGCTGGATCCCACAGCCTTTCAGGTGGCTGATATTTATAAAACATCCGTGTGTCCTCTTGCAAAAGTCATGCGCCGTGAACTGAAAAAACGGGGAATAAAAAAGCTGAAAGTGGTTTATTCTCAGGAACTTCCGGTCATGCCTTCTCAGGAGGCGCTTAATTCTTACAGTGAGGAGCAGTCCGAGACAGCCCCTAAGAAACGGTCCGTTCCGGGATCTGTGGCATTTGTTCCATCTGTGGCAGGACTGATCATTGCAGGAGAGGTTCTGAAGGATCTTATAAATTTTTAGATGATTCTACGATTTTTTTACATAGATTTGCTTGTGTAAAATATGGTTTCTGTTATAAAATAAATCTATATTTCGTAAAAATTTGAGAAGGAGAGTGTGATATGCGCAAAACAAAAATTATTTGTACTATGGGTCCGTCAACTGATAAAGAAGGAATACTTGAACAGCTTGCCATTGAAGGTATGGATGTTGCAAGATTTAACTTTTCTCATGGTCCCCATGAGGAACAGAAAGGCCGTCTTGAAAGATTAAAGGCGATCAGAACAAAGATCAACAGACCCATTGCTGCGCTGCTCGATACAAAAGGACCGGAAATCCGGATTCAGGAATTTGAAAAAGGCAAGGTTACTGTAACAGAAGGTCAGAAGTTTATTCTGACTGCAGAGGATATCCAGGGAACAGAAGAAAAGGTATCTGTGACCTATAAAGATCTTTATAAGGATGTAAAGTCCGGCGACAGTATTCTGATCGACGATGGTCTGATCGGCCTGAAGGTTGAAAAGATCCAGGGAACAGAAATCCACTGTGTGGTAATAAACGGAGGTGTGATTTCCAATAAAAAGGGCGTGAATCTTCCAGGCGTAAATGTGAACATGCCGTTTATCAGCAAAAAAGACAGAGAGGATATTCTTTTTGGAATCAAAGAGGGCTTTGACTTTATTGCAGCTTCTTTTACCAGAACAGCAGAGGATGTGCTGGAGATCCGTAAGATTCTGGATGAAAACGGCGGTCGTGACATTAATATTATTGCCAAGATTGAAAATCAGCAGGGCGTTGATAATATCGACAGCATTATGGAAGTGGCAGACGGAATCATGATCGCCCGTGGAGATATGGGTGTGGAGATTCCTCTGGAAGACGTTCCTGTTATCCAGAAAGAGATCATTAATAAGGTTTATAATGCAGGCAAACAGGTAATCACAGCAACTCAGATGCTGGATTCTATGATGAAAAATCCAAGACCTACCCGTGCGGAGACAACAGACGTGGCAAATGCCATTTATCAGGGAACAAGCGCGATCATGCTTTCCGGTGAGACTGCAGCAGGAAAATATCCGGTAGAAGCTCTTCGGACCATGATAAAGATTGCCCTTCGTACAGAGAGCGATATTGCATATAATAAAGAATTTAACATTCTTTCCAGAGATCATGGAACTACCACAAACATGACGACAGCGATTTCCCATGCAACCTGTATGACTGCCATTGATCTTGGCGCAAAAGCTATTATTACAGTCAGCCGTTCCGGAAACACTGCAAGAATGGTTTCCAAATACCGTCCGGGCTGCATGATCGTAGGATGCTCGCCGGAGGAACATACATGCAGACAGCTGAACATGTCCTGGGGCATCACGCCGGTTCATATTAAAGAAGAGTACAGCATGGAAATCCTTCTGCTCCACGCTACAGAGGCGGCAGAAAAAGCCGGTTATGTAGAAAAAGGCGATGTGGTCGTTCTGACAGCAGGAGTTCCGCTGGGGCGTTCCGGAAATACGAATCTTATTAAGGCTACAGTAGTAGGAGAGTATTGATCTTAAAATTTTATCGGCAGAAGTTTTGATGTAGCCGACGTAAAAAAAACGTGAAATTCATCCAGGCGCAGGGACTGGAATCATCTGATGAGACAGATGTAAAATAGTCTTTCCTGTTAAGTCAGGATAGCTGGCGGGCAGCGAAATAACTGCACATAAAGAGAAGATAAAAAACATCTCCGCCCAGAACAGGGGAGTAAAATCCCGGTTCCGGCAGAGATGTTTTTTGTTACTTGGTGTGCCTGTTAATATATCGTGCCTTATATTTTGAGTACACAATGGTCTGATCCTTATAAAGTCCGTAATACCCGGAAACAGCATAGCTGATGGAGACTGCGATCAGGTAATAGGAAACGCCCTCAAATCCAAACAGTTCAAAGGCAATGAGGATGGAGGTAATGGGACAGTTGGTAACGCCGCAGAACAAGGCTGCCATTCCGGAGGCTGCGCACAGGGAAGGCGAAAGCCCTACAAGCTGTCCCATAACACAGCCAAAGGTAGCGCCGATACAGAAGGAGGGAACAATTTCTCCTCCACGGAAGCCTGCTTTCATGGTAATTGCAGTAAGAATCAGCTTCCACAGAAAATCAAAGGGCCGGGTCTGTCCTTCTTCCACTGCTTTTTCAATGAGCCCGTTTCCTGCGCCCATAAAATCTGCTGACTGGAGAAGAAGCGTGATCACAATCACAGCTCCGGAGGCTGCGACAATACGCAGATAGGGATTTTTCAGGAAACGGGAATAAAACTGTCCAATGCCTTTCAGGGCAACGCAGAAAAGAATACTTACGATCCCGCAGCCAACTGCCACAAGAAGCATTTTCAGCCCGGAAGCAACAGAAAGCTCAGGAATCCCGGATACATGAAAGCTTTCCGGATGGATATCGAAGCTGACTGCAAATCTGGCGGCAACCAGAGAGGCGATCACACAGGGAAGGAGAGCCGCATAGTACATAACCCCTACGCTTACTACCTCCATGGAAAATACAGCGGCAGCCATGGGCGTACCAAAAACAGCAGAAAAGGCGGCGCTCATGCCGCACATTACAATCACATGTCTGTCCTCTTCATCAAGACGGAACCAGGTGCCAAGCTGATTGCCGATACTTCCTCCAAGCTGTATGGCAGCGCCCTCACGTCCAGCGGATCCTCCTGTAAGATGCGTCAGAAGAGTGGAGACAAAGATCAGAGGAGCAGACCGCAGAGGAACATCATCCTGTGAACGGATAGTAGAAAGCACCTGGTTGGTGCCTCCGTCATCCTTTCCGAATTTCTGATACAGGAATACAATACACAGGCCGGAAACCGGAAGGAGAAGAAATACCTGGAGATTCTGCATACGAAAATCCGTGACAAATTTCAGGGCTCTTGCAAAGACGCTGCTTATGGCTCCTACTGCCAGACCTGTAAGGACAGCCAGAAGAAGCCATTTTGCAAGATTTGACGCATCCCTCCATATTCGTCTGGCATAGAAGCGAATCAGACGAAGGCTTTTATTTTCTCTGTTTTTCTGTGTCGTATCCATGATTTCCCCCTTATTCTGTAAAAAACGGATCACGGACAAAAATGACCATGACCCGTTTTTTGTATTTCAGTAGCAGTGCAGATACATTTTGTAGTATCCGGTTTATTCTTCAGTAATTCCGGTTACTTCGTATCCTGCATTTTTGATAACTTCCCGGATCTTATCTTCGTCCACATGTTCCGGAGAAGTAAAAACAGTTGTCTTTTTTTCGTGGGAGGAAACAACATCCTCTGCCTGGAAAGCAGCCTTGATCGCTTCATTTACATGAGCCTCGCAGTGGGGGCACATCATTCCTTCAACATTTACTGTGATTTTTACCATAGAAGTAGTCTCCTTTTCTTTATTACTTTCATTATAATCTTTTTCAGGCAGAATGGAAACAGCCTGTTTTATTTTTTTGTCCCGGCTTGCATCATGAACCTTAAAAAGATTCAGCCGGAGGGCATTTGTGACAACGCAGAAGCTGGAAAGGCTCATGGCGGCAGCCCCGAACATGGGATTTAAGGTCCAGCCAAAGATGGGGATCCACACGCCTGCGGCAAGAGGGATTCCTATTACATTGTAGAAAAATGCCCAGAAAAGATTTTCGTGGATGTTTCTGAGGGTAGCTCTGCTGAGGCGGATGGCTGCAGGCACATCGCTTAACCGGCTTTTCATCAGAACAATGTCTGCCGCGTCAATGGCAATGTCTGTTCCTGCTCCTATAGCAATGCCGATATCTGCCCTTGTAAGAGCCGGAGCGTCATTGATCCCGTCTCCTACCATGGCAACCTTTCCCTGTTCCTTCAGAGAACGGATCACACTTTCCTTGCCGTCAGGGAGAACTCCTGCGATCACCTCGTCCACTCCTGCCTGCTTTCCGATGGTCCGGGCAGTCTTTTCATTGTCTCCCGTAAGCATTACAACCTGGATTCCCATATTCTGAAGCTCTTTAACAGCCTGCGGACTGTCTTCCTTGATCACATCGGCAACTGCGATGATACCGGCCAGTTTGTTGTCTGAGGCAAAGAGAAGAGGGGTTTTGCCCTGTTCCGCCAGATGTTCGGCCTGCTGTTTCAGAGAATACGGCACAGAAACACGGCTGCTGATAAACTTCATGCTTCCTCCCATAAGCGTCTGACTGTTCATAATGCCGGAAAGTCCGTTTCCGGGAAGAGCCTGAAAATCAGAAATCTCATAAGCGTGAAGCTTCCGTTCTTCAGCTTTTTTCAGAACTGCCTTTGCCAGAGGATGCTCACTTTTCTGTTCCAGAGAAAAGGCAAGAGTCAGAAGCTGCTCTTCAGAAAATCCCTCTGCAGGAAGAATATCAGTAACTTCCGGCTGACCGCTGGTAATGGTTCCTGTTTTATCAAGAGCCACAATCTGTACTTTTCCTGTTTCTTCAAGAGATACGGCTGTTTTAAAAAGAATCCCGTTTTTGGCGCCCATGCCGTTTCCTACCATAATGGCAACCGGAGTGGCAAGTCCCAGCGCGCAGGGGCAGCTGATAACAAGAACAGAAATTCCCCTTGCAAGAGCATAACCAAAGGTCTGTCCTGTAAGAAGCCATACAATAGTTGTGATTACAGCAATGGTGATAACGGCAGGCACAAAGATCCCGGAAACCCGGTCTGCGATTTTGGCAATAGGAGCCTTGGTGGCTGCAGCGTCGCTGACCATTTTTATAATCTGGGATAAAGTAGTATCTTCTCCTACCCGGGAAGCTTCACAGCGGATAAATCCTGACTGGTTGACTGTAGCTGCAGATACCATATCCCCGGCTGCTTTGTCTACAGGAATGCTTTCACCTGTGAGAGCTGATTCGTTTACTGCGCTTGTCCCTTCAAGAACCACTCCGTCTACAGGAATGTTTTCTCCCGGACGGACAACAAAGATATCTCCTTTGTGAACCTGTTCTACAGGGATTGTGGTTTCCTGTCCGTTACGGATCACAACGGCTGTTTTCGGAGCAAGCTTCATAAGACTTTTCAGTGCGTCTGTTGTTTTTCCCTTGGAGCGGGTCTCCAGCATTTTTCCCACAGTGATCAGAGTAAGGATCATTGCCGCAGACTCAAAATAAAAGTCCATCATGTAATTTTCCACAGCAGCCATGTCCCCGCTGACCTGAGCGCCTGTCATGGCAAAAAGCACATACACGCTCCAGACAAAGGACGCCATGGAGCCAAGGGCAACAAGCGTGTCCATATTGGGGGATCTGTGCCAGAGACTTTTGAATCCGCTGATAAAAAACTTCTGGTTAATGACCATGACGATCCCTGCAAGAAGCAGCTGTAAAAGCCCCATGGCAACATGATTGTGTTCAAACCACTGAGGCACAGGCCAGCCCCACATCATATGTCCCATGGAAAAATACATGAGAACCAGAAGAAAGCCCACAGAGGCGATCAGTCGTTTTTTCGGAATGGGAGTTTCGTGATCCGCAAGAGCTTCCGCAGCCTGGGATGCAGAGGACTGCTGACTGTCAGCGCCTTTTAGGGAGGCTCCGTAACCGGCCTCCTCAACAGCCTTTATAATATCCTGAGGGGAGGCGCTTCCCTCTACTCCCATGGAATTGGTGAGCAGACTGACCGAGCAGGAGGTTACCCCGGGAACGTGGGATACAGCTTTTTCTACCCGGGCGCTGCAGGCCGCACAGCTCATTCCTGTTACCTGATATTGTTCCATATTTCCTCCTTCTGCTGTGTACAGACTGTCTGTTCCGTACACAGTCTTATTTCATAAGTTTCTGTAAAGTAACCACAAGTTCATCAATGGTTTCGTCTTTGCCTTCCCGGATATCCCTTGCCACACAGGTTTTAATATGGGCGGCAAGAAGTTCTTTGTTAAAAGCATTCACTGCAGCGTTTACTGCGGCGGACTGAACCAGAATGTCATTGCAGTAGGCATCGTTTTCCAGCATTCCTATAATACCGCGAACCTGTCCTTCAATTCTTTTCAGACGGTTTACAAGCTTTTTCCGGTCTTCCTCCGGACGTACTGTTTTTTTTGTGCAGCAGCAGGATGTTGTTTCAGTCACTGTAAATTCCTCCTTTGATTCATTTATGGCTAAAAATAAATTCTGTTTATAAACATACCCCTTATGGGTATTATTTGTATTATTATCATATACCCTGCAAGGGTATTTGTCAACAGGAAATATTCTGATAATAAAATACAAACAAATGTTCTTTTGGTATACAGATGTGTTATGGAGAAAAAGAACATTTGTTTGTTATAATCCTGATTGTAAAACAGAGCCGGACCTGAATTACAAGAATAAATAAATAATAAAAGAATAAAGGAGAACAAAATTATGAAGCAGATGAAACACATGAAACGAACAGAGCTTGCGGATCAGCGTACTGCAAACAGAAAAGTATTTGAAAATCAGGATCATTCCAGAACCGTAGAGATTTATCTGGAGCCCGTACACTACCAGGACAGAGGTGGAAACTGGCAGGAAATGGATGATACCCTTCAGGAAACAGAAACGCCGCAGAATTTACAGAGATTCCGTGAAAAAGAAATTTTTTCGGGAATGGATATGGAAAGCTCAGTGCAGGAAAATAAAATCCCGGGATTTCTGAACAGAAAAGGGGATCTGGAGATTTTCCTGAACAAAAAAGCAGAACCGGCTTCCACAGTGTACCTGAGCCGAAAAGACAGCTTTCTTTCCTGGGGGCTGGAGGGAGGTACTTATGCAGAAGCCCGGAAACAGGAAAAAAGCGTAGTTTCTTATAAGGACATTTTTGACGGGGCAGAGCTTCGCTGCCGGATTCACGGGGAAGGAGTGAAGGAAGACCTGATTCTTCATAAACCGGAAGCGGTTTCCGATACTTACAGCTGTCTTTATCAGATGAAAAATCTTCGTCCTGTACTGCGCAACAATGTGGTTTCTTTTTTAGACAGGGAGGAACAGGAAGTGTTCTGTGTTCATGCGCCCTGCATGAAAGACGCCGGCGGCGAAAAAACAGAGGCAATCCGTCTGAGCCTTACAGAAACAGAAGCAGATGTGTGCAGAATCACATTTTTGCCGGATATGGAATGGCTGGAATCTGAGAACCGCCTGTTTCCGGTAGTCATTGACCCTGTAACAACTACCTCCAAAAAAGCTTCTGAGATCTATGACGCCCATGTGGATTCCTTATATGAGGAGGACAACTTCCAGAAAAGTATTATTCTGAAAAACAAGGGAGGCGATCAGGTACAGAGAAGCTTTGTAAGATTTGCGCTTCCGGAGATCAAAACAGGAGATATGGTCATCAATGCCAGACTGGTGCTTGTTTCACTGGCTGAGGACGGAAAAGAACGTACTGTGGCAGTGCATAAGGTGCTTCATGCGTGGAACTCAGATTCCATTAACTGGTACAATAAGCCTCTTTATTCCGATACTGTGGAGGATATATGCAGATACAAAGGAGACCAGCAGAAATACATTACCCTGGATATTACCAGAATGGTAAAGGACTGGTATCAGAACGGCGGCAACTACGGACTGATGTTTAAAAATGACAAAGAGATTTCCGGATATACAGAATTTCTGTCCTCTGACTGCGACAACGGATTTCAGGATATGCGCCCCAGAATCGAGCTTTCCTATGTGAATTATTCAGGTCTGGAGGCTTACTGGAGCTATCACAGCCAGGATGTGGGAAGAGCGGGAAATGTTCATGTAAATGACTATAACGGAAACCTGATCCTGATCCATGATACCATGGCAACCGGCGGAAGCCGCGTACCCATGAGCCTTGCCCATGTATACAATTCCAATAACAGACAGGTGAACCTGGGTTATGGATACGGATTTGCCCTCAGTTATCATCAGACTCTGAAAAAAGTAAAAATTGCAGGAACTGACTATTATCAGCACACAGACGGAGACGGAACCGTTCATTATTTTTACTATGATTCCAAAAAATCCAAATGGCTGGAGGAAGGTGGTTCGGAATCCTATGTGACTATTCATGCAGATGCCAGCGAACAGCTTGTGATCCACGATAAGGAAAACAATCAGCTGATGTTCCGAAATGGATATCTGGTAAAAGTAAAGGACAAAAATGGAAATACTCTAGTTGTTGCCTGGAATGAAGGAAGAGTCATCTCTGTTACAGACGGCGCAGGCAGAAAGACAGTTCTTACTTATCTGAAAAACAGTCAGGGCAAGCTTACCTATCTTCATGAGATCACTTCACCTTCCGGTAAAAAGAAGCTGTTCGGGTACAACAATGGAGATCTGGTAAAAATCATTGATATTGACAATGAAACTGTAAATTATACATATGATAAAAATCATATGCTTACTTCCCTGACGGATGTTGACGGATACCGTGTCAATTACGAATATTATACTTCCAGCCCTTATCGTGTAAAAAGAATCACAGAGTTCGGCGGGAATGTGAAAGGAAACAGTCTGACCCTGACTTACGGCTATAACAGCACAAAATTCACAGATAATAAAAAACGAAGCGAAATCTATCGCTTTAACAACAGCGGAAATCTTCTGCACATTCATGACGGCTTTGGTCATGCTGCCAGCGCACGATTCAATACCAGCGGAAATCATGTGAACTGTCTGGAAAACGCCACAAAACTTCAGACCAATGTAGTTCAGCTTTTGAAGGATCCGATCATTCAGGCAGCTAAGTCAGCATGGGGAAAGATTATCGGAACAGACGCATCAGGAACAGCATCTGTCAATACGGATCAGAAGCACTGCAAAGTAGGAACCAGATCCTTAAAAGCGGAGAGCAGTTCCCTGAAAGGGTATGTAAGCTGGGCTCAGGATGTAAAGCTGAAAGCAGGAATGACGTATACCTTTTCTATGTATGTAAAAACAGAAATGAAGCAGGCGGCAGAAGATGGAGGCGCAAGGCTGAGGATCAGATACATTGACAAAAATGGAAAATGGATTTATCTGGACAGTGAAATTCTGAAAGAAACAACAGGCGGTTTCGTACGTCTTTACCGTACCTTTACTGTGCCCTCTGATTCTAAAGATCCTACAGTACGTGTATATCTTTATTTATATCATGCTGCAGGCGTGTTATACGGTGATATGGCTCAGCTGGAAACGGGAACAACTGTAAGCAGATGTAATCTGATCGACAACGGGGACTTCCAGCTGGGAAGCACGGATTTTGAAAAGAAGGCATATTATGAAGATGGCCTGACATCAGTCGGATCTGAAAATGTAAGACCGGTAAACCGTGCTGTAACAGTAACGGCAGCAGGAACTTCGTATATTTATGACAGACCATCCCTGAATGGAAAAAAAGTCGCAAGTGTACAGAAATGGACACATCTTTATGCTTCTGTTTCCCTTCCAAATGAAAACAGCCAGTGGTACAGAGTGGAAAATGCAGAAGGAAAACGGGGATATTTTCCGGCAAGCAGAGCATTTGCGTACCTTGGCGGAAATGATGGAGATAATTGTGGGGCAGTTGCGGTTACAGGAGCAATTTTGCGGGCTTCAGCTTCTGACAGTGGCGCTATTGTAGAAGAAGTGATACCCAGAGGAACCAGTGTGGTAATCCGTTCCATTACAACAGATTCAAGAGGACAAAAATGGTACTATGTAGCTATGCAGATTGATAAAAAACGTTATTTTGGCTATATAAAAAGAGATCATGTGATCCGTCTCAGTGTAAATGCTCCTGTCTGCACCATGAAGCAGGAAGACAAAGTATTTGATACTCCATCGCTGACAGGAAAAGCAGTTATTACATTAAAAGCAGGTCAGAAAATTGCAGTGCGTGGAATTTGCCTGACAGGAAATCAGAAATGGTATGCAGTACAGCGCGGAAGAAATTTCTGTTTTCTGAATGCACGTTACTGTCAGCTGAATATGACAACAGAAGTTGATAAACGTGCGGTATCCATAGTTCCCGAAAGAGTAGGCGGGCTGGATAAATATATATACCGTTTCATAGGCGATACTCAGGTAAATAAGCGTCTTACAAAACTCCTTGATCTCACAGGCAAAAAAGGAGACACTTACATGGTCAATGCCTGGGGACGGGGAACCTGTCTTCCGGAAACAGATAATGATAAATATCGCCGCTTTGGCGTAGAAGTGGTTTTTGTAGGGGCAGACGGAAAAAATGACATTCATTATACAAATTTCAGCCCGGATATTCTTGACTGGCAGTTCCTGGGTGACGTTTATGTGGCAAAGCAGGACTATACCAGCATTAAGGTTTCCTATACTTACTGCAGAAATGCCAACCTTGCATTTTTTGACGGACTTTCCCTGTACCGGGAAGAATTCGGACAGAGCTACACCTATGATGACAAAAACAATGTGATCTCTGCCGTGGATTCCCAGAAAAATGCAACAAAGTTTGAATATAATGAAAACAGCGACCTGACCGGGATCACGGATCCCAAGGGAAATAAATTTAAGTATGAGTATGATAAAAAACATAACGTGACGAAAGGAACCTCCGCTATGGGCGTGGTGAACCGTCTGGTCTATGACGGAAACGGAAACATCACAAAAAGCGGTACTGTGCAGCCTGATGCTCAGGATAAAGGTATCTGGATCACAAGATCTTTTACCACAGACAAAAACCATGTGGCGTCTGTCACAGATGCAGAGGGCAACAGAACCCTGTATGACTGGAATGTGAAGTCAGATCTTCTTAATTCTCTGACAGACGGACAGGGCAACAGGCTGAGTTATAAGTATGATTCTGCAGACCGCATGACTTCCGTCTCTCAGGAAGTAACTGCAGGCGGAACAAAGCAGGTGGTAAAAAATACTTATAGCTATACAAAGGACAAACTGACGTCCATTGACCACAACGGCTTCCGCTATGGATTTGAATATGACGCTTTTGGAAACACAACAGCCGCATCCATTGCAGGCAGTCAGGTGGTACAGTATATTTATGAAAGTGGAAACGGAAATCTCAGCAGGACTGTTTATGCAAATGGAAATGAGATCCGGTACACCTACGACAGTCAGGACCGGATGACAGAAAGCTATTTCAGAGAATCTTCCGGCGGAACAGAGCAGAAGCTGAATACTTATACCTATGATAAAGAGGGAAATCTTTGCCGGGTTGTGAACCATATGGCAGGTAAAACCTATGATCTGGATTATGATTTCCTTGACCGCCTGATGCGTGTAAGAGATGAAAAAGGTTCTTTTTATGAGTATACTTACGATGCAACAAACCACATGACAAAACTGATCCACAAGGCAGGCGTTTCCCATACTACGACTCTTTATACTTATGATAAAGACGGCAGGGAACAGACCACAAAGGTACGCGGAGGCTATACAAAGACCAGCACTTACGATAAGCTGGGAAGGGCAGCAGGTGTAACTCTCAGCACCAAAAAGGCTTTTGCAGTAAAGGTGGCTTATCCGGCAGCAAACGGAAATCAGGAACATGCCATGCCGTCAGGTCTGACTGTGGGAGACAGAAAGCTTACCTATCAGTATGACAAAAACGGAAATATCACAAGGATCCAGGATCGCTCAGGCTCCGGCGCGGTAAAGACAGATACTTTCTGCTATGACGAGAGGAACCAGCTGATCCGTGAAGACAGCCAGACCCAGAATAAGACATTTGTCTACGAGTATGATCTGGGAGGAAATCTGACTGAGGTGAAGGAGTATGCATATACCGCAGGAGAGCTTCCTGCTTTCCCGGAAAGAACAGAAACAGGATCTTATGCTTCTGTCTGGAAAGACCAGCTTGTGAACTGGAACGGCACAGCAATGACCTATGATGCAATCGGAAACATGCTGACCAGAGGAAATATTACTTACCGCTGGATTATGGGCAGAAAGCTTGCCGGGGTAAACAATGGAAAGAACATCCAGTATTTTTACGATCATACAGGCTCCAGAACAAAGAAAGTTGTAGATGGTACAGCCACCGAATACCGAATGGCAGGGGAACTTCTGGTATCAGAGATCACCAATGGACAGACCTTCTGGTACACTTATGATTCCAACGCAAACCTTGTTTCCATTATCATTGGAGGAAAGAACTACTTCTATGTAAGAAACCTCCAGAACGATATCATTGCTCTTATTGACGAGGATGGAAACACGGTGGTAAACTATACTTATGACAGCTGGGGTAAGATTCTAAGCATTACCGGAAGCCTGAAGGACACCGTAGGCCAGCAGAACCCGTTCCGTTACAGAGGATATTACTACGATAAAGAAACAGGGATGTACTACCTGAAGAACCGGTATTATGATCCGGAGTTGAGAAGGTTTATCTGTGCGGATAAAGCTGGAGTAGCCAAGGCATCTATGGAGACACTGCATAACCGAAATCTGTATGTATACTGTGATGGAAATCCACTGACGCGAAGAGATGGTGACGGGGAACTGTGGATTTTAGCAGCAGTAACATTTGCTGCTGGTACAATAGCATCTGTTGCAAGTCAAATGAAATTAGATGGTAAGTCCTTTAAAGAAGTAAGTTGGATTTCCGCGGGAGTATCTGGGCTGACAACAACTATGGGACTATTTATTCCTCAAACAAAAATTTTGGCAGATAATTGGGGGATGATTCAAGCAGTAGTTGGTGCAGTTGGATCTTTTGCAAGCAGTTATATAGAAGATGAAGAGACTTTTGGAAGATCAGTTTATAATGCGGCAATAGATTTAGGGCTGAGTTTAGGTTTTGACAAATTAGGAGAAACACTAAAAATAAATGATTATTTGAAATTTTCGAGAGATCATACAAATAAAAAAATACAGATAAAAAAAGAATATTTGTCAGAATTTCGAAAAAAACCTCGTTTAGAAGAGGAGAATCGGCGATATGCAGGGGGCATGCTTAAAGCAACTATATGGACAGCAGGAAGTTATGCAGCAAGTACAATGATTTCTAATAAGATAAAAAGAGAGACGTATAGAACTCCTTCACGTACAAGCTTTAGAATGGTATTTATGGATGATACAATAGTTTATATGTATTAGAAATTGATATTGGCAGGGACAAAAACCTGCCAATATTAAAAAGGGGGATGGAGATGAAAAAGCCAAGGTCAGTTACATACATATTTGTGTGGTTTGTAGTATATTTTATAAATTTAAATTTGGCAATGACATGGTTTGCATATGATGATAAGTATTACTTTTATTGTATAGGATGCATTTTGTCAGGTGTATATTTAAAGCCACAAATTGACAAAAATATAATAAATACTGACCGAGAATTAAGCTCTTATAATCCGTTATATGTCAGAGGATATTTTAGGAAGGATGCAGAAAAATCGGAATATTGGTCGTTTCTAAAAGGGATATTTTATTGTCAAGTGGCTATTATTGTTTTTTGGGCAAGTATTTGGATTATTGTTTTTACTTATCAGTTCTGTCCTGTAGATTGGAGTGAGCGTGTTGTTATGCTTAGGATACCTACTATTGTTTCTTCGGATATAGTGTTTAGGATGCCAGTGTTTTTTTATTCGAAACTTATGATCCACAGTATGGGGATATTGTTTTGGATCTGTAATATTATCTGGATAATAATTTTTAATTATTATGGAAGACAATACTATAAAGACTTCAGTTATATGGAGGATTCACATGGAACCTGGATGCCGTTCCGATATATAGCAAAGCCTCATGGATTTGGTTATTATCGACCTTTTGATTGCAATTATTACGTTCCTAAGGAGAAAATAAGAGGAAATTTGAGGGAAGCTACACAGAAGATGGGATATCAGTATACAAATACTGTTAAAACATATGGTGGATATACAGACAGTTATCTTCGTGTAAAAAAAGGGGAATTACAGATATTTCAGGTAGTATATATACAAACCTACTCAGAAGATATTATGGAAAGACAAAACGATATTTTTGCAGATTTCTGGGGGCGATGTATTGAGAATAAGTATAAAACGGATAATGTTTCTTTGAGCTTTTTACTCTGTGTGGAACAGGGAAACCAGGAACTAGAAGAGAGATTTTGGAAAGTTTTATCTGTAAATCCACAAAAAAGGCGAAACCGTTTGGCTGCAGTACTTAGATTTGAGGGGATTTCTGATAATGGCAAGATATACTCTGGAAAACCGTCCCTAAGAGTTCTGGAGTGCTCTGGTATTATGAAACGAAAACGGAAAAAATATATAGAAATGCGGGCAGATTTCCTTAAGTTAATGGGATTGAAGGAGTGTAACAATCATAGAAGTTATTGGGGATATGAGGATTCAGAGGAGTTATAAATAGAATAACATTATTTGGGAGACAAAAGAATTGAATTTTCAAAAGTTCGAAATGATAGTGGAAACGATAGCTCTTTTCTGGGTGATCTGCTGTGTTGTTATCTGGTTTATTCACAGAAAAAAGAAGAAAGTCACAGCAGGAAAGCTAAAAAAGAGGATGATATGTGTTTCGATTATTGTTTTTGCAGGATATTTTATGTCAAATTTAGTCAAGTGTACCATATCTTTTGCCTCTCTGGAAAAAGCAGTTTCATTTTATGGAAATACAAAGCCTCAGGGACAACCGCTTATAGGAACAGAGACTGCCCTTGTTCCTCAACTTAATGACGGATTGGAATTAAGCATTTATCATAAAAAACAAAATAAATGGAAACTTCCCTGTTGGCTTTTAAATGAAGATTCAATACATAATGATATAGATGAAAATACAAACAAATATATGGTTAGTGTAATATGGGAAGGAAACACAGATGGTCGATATATAATACTTTGGGAGACAAGGAGCCAGGACTGCAAAAGGAGGAATGTAAGAGATTCAGAGAATAGCAGATTTACATATTTTAGTTCGAAACCAGTAGAAGGTGTAGTAAATAAATTTTATTACAGTTATTTAAAAGATACGCCGTCAAATTATAAACTTTATATTGATGATTATGAGATAGAAGTAGGTTGGGAAAAGTTACTAAAAGATAATCAGTGAAAAGGTCTGGAAAAGATTGTTCTTCTGGAATCTATAAGTAATAATGTGATTATTCTGACGTGAAAAGATATTTGAGAAATAAAAGAAAAGGAGATAAGGGAATTGGACTTTCAGCGATTTGAAACGATAATCGGAAATATAATGTTTTTCTGGGTGGTCTGCTGCGCCGCTGTCTGGCTGATTAACAGAAAGAAGAAAAAGGCTGTAACAGGAAAGGTAAGAAAATGGATACTGTATATTTCTATTATTATGTTGGCATCATATTTTCTTACAAATATAGTCCGTAATACAATATCTTTTACTTCTCTGGAAAAAGCAATCTCATTTTATGGAAAGACGAATCAACAAGGACATCCGCTTATTGGAGAAGAGACAGCGTTTGTGCCTGAATCTGATGAGGGAATAATATACGTGAACATTTATGAGAAAAGAAAAGATAAGTGGAAACTTCCCCAAGACTTCTTACTAGGTGGAAACGGAAATGCAGCAGGAAATTCAGCAATGGACAAAAATACTGCTGATTATAGAGCGGGTATTACATGGGATGGAAATACAGATAGTTGTTATATTTTCCTGTGGGATTCTACAGAGAATGGATGGAAAAAGAGAAATGTTAAAGATTCAGAGAATAGTAATTTTATTTATTTTGAATCAAAACTGGGCAAAGGCTTAAATGTTAGCATATACTACTCTTATTTAAAAGAGGTACCTTCAGATTATAAACTTTATATTGATGATTATGAGATAGAAGTAGATTGGAGAGAATTGTTAGAAAACAGGTGATAAATAGTAATCAGGAGGCGGTTCCCCTGCCGCTTCCTTTTCTATACCCTTTTTTAAGGGGATTTCATGAGAAATGGAGCTTCCTGTATAATAAAAAATGTGGATGTTGAAAATTGAAAATACCTCAGAGTACAATAAGACTACTGACTG
>PPYF01208423.1_pt1 | contig 68734 bp, 65 predicted proteins | sample 1559871 | NCBI WGS metagenome assembly PPYF01 (sample SAMN08240021, study PRJNA423297) | Human gut metagenome, whole genome shotgun sequencing project.
GAGCAGGAAAAAACAATCCTTGATGGGATTTATCTGGAGAGTGTCGATCTGTCGGGAATGACCCGGGAAGAAGCGGCAGAGGCGGCAGACCGCAGGATGAAGGAAATTACCGGTTATCAGATCAAATTGTGGATGGATGACCAGTCGGTGAGTGTTTCAGCGGCAGAATTAGGTGTTTCCGGGAAGAATGAGGAGACGATCGCTCAGGCAGCGGCTATTGGACAGGCGGGAAATGTAATCAAGCGCTACAAGGTGAAAAAAGATCTGGAGGAAGAGCCTATACAGCTTCCCCTGTCAAATCAGGTGGATGAGCAGGCGGTCAGAACCGCTCTGGAGACTTACTGCAGTCCTTTGAACCGGGAGGCAAAAGATTACGGACTCACCCGGGAAAACGGAAAATTTCAGGTACAAAATGGCGAGCGGGGAGTTACTTTGAAGCTGGAAGATTCTGTTCCTCTGGTGGCAGATTATCTGGAAAATCAGTGGCAGGACGGTATAGGAAATGTAGAGCTGGCGGTAGAAATTACGGAGCCCCGTGGTTCCCGGGAGGAACTTTCCAGAGTAAAAGATCTGCTGGGGCAGGGAAGCACCGATTATTCTTCCAGCAGCGCCGCCCGGGCAACGAATATAACGAACGGCACTGCAACGCTGAATGGGCGGGTATTGTATCCGGGAGACTCGATTTCCGTGTGCAATTCCATGATGCCCTTCACGGAGGAAAATGGATATGAGCTGGCTCCCTCTTATGCCAATGGTACTACGGTGGAATCTTTTGGCGGAGGGATCTGTCAGGTGTCTACCACCCTGTATCTGGCGGTCTTACGGGCAGAGTTGGAAGTAACAGAAAGGCATAATCATTCGATGATCGTAGGATATGTGAAGCCGTCTATGGATGCAGCGATCGCAGAGGGATCGAAGGATTTTCAGTTCAGGAATAATCTGGACGCGCCTGTTTATATTGAAGGGTATGCTGCCGGCGGGAGTTTGGGATTTGCTATTTATGGAGAAGAATATCGACCGGAGAACCGCAGCGTTACTTATGAGAGTGAAACTTTGGAAACCATAGAACCCGATACGGAACTTACGGCAGATCCTGAGCTGGGATTTGGTGTAACGCAGATGACGCAGAGTCCCCATACTGGCTACAGAGCGAAGCTTTGGAAGGTTGTGACGGAGGATGGAAAAGAAGTCAGCCGAGAAGAGGTAAACAGCAGTACTTACCTTATGTCACCCACAAAGTATAAGGTGGGAGTGAAAACAGATAATATGGAAGCGTCCAACGCTATGTATGCGGCGATTGCTTCCAATGATCTGAATAAAGTGTATGAAGTGACGAAACAGTATTGAGAAAAATGGAGGAATGAAACAGTGAAAACAGGGAAATTGCCGGAATCTGTTTTGATCCGATCGGTGCTGAAACAGGTAAAACACAGAAGAGAAGAAGTGCTGGCAGGACCGGGCGTGGGACAGGACTGCGCCGCTTTAGCGGTGGGGGAAGATGAGGCTTTTGTACTGTCTTCCGATCCCATTACCGGTACAGTTCAAGATGTGGGAAGTCATGGAATCTATGTGACTGCCAATGATCTGGCGGCATCGGGGGCAGAACCGGTGGGAGTGCTTCTTACCATTTTGCTTCCCCTAAAGACGGAAGAAGCAGAATTAAGAGTGATGATGCAGGATGCGGAACGCGTCTGTAAAGAGCTGAATATGGAGATTCTGGGCGGTCATACAGAGGTTACTCCGGTGGTTTGTCAGCCGCTGCTTTCCGTTACCGGTGTGGGGAGAGTGAAAAAATCAGCCCTTCTTCGTACCAGTCAGATGAAAACGGAACAGGATCTGGTAGTGACAAAGTGGATTGGTCTGGAGGCAACGGCGATTCTGGCAAAAGAGAGGGAAGAGGAATTGAGGAAGCGTTTTCCGGCGGCGCTGGTAGATACGGCGAAAGAATTCTCTGGAAATCTGTCGGTGCTTCCTGAGGCGAGAATTGCCTGTTCCCATGGAGTGAGCGCCATGCATGATATCACAGAGGGCGGTATTTTTGGAGCGCTCTGGGAGATGGCAAGCGGAGCCGGTGTGGGGCTGGAAGTGGATCTGAAGAAAATCCCGATCCGACAGGAGACAGTGGAAATCTGTGAATATTTTGGAGTGAATCCTTATCAGATCATGTCCAGCGGTTCTATGCTGATCGCGGTGGATGACGGTTATGAACTGGTGAGAAAGCTGGAGCAGGCAGGAATCCACAGCGCAGTGGTGGGACGGACAGTTCGGGGAAATGACAGGATTTTGCGAAACGGCGAGGACGTGCGCTATCTGGATAAACCGCAGCAGGATGAATTGTACAAGATAAAAGGATAGGAAAAAAGATGGCAAAGTTAAATATTGTGTTATATGAACCGGAAATTCCGGCAAATACAGGGAATATAGGAAGAACCTGTGTGGCTACGGGAACGAGGCTTCATTTGATTGAGCCTTTGGGATTTCGTCTGAATGAAAAATCTATTAAAAGAGCGGGAATGGATTACTGGGATAAGCTGGATGTGACCCGGTATATTGATTATCAGGATTTTCTCGAAAAAAATCCGGGAGCAAAGATCTATATGGCTTCCACAAAAGCGCCGAAAACGTATACGGAAGTGGAATATGAGGATGATTGCTATATCATGTTTGGGAAAGAGAGCGCCGGAATTCCGGAAGAAATTTTGCTGGAAAACCAGGAAACAGCGATCCGAATCCCTATGATCGGAGATATCCGGTCACTGAATCTGGGGAATTCTGTGGCTATTGTTTTATATGAAGCGCTTCGGCAGCATCATTTTGATCATATGCAGCTGGAAGGGCATCTTACAAAATACGAGTGGAAATAAGTATTTATTTCCACTCGTATTTATTTTGCCTTTTCCAGGGTGAAGATAAATTCTGTTCCCACGTCTTCCGTACTGATTACGTTGATATTCTGATGGTGTGCCAAGATGATTTCCTTTACGATGGAGAGACCGAGTCCAGTCCCTTTTCGATCTTTTCCACGGGAAGAATCGATTTTATAGAAACGTTCCCAGATCTTGTTCAGGCTGTCTTTGGGAATGCCCACACCCGTATCTTTTACGGAGACGAAAACAGTTCCGTGACGTTCATACGTTTCCACCTTGATGATGGAATTATCTTTGCTGAACTTGATGGCATTGTCGATCAAGTTATAGAGTACCTGCTGAATCTGTTCCAGATCGGCGGTGACGAAAAGTGTTTCTGACTCCAGATGAATTTCGATAGTGATCATTTTTTTGCGGCAGATGCCTTCAAAGGTGGCTGCCGTATTTTTTATGGTGCGATTGATATCAAAATCCGACATATGTATGGGGCGTCCGTGGGCGTCCAGTTTGTCCAGAGTCAGAAGACTTTGCGTGAGTTTGTTCAGCCGTTCCGTTTCTCCAATGACGATTTTCAGGTATTTTTCCTGCATTTCCGGCGGGATCGTTCCGTCGATAATGGCTTCCAGATACCCTTTGATGGAGGTGAGGGGAGAACGAAAATCGTGGGAGACGTTGGCAACAAATTTGTGCTGATATTCCCCCAGTTTGTTCAGCTCATCCGACATATAATTCAGGGTAGTGGCAAGATAGCCCATTTCATCATCGGTATGTACCGGGATGTTGTAGTCCAGATTACCGCTGGCATATTCGCCTGCCCCGATGGTAATCTTCTTTAACGGGCGGTAGACACTGAAGGAAAACAGTCCCAGAATCGCCAGTGAAAGAAGAAAAAGAAGCAGAAAAATGAGATACACAGGAAGGAGGATCTTTTCACGCTTAAGAATAATTTCGTCCATGGACATATGGAGGGAAACATAGCCTTTCAGAGAAAGGCTTTTTGTAATAGGCACCATGGAATTGACCATGTCTTCCTGAAAATAGCCGTAAAATGTTCCAATCTGGTAATAAGCGGTTCCCATGGCAGCCGGATCAAAGCCTGTCAGCGCGCGATAAGGCTCTGTCGTATAGGGACGGGCAGTGTCAAGCAAAGGTTCTCCCGCGGAATTCAGAACCAGAATACGAGCATTTTGATATTCGGAAAGAAGTTTCAGATTGTTGTAAGAAACTTCCGCATCGTAGGGATCGCTGTAATCCGCATCTGCCTGATCGGAGGCAATGGAGATGGCCTCTTTGTAGAGAGCTTCTCCGGTATCTTCCAGAATCTTATCCTGGATAATGAAAGAACCCAGCGTGGAAATCATCAGGAAACCTGCCACACCCAGAAAAATGTAAGCCATGATAAATTTGAAATAAAGAGCATTTTTCATCAGGACTTAACCTCAAATTTGTATCCGATCCCCCAGACGGTGCTCAAAGCCCAGGAGGCATGATCTTTGATCTTCTCTCGCAGACGTTTGATATGAACGTCTACAGTGCGGGTGTCACCGATATATTCGTAACCCCAGATATGATCCAAAAGCTGTTCTCGGGTAAACACCTGATTGGGTGAGGAAGCCAGGAAATATAAAAGTTCCAGCTCTTTTGGGGGCATATCGATGGTTTCGCCGTTATAGACAACGGAATAATTGGTCAGATTAATGATCAGATCGGGATACTCCACATATTTTCCGTTAGTCTGAGAGGAGGCAGGCTGCGTGGGCTGAAAACGGCGGAGAACCGCTTTTACCCGAGCAACCAGTTCTTTGGAATCGAAAGGCTTGATGATGTAATCATCAGCGCCCAGTTCCAGTCCCAGAACCTTATCAAAAACCTCCCCTTTTGCAGAGAGCATGATAATGGGAACGTTGGATTTGTGACGGATCTCCCGACATACCTGATAACCGTCAATGCCCGGAAGCATCAGATCCAGAAGGATCAGATTCGGGTGAAAGGAGAGGAAAGCATGTAAAGCTTCCTCTCCGTCATTTACAATCTTACATTCAAAACATTCTTTTGTAAGGTATAGAGAAATCAGTTCTGCAATATTGTTATCGTCGTCGACGATGAGAATTTTCTGTTTTGCTACCATAATTACTCCCCTTTATTTTTTAAATTCAACAATAGTAACGCCGGCGTCTCCCTCTCCAAATTCCCCAAGACGGAAGGAGGAGACGTATTTTACTTTGCGCAGATAGTTGTGAACCCCTTTGCGTAAAGCGCCGGTTCCTTTTCCGTGGACAATGCGCACGCTGGGCATATGAGCCAGATAGGCGTCATCCAGATATTTGTCCAGCTCGGCGATGGCCTCGTCCACAGTCTTGCCCAGAAGGTTGATCTCGATTCCAATAGAAGAGGATTTGGACATACGAATCTTTCCGGAGCTGGTTTTCTGCATATGGGGCGCAGTGATAACCGCTTCCTCTTTCAGCAGAGCCAGATCGGAAATATGGATCTTGGAACGCATGATTCCCATCTGTACAAAGAGGAATCCTTTGGAATCAGGCAGTGTACTCACCGTACCCTTTAAATTCAGGCTGAGAACCTTTACGCCGTCTCCCAGATGGAGATCGGAAGGTTTTAAGGTACCGGTAGTTTTCGTCTCCTTGATAGAAATATTTTTCTCTACCTTTGTCATTTTCTGACGAAGACGCTGGCGTTCTGCCTCCATTTCCTTTACGGAGATATTATTCTTTCCGAACTTGTGAAAATTTTTCATAGTCTGATCTGCGTATTCCTTTGCTTCCCGGAGAATCGCATGGGCTTCTTCGTTGGCCTCCTGTAAAATCCGGGCTTTCTGCTGATCCAGTTTTTCCTGTTTGCTTTCCAGCTTTTCTTTTAAAGCGCCGATCTCTTTTTTGTATTTTGCAATTTCCATCCGTTCTTTTTCGATGGTAATGCGATTTTCTTCCAGAGTGGAGATAACGTCCTCGAAAGATTCGTCTTTTGCGCTGATCTGTTTTTTAGCTTCTTCTATAATGTAGGAAGGCAGACCTAACTTACTGGAAATGGCGAACGCATTACTTTTTCCCGGAATACCGATCAGAAGGCGGTAGGTGGGACGAAGGGTCTCCACGTTAAATTCGCAGGAGGCATTCTCAACGCCCGGGGTAGAAAGGGCGTAAACCTTCAATTCACTGTAATGGGTAGTCGCCATGGTACGGATGCCCTGCGCCTGCAAATGATTTAAAATGGCGATGGCAAGGGCGGCTCCCTCGGTAGGGTCGGTTCCGGCGCCCAATTCATCAAAAAGAACGAGAGAATGGGGGTCGGCTTTTTCGATAAAAGACACTACGTTTGTCATATGGGAAGAGAAGGTACTGAGAGATTGCTCAATACTCTGTTCATCGCCGATATCCGCATAGACTTCGCTGAAGACAGCCAGTTCCGAACGATCCAGAGCGGGAATATGAAGACCAGCCTGTCCCATAAGCGTCAAAAGTCCTACCGTCTTTAAAGAGACTGTTTTACCGCCGGTGTTTGGACCGGTAACGATGAGCAGATGAAAATCTTTTCCCAGATGGATATCGATGGGAACTACTTTCTGCTTGTCGATCAGGGGATGGCGTCCTTTGCGGATATTGATCCAGCCCTTGGTGTTAAAAAGAGGGCGGGTGGCATTTTGCTCCATGGCAAGAGAAGCACGGGCAAAAATAAAGTCCAGCTCCACCATATTTTCCAGATCATACTGAATCTCTTCCCGATGCTGGGCGGTAAGTTCGCTTAAAGCTGCCAAAATCTTTTCGATCTCCGCAGCCTCTTTCAGCTCCAGATCACGAATTTCGTTATTCAGTTTTACAATCGCCATAGGCTCGATAAAAAGCGTGGAGCCGGTAGAGGATTGATCGTGGATCATACCAGGCACCTGACTTTTGTATTCTGCCTTTACCGGGACACAGTAGCGACCGTTTCGCATGGTGATCACTGCATCCTGCAGATAACTGCGGGCAGAACCGTTTACCATGCCAGCCAGTTGTGTGTGTACCTTTTCTCCGGTGATCTTCATGGAGCGGCGAATTTGCTTTAAGCCGGCGCTGGCATCGTCGCTGATCTCATCTTCCGACAGGATGCAGCGGCGGATCTCGCCGGATAACTGGGGCAATGGCTCCAGAGCGTCAAATAAATCATCCAGAGAATCTTTCTCCCCATTGTCCCGTTCTCTGCGGCCATAAGATTTGATTCGGGAGGTATTTTCCAGAAGAGCGCAAATCTGGAGCAGCTCGCTGATTCCCAGAGTACTTCCGATCTCCAGACGCTTCAGAGAGCCGCGAATATCTTTTACACTTCCAAAAGAAATATTTCCCTTTTGAAACAGCCGGGTGAGGGCGTCCTGCGTCTGCTCCTGTTTGTACTCGATCTCGGCAATGGAGTCGGAGGGGAGGAGGTCTTCGCAGCGGATCTTACCCAGTGGGGAAGAGGCGTGAGAGACCAACATTTCTATTATTTTATCGTATTCCAAAGTGGATAATGCTTTTTTATTCATACTTTTAATCCTTTATACTTTTTGTTTGTTTGCAACACGAAACCTTACACTCATTTTAACCCATATGAAGGGGAAAGAAAAGGTATAAATTCTAAAGAATTTCTGATTCTTGTCATAGAATGTTCATATGTTTTTGATAAAATAGTGAAAGACTTCAAGGAGATGACTTTCACAAAAAGCAATAGAAAAGTTACAGGAGATTACGGTATGGATGAAAAGAAAGATCGCAATCTGAAGGGAGAGCATCAGGGACGAAAGACGGGGAAGGGAGAAAAAGAGGAATATCGCTTTCTGCGGGAAGTGATCAAGAAAAAGCCTCTGGATAAGAGGCTGGTCTTATATAGGATCGCATGGCTTCTTGGCGGAGCGTCAGTGTTTGGATTGGTAGCAGCATTGGTATTTTATGCGGCTTTATCCTGCCTGGAGCCGGAAGAAAAGGAAAAGGTTAAGTTTCAGGAAAATACGGAACATGTGCAGAAGGATCCAGAGAAAGAGTCGGGGCAGACGGAGGGAGAGAGTAAGCAGGAAGTAACGCCCACACCGGAGCAGCAGAAAGAAGAGGAAGAAAAAAATATAACGAAAGAAGAATTTAAGAATCTTTATCATGAGATTCTTCAGGTGGCGGAGGAACCGGAGCGTTCCATTGTGACGGTACAGGGAATCACCAGCGATGTGGATTGGATGAATAATTCTTATGAAGATTCCAGTCAGGTTTCCGGACTTTTAGTGGCGGACAGCGGAAAAGAATATTTTGTGCTGACAGAATATCGGGCAGTGGATCAGGTGGATCGGATTCTGGTCACCTTTGAAGATAATGCGACAGTGGACGCGCATTTTTTAAAACGGGACTGCGCTACTGGTCTGGCGGTTTTGAAAATAGACAAGGAAGAAGTGACGGAAGAGACACGGAAAGTGATTTCTTTGGCAAAACTGGGATCTTCGGCAACGATACAGCGGGGCGATACCGTGCTGGCGATTGGAAGTCCTGCCGGATACAGAGATTCTATCTCGGTGGGTATGATAACGTCCGTGAGCAATACGAAAAATACGCTGGATAATGAATATCATCTGTTGACCACAGATATTATGGGCAATAATGAGGGAAGCGGTGTGTTAGTGGGAACGGACGGCAGTATTGTGGGAATTATTGCGCAGCCATTTTGTACTGCAAAGGATAAAAATGTGGTTACAGCGCTTCCCATCACAGAATTGCGAAAGACCATCGAACAGCTTTCCAATAATGAAAGTATTATGTATCTCGGTATTCGCGGGCAAAATATAGAAAGCGATCTGTCTCAGAAAACGGGAATGCCTAAAGGAATCTATGTGAATGCGGTGGAGGAGGATTCCCCTGCGATGGAGGGCGGCATCCAGAATGGAGACGTGATCATAAAAATGCAGGATGTTAATGTGGAGACGTTAAGTGATCTGAGAAAAGAGTTGGATAAATGTGAAGAGAAACAGAAGATTCAGGTTACGGCGATGCGAAAAGGCGCAGAAGGATATGTGGAAATAGTATTTGACGTAACGGTTGGAGCGTTATAAAATAAAGTGATGCTGACATCATATGAAACCAGACTGAACGGCAGGAGCAAGATTCAGCCTGGTTTTTTCCTGCAAAGACGGGGAATGGATGGGGCAGTGAATGGTAATAGAAAGAAGGAATGGAGAACGCTATGAAATATATTAATGAATTTTTTGAGGGATGCAGAGTAAGTGGAATTTATCTTTGTAAGCACAGACAGTCGGCGGTTACGAAAAATGGGAAACCGTATGAAAATGTGATTTTGCAGGACAAAACGGGAACGATTGATGGAAAAATATGGGACCCCAATTCTCAGGGAATCGAAGATTTTGATTCTCTGGATTACATAGAGATTATGGGAGATGTGAATAGTTTTGCGGGAGCGCTGCAGATCAGTATCAAGCGGGTGAGAAAAGCGCAGGAGGGAGAATACAATCCTTCTGATTATCTGCCGGTGAGCAAAAGAAATATAGAAGAAATGTATCAGGAACTACTGCAGTTTATTCAGTCGGTAAAGAATCCATATCTCAAACAGCTGCTGCAGTTGTATTACGTAAATAATGCAGGATTTATCAAACGGTTCCGGTTCAGTTCGGCGGCTAAAAGCGTACATCACGGCTTTGTGGGAGGATTGTTGGAGCATACGGTCAGCGTAACCCGGCTGTGCGATTATTATTGTGGGGCTTATCCCATTTTGAACAGAGATCTTCTGATAACAGCGGCTATTTTTCATGATATCGGAAAGACCCAGGAACTTTCTGCATTTCCGGTAAATGATTATACGGATGACGGTCAACTTCTGGGTCATATTATGATCGGAGCGGAGATGGTCCATGATGGAGCACGTCAGATTCCGGGATTTCCGGCAAAGCTGGAGAGTGAGCTGAAGCACTGTATTCTGGCGCATCATGGAGAGTTGGAATACGGTTCTCCAAAGAAACCTGCCCTGATGGAAGCGGCGGCGCTGAATCTGGCAGATAATACGGATGCAAGAATGGAAACTTTCCGGGAACTTTTTGAAAATGCGGGTGAACAGAATGAATGGCTGGGATATAACCGACTGTTTGAATCGAATATCAGAAAGACGAGTAAGTGAGATCGACAGATCGTGAGTGTGTAAAGCGCGAAACGGTCTGTCTTAACATTATCAAAAATAGAAAAGGATGGAGCTATGGAATATAAGAAAAATGATATGCTGACAGTGACCATAGAGGACATGGGACATGAAGGAGAGGGTATCGGGAAGGTAGAGGGCTATACTGTATTTGTGAAAGATGCTCTGATCGGAGATACGGTGAAAGCGAAGATTATGAAAGCAAAAAAGAATTATGGTTATGCCCGGCTGATGGAGATTGTGGAAGCTTCTTTGGATCGGGTGGAGCCTTTATGCCCCTGTGCCCGCCAGTGCGGCGGATGCCAGATTCAGGCTCTCTCCTATGAAAAACAGCTGGAATATAAAGAAAACAAGATCAGAAATAATCTGCAGCGGATTGGCGGTTTTTCTTTAGAAGAACTTTCGATGGAACCCATCATAGGAATGGAGGAACCATTCTATTACCGGAATAAGGCGCAATTTCCGGTAGGAACGGATAAAGAGGGGAATCTGGTAACGGGATTTTATGCGGGGCGTACTCATTCCATTATTCAGAATCGGAAATGTTATCTGGGGGTGGAAGTGAATGAAAAAATTCTGGATGCAGTGATGGATTATATGGAAGAAAATCATATTTCCGCTTACGATGAGACCAGCGGAAAAGGTCTGGTCCGTCATATTTTGATCCGGTATGGATTTACCAGCAAGGAAATTATGGTCTGTCTGGTTGTGAACGGAACAAAGCTTCCTAAAGTGGAAAGACTGATTGAGAAGTTGGAAAGAATCCCCGGAATGACCAGTATTTCCCTGAATGTGAATCGGGAAAAGACAAATGTAATCCTTGGGCGGGAAGTAAAGACTTTGTGGGGACAAGAGTACATCACGGATAAGATCGGAAATGTTTCTTATCAGATATCGCCGCTTTCTTTTTATCAGGTGAATCCGGTGCAGACGAAAAAACTGTATGAGAAGGCGTTGGAATATGCAGATCTTAAGGGAAATGAGACGGTCTGGGATCTGTACTGCGGGATTGGAACTATTTCTCTGTTTTTGGCGCAGAAGGCGAAACAGGTGTATGGCGTGGAAATCGTGCCGGCAGCGATCGAGGATGCTCAGAAAAATGCCCGGTTAAACGGAATGGAAAATGTGGAGTTCTTTGTGGGAAAAGCAGAGGAAGTACTGCCTGGATTTTATGAAGATTATGCCAGAAGGTATCCCGGGGAACACGCCCGGGCGGATGTGATCGTGGTGGACCCACCTAGGAAAGGATGCGAGCCCAGCGTGCTTGATACCATGGTGAAAATGCAGCCGGAGAGAATCGTATATGTGAGCTGCGATTCGGCTACGCTGGCAAGAGATCTGAAGATACTGTGCGAGAGAGGATACCGGGTGGAGCGGTGCGTGGGGTGCGATATGTTTCCGCAGACGGTGCACACAGAAACAATTTGCAAATTAGTGCGGAAATAAGGGGAACGGTTTAGAGCTTTTGTTTCATCTAAAAAATTCTCTATAATCAGGGAGCAATAAAAATAAAGATAGGAAGTAGAATACAAGGAGGAATGGATATATGGTAAATTTGAGCAGACTTGAAGAAATAAAGGATTTGAGGGCAGTATGGCCACATGAAGCCTTGGATTTTACTCCGTGGCTTGCGCAAGATGATAATATCACTCTTCTTGCCGATGCAGTTGGGATAGATATCACGGTAGATGAAACAGAATCTTCAGTGGGGGATTTTAATGTAGATATTTTGGCGTCCGAAACTGGAACCGATCGGAAAATCATTATTGAGAATCAGTTGGAGGATACAAACCATGACCATCTTGGCAAGTTGATTACTTATGCATCAGGAAAGATGGCGGATGTGATCATCTGGGTTGTAAAACATGCGCGTGAGGAACATAAGGCGGCAATCGAATGGCTGAACAATCATACAGATGAAAAGATAGGTTTTTTTCTATGTGAGATAAAACTGTATCGTATTGGGGATTCTGAACCTGCGGTGAAATTTGAAGTGATTGAGAAGCCTAATGATTGGACAAAGGAAGTGAAGAAGAGTGAATCCGCAAATGGAACGCAGCAGCAGCGTTACGACTATTGGGTAGCATTTCAAGATTATGCATTTCAAAATGAACAATTTGCAAAGAATTTTAACCGTCGGAAACCGTCTATGGATCATTGGATGAATTTTAGCATAGGTTCTTCTGCCTGTCATGTTGCGGTATCTCAGATTCAGACGAGGAATGAACTGGATGTAGAATTGTACATCAGTGAAGATAAAGAATTGTTTCATTCTCTTTTCAAGAATAAAGACGCCATTGAATCAGATGCCGGATTGATCTTTGACTGGCGGGAGTTGCCGGAACGTAAAGCAAGTCGTATTGTTATTGAGAAGAATGTGGATTTTGGAGATAGAGATCAATGGAGTATACAGTTTGATTGGCTGATAGAGGTCATGATAAAAATGAAGAAAGCGTTTAGAAAATATTTATAGTGTTTGCTAAAGGAGATTTGGAGGTGCTGTTATGCCCGATTTTGGTGATGCTGAAAGATGTGTTTTAAGTTATTTTACACAGGGGACAAGGATATCTTTTAAAAATAGAATTTTGGAAATTAAAGAAGCAGGTAAGCCAACATGCCCGTATGGAGAGCCTAAAACGGATATTTATATTCTTGCTGCTGATGATTTGGGGGAGGAAGAAATAAAAATATCATATAAGAAAAAGAATGCAGATTTCCTTGAAAATAAGACAAATGCAGAAAGAGCAGAACAACTATTTGGAGCGGATTGGCGGGAGATAATAGAAAATTCTACAACTGATATTCGAGATAAGTTTGAAAAAAGAATGCGTATTTATAAAGAGAAATTTGCCAGAACTGAAAAGGGAGCAATCACATTAGGATGGAAATTTGAACTTATGAATAAACTTAGCGGGGAGCTTTCAGGGCAAATGAAATTGGACGTTAGCCAGGTATATGATGTGTATGCAGGAACAAACCTTCCAGATAGGAAGCGTAATGCATATGTAAATGGAAAAATTGTTCCGGAATCTGGTATTGCAGAATATATACTGATAACTGATAGCGTTAATTCAGCTCAGGAAATTATTGATAAGATGATTCCAATCAGCGAATATGTACAGATGAATCCCAATATCTATTTTGCTTGTAAAGCGCTTAATTATAGGACTTTTGCAGAAAAATACGATGGGAATCGTCCATTAGCGGTTCAAGTGGAGTGGAGCATTAAAAATGAGAAATTAAAATCAAATTTAGTATTTGATCATCCGCTTGAAATGAATGGAGATGAAATGGCTGCACGGTTAATTCAATGTCTGCAGTATCTGGGAATAAAAAATACCGATGATATTAATTCGGATAATACTGAGATGGAATAACATTGATAAAAAGAAAGATGAGGAAGCATTAATGAACGTAATTAGTTTGTTTTCCGGCTGTGGAGGCTTAGATTTAGGATTTGAAAAGGCTGGATTTCGGATTCCTGTTGCAAATGAATTTGATAAAAGTATCTGGGAAACTTTTAAAATTAATCATCCCAAAAGTCATTTGATTGAAGGAGATATACGGCAGGTAAAAAAAGAAGATTTAGCACGGTATATTGATGGTAATGTTGATGGAATCATTGGGGGGCCACCATGCCAATCATGGTCTGAAGCGGGCTCTTTGCGTGGAATTGAAGACGCACGCGGTCAGTTATTTTATGATTATATTAGAATTTTAAAAGAGTTTACCCCACGATTTTTTTTGGCAGAAAATGTAAGTGGAATGTTGGCAAACAGACATTCAGAAGCTGTAAAAAACATAATTTCTCTATTTGATGAAGCCGGGTATGATGTTTCATTAACATTAGTTAATGCGAAAGATTATGGAGTTGCTGAGGAGAGGAAAAGAGTTTTTTACATTGGATTTAGGAAAGATCTTAAGATAGAGTTTTCTTTTCCTAAAGGATCTACAGAAGAAGACGGTAAAAAAATTACATTAAGAGATGTAATATGGGATTTACAGGAAACAGCTGTTCCAGCAGAGGAAAAAAATCATCATAATCCAAAGGCTATTAATAATAATGAATATTTTATAGGGGAATATTCACCTATTTTTATGAGCAGAAATCGTGTAAAGGCATGGGATGAGCAGGCGTATACAGTTCAGGCCAGTGGAAGACAGTGTCAGTTGCATCCTCAGGCGCCTAAAATGGTGAAATATGGAAAGAATGATTGTCGATTTGTTGAGGGAAAGGAACATTTGTATAGAAGAATGACCGTCCGAGAAATAGCGAGAGTACAGGGATTTCCCGATGATTTCAAATTTGTATACGATGGTGTAAATGATGCATACAAAATGATTGGAAATGCAGTGCCGGTTAATCTTGCATATGAGATTGCAGTGGGAATCAAAGATGCTTTGAAAAATAAAAATGATTAGACTAGTAAGGAAATATTATAAAGGGGCAAAAACTTATGCACACAATTTTAATTGTAGAAGATGATGTCAATATCAGTTCTCTATTGCGGGAAACGCTGGAGCGTGAGGGGTATGCCTGTGTTCAGGCGTTTTCCGGGACAGAGGCGAGGATGTTATTATCCGAAAATTCGTATGCGGTGGTGTTGTTGGATCTGATGCTTCCCGGTATCTCCGGGGAAGAGGTGTTAAAGGAGATCCGGCAAAGAGGAAAGACGCCGGTGATCGTGCTGACTGCCAAGGATACCATTGATGATAAGGTGGAGTTTCTTCGCAGCGGTGCGGATGATTATGTGACGAAGCCGTTTGATATCAAAGAGGTAGCTGCCCGGGTGGAGGTGCAGATCCGGCGAATGGGAGGAGAGACGAAGGATAAGGCGCCGAAAGAATTGCAGTATCAGGGATTGGTATTAGATAAAGAAGGATTTCGGGTGATTGTGGAAGGCAGGGAACTGGCGAAGATCACGAAGCAGGAGTTTGCCATTCTTGAACTGCTTTTGAAGCATCCGAAAAAGGTATTTAGCAAAGAAGAGATTTTTGAGTATGCATGGGACGAGCCGTATATGGGGGAGACGAAGACGCTGGATGTGCATATCAGCAATATCCGAAAAAAGATCAAGGAGGTCTCTGAAAAGGAGTATATAGAGACGGTGTGGGGGATTGGCTACCGGCTGCATCCGTAATTTTGAGTACTGTGAATAGAGTGAATGGTAACGAATCTTTACTCTTTTTTTACTTTTTATTTGCGAATGATTAGCTTTTCATTTGTATAATAAGGTCAGAAAGAAAAAAGGAGAGAAAAATGATGAGTGAGTATTTGTTAAGTACGAGCGGTCTGACGAAGCAGTTCGGGAAGCATAAGGCTGTCAATGACGTTAATCTTCATGTGAAGAAGGGGGCGATTTACGGATTTATCGGCAGAAATGGGGCTGGCAAGACCACATTTTTGAAGATGATCTGCGGACTCTCCAAACCGACTTACGGAGAGATTGAATTGTTTGGCTATAAGAATGAGGGGCTGAAAAATATTCGTTCCAGAATCAGTTGTCTGATCGAAGCGCCGGGGCTGTATGGAAATATGTCTGCCAGTGAGAATCTGGCGGTTAAGTGTAAGCTTTTTGGCATCAACGATAAGAAGTATATGGATAAGATTCTGGATACGGTGGGGCTTTCTAAGGTGGGAAAAAAGAAAGCAAAGCATTTTTCCCTGGGTATGAAGCAGCGGTTAGGGATTGGGCTTGCCCTTGTGGGAGAGCCGGATCTTCTGGTGCTGGATGAGCCGATCAACGGTTTGGATCCTCAGGGAATTGCAGAAATACGGGATATGATCCTGAGATTGAGGGATGAACAGAATATGACGATTCTGATTTCCAGTCATATTTTGGAGGAATTATCTAAGATTGCTACCCATTACGGAATTATTCATCAGGGGAGTTTGCTGCAGGAGCTTACCCGGGAAGAATTGATGCAGCGATGCAGTGAACGTATGGAAATCACACTGGCAGACCCGAAGCAGGCGCTTCCAGTGCTGGATCGAATGGGATTTACCAATTATCAGGTGATAGATAAGAATACGATCCATATTTATGAGCGGTTAAATGAGAGCGCGCAGGTAAATATGGAGCTTTCCCAGGCCGGAATTTTGGTGAAGGGAATTGGTATTACCAGTGAAGAACTGGAAAATTATTTCTTAAATCTGACAGGGGGTGCCCGAAATGCTTAATGTGATCAAAATGGAATTATATCGGATGTTCCGAACGAAAAGTCTGTATGTGATTTGGCTGATTCTTGCGGCTGGGATTTTATTTACCACAACCCTGGTAGAGGACGAGATGAATTTTTATACGGCGGAGGAAAGGCAGGAGCAGTATGAGTATGCCACGGGAGAAAAGAGCGGGGAACCGGTAAATATTGGTTTATCGGTAACAACGCCCACAAAACCGGGTGAGGATGTATCGGTATTCGATCTGTTTTATGCCAATATATCGGGAAAGTTTATTGTTCTGTTTATGGTTATTTTTACTGTTCTTTATTCTTCGGCGGATATGAGCAGCGGCTATATCAAGAATGTTGCGGGGCAGCTTAAGGACAGGGGGAGTTTGGTACTTGCAAAAGCGGCGGCATTGTTTGTCTATGTTGTTTTGACAATCCTTATTTTTGCAGGCGTACAGGCAATCAGTAATGCGTTGTTTTTTGATCGGTTCGTTCTGGGTCCATGGAAGGATTTTCTGGCGTACGGCGGCGTACAGGTTGTGCTTCATTTTGCTTTTGTGATGGTGGCTATGTGTTTTACGATTGTGTTTCGCAATCAGGTGCTCAGTATGGTCACGGTTATTTGTATGTGTATGAACGTACTGACGATTTTGTATGGTTTTGTTGATAAGATGATCGCCGATATGGGGATCAAAGGATTTCAGATGATTGATTATACGGTAGGCGGTAAGATGATGGCGCTTCCTATGAAAATAACCGGGCAGGCAGCGGGAAGTTCCTGTGCAGTGGGAGTGGCTTTTGCAGTACTGACCGTAGGAATCGGGTATCTTGTATTTAGAAAGAGAGATATTTAGATGAAGATAGCAGTGGGAGTTTTAGGATGTATTGTCCTTGCGCTTCTTTGGATTTTGATAAGTTACAGGCGGCAGATTAAGAGTATCTGCCGCCAGCTTCAGTTTCTGGAAAAGTATGAAAGTAATATGATTATCACGAGTGAAGTGACGGCAGGAGGTCTTGGAGATCTTACAAGGCTTTTAAATGGGAGTTTGCAGCGGCAGAAGAAAGAGAGAATGCAGAATCTGAAAAGGGAACGGATGATCGCAGAGATTTACACGAATCTGTCTCATGATATCCGCACGCCTCTCACTTCTCTGGATGGGTATTTTCAGCTTTTGGAAGAAGCGGAGCAGGAGAGTGACCGGCAGCGATATCTGAAGGTTATTCAGGAGAGGATAGCCAGTTTAAAGGAAATGTTGGAGGAGCTATTTACCTATACAAAGCTGCAAAGTGATGAATATCAACTGAAAATGGAGCGGCAGAATCTGAATCAGATCGTAAAAGAAACTTTATTTTCTTATTATGACAGTTGGATGGAGCGGGACATTACGCCGGTGATCGACCTGGCGGAGAAGTCTGTATTTGTCAATGGGAATGAACAGGCGATCCGCCGGACGATTCAGAATATCATTAAAAATGGTCTGGATCACGGCAGAAAGGAGATATGGATTTCTCTGAAAGAAGAGGAAGGAGAGGCGGTTCTCGTTTTCAGAAATAAGATGGGGCAGGAGGAAGAAATTGACACGGAGCGGATTTTTGAACGGTTTTATAAGGCGGATGAAGCCAGAAGTAAGAATTCTACAGGACTGGGACTTTCCATTGCCAAAGGTTTTGTGGAGAGAATGAATGGAAGGATTCAGGCAGTGGTGGAGGATGGCTGGTTTTCTATTGTGATTCGATTAAAAGAGGTACAGGAATAAATTTCTATCGTGTAACCAGATTGTAATCTCTCTTTGTTATGATAAAATCAACATAACGAAGGGAGATATTTTTTATGAAGATTCTGGAAACAAAGTATTTGAAAAAATATTATGGCGAGGGGGACAGTTTGGTAAAGGCTGTAGATGATATCAATATTTCCGTGGAAAAGGGGGAATTTGTGGCGATTGTGGGAACCTTAGGTTCCGGAAAAACGTCTCTTTTGAATTTATTGGGGGGCTTAGATTATGCGGACAGCGGAGAGGTGATCATCGGCGGGCAGTCTCTTTTACATATGAAGGATGAAGAGCGAACGGTATTTCGCAGAAGAAATATCGGATTTATTTTTCAGAATTATAACCTGGTGTCTATGTTAAATGTGTATAAGAATGTGGTCTTACCTATTCGACTGGACGGAAATAAACCGGACGAGGAATTTGTCAGTGAGATTTTGAAGTTGTTGGGGCTGACAGAAAAGGTGAAAAACCGTCCCAATCAATTATCGGGAGGACAGCAGCAGAGAGTTGCCATTGCAAGGGCTTTGGCTGCAAAACCTCAGATTGTTCTTGCTGATGAACCGACGGGAAATCTGGACAGCCGGACCAGCGCGGAGGTGATGGGACTTTTGCAGATGACCAGCCGGGAATTTAATCAGACGATTATCATGATTACGCACAATGAGGAGATTGCTCAGCTGGCAGATCGGATTATCCATCTGGAGGACGGAAAAGTAGTGGGAGGTGACGACCATGTTTCAAAATTCTAATCAGGAAGTGTTGAAGGAGCTGGCGAAGGATAATTATACCTCTCATAAAAGCAGGAATCGGATCGCAATCCTGGGGATTGCCCTCACCACACTTTTAATCACTGCGGTCTGGACGGTGGGAATTAGTTTTATCTCCACGATGAGTAATTATGGGGAATCTTCGCCGGGGCCGGGATGTGAGGGAAATATTAACGGTACGGATGAGACGCGGGAAAAATTGAAAAATCTTCCCCAGATTGAATGGGCAGATATGGCGAGGGAGTGCAGTATGGTAGCGCTTCACAATGAGGAGTTTGCCGGAATGACGGTACGGCTTCTGGCACCGGATCAGGAGTATTTTCAGCACAACTTTGTGGAATTGGTTGAGGGAAGATTTGCTGAAAATGCGCAGGAGATCGTTATTTCTGATACGATGGCGAAGCGACTGGGACTGAAACCGGTTGTGGGAGCCAAGCTTGAGCTTCTGGTGATGCTGGGGGCGGATGACAATATGGCGGAGACGTCCATGGAGTTTACCGTCACAGGATATTATAAGAATCCTCTGATTAATATCAGCGAGATTTATGATGAGATTTATACCGTACCGGAATTTATCGAGACGTATAATCCGGTGATGAAAGAGCGGTCTCAGCCGATCTACGTGAAGCTGAATAACCTGAATCCCCTTTTATTTAAGACAGATATCATGAGTAAACTGCAGGAGGCAAGTGATCTGGCAGGAGGAACGGGCATTGGGACAAAACATACCCAGAGTCTGAGCGATATGATGATCAGTGTGGGTCCGGCGCTGCTGTTTGTGGCATTTATTATTTTGAGCGGTTATTTCCTTATTTATAATATCTTTTATATTTCCACATCTTCTGATATCCGCTGGTTTGGCATGATGAAAACCATTGGAACTACGGCAAAGCAGTTAAAATATATTTTGATGTGTCAGATTCGGCGCCTGGCATTGATCGGTATTGTCTTTGGTATTCTTTTGGGATATCTGGTGGGAAATAAGATCGGTCCGAGAATCATGGAACAGACGATGTACGGGATGTTTTATGAAGCCCCAAGTATTTTGGCAGTGGGCATTCTGGGAGCAGGATTTGCCTGGCTCACCGTATATATCAGTGCGCTGAAATCATTGAAGCTGGCGTGTAATATTTCTCCGGTGGAAGCGGCAAGATTTGCCCCGAAAAAGAAGAAAAATCTGTTTACGATTCTTTCTTTTGCCTTGAGCGGCATGATTTTTCTGGTTTCCTGTAATGCCATGCTGGGGTATTCTGTGGATAATATGGTAGAACGGTATAATATGAACGATGCGAGAATCTTTCACAGTGGGGCATGGTGGTGGTTGGAAGAAGCATATCAGCCGATTTCCAGTGATCTGCCTAAGGAGATCGAAGAACTTCCCTTTGTGACGGATGTGGAGGTTATGTATCGGGCGAGAACGATGCCGGATTATGAGGAAGACGCCTGGGGAAGACAGTATACAGATTCTTCCGCCGAGGTATCTTTGGGCGGCGCATTGAAGGAGGAAATGGAGACTTGTGCTGGAAGCGAAGCCTTTTTGAATACGTATGGAGATCATGGAATCTCGGAACAGGCGGCGAATAATCGCTGGAAAATGAGAATTCTGGGAGTTCCCGCAGGGATGATCGAGCAGGAGATGGCGTACAGCGGTACGTATAAAGGAAAGGTGGATGTGGAAAAATTCGCCGCAGGAGAAGGGATTATCTGGCAAAGTCCCGATTTTCAGCGAGTGCTGGGAACTGGTTTTGAGAGCAGCGTACAGCCGGGAGATCAGGTTTCCATCGGATTTTATGATGGAGCAGGAAATTGTGTGGAAAAGGAACTGACAGTTTTGGCAGTGATCGAGAAAGAAAATATGTATAGTACCAATGATTTTGGAACTTCCAATATTATTCTGTCAGACACACTGTTCAAAGAATTGTATCCCGATTATGAACAGAGGATCAGTAATATTGAGATTTGGACAGAAAAAGAGATCACAAAAGAGCAGCATCAGCAGCTGAATACTTTGATGGGAAAAGAACACAGTACCCAGTTAAATCTGGATTCCCGGTATGATACCCGAGAATAGATGAACGGGCAGAAGGAAACATTTTTGTTCATAGGATTTTTCCTGGCAGCGCTTTTGGGGATTATTGGTATTTCTAATTTGATCAATACGATTGCTTCCGATGTATTTTCCAGAAAGATAGAACTGGCGTCCATGCAGTCGATTGGTATGACGAAGAAACAGCTGTGGGCGATGCTTCTAAACCGAAAGTGCAGCCTGTTTTGCCGCCGCTTTTGCAGGCGATCGATCAGATTTCTTTGAAGGCAGAAAAACATGGGAATGACTTGCAGATGCGGGGAGACCAGAATCTGGAGGCATGGCTGGACAGAAAGTGGACGGAGGAAGTGTTTTTTAATCTGCTGGATAATGCGGTCAAATACAGTGATCCCCACAGTACGATTCTGGTGGAAATTTTGGAATATGAGATGTATGTGCGGATTGCAGTGTGCAGCCAGGGAAGAAAAATAGAGAGGGAAGAATTTCCAGCGTTGTTCCAGCGGTTTTATCGGGGAAAAGCGGTGAAAGAGCAGGAGGGCGTGGGGCTTGGTCTGTACCTGGCGCGGGAGATTGTAAAAGATGAACGGGGGTATATGAAGGGAGAATACGATCCGGTGCGGGGAAATATATTCAGCGTATTCCTGCAGAAGGATGGTATATCCAAAGCGGAACGATAGGAAAAATCTGTTATTTAAATACATGGAGCGGTTGTTTTCAACGTACTCCAGAATAGTTATACATTTTTAGCGAATTTGTCGAACACATCTTTGAGACTTCAGGCTCAAAGTGAGCGCAGAATGAGCGTAAAATGTATAACTATTCTGGATATGCACGTAAAGCAACAGCTCCAATGTTTAAGTAACAGATTTTTTCTTTTTTGGTTTATGGAATCTTAACGGTATGTTTCACCTGTTAATCCCATTTTAATGATGCTCCTGTTAGAATCCTAATGCAAAGGAGGAAAGAAATTATGATGGATGTGATTATGGCAGTTGTTTTGCTGGCAAGTTTTGGTCTGGTAAAATTATTTACAGATTTTTGCGAGCATCAGGTAGAAGGAAAGGATACGGGAGGTAAAAAGTCATGATTGTACTGGGTGTAGTGATAGCGGCAGTTGGAGCTTATCTTGTATATGCATTAATAAACCCGGAAAAATTATAGATTTGTGAGGGGAACTAACAGGAGGAAGAAGTATGTTACAGATTGTTCTTACGCTGGCGATTTTTTTGGTACTGGTAATTCCTATGGGAAGGTATATGTATCATATCGCTACGAATCAGAAAACCTTTGCCGATGTGGTGTTTAATCCCATTGACAAGGGAATTTATAAGGTCTGTGGTATCAAAGGCGAGGATATGGGATGGAAAAAATATGCCTTGTCTTTGTTGATGGCAAATGGTGTGATGGTGCTGGTGGGATATCTGATTCTGAGAATCCAGGGGATTCTTTTTCTGAATCCCAATGGTATTGAGGGCATGGAGCCAAGCTTAAGCTTCAACACGATCATCAGCTTTATGACAAACACGAACCTGCAGCATTATTCAGGGGAGAGCGGTCTTGCCTATGTAAGTCAGATGTGCGTTATTATTTTTATGATGTTTACTTCAGCAGCCAGCGGTTATGCAGCTTGTATGGCATTTTGCAGAGGGCTGTCAGGAAGAAAGCTGGGAAATTTTTATCAGGATATGGTGAGGATCACTACCCGTATTTTAGTTCCGGCGGCTTTTCTGGTTGGATTACTTTTGGTAAGTCAGGGAACGCCGCAGACGTTGGATGGGAACTTTACCGTTGAAACGGTAGAGGGAAAGTATCAGGATATTGCCATGGGACCCGTGGCAGCTTTGGAATCCATCAAGCATCTGGGAACGAACGGAGGTGGTTTCTTCGGTGCAAACTCTACCACCCCTTTTGAGAATCCTACGGTGATCTCCAATATCGCGGAGATGATTTCCATGATGATTCTTCCTGGAGCTTGTGTGGTGACCTTTGGGCTGATGCTCCATGAGAGAAAGAAAGAGAAGAAAAAGGAACAGAAAAAAGTTCTGATGGGCAGACAGGGAGCGGTAGTTTTCGGAGCCATGGGAATCCTTTTTCTGGTAGGACTTCTGATTTGCTTTAATGCTGAAAAAGCAGGAAATCCTGTGATCGGCGAAATGGGGATCAATCAGGATATGGGAAGTATGGAAGGAAAAGAGGTACGTTTTGGTATCGCCCAATCCTCTTTGTTCACAACAGTGACGACCTCATTTACCACCGGTACCGTCAACAATATGCATGATACGCTGACGCCGCTGGGCGGAATGGTGCCGATGCTGCATATGATGCTTAATTGCGTATTCGGAGGAAAAGGCGTAGGTCTGATGAATATGGTTATGTATGTGATTCTGGCAGTATTTATCTGTGGACTGATGGTAGGTCGGACGCCTGAATATCTGAATAAGAAGATTGAAGGAAAGGAAATGAAGCTGGTAGCTATCGTGATTCTGATCCATCCTCTTTTGATTCTGGGATTTTCTGCGCTGGCAGTGACTATGCAGGCAGGATTGGATGGAATCACCAATCCGGGATTTCACGGGCTTAGTCAGGTACTTTATGAATATGCGTCATCGGCAGCAAATAATGGTTCCGGTTTTGAGGGGCTGGCAGATAACAGTGTATTCTGGAATGTGACTACGGGGCTGGCGATGTTCTTTGGAAGATATCTGGCGATTGTTGCTCAGCTGGCTATCGCAGGTTCCCTTTTGAGGAAAAAACGGGTGAATGAATCCATAGGTACGCTGCGTACGGATAACGTGGTCTTTATGATTATACTGGTATTTATCGTATACATTTTTGCAGCCTTGACATTTTTCCCGGCTCTGGCTCTTGGTCCCATTGCGGAACATCTGTCCTTGTGGCTTTAGAATATGAGACAGAAAGGAGAATTGGAATGTCTGAAAAGAAAAATACAAAATTTGTCACAGGTGATATTTTAAAATCATCGATTCTTGGATCTTTTCAAAAACTGGACCCTCGCTATATGATTAAAAATCCGGTGATGTTTGTGGTGGAATTGGGGTGTCTGATCACGCTGATTCTTACCTTTTTTCCCACTCTGTTTGGAGGAAATGCGGAATATCGGCTGTATAACGGAATTGTGACAGTGATTTTATTTGTGACGGTATTGTTTGCCAATTTTGCTGAATCAGTGGCAGAGGGAAGAGGAAAGGCTCAGGCGGATTCCCTGAAAAAGACAAAACAGGATACAAAAGCCCGTCTGCTTCTGGCAGACGGAACAGAGAAAACAATAAATGCTTCCCAGCTGAAAAAAGATGATATCGTTCTGGTGAAGATGGGGGAAGTAATTCCCAATGACGGCGAAGTGATCGAAGGTATCGCCTCGGTGGATGAATCTGCTATTACAGGAGAATCAGCGCCGGTTACCCGGGAAGCGGGAGGAGATTTTTCTTCTGTAACCGGAGGTACAACGGTGGTCTCCGATTGGTTAAAAATCAGAATCGTGGCGGAACCCGGGCATTCGTTTCTGGATAAGATGATTTCTCTGGTGGAGGGGGCTTCCCGGCAGAAAACGCCAAATGAAATTGCACTGAATACTCTTTTGATCGTACTGACGCTGATCTTTCTGATCGTGGTGGTGACCTTGTATCCTTTTGCCGGATACCTGGGGGTGGAGATTCCTGTTTCCTGGGCGATTGCTCTGATGGTATGTCTGATCCCCACTACCATCGGCGGTCTGCTCTCTGCTATCGGTATTGCAGGTATGGATCGTGTTACGAGATTTAATGTGATCGCCATGTCTGGAAAAGCAGTAGAAGCTTGCGGAGATGTAGATACGATGATTTTGGATAAAACAGGAACGATTACGTATGGAAATCGTCTGGCCGCAGAATTTTACCCGGTAAAAGGGATTGCCAAGACGGATTTGATTGATTACAGTGTGATGAGTTCTCTGATGGATACTACACCGGAAGGAAAATCCACAGTGGATCTGGGGCAGCAGATGGGCTGTGTCCTGAATGAGAGTATTACGGATCAGATGTCTTTTGTAGAATTTACCGCTCAGTCCAAGATGAGCGGTGTGGATTTGAAAGATGGAACGATTGTAAGAAAAGGCGCTTCTCAGGCAATTCAGGAGTTTGTAAAGAAACAAGGAGGGAAGATTCCTGAAGATCTGGAAGAAATTGTGACTCGAGTGTCCAATCTGGGCGGAACGCCTCTGGTCGTGGCAGTGAACACAAAAATCTATGGTGTGATCTATCTGAAAGATACGGTAAAGCCAGGACTTACGGAGCGTTTTGCAAGGCTGCGGGAAATAGGTATCAAAACGATTATGTGTACCGGCGATAATCCGCTGACGGCGGCAACGATTGCAAAAGAAGCTGGTGTAGATGGTTTTATTGCAGAGTGCAAACCGGAAGATAAGATCGAGGCAATCAAGAAGGAGCAGGCGGAAGGAAAACTGGTGGCTATGACGGGAGACGGAACGAACGATGCGCCGGCTCTGGCACAGGCAGATGTAGGACTGGCAATGAATTCGGGAACCCAGGCGGCGAAAGAGGCTGCCAATATGGTAGATCTGGATTCTGATCCCACAAAGATTCTGGAAGTGGTGGAAATCGGAAAACAGCTTCTGATCACTAGAGGTTCTTTGACCACCTTTAGTATTGCCAATGATATCGCCAAGTATTTTGCGATTATTCCAGCGATGTTTACCATGGTTTTGCCCCAGATGCAGATTTTAAATATTATGAGCCTGGCAACACCGGCAAGCGCAATCTTGTCAGCGCTGATCTTTAACGCGCTGATTATTCCGGGATTGATTCCTATTGCAATGCGCGGAGTAAAATATAAACCTATGAAAGCGGAGAGACTGTTGCTGAGAAATATGGGAATCTACGGACTGGGAGGAATCCTTGTTCCATTTGTGGGAATTAAGCTGATTGATCTTGTGGTATCACCATTACTGGCAATGATAGGAATGTGAGGAGAGATATTATGAAAACCTTTTGTAAAATGTTGAAAACAGCGATAGTATTTTGTATCGTGATGATGGTGATCTGTTCATTCCTTTATCCGCTGGCACTTACGGGGGTCAGCCAGGCAACAATGAAGGAAAAGGCAAATGGAAGTCTGGTGGACGCAGAGGGAAATCTTACCGCAGACAGAGAAGAGGCGGTGGGGTCTGAACTTCTGGGACAGGATTTTTCAGAGGATTACTATTTTAAGGGACGGGTATCTTCTGTAAATTATAATACATATACCCAGGAACAAAAAGAGAGCGGAGAGTACGGCGGCGTATCTTCTGGAACTTTTAATTATGGAAACTCTAATCCAGAACTGAAAGAGAGAATACAGAACGATCTGGATGCATTTTTGGCATCACATCCGGGGGTGAAACCGGAGGATATTCCAGCTGATCTTCTGACAGCTTCCGGTTCCGGTCTGGATCCTCACATTAGTCCTGAAGCGGCCAAGGTACAAGTAGAGGCAGTCGCAGAGCATTCAGGATTGTCAGAGGATGAGGTGCGCAAGATCGTAGAAAATAATACGGAGCATAAATTTTTAGGTGTATTCGGGGAAGAGCGGGTTAATGTATTGAAATGCAATCTGGATGTGGCGGCAGCCATGGGAATCTTGTAAAACTGCAGGCTTGTAAGGAGTAGGAGATGGAAGAAAACAGACCGGATTCAGAACAGCTTTTAAAAAGACTACAGTATGAAGAAAGAGAAAAACAGAAAAAGAATAAAGGAAAACTAAAGATTTTTCTGGGATATGCGGCAGGTTCAGGAAAGACGTATGCGATGCTGGAGGCAGCTCATGAAGCGCAAAAAAATGGAGTGGATGTGGTGGCTGGTTACATAGAACCCCATGCCCGACCGGATACGCAGGCGCTTGTAAAGGGGTTGGAAGTGATTCCGCCCCTTTTTGTGAAATATAAAGGGGTAAGATTGCGAGAGTTCAATCTGGATGCTGCGCTGGAGCGAAAACCTCGTCTGCTTCTGGTGGATGAACTGGCGCATACGAATGCCCGGGGCTGCAGGAATGAAAAGCGGTATCAGGATGTGAAGGAACTTTTGCGGGCTGGGATTGATGTTTACACGACTATCAACATTCAGCATTTGGAAAGCCTGAATGATCTGGTGGGAAATATTACTCGCATCGAGGTGCGGGAGCGAATTCCAGATACGATTTTTGATCATGCAGATCAGGTGGAAGTAATCGATATCGAACCGGATGAACTGATCCAGCGCATGAAGGATGGAAAAATCTATAAAGAGCAGCAGGCCGAGAGAGCTTTACAGAATTTTTTTAGGAAAGAAAAACTGGCAGCTTTGCGGGAAATTGCTTTGCGAAGAACCGCAGACAGAGTAAACCGCATAGCGCAGGAAGAACGAAGTCTACAGGAAAATCAAGATTATCACACCGGAGAGCATATACTGGTGTGTATCAGCGCAGCCCCCTCTAGCGCCCGGGTGATTCGAACCGCCGCCCGGCTGGCAGGGGCTTTTCACGGTGAATTGACTGCCCTTTGCGTGGAAACGCCGGGGATGCAGGAAGCAGATGAAAAAACGAAGACAGCCCTGCGCAGACATATGGAGCTGGCAAGGTTGTTTGGGGCAAAAGTGGTGACGGTATTTGGTTCCGATGTGGCGGCTCAGATCGCCCAGTATGCCGTTGTGGGAAATGTGTCTAAAATCGTACTGGGAAAGACGAATCATTTTTCGGTCCGCCCTTGGAGGCGGTCGGAATTTCTGGAAAAACTGACGTATTTGGCGCCCAATATTGATGTTTACATTATTCCCGATATGAAGCAGACAGGAAAATATCGTCCAGAAAAAAAACGGAGGAGAACTCCTGGCGATACCTGGAAGAAAATCATCAGAGATCTTTTTATGATTACCGGAGTGATGGGCGGGGCAACTTTACTGGCCTTGGGATTTCGCCAGATGGAATTTTCAGAGGCAAATACAATCATGATTTATTTGTTGGCGGTTCTTTTGTCCTCTTATATTGCTAATAGGAAGATTTATGCCCTGTATTCTTCTATGCTCAGTGTATTGCTGTTCAATTTTTTCTTTACAGAACCATATTACAGTCTGAAAGCTTATGACAAGGGATATCCTACTACATTTCTGATGTTATTTATCGTTGGTCTGTTTACGGGAACTATGACGAGAAAGTTAAAGCAGCAGAATCAGGAGAGTGCAAAGACTGCTTATCGCACCGAGATTCTTCTGGAAAATAGTCAGAAATTAAGACGCTGCAAATCCCGAAGAGCAGTGTGGGATCAGGTGGCGGTGCAGGTAGGGAAGCTTTTGAATCTCGCGATTCTCATCTATCCAGTCAGTGAAAGTGGTCTGGTGGATCAGCCGCTGCTGTTTCCAAGAAAGGGGATGACGGTGGAAGAACTGGAAAAATGTGTGAATTTCCGGGAAAAGGGAGTGGTGCAATGGGTGGTGGCGAATCATCATCGGGCGGGAGCCTGCACCCACACGTTACCGGATGCCATGGCCATGTATCTGCCGGTACAGAGTGAAAAGGAAGTAAAGGGAGTCATGGGGATTTTATTAGAGGAGAGGCGGCCGGTGGATGAATTTGAGTACGGTCTTCTGATTGCCATGCTAAATGAAACAGGGGTAAAATTGCAGGACCCCTTTGTTGCGGAAGAATCGAAAACTTCATAAAATATTAATTTTGGTAAGCCATTGCTTTTCCCATCTTAATTTTCTGCATGCTAGGATCATCTTATGACCCGCCCCAATATGAGAATAAAAGTGGGGCGCATGCCCCGCGATATTCGAATTTGAGGCAGAATTGTGAAAGTGCGAAGCACGAAACAATTCGTCAGGCAACTTTAGACCACAACATCATTTTATAAGGAGGGAAAAAACAATGGCTTCTATTATAAAAACAATGCATCAATTTGGATATAAATTTGACAGGAAAGCGGAACGCTTTGCATTTCGTCATCCCTGCGCCGCATTTTTGATTATGTTTATCGGGATGCCGCTGTTGATTCTGGCGGCAGTTATAGTGCTGACCTTATTGCTTTTTGCGCCGGTATCTTTGATTTTTTGATAATCAAAATCTTTATACAACCTTAATACGAATGAGATTTTACTTATACCTGTTTAATGCGGATTAAGATATGATAAAGAAACTATAAAGATAATGAAAGACGCAATAAAGGGGTATAAAAAGATGCAGGCTACAGGAAAAAAGAGACATAGACATATTACTTCTTTTCAGGTGATTATTTTTGGCTTTTTTTCAGTGATTCTTTTGGGCAGTTTCCTTTTAATGCTTCCATGGGCTACGCAGGATGGTCAGGGAGCATCTTTTGGAGATGCCCTTTTTACTGCCACTTCTGCAGTATGCGTAACGGGATTGGTTCTTCATGACACTGCTACATACTGGACCGTGTTTGGACAGGCAATCATTTTGTTTTTGATACAGATTGGAGGTATGGGAGTTGTGACTGTGGCAGTGGCTATCGTATCGGCTTCCGGCAGAAAGATTGGTCTGATGCAAAGAAGTACCATGCAGGAATCCATTTCCGCTCACCAGGTGGGAGGGATTGTCCGTCTGACAAAATTTATCTTAAAGACGGGGATTGTCATTGAAATGACGGGGGCAATTCTTCTGGCATTTGTATTTTGTAAAGATTTTGGCGTTGGAAAGGGAATCTGGTATGCCATTTTCCATTCCATCTCTGCTTTTTGTAACGCGGGATTTGACCTGATTGGGATTCGGGAGCCATTTTCGTCATTAACCACGTATGTTGCTCAGCCGATTGTCAATGTTACCATTATGGCGCTGATCGTGACGGGCGGTATCGGATTTGTAACCTGGGCGGATATTAAGAAAAATAAATGGCATCTGAAGAAATATCGGATGCAGAGTAAGGTGATTCTTTCCGTAACGGCAGGTCTGATCCTTATTCCAGCAGTTTACTTTTTCTTTTGCGAATTTTCCTCTCTGCCGTTGGGGGAGAGAATTTGGAGTTCGCTGTTTCAGTCGGTAACGCCAAGAACGGCAGGATTTAATACCGCAGATCTCACCTTGCTGACAGAGACGGGACTGATGATTATGATTCTTTTAATGTTGATTGGCGGTTCTCCCGGTTCCACCGCAGGCGGTATGAAAACGACAACCATTGCGGTGCTGGTGTCTTCGGCGCTGGCAGTATTCAAGAAAAAGGAATCCGCACATTTTTATGGAAGAAGAATTCCCGATGAAACGGTAAAACATGCGGTTACGATTCTTTTGATGTACTTGATCTTATTTTTAGGCGGCGGGATGGTTATCAGCTCCCTGGAGGATATTCCTTTGTTGTCCGCTTTGTTTGAAACCAGCTCCGCCATCGGTACGGTAGGGCTTTCTTTGGGAATAACACCTACGCTGGGCAGGGTTTCCCAGGCAATTTTAATCGGACTTATGTTCTTTGGAAGAGTGGGTGGGCTGACATTGATTTTTGCAGCTCTTTCCGAACGAAAAATTACAAATGCGAGACTGCCTCAGGAAAAAATAACTGTAGGCTGACAGGAGGAGAAAGATATGATGAAATCTGTTTTATTGATCGGACTGGGAAGATTCGGGAGACACGTAGCGGAAAAATTGGATGAACTCCATCATCAGGTGATGGCAGTGGATATGGATGAAAAAAGGGTAGAGAAGATACTGCCATACGTAACCAATGCACAGATTGGGGACAGTACGGACGAGGAATTTATGGAATCGCTGGGGATTCGAAACTTTGACGTATGTATTGTAGCGATTGGAGAGAATTTCCAGAGTTCTTTGGAAACCACTTCTCTTTTGAAAGAATTGGGAGCAAAGCTTGTGGTTGCCCGGGCAGGAAGAGATGTACATGCAAAATTTCTTCTGAAAAACGGAGCCGATGAAGTGGTTTATCCAGAAAAACAGTTGGCTGCCTGGTCTGCAATCCGGTATACGGCAGATCATATTCTGGATTATGTGGAGCTGGATGAGGAACATGCGATTTTTGAAATCTCTATTCCCACGGGCTGGATCGGAAAGACCGTGGGACAACTGGATATCCGTAACCGTCACAATATCAATATTATGGCATTTAAATATGACGGTGTGATGAATATGAATATACGCTCCGACACAAGGATTCCGGAAAATAATACGATGCTGGTATTGGGAAATATCAAAGATATCCAGAAATGTTTTCACATCTGATTTTGTCTGGAAGATTTGTCTGAAATACGGTATCATACCGATAAGCACGCAGTGCGGTTTTACGAATGGCGCGGGCTAAACTGTTACGATTTGGGCAAATGAAAGGGAAGATGGTTATGAAGAAAATAAAAGAAAACAGAGAAGATGGAGAAGAATTTTCCTTAGGCATCAGAAAAAAAGAACTGGTATTTTCCCTGGCAGATGTTTTGAAAAGTGTGGCGATCCTTGCAGCGGCAAGCTGTCTGGGGTGTATATTTCAGAAGGTGGGATTCGCGGAAGCGAATATTATTACCGTATATGTGCTGGCAGTGCTGATCATTTCCGTGGTGACGGTGAATCGAGTGTACAGTTTGATTTCTTCTTTGGTGAGTGTGCTGGTATTTAACTTTCTGTTTACGGAGCCACGATTTACTTTTCAGGCTTATGATAAGGAATATCCAATTACATTTCTGATTATGTTTACGTCGGCGCTTCTCACCAGCAGTCTGGCGGCAAAGCTGAAAAACAGTGCGAAAGAATCGGCGCAGGCGGCATTTCGTACCAAGGTACTGTTTGATACCAGTCAGCTTCTTCAGAGGGCGAAAAACGAGGAAGAGATTTTGTCTGGAACGGCGGATCAGCTTGTGAAACTGTTAAACAGGGATATTGTGGTGTACCCTTCGGAAAAAGGAAAATTGATGGAGCCCATGGTATTTCCGGCAGAAGAGACGAAGGATAGAGATTTACTTTTATCCGCAAGAGAAAAGGAGACGGCGCAGTGGGTGCTGGAGCATAACCGCCATGGGGGAGCAACTACTCCAAATATGCCGGATGCCGATGGACTGTACCTGGCAATCAGAGTAAAGGACGCTGTTTATGGAGTTGTAGGAATCGCAGTAGGCGAGCATCATATGGATGTGTACGAAAACAGTATCCTTCTTTCGATACTGGGTGAGTGTGCGCTGGCGCTGGAAAATCAGAAAAATGCCCGGGAGAAGGAAGAGGCGGCGATTCTGGCAAAGAATGAACAGTTGCGGGCAAATCTTCTGCGGACGATATCTCACGATCTTCGGACACCGCTGACCTCCATATCCGGGAATGCCAGCAACCTTCTGTCGAACGGGACTTCTTTTGATGAAAATACAAAAAAAGAGCTGTATCAGGATATTTATGATGATTCCATGTGGCTGATTAATTTGGTGGAAAATTTGCTTTCCGTAACTAGATTGGAGGAAGGGCGGCTGAATCTTCATATTTCCGCAGAGCTGGTAGACGAGGTTATCGAGGAAGCGCTGCGTCATGTGAACAGGAAGCGCTCGGAGCATGAGATTACTGTGGAAAATCAGGACGATCTTCTGCTGGCTCGGATGGATGCGAAGCTGATCGTGCAGGTGCTGATTAATCTGGTGGATAATGCCATCAAATATACGCCTGTAGGTTCCAAAATTCAGGTAATGTCCAGAAGAGAGGGCGAATGGGTGGTGATTTCCGTGGCGGATGATGGTCCGGGAATTTCTGATGAAAAGAAAAAGAATGTTTTTGATATGTTTTACAGTGGAGCAAATCTGGTGGCAGACAGCAGAAGAAGTATGGGACTGGGGCTGTCTCTTTGCAAATCCATAGTGGCTGCCCATGGGGGTACAATCCGGGTTACGGATCATGTGCCCCATGGGGCAGAATTTACGTTTACATTACCGGTTGAGGAGGTAGAATTGCATGAATAAACCGTTAATTTTGGTGGTAGAGGATGACTCTTCCGTAAAAAATCTGATTACAACAACACTGAAAGCCCATGATTATCGTTTCCTGGCAGCGGGAAATGGTGAGACGGCGATTCTGGACGCATCTTCTCATAATCCGGATATCGTACTTCTGGATCTGGGGCTGCCGGATATGGATGGAATTGAAGTAATCCGAAAAATCCGCTCCTGGTCCAATATGCCGATTATCGTGATCAGCGCCCGCAGTGAAGATACGGATAAGATCGATGCGCTTGACGCGGGGGCGGACGATTATCTCACAAAGCCTTTCTCCGTGGAGGAACTGTTGGCAAGGCTCCGGGTGACCCAGAGGAGACTGCTGATGATGAGAAATGATTCTCTGGCGGAAACTTCCGTATTTATCAACGGCGCACTTCGTATTGATTACGCCGCCGGATGTGCATTTTTGGGTGGAGAAGAGCTGCATCTTACCCCGATTGAATATAAGCTGCTCTGCTTGCTGTCAAGAAATGTTGGAAAGGTACTCACTCATACTTACATCACCCAGAATATCTGGGGGAGCAGTTGGGAAAACGATATCGCATCTTTGCGAGTATTTATGGCGACACTCAGAAAAAAACTGGAAAAAGGGGCGGATGCGCTCCAGTACATCCAGACACACATCGGAGTGGGTTATCGCATGGTAAAAGTGGAAAATATAGAATAGAAGTAATTGTCCCGGTGGATAACATTGCGAAAATCCCCGGGGCAGTTTTTTTGCTTGGGTACAGGACATGGGTTTGAAAAATTTATCTTAAAAAATGAGCTCTGTTTTTCCAGATATGCTATAATGTATCAGGATAGAAAACGAAAGAAGAGGATATGTGAAAGGAAATGAAGAGAATCGTAACATATTTAAAACGGGAAATGGTACTTTGTGCAGCGGCGTTTCTTGCGCTGCTGTCTATGTTTTTTGTAAAACCGGATCGAGGTTACGTTGATTATCTGGATGCAAGAGTACTGGCACTGTTGTTTTGCCTGATGACAGTCATGGAAGGGTTCAAAAAAACAGGTCTTTTTGAACAGATGGCGAATCGTCTGCTGAAAAAAGTAAAAACGTTTCGGCAGCTGATGATAGTTTTGGTAGGACTTTGTTTTTTCAGTTCCATGTGGATCACCAACGATGTAGCTTTGCTTACTTTCGTGCCGTTCACGATTTTAGTGCTTCGCATGGCACAGATGGAGCGAAGAATGATCGCGGTGGTTACCATGGAGACGATTGCTGCGAATCTGGGAAGTATGGCTACACCGGTGGGAAATCCTCAGAATTTGTATTTATATTCAGTATCTGGTATGTCCCTCGGGGAGTTTATAAAAGTAATGGGACCTTTATCGGTGCTTTCTCTGTTCTTGATTCTCATGGGCTGCCTGCTACAGAAAAATCAGGAGCTACAGATTACTGTGGTATCGCAGGGAAAAAAGGAACCAAAGATAGAAGAAAATCTCCTGTTATGTGCTTTATTTGTGGTAAGTTTACTTGCCGTTTTGCGGATTTTATCATGGCAGATGCTGCTGGGGATTACGATTCTGGCATGTTTGTTGTTGTATGCAACAGGAAAAGAAGAATTTTTACCCGGAAAGGTTGATTACGGTCTGCTCTTTACTTTTGTGGCATTTTTCATATTTATTGGAAATATGGGAAGAATTGGCTGGGTAAAGGAATTGTTGGAGAAAGCGCTTGGGGGAAACGAACTGCTTTTGGGATTTGCCGGCAGTCAGGTAATCAGCAATGTGCCAGCGGCGATTCTGCTGTCGGGATTTACAAAGAATTATGCAGCGTTGTTACAGGGGGTTAATATCGGCGGACTGGGGACGCTGATCGCATCTTTGGCAAGTTTGATTTCTTATAAATTTTATGCGGAGGAGAGCGAAAAGAATAAAAATGTAGGTACAAAGGGAAAGTATTTTTGGTACTTTACGGGATGGAATTTGGTGTTTGCGGCGGTATTGCTGGCAGCGGCGGTGATAGGACAGGGAATGAAATGATATTCCTTTGGGAACAATAGAACGGTACTTCAAAGTAAATTGAAGTTTGTTTGAAGTGACATTGAAGTTGGCTTTGAAGAGATATTGAAGTAAGATTGAAGTAATTTGAAGAATAGTCTGGGGTGATTTTTTGTATCCGGTCATTTTGAAATATAAAAACATTCCTTCTATATTTATGAGAAGAGATGGATTTACAAACGGCGCAACGTATGAGGAAATTATAGAGATGAGTGTAAAAAGTAAAAACACGTAGTATGACATTCTGACCTCAGATAAGGAATACGAAGCGTCAAATTTTAAAATTCTTCGTGAATTTTATGCATCTCATAATAATGGTAAAGTATTGACAGAAAAAGCTTTACAATCCATGGGATTCTACAATGAGGAAGGACTGCTTGTAAATGGAGCAGTGCTGTTCGAGGATCACTATCACGGGAAAAAGACGGAGGTGCAGTGTTCCGTGTTTTCGGGATTTCATACGGGAAGCGAGAGATATGGTGATGGTTAATTAAAAATAGAAAGATATTAAGGGGCTTCTTTGGAGGTCCTTTTCTTGAAGAAAATTTTAAATTTTAGCACTCACTACTTGACTTGGCTAACGACAAGTGTTATATTACATATAGAACAAGAGATAACATAAGTTTTTATATAGATCACAACGATCAGAAAGGAGTATCTATGAATATCAGTAAATTCACACAGAAATCTGTGCAGGCAGTTCAGGATCTGGAAAAGGCTGCGTATGAATTTGGTAATCAGGAGATTGAGCAGGAACATTTGTTATATAATCTGGTCCATCAGGAAGACAGTCTGATCCTGAAGATGATAGAGAAGATGGAGATCAATAAGGAACATTTTCTGAATAATCTGGAGAGTGTTCTAAATGCCCGGGTGAAGGTTTCCGGCGGTCAGGTGTATATTGGTCAGTATCTGAATAAAGCTCTGGTAAGCGCAGAAGATGAGGCGAAAGCGATGGGCGACGAGTATGTTTCGGTGGAACATCTCTTTTTGGCGCTTTTGCGTTACGCCAGTCCTTCTATGAAGAAGTTCTTTCAGGAGTATGGCATCACCAGAGAGCGTTTTTTGCAGGCTTTAAGTACTGTTCGGGGAAATCAGCGGGTGACAACGGATAATCCGGAGGCAACCTATGATACCCTGAATAAATATGGGCAGGATCTGGTAGAAAAAGCCAGAGATCAGAAGCTTGATCCGGTGATCGGCAGAGATAGTGAGATCCGTAATGTGATCCGTATCCTGTCCAGAAAAACTAAGAATAATCCGGTGCTGATCGGTGAACCTGGTGTGGGTAAAACGGCAGCCGTGGAAGGTCTGGCTCAGAGAATTGTCCGGGGAGATGTGCCCGAAGGCTTGAAGGACAAGAAGATTTTTGCCCTGGATATGGGAGCGCTGGTGGCAGGAGCCAAATATCGGGGAGAATTTGAAGAGAGGCTGAAAGCGGTTCTGGAAGAGGTAAGAAAGAGTGAAGGAAATATCATTCTGTTTATTGATGAGCTTCACTTGATCGTGGGCGCAGGTAAGACAGACGGCGCCATGGATGCAGGCAATATGCTGAAACCTATGCTGGCGCGAGGAGAACTGCACTGTATCGGCGCAACGACACTGGATGAATATCGCCAGTATATTGAGAAGGATGCGGCGCTGGAGAGAAGATTCCAGCCGGTTATGGTGGATGAACCTTCCGTGGAGGATACCATTTCTATTTTGCGAGGTCTGAAAGAGCGGTATGAGGTATTTCATGGGGTGAAGATCACGGACAGCGCTTTAGTAGCGGCAGCAACCCTTTCCAATCGCTACATTTCCGACAGATTTTTGCCGGATAAAGCGATCGATTTGGTGGATGAGGCTTGTGCTTTGATTAAGACAGAGCTGGATTCACTGCCTACAGAATTGGATGAACAGCAGAGAAAGATCATGCAGATGGAGATTGAAGAGGCTGCGTTAAAGAAAGAGACGGATAAGCTCAGTCAGGAGCGGCTGGCAGATCTGCAAAGAGAGATGGCAGAATACAAGGACGTTTTTGCTGTTCAGAAAGCACAATGGGAAAATGAAAAGCATTCCGTAGAGAAGCTTTCCACTCTCAGAGAACAGATTGAGGATATGAATCGTCAGATTCAGCTTGCGCAGCAAAATTATGACTTAAATAAAGCGGCAGAATTGCAGTATGGAGAGTTGCCGAAGCTGCAGAAACAGTTGGAAATAGAGGAAGAACGGGTAAAGAATCAGGATCTTTCGCTGGTTCATGAAAGTGTGACTGATGAAGAAATTGCCCGCATTATTTCTCGCTGGACAGGGATTCCGGTGGCAAAACTTACCGAGGGAGAAAAAACGAAGATTCTTGGTTTGGAGGATGTGCTCCATAGAAGAGTGATCGGTCAGGATGAGGCTGTCACAAAAGTGACGGATGCGATTATTCGATCGAAAGCAGGGATCAAAGATCCAACAAAGCCAATCGGTTCCTTCCTGTTTCTGGGACCTACCGGTGTGGGTAAGACAGAGTTGGCAAAGACATTGGCGCAGACGTTGTTTGATGATGAAAATAATATGGTGCGTATCGATATGAGTGAATACATGGAGAAATACTCTGTGTCCCGTCTGATCGGAGCGCCTCCGGGATATGTGGGATATGAGGAAGGCGGACAGCTTACAGAAGCGGTTCGGCGGAAACCGTATTCCGTGGTACTGTTCGATGAGATTGAAAAAGCCCATCCTGACGTATTTAACGTGCTTTTACAGGTGCTGGATGACGGGCGGATCACAGACTCTCAGGGAAGAACCGTAGACTTTAAAAACACGATTCTGATTATGACTTCCAATATTGGTTCTTCCTATTTATTGGATGGTATTCAGGAGGACGGCAGTATTCGTCCGGAAAATATTGAGATGGTGCATAATGAACTGCGGGCTCATTTCCGTCCGGAATTTTTGAATCGTCTGGACGAAATGATCATGTTTAAGCCATTGACGAAAGAAAATATCGGAGGTATTATCGAATTGCTGATAGAAGAACTGAACCGCCGTCTGGCAGATCAGGAAATTTCTATTCGCCTGACTCCGGCAGCAAAAGATTTTGTGATCGAAGGAGGCTACGATCCGGTATATGGCGCCCGTCCTCTGAAACGTTATCTGCAGAAAAATGTGGAAACATTGGCGGCAAAAATGATTTTGGGTGGAAAAGTTCATACAGAGGATTGTATCGTTCTGGATGTGCAAAATGGAGAATTGACAGCCGAGACAGAACAGTAATAAGGAATAAGATATAAGAACAGGAGAGAATTATGCCAAAAGATCCCGTGATACTTTTAAGCTACATTAATACACAGCTCAGGGATTTTTACCCTACGCTGGCGGATTTTTGTGAGGATAAGGCGGTCAGCCAGAACGAGATAGAACAAAAGCTCAGTAGGATTGATTATGTGTATGATCCGGTAGTGAATCAGTTTATTTGACAGAAACGAAAGAATTTATGAAAGATAATCTTCATAAATTCTTTCGTTTTCCTTTCTTTAAAATCAAGGACTTTCGGTTATTCTATAGATAACGGAAAGGCTTTGACAGCGAGGAGGGATTTTTATGAGAAAAACAGTGCAAAAAGTATATCCGATCACGACTTTGATTCTTCTGTTTTTCCTTTTTTCCTTTACAGGATGGGTTTGGGAGGTTATCTGTCATTTGGTGGAGGACAGAATGTTTATTAATCGAGGGGTTCTTTTCGGACCCTGGCTTCCCATTTACGGTACGGGTGGGATTTTAATTCTTGTGCTTTTGAAACGCTTTTTTGACCGTCCGGGTCTGTTGTTTGTTATGATCATGACTGTCTGCGGTGTTGTGGAGTATGTGACCGGTTGGTGGCTGGAGACGTTTTTTCATACCCGTTGGTGGGACTATCGGGATTTTGTGTTTCAGATTCAGGGAAGGGTTTGCCTGATCGGGTTGCTGGTGTTTGGGCTTGGCGGACTGGCCTTTGTGTATGAGATTGCGCCTCGGCTGAACAAACTGATTATGAAAATGAACGTGTCTATACGCAAGCTGCTCTGTGCAGTACTGATTACCGTATTCGTGATCGATCTTTTGTATTCGCTGGCGAACCCTAACACCGGATTTGGGATTACCAGCGGGATTTAAAAAGGGGTTGACGAACAGGCAGAGAGCTGTTATGATAAGGCTTGTATAAATTCCATAGACATATATAAAGTGCATCTGCGGATCTGATCCGTTGGTGAGAGAGGGAATCAGGTGAGAAGCCTGAGCGATCCGGTCACTGTAATCAGGGAGGAAAGCCCAGAAAGTCCATTGTATCGAAGGATATGAGAAGGAGGGCGGACCGATGATCTGTAAGCCAGGAAACCTGCTTGTATATGATAAGGTTAAAACTTCCGAGTAAAGTTTTACATCCTGTTTTCAATAAATCGACATCTGATTTTATGGAATTGAATGGTCAGAATGGGAGCGAAACGTTCTGAAGCCTTAGATGAATTTATGCATTCGATTAAACGGCAGGGTGAAAAGCTCCGAACTGACAGATTTACCATTTTATTTACCTCCGCAACAAATATTATGGATTCCTCTTAAATCGTCGTCGGAGCAGCTTTCATCCAAATTCTAAAAAAATTCTAAAGACCTTGCGGGGTCTTTTTTTTGTTTTATTTTCCTGTTATACTTTTTTTGATCGACTTTTGTAAGAAAAGAGCGTAGGAGGAGAAGAGAGCATGCTATCGAAGTTTAGCGTAAAGAAGCCGTATACCGTTATGGTGGGAATTATTCTGGTGCTGATTCTGGGTGTGGTGTCATTTTCCAATATGACAGCGGATCTTCTGCCAGATATTAACCTGCCCTATGCTATGGTCATGACCACATATCCGGGGGCGAGCCCGGAAGAAGTGGAGACGATGGTGAGTAAACCGGTAGAACAGGCTATGGCAACAGTAAGTAATATTGAAAATATTCAATCCGTTTCCAGTGAGAATATGTCCATGGTGATTTTGCAGTTTGCCCAGACGACGGATATGGATTCTGCCAGTCTGGAAATGCGGGAGAATCTGGATCAGATCCGTTCTTATTGGGATGACAGTGTGGGAAATCCGGTGATCATGAAAATGAATCCCGAGATGATGCCGATCATGGTGGCGGCGCTGGAAAAGGATGATCTGGACAGTGTGGGAATTACCAATCTGGCAGAGGAAGAACTGTTATCTGAGTTGGAAAGCCTGGAGGGAGTAGCGTCTGTAAGTACCTCAGGGGAGGTAGAGGAGAGTGTGCAGGTGTTACTTCGTCAGGATAAAATTGATGAGGTAAATAAGAAAATAGAGAAGGCTTTGGGAAAGTCTTTTGATGAGGCGAATCAGGAACTGGAGGATGCAGAGAAAGAACTGGATCAGGCGCAGAGTCAGTTGGACAGTGGGAAATCCCAGTTAAACAGCGGTCAGAGAGAGTTGACAGACCGGCTTTCTCAGGCGGCAGGAGCCGAGGCGCAGCTTCTGGAGGGAGAATCTCAGTTAAATGCGGGTGAAAAACAGTTGGAGGTAGCAGAGGCGGAGCTGGCAGAGAAGAGAAATGCCTTGAGTGCGCAGATCAATCAGCTCAAGGCGGGAAATCCGGTGAAGGATGAGACGTATCAGAAGGCGTATGATCAGGCGTATGAAGGTGCTCTGGCGCAGGCGTATGCCGAGGCAGATGCGCAGGTGGAACAGCAGATTGCCAGCCAGATTGCCCTTGTGCAGCAAAGAATTGCAGAGTTGGAAGCACAAGCGCAGCCGGAGGGGCAGGAAGAGACGGGAAATCTGGGAGAAACACCGCAGATTTCGTCTGCATCAGCTTTGAATCTGGGAGATATCCCGGGAATTGAACTTCCGGATATAACGCCGGGAGACGCAAATGAGTTGGAAACACTGCGGCTGTATCTTGGGGTGCTTCAGGCGCCGGAGACGATGGACACTGCAAAAAAAGCGGCACAGGCTGCGGCAAAGGCAGCGTTAGATCAGCAGTTTCCTGCCTCTTTTAATGAGCAGTACTGCAGTCAGGCGTTGGAGACGCTGCAGGGATATCTGGGAGAACTGGATGCGGCCGAGGCGCAGATCGATGCTAAAAAAGGAGAATTGAATACGATCCGTCAGCAGTTGGAGACAGGAAAAATTTCTCTGGCGCAGGCGCAGGCTCAGATTGAAAATGCAAAGATTGCGGCTACCATTGAGATGGCTTCCGCACAGTCCCAGCTGGCGGCAGGTCAGGAAAAGGTGAAGGAAGGAAAGGAACAGTTAAAAGAAGGGAAAAAGCAGTTGAAAGAATCTCAGGAAGAAGCGCTGGAAAGCGCAAAGCTGGAAGGAAAAGTAACGCCTGAGATGATCACCCAGATTCTCACAGCCCAGAATTTCAGTATGCCGGCGGGTTATGTGACGGAGGATGGAATTTCCTATTTGGTGCGTGTGGGAGATAAATTTGAAGATACGGAAAATATGGAAGACTTAGTGTTATTTGATCTGGGACTGGAAGGGCTGGAGCCTGTTCGCCTGTCGGATGTAGCCGATGTGGCGGTGACAAATAATGCGTCGGAGGTATATGCGAAGATCAATGGGAAACCAGGTATTGTACTGACGATGCAGAAACAGACGGGATATTCTACCGGAGAGGTTTCCGATCGGATCAAAGAAAAATTTGATGATCTGATGAAAACTCATGAGGGCTTACATATCACACCGCTGATGGATCAGGGAATCTACATCGATATGGTGGTAAATTCCGTATTGGATAATCTGATTTCCGGAGCCATTCTGGCTATCTTGATTTTATTTGTATTTTTGAAGGATATCAGACCGACGGCTATCGTGGCATGCTCCATACCGATCAGTGTTTTGGGAGCAGTGGTGCTGATGTATTTCAGCGGTATCACGCTGAATATTATTTCCCTGTCCGGTCTTGCCCTGGGTGTTGGTATGCTGGTGGATAACTCCATTGTGGTAATTGAAAATATTTACCGGCTCAGAAGTCTGGGAGTGCCAGCCCGGAAAGCGGCAGTGCAGGGGGCAAGACAGGTGGCAGCGGCGATTACGGCATCTACCCTTACCACTGTCTGCGTATTTCTGCCGATTGTATTTACGAAAGGAATTACCCGACAGCTTTTTGTGGACATGGGACTGACTATCGGTTATTCGTTGCTGGCGAGCCTGGTGATCGCGTTATCGCTGGTTCCGGCTATGTCAGGAGGAATGCTGAAAAAAACTACGGAAAAACCACATGCATTGCTGGATAAGATGAATGGTCTTTACGGAAAATGGATGGAAAAGGTACTTCATAAGAAGGCGTTCGTTCTGATTGGCGTGGTAGTTTTGCTGGTAGTCAGCGGTCTTTTGGCGCTGCGAAAGGGAACGGCGTTTATCCCTGCGATGGAGAGTACGCAGGCTTCTATTTCTCTGACGATGCCGGAAGGCTCCAGCGTGGAAGAGACGGGAGCTATGGCAGATGAAGTGATGGCGCGGCTGGAAGATCTGAAAGATATCGAGCAAATGGGCGCCATGGCGGGAGGAAGCTCCAGCATGGGAAGCAGTTCAGATGCTGCCACGGCTTCCATTTATCTTCTGCTTTCCGAGGATAAGGAAATGACCGGTCAGGAGCTTTCAGATGTAATCGTGGAGCGGACAAAGGATTTGGACTGTGAGATTGTTGTCAGCGCGAACAATATGGATATGTCAGCCCTGGGAGGAAGCGGTATTCAGATTCAGATCAAAGGAAAAGAACTGGATACCATTCAAAAAATTGCCGGAGATGTGGCAAAGCTTTTGGAGGAGACAGAAGGTCTGGAGCAGATTTCTGACGGTATGGAGGAAGCCACAGAGGAATTGCGTCTGGCAGTGAAAAAGGAGGCGGCGGCAAAGTATAATCTGACTACCGCTCAGATTTTCCAGCAGATACAAAAGCAGCTTGCCGAACAGGAAACAGCCACTACCCTCTCTACCGAGAGTAAAGATTATGATATTGTGGTAAAAGATGAAAAACAGGCCGCTTATACCAGAGAAGATGTGAAAGATTTTACCATTCAGGCAACGGATCAGGAAGGAAAGACGGAAGAGGTGCCATTAGAAGAACTGGCAGAATTTGTGGATGCCAAGAGTCCGGATTCTATCCAAAGATCGAATCAGATGCGGTATCTGACAGTATCTGCGGCGGTAAGTGATGGATATAATGTGGGGATTGTGGGAAAAGAGGTAAAGGAAAAGCTGAAAGATTATCAGATGCCGGAGGGATACTCGGCAGAGATGGCAGGAGAGGATGAAACCATTCAGGAGGCGATGACAGAGGTCCTGAAAATGCTGGGTCTTGCCGTGGTGTTCATTTATCTCATTATGGTAGCGCAGTTCCAGTCGTTACTGTCACCGTTTATCGTAATGTTTACTATGCCGCTGGCATTTACCGGAGGATTTTTAGGTCTGGCGGTTGCCGGAGAAGAAGTCAGTGTGATCGCGATGATCGGATTTGTAATGCTCAGTGGAATTATTGTAAATAACGGAATTGTTCTGGTGGATTACATCAATCAGCTTCGGGCAGAGGGCATGGAGAAACAGCAGGCGATCATTCAGGCGGGTAAGACCAGAATGCGCCCGATCCTGATGACTGCGCTTACGACGATACTGGGACTATTTACCATGGCTCTGGGAATAGGAATGGGAGCGGACATGGTACAGCCCATGGCGGTTGTCGTGATTGGAGGATTGGCGTATGGAACCATCCTCACCCTGTTTGTGGTACCGTGTATCTATGATATTCTGAATCGTAGGAATTATCATCGGGAGGAAGAGTCAGAGTTGGATGATACGGATTACATACCTGAGACTGTAGAGAAGTAAAAAAATTCTTGACAAAAGAAAAAAAGCCTACTATAGTATAGAGCAAACCAGATGTTAAAGGTTATGACAAAGAGGAGTACGCATGTTGCGCCCACAGAGAGGGATATTCAGAGGCTGAAAGGTATCCCGGGAAGGTGTATGCGGAAGGTAGCTTTGGAACTGGAGAGCTGAACTCTCGGAAAGCGGAGAAAAGTAGGTTTTCACGATTCGTCCCCGTTACAGGACTCAGAGAAGTATGGACGCAGAGAGTTTTAGGAGTTCATATAAGCAAGGTGGTACCGCGAGATATTCGCCCTTCTTATCCGTTTGGATAAGGAGGGCTTTTTTTAGTGTGTGGGAGCGCCAGGGAAGAGTATTTGCAATATAGTTTTTATAACAGGAGGTAATCATGAGTAAAGAATTAGCTAAAACGTACGACCCGAAGGGGTTGGAAGATCGTCTTTATCAGAAATGGCTGGATAACGGCTATTTTCACGCGCAGGTAAACAGAGATAAGAAACCGTTTACGATTGTAATGCCCCCGCCAAATGTAACGGGACAGCTTCATATGGGTCATGCGCTGGATGAGACCATGCAGGATATCCTGATCCGTTTTAAGAGAATGCAGGGATATGAAGCTTTATGGCAGCCGGGAACGGACCATGCAGCTATCGCTACGGAAGTAAAGGTTATTGAAAAGTTAAAATCTATGGGCATTGATAAAAATGAGATCGGAAGAGAAGAATTTTTGAAGTATGCCTGGGAGTGGAAAGAGGAATACGGCGGAAAGATCATCAATCAGCTGAAAAAGCTGGGAGCTTCCGCAGACTGGGAGCGGGAACGTTTCACTATGGATGAGGGATGTTCCAAGGCGGTTCAGGAAGTATTTATCAAATTATATGAAAAAGGATATATTTACAAAGGTTCCCGGATCATCAACTGGTGTCCGGTATGTCAGACCTCTATTTCCGATGCAGAGGTAGAGCATGAGGATCAGGATGGATTTTTCTGGCACATCAATTATCCGGTAGTGGGAGAAGAAGGTCAGTTTGTAGAGATCGCCACCACCCGTCCGGAAACTTTACTGGGCGATACCGCCGTTGCAGTAAATCCGGAGGATGAGAGATATCAGCATCTGATCGGTAAGATGCTGAAACTGCCGCTTACTGACAGAGAGATTCCGGTGATCGCGGATGAATATGTAGATAAAGAATTTGGAACGGGATGTGTGAAGATCACACCGGCTCACGATCCTAACGATTTTGAGGTGGGAAAACGTCATAATCTGGAAGAAATCAATATCATGAATGATGACGCCACGATCAACGAGCTGGGCGGAAAATACGCAGGTATGGATCGCTATGAGGCGAGAAAAGCTATGGTGGCAGATCTTGAAGAACAGGGACTTTTAGTAAAAGTGGTTCCGCACTCTCATAATGTAGGAACTCATGACAGATGTAAAACAACGGTAGAGCCCATGATCAAGCCTCAGTGGTTTGTAAAGATGGATGAGATGGCAAAGGCGGCGATTGAAGCGCTTGAGGAGGGGGAACTGAAATTTGTTCCCGAGCGTTTTGACAAGACGTATCTGCACTGGCTGGAAAATATCCGTGACTGGTGTATTTCCCGTCAGTTATGGTGGGGGCATCGGATTCCGGCATATTACTGTGACGAATGCGGAGAGACCGTAGTGGCTGCCGAGATGCCGGCTGTCTGCCCGAAATGTGGCTGTACGCACCTGCATCAGGATGAAGATACACTAGATACCTGGTTCTCTTCCGCTCTGTGGCCATTTTCCACACTGGGCTGGCCGGAAAAAACAGAGGAGATGGAATATTTCTATCCTACAGATGTGCTGGTAACCGGTTATGATATTATCTTCTTCTGGGTAATCCGTATGGTATTTTCAGCGCTGGAGCAGACGGGAAAAACTCCGTTCCACCATGTGCTGATCCACGGACTGGTTCGTGATTCTCAGGGAAGAAAGATGAGTAAATCTCTTGGAAATGGTATCGATCCTCTGGAGGTTATTGACAAATACGGTGCGGATGCCCTGCGTCTTACCCTGATGACCGGTAATGCTCCGGGAAATGATATGCGTTTCTACTGGGAGAGAGTGGAAGCAAGCAGAAACTTCGCAAACAAGGTATGGAATGCGTCCCGATTTATTATGATGAACCTGGAAAAGGCGGAAGTACCTGCAAAGATCGGCGCAGAGATGCTCACGGCGGCAGATCGTTGGATTCTGTCAAGATTCAACCGCGTGGCAAAAGATGTTACCGACAATATGGAAAAATATGAACTGGGAATTGCCGTACAGAAGGTATACGACTTTATCTGGGAGGAATTCTGCGACTGGTATATCGAGATGGTAAAACCACGTCTGTACAGCGATGAGGACACCACAAAAGCGGCAGCTCTGTGGACGTTGAAGACGGTATTGGGCGAGGCTCTGAAACTTCTGCATCCGTATATGCCGTTTATCACGGAGGAAATCTACTGTACTTTGAATGCGCAGGAGGAGACCATCATGACGGCAGCATGGCCGGAGTGGAAAGAAGAATGGAACTTCGCGCAGGAAGAAAAAGAAGTGGAAATGATGAAGGAAGCGGTAAGAAGCATCCGCGGCGTACGTACAGAAATGAACGTGCCGCCAAGCAAGAAGGCTACCGTATATGTGGTATCTGAGGACGCTGAGGTGAGAGCGGGATTTGAGAAGGGCAAAGTATTCTTCGGTTCTCTGGCTTTTGCCAGCGAAGTGCTTGTACAGGCAGATAAGACAGGTATTTCGGAGGATGCGGTATCAGCTGTGATCCCGCAGGCAGTGATTTATATTCCATTCGCAGAGCTGGTGGATATTGAAAAAGAAATTCAGCGACTGGAAAAAGAGGAAGCAAGACTGGAAAAAGAACTTGCTCGTGTAAACGGCATGCTGGGAAATGAGCGTTTTGTGAGCAAGGCGCCCCAGGCAAAGATCGATGAGGAAAAAGGGAAATTGGAAAAATATACACAGATGATGGAACAAGTGAAAGAGCGATTGGCGCAGCTGCGGAAATAAATTTTTTGCCGGCTGTAGATAGGAGCTGAAAATCAAAATGAAAAAAATCAATCTGAAAAAAATCCAATGGAAAAAAACGGATAAAAAGCAGGTGATCCGGGTCTGCAACTGGTTTTCTGTACCGTTACAGTTTCTGGGCTGCTGCGTATTGTATCTGATCATAGAAGCGCTGTCCCGGCATTCGCTGGGATTGGCGTGGACGTATATGGTAGAAAGCCCATGGATCTTTCTGTATAATGCATTTTTAATTTTTACGACTAGTTTGGTGGTATATTTATTTAAAAGGAGAATCCTTGCCAGAATGATTGTGGGATGGTTCTGGTTTATCTTAGGCTGTGTGAATGGATTTTTGCTTACCAGCCGGGTAACTCCTTTTACCGGACCGGATTTGAAGCTGATCACGGATGCTCTGCGCGTTTTGAATAAGTATCTCTCTCCTGTCATGGTAGTTGTGGTTCTGGTGGCGGTGGCCTGTCTTTTGCTGAGCTTTGTATGGATGTTTCGGAAAGGCTGGAAATTCCAGGGCAAGCTTCGTTACTGGGTAAATATTCCTCTGATTCTGGTCGGAGTTCTGGCTTTTGCGGGAACAACAAAGCTGGCTTTGGATAAGCGTCTGCTTTCCAATTATTTTGGAAATATTGCTTATGCCTATCAGGATTACGGTTATCCCTACTGTCTGGCGGTTACGTTGTTTGATACGGGAATTAATGAGCCAAATGGCTATTCCGAAGAACTGATGGATGAGATCGTGGAAAGTGAAGGAAAAATCAAAAAGACCAAGGAAAAAAATCTGGATGTAAATATTCTGTTTTTGCAGTTGGAAACCTTCATTGATCCCACGGAAATCAATTTCCTGAAATTTTCAGAAGATCCCATTCCCAATTTTCGGAAACTGATGGATGAATATTCTTCTGGATATTATAAGGTTCCGGCGGTGGGCGCCGGTACCGCCAATACGGAATTTGAATCTATCACAGGTATGAGTCTCCGGTATTTTGGAGCGGGAGAATATCCTTACAAGTCCATCTTGAAGGAGGAAACCTGTGAAAGCGCCGCTTATGTGTTGAAAAATCTGGGATACGGCACCCATGCCATTCATAATAATGAGGCGAATTTCTATGGAAGGCGAAGCGTGTTTTCCCGATTGGGATTCGATACCTTCACTTCGGAAGAGTATATGCCGGATATCAGCGATACCACGCCTATGGGCTGGGTGAAAGATCATATTCTTACGGATGAGATCTTTAAGGCTATGGAATCTACGGAAGGACCGGATTATGTGTATACGATCTCTGTACAGGGACATGGGGATTATCCCACCGAACCGGTACTGTCCAATCCGACGATCAAAGTTACGGGAGCGGAAAATCAGGAGCGAAATTATGCATGGGAATACTATGTGAATCAGCTGTACGAGATGGATCAGTTTATCAAAGAACTGACAGATCGTCTTGAGGAGTTTGATGAGCGGGTGGTATTGGTGATGTATGGCGATCATCTTCCTACGATGGACCTGAAAGTAGAAGATATGAAGAACCGTTATCTGTTCCAGACGAAGTACGTGATGTGGAGCAATTTTAAGATGAAGGAAAAGGATAAGAACCTGGCAGCTTATCAGATGGTGGCAGAGGTCTTTAACCGTCTGGGCATCCATGAGGGAACGGTGTTTAATTACCATCAGACCAGAAAGGGAACCAGAAATTATCAGTTGGATCTGCAGTCTTTGCAGTATGATATTTTGTATGGAGACCGATATGTGTATAATCGGGAGAATCCGTTTGAGGCTACCAAACTTCAGTTGGGCGTATATCCTTCCGTCTTTACCTCTATTGAACCGGCAGGAGAAAACAGCTATTTTGTCAATGGAGAGAATTTTACAGCTTCCAGCCGTCTGGAAGTGAATAAAGAACTGATGGAGACACGATTTATCAGTCCTACCCAGCTTTTGGTGCAGAATCTGGAGCTGGAGGATGGGGACGTACTGGATGTGGCGACCCAGAGTAACAGTTCCACAAAGAAAGTGCTGTCCCGGACAGAGACGCAGGTGTATGATGCGCCGGAGGCAACGCCGACTCCGGAACCGGCAGGAACACCGAACCCTGCGGCTGATGGGAAAATCACAGAGGAAACGGAAAATTCTGTTACTCCAGAGCCGGAAGGAGAACCGGACACCACAAAGAAATAAAATGGAAAATCTGACGGCAAAAGACAGGAATTTTTTCCTATAAAGTCAGATTCTACGGAAAAACAGAAAAGTTTCCCATAAAAACAAGTTAAAAAACATACGTTTAGGGCTGGACAACTTCCACCACTATTATATAATGTAAAAGTACCGGTGAACGGTACAAATACATTAGATAAAGTGGTGGTAGTTTTGAATTATAAGGAAATTGTTGACTATATCGAGGAAATACCAAAATTTACAACAAAGAATCCACTGGATCACACGAAGGAGCTTTTGGCAAGACTGGGCAATCCGCAGAATCAGCAGAAGGTGATCCATGTGGCGGGAACTAACGGAAAGGGCAGCGTGTGCGCGTATCTGGACTCTATGCTGCGGGCAGGTGGATACTGTGTGGGATTGTTCACCTCTCCCCATCTGGTGAAGATCAACGAACGTTTTAAGATCAATGGACAGATGATCTCGGATGATACCTTTGTACAGGCTTTTGAACAGATTAAAAGAATCATTGATGAGGCAGTGGCAGAAGGGCTGGATCATCCCAGCTACTTTGAGACCTTGTTTCTCATGGGAATGGTGATCTTTCAGAAGGCAGGTGTGGATTACGTGGTTCTGGAAACAGGACTGGGAGGAAGGCTGGATGCTACGAATACGGTGGATCAGCCGCTGGCGTGTATTATCACTTCCATCAGCTTGGATCATGTGGAGTATCTGGGCGACACCATCGAGAAGATTGCGGGAGAAAAAGCCGGTATTATTAAGCCGAAGGTTCCGGTAATCTATGATGGACATAATGCGGAGGCTGCCAGAGTGATAAAAGCGAGAGCAAAAGCTCTGGATTCCCCATCGTATGCTTTGACGGAAGAGATATATGAGATGCAGAAAAATACAGCGCAGGGCATTGAGTTTCTTTTCCGCTGCGGATTGGAGGACGATACTTCCGAAGAGGTGAAACTGTCGATCCCTTATATTGCGGCGTACCAGATGATGAATGCGTCACTGGCATTTTTCACCATGGAGATGTTGAGAAAGGATCACGGGATTTCCCGGGAAACACTAATCCAGGGTCTTGCCGCTACCCACTGGGAGGGCAGAATGGAAACGATACTTCCGGGAGTGATCGTAGATGGCGCACACAATGCAGACGGAGTAAAACGATTTATGGAAACTGCCTGTCATTTTGGAAAGGAGTATCCCATTACGCTGTTGTTTTCTGCCGTGTGCGATAAGGATTATCAGGAAATGATCCGTACCGTGTGTGAAAACATCCGTCCGGCGGGAGTGGTTGCCACTCAGATCTGGGGAAGCCGCGTAGTGCCGGCAGAGGAGCTGGCACACCTTTTCCGGGAAAATGGATGTGAGCATGTGGCGGCGGAACCGGACGTGGGAAAGGCTTTTGAAAAGGCCTGCGCCATGAAAGGCGACGGTATGCTGTTTTGTGTGGGCTCCCTGTACCTGGTAGGCGAGATCAAAGCGTATCTGGCGCAGAAGAGCGATAAGGAGAAAAAACATGATTAATTACGAAGAAGAACTGAAGAAATTCAAACCCTGTCTGGATGTAGATGAGGTGGAAAATGCGATTTATACCAGAGATCTGACAGATATTGTGGATATTCTGAAGGAAATGCAGACAACAGACGGACAGAAACGAAAAGAATAAGGGGAACCAGATGAATTGTATGAATTGTGGCGCTCCGCTGAACAAATCACCGTATTGTCCAAGCTGCGGATTTCATGTGGAGATACAGAAGAAGGTGTGGTATCTTTCCAACATATACTATAATCAGGGGCTTGATAAGGCGCAGATCCGGGATCTTTCCGGGGCCATCGATTTGTTGAAACGGAGTCTCAAATATAACAAACTGAATATTCAGGCCAGAAATCTTCTGGGGCTGGTGTATTTTGAAACTGGAGAGGCAGTAGCGGCATTAAGCGAGTGGGTCATCAGCAAGAATATCATGCCGGAAAATAACATTGCCTCGGAATATATTGATCGGCTTCAGGAAAATGCAAATAAACTGGATGTGATCAACCAGACAATAAAAAAATACAACGATTGTCTGCAGTGCTGCCGGAGAGGCAGTGAAGATGTGGCAGTGATACAGTTGAAAAAGATTCTGAATCAGAATCCAAAACTGATCAAGGGGTATCATCTTCTGGCTTTGATCTATCTGAAACAGGAAGAATATGAAAAGGCAAGAAAAATACTGAAAAAAGCTGCTAAGATCGACAAGACGAATTCCACTACGCTGCGTTTTCTGAAAGAGGTGGATGAGCAGACCGGAACCATGACCAGTTTGGAACCGAGAAAATGGAGCTTCGGGGGCAGAGACCGGGTAAAGGTAGAAAAAGGTCAGTCGGTGGCTTATCAGTCGGATAATGATCTGGTGATCCAGCCGCCTACTTTCCGGGAAAGTTCTATGGCGGCAACTTTGTTGAATCTGGGTTTTGGATTTTTGGTGGGAGCGTGTCTGGTATGGTTCCTGATGGTGCCGGCGAATACCCAGAAGATTAACCGGGAAGCCAATGAAAAGGTGGTAAGTTACAGTAACACCATGGCAACACAGTCGGCAGAGCTAAAGAAGATGGAGGAAGAGATTGCCCAGTCTCAGGAGACAGTTTCTTCTGCTCAGGAGCAGATTCAGCAGGCGGATGATAAGGTGACCACTTATGAAAATCTGATCAAAGCGTATGCGGCTTTCCAGAGTGGAAATTTCACATCGGCGGCCAATGTGCTGAAAAATGTAAATTCCGACCTTCTTTCGGTGGATGCAAAAGAAATCTATGATTCCATCTATGCCAATGTCAAATCCACCATGAAGAAAGAAATGAAAACGGAGGGAGAAGTGGCATTTTACCAGAAAGACTATGCGGCAGCTATTGAAGCCTTCCAGAAAGCGCTGGAGTTGGATGATTCGGATGGAGAGGTGTGGAATCTGCTTGCTCATTCTTACAGGATGAGCGGGGATTTTGAGAAAGCAAAAGAAACATTCCAGTCCATCGTAGACAAATTCCCGGGAACGAAGAAGGCGTCCACAGCGAAAAAATATATTGATAACGAAGCTTTGATGAAATCTGGTGTGACTGCAGATACCACGTCCTCTAGTTCAACGGAGGCGGGAGATACGACTGGGGGGACAACAGGTGCAGATAACAGTCAGCCCCAGGAAGGGCAGGATAACAGCCAGCCTGACAGTAGTAGCCCGACAGGGGACAATACACCGGCGGAAGATCCGGGCGCTGGCGAAGGAGCACAGGAATAATTAGGGAGAAACCTCTGAAGCGGGGATATGTGAAAGCATATCTCCGTTTTTTTAAAAAGATCTTTGAACCTTAAAATCATGTGTAAAGGAGAGCGGTTATGAATCAATTTCAGATCAAACAGAAGATTCTCGTTATCAGGATGCCACGGGAGCTGGATCATCACAGTGCAGAATTGATCCGTATGGAAGCGGACCGACTGGTGGCGCAGAAGAATATTCAGCAGGTAGAATTTGATTTTCGGGATACAGATTTTATGGATAGTTCCGGGATCGGGGTGATCATGGGAAGGTATCAGAATGTGCGCTTGCTGGGAGGAAGCGTGGTGGCCACTCATGTAAACGACAGAATTTATAAAGTACTGAATCTGGCAGGGCTTACCAAAGTGATTGCCGTGGACAGAGAACACTTTTGGAATCAGGGAGAATAGGGGGGGAAGGAAGATGGAGCAAAAAAATGAGATGACCATTACTTTTGACAGCCGTTCCTGCAATGAAGGATTTGTGCGGGTGGCGGTGGCGGCTTTCTGTACGCAGTTAAATCCCACACTGGAGGAAGTGGCGGATATCAAGACGGCAGTATCGGAAGCAATCACCAATTCGATCATCCACGGGTACGACGGCGAGGTGAAAAAGATCCGGGTGGACTGCTACACCAGGGAACGGACCATTTATGTGACGGTGACGGATGAGGGAAAAGGAATTGAGGATGTTGCAAAAGCGATGGAACCTCTGTTTACGACCCGGCCGGAGCTGGATCGTTCCGGGATGGGGTTTGCCTTTATGGAAGCTTTTATGGATGAGGTGCAGGTGGAATCTCAGGTGGGAAAAGGGACGGTTGTCCGTATGAAAAAGACTATTGGGAATCACCGGGAGTCATTTGCGTAAAAGGAGGTCATATGGGAGATACCCTTGCTTTGCTGAAAATGGCACACGAAGGGGATAAACATGCAAGGGATACATTGATAGAGGAGAATATTGGTCTGGTATGGAGTATTGTCAGAAGATTTCAAAACCGGGGCGTGGAGATGGAGGATCTTTTTCAGATTGGAAGTATCGGGCTTATTAAGGCGGTAGATAAATTCAATACGGAGTATGAAGTGCAGTTTTCTACATACGCAGTTCCCATGATCGCAGGGGAGATTAAAAGATTTTTGCGGGATGATGGGATTTTGAAGGTGAGCAGATTGTTAAAGGAGAATGCAGGAAAGGCATATCATATCCGGGAAAAGATGGAAAAAGAAAAAGGCCGAGAACCCACCATGGAGGAAATCGCCCGGGAATTGGAAATGCCGGTGGAGGAACTGGTGCTGGCTTTGGAGGCGGGAACCCAGGTGGAATCTTTGCAGCAGGTTATCTATCAGGGGGAGGGAGGAGATATCTCTCTGATGGACAAACTGGAGGAAAAAGAGAATGTGAATGAACGGGTGGTGGATAAATTGTTTCTGGAAGAAATGCTGGGAACGCTGGAAGGAAAAGACCGGGAACTGATTTTTAAACGATATTTTCAGGAAAAAACCCAGACCGAGATCGCTCGGGAGATGGGAATTTCTCAGGTACAGGTTTCACGACTGGAAAAGAGGATATTAAAAAATATGCGGCAACATTGTCACAGTTGAGAATGTTTTGGGGCAACAGCGGAATTGCAATCATTCCGCTGTATTTTTTTGCGTATTTGGCACATACTACCTTCAGAGAAAAGGAGTAAAGCATATGACACAGAGAAAAAAATGGATGTGGATTTCAGCAGTGATTTTTGCGGGGGCGCTGGTGCTCAGTCTGATCTGCTACAGTCAGAGAGAAGAAAAAGAACCGGGCGGCACTTTGGTGAGGGCGGAGGTAGAGATGGATGAGTGATATGCTGTATATCCAGACGGATAAAAACATGAAGGTACTGTCAGAACAGGTGCAGCTTCAGGATATCGCCCAACTTACCAGCAATAATCCGGCGGTATTAAACCGCTGTAAGGTACTCCGGGTGATCACGCTGCCAAAAGGAAAGTATGGAAGATATACGGTGTCCGCTATAGAATTGGTGGATCTGATACAGAAAAAAGAGGAAAAGGTGGAAGTAACTCATATGGGAGAGCCGGAGTTCATTCTCACCTATGAGGATCCGGGCAGGAAAAAGGAGTGGATTGGCTGGTGCAAAACCGTGTTCGTATGCCTTCTGACCTTTTTCGGTACCATGTTTTCTATTATGACTTTCAATACGGATGTGGATATTCCCACCCTGTTTCAGAATATTTACCGCCAGTTTATGGGAGAATCCTCCGATGGATTTACCGTTCTGGAGATCGGGTATTCACTGGGAATCGGGATCGGCGTTATCTTTTTCTTTAATCATTTTGGTCGATGGAAGATCACGCAGGATCCTACGCCTATCGAGGTGGAGATGAGGACGTATGAGGATGAGGTGGATAATACCATTCTGGAAATGGAAAATCGAAAGGAGAATTGACCGATGGGGATGCAGATTTTTCTTGGTTTTCTGGGAGTGTGCATTGGCATGGTGATCGCCAGCGGGGTGGTAGCGTTTATTATTACACTGGGAATCGTTCCCAGATATGCGGGTATTACAAGAACTGCCCGCCAGGTAAGACTTTATGAAAATTGCTCCATGCTTGGAGCGTTTTTGGGAAATATCTTTTTCCTTTATCAGGGCAGTTTTCCTCTAGGAATACCAGGGCTGTTGGTATTTGGAGTTTTCTCAGGGATCTTTCTGGGAAGCTGGATCATTGCTCTGGGAGAAGTGGTAAATATCTTTTCCATTATGCTGCGAAGAACTGGAATAACGAAAGGGATCGGCTGGATCATCATAGCTATGGCTTTGGGAAAGACACTGGGGTCCCTGCTTTATTTTGAGAAAGGATGGTGGATGTAATGAGTAAATTGCAGACGGAAGAAAAGAAAAAGCAGTACGAAACGTATGTGAAAGAAGTAACGCCCGTTCATAATCTGTGGATGAATATGGCGAAGGCTTTTTTGGTAGGAGGGCTGATCTGTACGCTGGGGCAGTTTCTGTTAAATTGGTGCCAGAATATGGGGATGGACGAAAAGACGGCGGGAACCTGGTGCTCTGTGATTCTGGTCTTTTTAAGTGCGCTGACTACGGGGCTTGGACTTTATCCCCGATTGGCAAAATGGGCGGGGGCGGGAACGCTGGTGCCGATCACCGGATTTGCTAATTCTGTGGCGGCTCCGGCGGTGGAATTTCAGAAGGAAGGTCAGGTTTTTGGTATCGGATGTAAAATTTTTACCATTGCCGGTCCGGTGATCCTGTATGGAATTTTATCTTCCTGGATTCTGGGGATTCTTTATTATCTGATAGGGAGGTTGTAAGAGATGGAACAGCAGTTTTTAGGAAAACAAAGTATATCTTTTAAAGAACCGGTGTATATTCAGGGATTTGCCTCCGTGGTGGGGAAAAAAGAGGGAGAAGGACCTTTGAGGGAGTGTTTCGATCAGGTGGAGGAAGATGAAAAGTTTGGGAAGAAAACCTGGGAGGAAGCGGAAAGTATGCTGCAGCAGAGGACGGCGCGGCTGGCAGTGGAGAAAACCGGAATCCAGACGGAAGAGATTCGGATGATTTTTGCGGGGGATCTTCTGGCGCAGTCGATAGCCTCTTCTTTTGGTATCGGGGAGCTGGATCGTCCGCTCTATGGACTTTTTGGAGCCTGTTCCACGATGGGAGAAGCGTTAAGTCTCAGTTCTATGATGGTGGCGGGCGGCTATGGCGACCGAGTGCTGGCAGTTACCTCCAGTCACTTTGCTACAGCAGAAAAAGAATTCCGCTTCCCGCTGGGGTATGGAAGCCAGAGACCGCTTTCCGCCAGTTGGACAGTGACCGGCAGCGGAGCTTGTGTGGTGGGAAAAGATAGAGGTTTGGTGAAGATTACAGGACTTACCACAGGAAAGGTTACGGATTATGGATTGAAAGATTCCCAGAATATGGGAGCCTGTATGGCTCCCGCAGCCTGTAGTACAATTGCGCAGCATTTGATGGATTTTGGAAGGGAGCCGGAAGATTATGATAAGATTATTACGGGAGATCTGGGATATGTGGGACAGCAGATTTTGCTGGATATGATGGAACAGCAGGGGTATCGGATGGGAAATGTCCATGAAGATTGTGGAATTCTTATTTATGACCGGGAGACGCAGGATACCCATTCCGGCGGAAGCGGCTGCGGTTGTTCGGCTTCGGTTCTTGCCGGATATATTCTTCCGAAAATCATTCGTGGAGAATGGAAAAAGGTTTTGTTTGTGCCGACGGGAGCGCTGATGTCGAAAGTGAGTTTCTATGAGGGAAGCAGTGTTCCGGGGATTGCTCAGGCGGTGATTCTGGAAGGTTTGGATAAGGAGGGAAACTGATGGAGTATATCAATGCATTTTGGGTGGGAGGTCTGATCTGTGCGCTGGTGCAGATCCTTTTGGACAGAACAAAGCTGATGCCGGGCAGGATTATGGTTCTTCTGGTATGTTCGGGGGCGCTTTTGAGTGCGGTAGGATTTTATCAGCCGCTGGTGGATTATGCCCATGGCGGAGCTACGGTACCGCTCATAGGATTTGGGCATCTGCTGTTTCAGGGAGTGAAGGAAGCAGTGGATAAGGAAGGGATTCTGGGGATTTTTACCGGAGGTTTTACCGCCAGTGCAGGAGGAATCAGCGCAGCTTTGATCTTCGGATATCTGGCAAGTGTTGTTTTTCAGCCTAAGATGAAAAAATAGAGGCGGGGGGAATCCTCACAAAAAATGGTTAGAATGCTTGCGGGGGATGGGAAGTATATAGTATAATAGGAAAATCAATGATAACCGTAAGAGAAAGGCAGGACAGATATGCTGCATGAGTATTCGAGAATGGAACTTCTGATCGGAGAAGAGGCGATGGAATTTCTGGAAAAATCCAGAGTGGCAGTTTTTGGTATAGGCGGCGTGGGCTCCTATGTGGCGGAGGCGCTGGCGCGCTGTGGTGTCGGCGGTTTGACGTTGGTGGATAATGATGTGGTGTCCCTGACGAACATTAACCGTCAGCTGCTTGCGCTGCATTCCACTGTGGGAAAAGCCAAGACTCAGGTGATGAAAGAAAGGATTAAGGATATTGATCCGAATATTATCGTGAATACCTATGAGACGTTTTTTAATCAGGATACCCAGCATTTGTTTGATTTTCAGTCATATGATTATGTAGTGGATGCAATCGATACCGTTTCTTCCAAATTACTTCTGATCGAGAAGGCGAAGGAAGCAAAAACAGAGATTATATGCTGTATGGGGACGGGAAATAAGCTGGATCCATCCAGATTTGAGATTACCGATATTTCAAAAACCAGTGTCTGTCCTCTGGCAAAGGTGATCCGCACAGAGCTAAAAAAGCGGAGAATCAAGAAGGTAAAGGTCTTATATTCAAAAGAAGTTCCCATAAAGCCGGCTCATTCGGAGGAGGTAAAGGGAACAGCCAAAAGACCGGTTCCCGGGAGTATTTCTTTTGTGCCGGGAACGGCAGGACTGATGATCGCCGGGGAAGTAGTCAGAGATCTCATAAAAAAATCCGGCAAAAAATAAGATAGAACAGGGGAATGTTCCGTGAGAGAAGATAGTATAAGAAAAATGGAAAAGATTCTGGAAGAACACCAGATTTTGAAAGATGAACCTATGAAAAACCATACCACTTTCCGGCTGGGAGGACCGGCAGACCTGTATCTTTGCCCTGATCGTGTGGAGCAGGTACAGAAAATATTGGAAGTCTGCAAGGAAGAGGAGCTGCCGTATTTTATTTTGGGAAATGGAAGTAATCTTCTGGTGAGCGATGAAGGGTTTCGCGGCGTTGTGATCCAGATATATAAAAATATGAATCAGATTCAGGTGGAAGGAGAGCGGATTCGGGCGCAGGCGGGCGCTTTGCTGTCTTCCATCGCGAAGAAGGCGGCGCAGGCGGAGCTTGCGGGCATGGAATTTGCTTCCGGTATACCGGGGACCCTGGGCGGCGCTTCTATGATGAATGCAGGAGCGTACGGGGGAGAAATGAAAGATATTCTGGCGTCGGTGACGGTGCTGACTCCTCAGGGAGAGGTTCTGGTGTTGGATTCCTCTCAGTTACATATGGGTTATAGAAGCAGCGTGATCCGGGAAAAGGGCTATATTGTGCTGGAAGCGCAGTTAAGTCTGGAAAAGGGAGATCAGGAGCAGATTCAGGCGAAGATGGATGATCTGAAGGAACGCAGAGTGTCGAAACAGCCACTGGAATATCCCAGTGCAGGAAGTACCTTTAAACGCCCGGAAGGGTATTTTGCAGGAAAACTGATAGAAGATACCGGGCTCAGAGGATATCAGGTGGGCGGCGCCAAAATTTCAGATAAACACTGTGGTTTTGTGATCAATACAGGAGACGCCACTGCGGCGGATGTGGTGCAGCTGATTCGTGACGTGCAGGATAAGGTATATGAAAAGTTTCAGGTGAGATTAGAGACGGAAGTAAGATTTCTGGGAGAATTTCAATAAAAGGAGAAAACGGGGAGAATATGAGATTTGTTATAGTTACGGGAATGTCCGGAGCGGGGAAGTCTTCGGCTTTGAAAATGTTGGAGGATGCAGGGTATTTTTGCGTGGATAATTTGCCGATTCCTCTGCTGGAAAAGTTTGCTCAGTTTATTACGGAAGGAAATTCTGACAGTATCCACAAGGTGGCTTTGGGCGTAGATATACGAAGCGGAAGAGCGATGGACGGTCTGGAGCGGACATTGGAAGAGATCTCCATGACGGGTCTGGAATATGAGATTCTTTTTTTAGATGCCAATGACGAGGTACTGGTTAAACGGTATAAGGAAACAAGAAGAACACACCCTCTTTCCAGAACGGGGAGAGTGGAGAATGGAATCAGTGAAGAGCGGAAAAAGCTGGGATTTCTGAGAAAGCATGCAGACTATATTATTGATACCAGTCAGCTCCTTACCAGAGAGCTGAAAAGCGAGCTGGACAAGATTTTTGTGAAAAATCAGGGATTTAAAAGTCTGATGATCACGATCCTTTCTTTTGGATTCAAATATGGCATCCCGTCGGATTCGGATTTGGTTTTTGATGTGCGCTTTTTGCCAAATCCCTATTATTTGGATGAGCTGCGGCCGTTAAGCGGAAATGATGCGCCGGTGAGCGATTATGTGATGGGGTTTGAAGCATCCCAGATATTTTTAAATAAACTGGAAGACATGATTCATTTTCTGATTCCCAATTATATTTTGGAGGGGAAAAACCAGTTGGTGGTGAGTATCGGATGCACCGGAGGAAAACATCGGTCGGTGACTCTGGCAAACGGTCTGTATCAGAGACTGGCAAAATCCGAGGAATATGGATTGCGGATCGAACATAGAGATATTGGAAAAGACGCGATTCGAAAGAAAATAGAGGAAACGAGGTAGGGCATATGTCATTTTCCGGTGAGGTGAAAGAAGAGCTTTCCCGTCAGTGTTCCGATGCCCGTCATTGCCAGATTGCAGAAATTGCGGCGATTTTAAGCGTATGCGGTCATGTATCTATTTCGCCAGAGGATGAATTTCAGGTGAATATTCAGACGGAAAATATTTCTGTGGCAAGAAAGTACTTTACATTATTGAAAAAAACATTTAATATAGAAGCAGAAATTCGTATTCGAAAGAATATTTACTTGAAAAAATCCGATGTCTATCGGGTGCAGGTAAATTCTCATGAAGATACAGTTCGAATTCTTCAGGCGGCGAAGTATATGTCGCCGTCCTTGGAGATCGCAGAGGACCTGTCGAAGATGAATCATCTGGTCATTCAGAGGGACTGTTGCAAGAGGGCTTTTTTAAGAGGAATCTTTTTGGCAGCAGGTTCAATCAGTGATCCGGAAAAGTCATATCATTTGGAGATTGTGTGCAGCACCATGGAGCGGGCGCTTCAGGTACAGGCAATCCTTAAGGATTTCCAGCTGGATGGACGGATCATTAACAGAAAGAAGAATCAGGTGGTATATCTGAAAGAAGGATCACAGATTGTTGAGCTTCTGGGATTGATGGAAGCGAGTATTTCTCTTATGAATCTGGAGAATATCCGGATACGGAAAGAGATTAGCAATAATGTGAACCGAAAGGTGAACTGTGAAACTGCCAATATCACAAAAACAGTATCGGCAGCGGTAAAACAAATAGAGGACATCAGGTATATTGAAACACACATGGGTTTTTCTCAGCTCTCGGAAGGGCTGGAGGAAATGGCAGTTCTGAGGCTTAAACATCAGGATGCGACCCTGAAAGAGCTGGGGGAGATGTTGACTCCGCCGGTGGGAAAGTCGGGGGTGAATCATCGTCTGCGCAAGCTGAGCAGGATTGCAGAAGAACTGCGAGGAAATAAGGAGGATTATTATGATTAAGAAGCCGATGACAATTCAGATTTCCAATGGATTAGAAGCCCGCCCAGTGGCAATGCTGGTACAGGTTGCAAGCCAGTACGAAAGTAAGATTCAGGTGGAAAACGGGGACAGACGGGTAAATGCCAAGAGCATTATGGGTATGATGACCCTGGGACTGAATGTTGGTGAGAGCGTTACCATCAGCGCAGAAGGCGCAGACGAGGAAGCGGCGATTGCTGGAATCGAGAAATATCTTACAAATAAATAAGATGATTCCTGGAGCGGATGCAAGATCCGTTCTATCATAAATAAATGGATGAAAAAAGAGCTGCGCGTGTCAGCTCTTTTTTCTTTTCTCCCGGTAACAGAATACAGCGGGATAACCGGCAACGATCCAGAGGATCAGAAGAAAGTATGAAAGTACGCTTCCCCAGAGGGTGCGCTTTAGAGTAAATTCAAAGATTCCCATGAACAGGATAACAGAAAGTATTCCAATAGTAAAACGCAGGGCTTTTTCTTTTCCTGTTTTGGGAAGAGAAAAGCGAATACAGCGTCCTTCCAGATAGTAACCGATGGCAAATCCAAGTCCTGCGCCGCAGGCTTTTAAAGCGTCCTCTGCCATTTCCGGGTCTGCGATCCGGGTGATATAGAGAACGGTGGTGTAGATGCCTAAAAGGACACAGACAGTGAAAAGTCCCAGAGCAATCTTTCCGGTATGTTCCGGTTTTGTCAGTCGGGGGCCTGCCCAGTACCAGACAACAGCCGACAGAAGAAACGTTAGGATCATGGATATCGCCACGTCCCAGGGAGTGTGCACGCCCAGATACATCCGGGAGAATCCAATGAGCAGGATGAGAAAGAAGAAGAGAAACTTCCAACTTTTTTTCTTCGCTGCGAATCCCAGAGTGGAAAAAAGAGCAGTGCCGCTTTGGGTATGTCCGCTGGGGCAGGAGTAACCGGTAGCGCCTGCCAGAGCGGAAGGGACGGCGTGAAAATCAGGGTCCAGAATCCAGGGACGGGGGATGCGGAATGTGATCTTTAATCCCTGAACGAGGAGACCGGAAAGAAAATAGGTGAGTCCCAGAATATAGGCTTTTTGCTTATCCAGACACCAGTAAAACCAGCAGATAATCACTACTACCACGGTTTCCTGGGCCAGCCAGGTGACAGTCTGGAAGAAAGAATCAAAAAATGGCGAACGATATTGTGCGATAAAATGTAAAAGTTCCAAGATAACCTCCTTTAAAATAACTCTCGTACACGAAACCAATATGTATAAAAGTCCCGGAAACCGAGAGAAGTGTATAGGGCTTTTGCAGGGGTATTTCCCTGAACGACTTGAAGATAGGCGCCTGCCAGACCGGATTCCTTTCCGAGATTTAGCAAGGCGGTGCAAATGGATCGGGCATAGCCGAGCTTTCTGTAATGGGGATGAACGTGAATGGCATAGATCCCCATATAAGAACGATCCAGAATGCCGAGACCGATGGCGACGATCTGTCCTTTTTCATTGGTGATACAGGCAGCCAGCGTATCCTTGGGAATGGCCTGATACATGGAAGGAACAATCTGACGGTGGACGGCGTTGGTGGTTCCTTTTAAAGAAAAGAGACCGTTGATCCACCGGGGTTGTATTGTTTTGGCGATTTGCACCGGGACGGCGGGCGTTTTTTCACAGTAAGCATCAAAAGAAAGAATCATGACCTCCGTAGTATGTTCTGTAAGGTATCCTCTCTGGATCAGCAAGGGTTCAAAAGAACGGTCCACCAAAGGAGAAATTTTGAAAATCGCAGGGGTTCCCCAATGCCTGTAGGAATCCTCGCAGAAGTCAATTTTTTCTTCCAGAGGGATGCTGGAGCTCCCGATCTGTTCCACACTGTTGGTACGGTGGGTGTAAAAATAAGAGAAGCGCAGAAGCCAGCCATCGTAAAGCTGAATCTGATGGGAAGGCCAGGCGTTCAGTGAAAAATCTTCAATCATTTTAACTGTAGGCTGCATAAAACTTACCTCCATTGGGAATGAACCCATTATAATAAAGTGAAAACAGATATTCAACGAAAAAATGAAAAAACCTTACATTTTTTAAAACAGGTTGCAGAAGAAAGGGAAACGGGATATAATAGTTGCAGTTAAAGTTAAATTTCAGGTAATAGCACAGCGGATAAAAGGAAGAAGCGGTGCGGTTACAATTCCAGTAAAATGAGGAGAGTGGGTATGTCGAAGTTTTTGAAAGTACTTGTTAATAGCTTGCTGATCCTGGCTATTGTAGTAGCGGGAGGGCTTTTGATACCGCCGTTTGCAGGTGTGACTACAGTGATCGTGGATGATGGGACGATGGATACGAACCTGTCTATGGGATCGGTGACTTATGCAGTTTCTTTGAAGGAAATGCCAAAAGAAGGAAGTAAAGTTCTGGTGAGCGAAGGCGGAAGCCAGTATGTGTACCGGGTACAAAGTGTGGAGGGTGACAAGTGTGTTCTGGAGGATAAACTGAGTACCGACGGAGGAACGATGGAACATACGGTCAGCAGTACCATGAAGAAGGCGATCCTTACCGTACCTCTGATCGGTTATGTATCAGCGGCGCTGAGAACTCCAGAAGGACTGATCGTGGTAGGACTTTCCGTGGTATTTATTATTGTTCTGTTCATTCTGGCGGAGATCTGGAAAAAAGATGACGAAGATGATGAAGAAGACGGCGATGACGAATCCTATGAAGAGGAAGAAGAGCCGGAACTGAGCAGAAAAGAACGGAAAGCTTTGAAAAAAGCGGAGAAAAAGAAGAAAAAGGCAGGAAAAGATCAGGAGATCCCGGAAGAAGTCCCTCTGACAAAGATTTCCGAAGTTTCTGATGAAAAGAAAGAGCAGATCACCAGAGAAGATCAGAACCTGTTTGAAGAGACCGGAAGTATTCTGGCGGCAGATATCGCCAGGATGATGGGAGCGGAAGGCGCGCCGCAGGAAGAACAGACGGATCCGGGAATGACGCAGGAGATTTGGAAGCCGGAGCAGGAAAGCCCGGCAGTTGAAGAAGCTGCGATTGCTCAGGAGATGGAGCAGGAAGAAAACATCCATTTGGCAATTCCTTCCTATACAAAAGAGGAACTGATCAACAAAGCCCGGGAAGCAGGGGATGAGCCGGATGTGGTGGAGGACGAAGTGAGCGGTATCACTCTTTTGGATTATTCCGATATCCTGTAAAAAAAATGAATTTTTTTTCAGAAACCCCTTGCTTTTGCCAGGGGTTTCGTTTATAATAACTCATGTTGTGACATTGATAGCGATGAAGCGTGAGGTTGCTGCAGAGATTGCAGGTTTTCCGTGGAGCGAATGTCAAGTTAAGAAACTGGCGACAAGTCACTGTATACAAGTCAAGGAAGTCCGCTGAAAAGAGCGGAGCCGTGTGAAGATCAGCAAGACACACACGGGTAAGTGTACAGTCACCGCTTGTCGTACTCGTAAAGTGCGAAAAGGAGGCGACTTTTTTTATGGCAAGTCAAGTAATGAGAATCACATTAAAAGCTTACGATCATCAGCTGGTTGATGCATCTGCAAGCAAAATCATCGAAACTGTAAAAAAGAACGGATCTGTAGTGAGTGGACCTGTACCACTTCCCACTAAGAAAGAAGTAGTAACTATCTTACGTGCGGTTCATAAATACAAAGATTCCAGAGAACAGTTTGAGCAGAGAACTCATAAAAGACTGATCGATATCATCGCGCCGACGCAGAAAACTGTGGATGCTCTGGCTAGACTGGAGATGCCGGCTGGTGTTTACATCGATATCAAGATGAAAAACAAATAATTTCATCGAACAAAGCTAATTATCCAGAAGGGTTTGATATAGAAGTAATGTAGCACATTCCAGTTATATCGGCTGTTCTAGGATGAACACCTCAGGGTGTTCCGCTGTAGATTAAGCAGGAGGTAAAAAGAATGAAGAAAGCAATCTTAGCTACAAAAGTTGGAATGACTCAGATTTTCAACGAAGATGGAGTTTTGACTCCGGTAACTGTATTGCAGGCAGGACCTTGCGTAGTAACTCAGGTTAAGACAGTTGAGAACGACGGTTACAGTGCAGTACAGGTTGGTTTTGTTGACAAGAGAGAAAAACTGGTTAACAAACCAATGAAAGGACAGTTCGACAAAGCAGGCGTTTCTTATAAGAGATTCGTTCGCGAATTCCGTTTTGAGGACGCTGAAAGCTATGAAGTTGCTCAGGAGATCAAAGCTGACATCTTCACAGCAGGAGAAAAAGTAGATGCTACTGCAATCTCCAAAGGAAAAGGATTCCAGGGCGCAATCAAGAGACATGGTCAGTCCAGAGGACCTATGGCACACGGTTCCAAATATCACCGTCATGCAGGTTCCAACGGTGCTGCATCTGATCCAAGCCGTGTATTCAAAGGAAAGAAAATGGCTGGTCACATGGGCAACAAGAAAGTAACAGTTCAGAATCTGGAGATCATCAAAGTTGATACAGAGAACAATCTGTTGCTGGTAAAAGGCGCTGTACCAGGTCCTAAGAAATCTTTAGTAACAATCAAAGAGACCGTTAAATCTGGTAAATAATTTAACGGAACATAAGTGGACCCGATGCCGTAAGGCATGAATCTTGAAAGGAGGATCACACAGATGTCAAACGTATCTGTTTATAATATGGAAGGCAAAGAAGTTGGCACACTGGAACTGAACGACGCAGTGTTCGGTGTTGAAGTGAACGAGCATCTTGTTCACCTGGCAGTGGTTCGTCAGCTTGCAAACAATCGTCAGGGAACTCAGAAAGCAAAAACCCGCTCTGAAGTAAGCGGAGGCGGAAGAAAACCTTGGAGACAGAAAGGAACCGGTCATGCTAGACAGGGTTCAACAAGAGCTCCGCAGTGGACAGGCGGCGGAGTTGTATTTGCTCCAACACCAAGAGACTACTCTCTCAAAATGAATAAGAAAGAAAGAAGACTGGCTCTGAAATCCGCTCTGACAAGCAGAGTACAGGAAAGCAAACTGGTAGTTCTGGATGAACTGAAATTAGACGCTATCAAAACAAAGGATATGCAGAATGTACTGAACAACCTGAACGTAGCAAAAGCTATGGTTGTAACAGACAACGAAAACGTAATCGTATCTGCAAGAAACATTCCGAATGTAATCACAGCTTCTGTAGATACTCTGAATGTATTCGATATCCTGAAATACAACACAGTTGTTCTGGATAAGGCGACTGTTGCTAAAGTTGAGGAGGTATACGCATAATGGCTAACGTAAAATATTATGATGTCATCCTTAAACCGATCGTAACAGAGAAAAGTATGAATGCTATGGCAGAAAAAAAATATACTTTCCTGGTACATCCGGAAGCAAATAAAAGCATGATCAAAGAAGCTGTTGAAAAAATGTTCGAAGGAACAGAAGTAAAGAGCGTAAACACCATGAACATGGATGGAAAGAAAAAACGCCGTGGATATACAGTAGGAACAACAGCTAAGACAAAGAAAGCAATCGTAACACTGACTGAAAACAGCAAAGATATCGAGATCTTTGAGGGTCTGTAAGATTGTGAAGCGGAAAAAGTCATAAGACTTGAGCGGATATCCGATTCGCTCTTACTATCGCTAAATGAAAGGAGATATTACAATGGGAATTAAAGTATACAGCCCATATACACCGTCCAGAAGAAATATGACAAACCTGGATTTTGCAGAAATTACAAAATCTACACCGGAAAAATCTCTGGTAGTTTCTCTGAAGAAAAACGCTGGACGTAATAATCAGGGTAAGATCACAGTTAGACATCGCGGAGGCGGAAGTAGAAGAAAATACAGAATTATCGACTTCAAGAGAAGAAAAGACGATATTCCTGCAACTGTAAAGTCTATCGAGTATGATCCAAACAGAACAGCTAACATCGCTCTGATCTGCTACGCAGACGGTGAGAAAGCTTACATTCTGGCTCCAGAAGGACTGAAAGTAGGCATGAAAGTTATGAGCGGATCTAACGCAGAAGTTAGACCGGGTAACTGCCTGGCTCTGACAGATATCCCTGTTGGTACTATGATTCACAATGTAGAACTTCATCCTGGAAAGGGCGGACAGCTGGTTCGTTCTGCTGGTAATGGAGCTCAGTTGATGGCAAAAGAAGGCAAATACGCGACCTTGAGACTGCCTTCAGGTGAAATGAGAATGGTTCCGATCAACTGCCGCGCAACAGTTGGCGTTGTAGGAAACGGTGAGCACAGCCTGGTAAATATCGGTAAAGCCGGAAGAAAACGTCACATGGGTATCCGCCCGACAGTACGTGGTTCCGTAATGAACCCGAATGACCATCCGCACGGTGGTGGTGAAGGTAAGACCGGTATCGGACGTCCGGGTCCATGTACACCATGGGGCAAACCTGCTCTTGGCCTGAAGACCAGAAAGAAAAACAAACAGTCCAATAAATATATTGTAAGAAGAAGAGACGGTAAAACGTTAGCGAAATAAAGGAGGTTACGCGAATGGCTCGTTCATTGAAAAAAGGACCTTTTGCAGATCAGAGCTTATTGAAAAAAGTTGATGCTATGAATGCAGCAGGAGATAAATCAGTTATTAAAACCTGGTCACGTCGTTCCACAATTTTCCCATCCTTCGTTGGACATACAATCGCTGTTCACGACGGAAGAAAACATGTTCCGGTATATGTTACAGAAGATATGGTTGGACATAAACTGGGTGAGTTCGTTGCTACAAGAACTTACAGAGGACATGGAAAAGACGAGAAAAAATCAGGTGTTCGTAAATAAGGGTTCGTCCCTATCTTGAAAGGAGGATTTTAGTCATGGCAAAAGGACATAGAAGCCAGATTAAAAGAGCAAGAAATGCTAATAAAGATACAAGACCATCTGCTAAATTATCCTACGCAAGAATGTCCGTACAGAAAGCTTGTTATGTACTGGATGTAATTCGTGGAAAAGATGTGCAGACCGCTCTGGGTATCCTGACATATAACCCACGTTACGCTTCCAGCGTGATCAAAAAATTACTGGAGTCTGCAATCGCAAACGCTGAAGTCAACAATGGAATGAGCGTTGAGAATCTTTACATTGCAGAGTGCTACGCAAACAAAGCGCCTACAATGAAGAGAATCAGACCGAGAGCTCAGGGTAGAGCATATAGAATTGAGAAAAGAACAAGTCATATCTCTATCGTGTTAGATGAAAGATAATAAGGAGGGTAATCATGGGACAGAAAGTTAACCCACACGGCCTTAGAGTCGGTGTTATCAAAGACTGGGATTCCAAATGGTATGCAGAAAAAGATTTTGCAGATAACCTGGTGGAAGACTATAACATCAGAACATTTCTGAAAAAGAAACTGTACAGCGCAGGCGTTTCCAAGATCGAGATCGAAAGAGCTTCCGAGCGTGTGAAAGTTATTATCTACACAGCAAAACCTGGTGTTGTTATCGGTAAAGGCGGCGCAGAGATCGAGAAAGTGAAAAAAGAGCTGCAGAAATACACAGCAAAGAAACTGATCGTAGATATCAAAGAAGTAAAGAGACCAGACAGAGATGCTCAGCTGGTAGCAGAGAACATCGCACTGCAGTTGGAAAACCGTATTTCTTTCCGTCGTGCTATGAAATCTACAATGCAGAGAACTATGAAAGCCGGAGCAAAGGGTATCAAAACATCCGTATCCGGACGTCTTGGTGGAGCAGATATGGCTCGTACAGAGTTCTACAGCGAAGGAACTATTCCGCTTCAGACTTTGAGAGCAGATATTGACTATGGCTTCGCAGAAGCTGACACAACTTATGGAAAAGTTGGTGTTAAAGCTTGGGTTTATAATGGCGAAGTTCTTCCAACCAAAGGAACTAAGGAAGGGAGCGATAAATAATTATGTTAATGCCTAAGAGAGTTAAACGTCGTAAACAATTCCGCGGATCCATGAGAGGAAAAGCATTAAGAGGAAATAAAATCAACTATGGTGAATTTGGTCTGGTGGCTATGGAGCCATGCTGGATCAGATCCAATCAGATCGAGGCAGCCCGTGTTGCCATGACCCGTTACATCAAACGTGGTGGTAAAGTTTGGATCAAAATTTTCCCAGACAAACCAGTAACAGCAAAACCAGCAGAAACACGTATGGGTTCCGGAAAAGGTGCTCTGGAATACTGGGTAGCAGTTGTTAAGCCAGGTCGTGTAATGTTCGAGATCGCAGGCGTTCCGGAAGAGACCGCTCGTGAAGCATTACGTCTTGCAATGCATAAGTTACCATGTAAATGTAAAATCGTTTCTCGTGCAGACTTAGAAGGCGGTGATAACAGTGAAAATTAAAAATTATGTA